>Ga0307374_10007482_pt1 | contig 16603 bp, 17 predicted proteins | sample OX3MG_FD_202532 | JGI IMG/M metagenome (GOLD analysis project Ga0307374, IMG submission 202532) | Soil microbial communities from Risofladan, Vaasa, Finland - OX-3 | ecosystem: Environmental > Terrestrial > Soil > Coastal area > Acid sulfate soil | place: Finland: Risofladan, Vaasa | collected... | reverse complement strand
CGATAGCGACGTGGACGTTCGCGCCGCGGTCGGTGCGGTACTCGAGCTTGCCGGCCTTCGCCTCGGAGACGGCCTTGGCGACGTCCATCGTCACGGTGCCGGTCTTCGGGTTCGGCATCAGGCCGCGCGGGCCGAGGACGCGGCCGAGGCGGCCGACGTTCCCCATCTGGTCCGGCGTGGCGATCGCGACGTCGAAGTCCATGAAGCCTTCCTCGATCCGCTTCGCGAGATCGGCGGAGCCGACGACGTCGGCGCCCGCCTCTTCGGCCTCGCGCGCCTTGTCGCCCTCGGCGAACACGGCGACGCGAACGTCCTTGCCGCTGCCGTGCGGGAGCATGAGCGTGCCGCGCAGCTGCTCGTCGGCGTGGCGGACGTTGAGACCGAGCCGGAAGTGCACCTCGACCGTCTCGTCGAACTTTGCCGCGCCCATCTCCTTCAGGAGCTTGACGCCCTCGACCGGCGAGTAGACCTGCTCGCGATCGAAGAGCGCGCGGGCACCGAGATAGCGCTTGCCGTGCGCGGGCATCAGCCGTCCACCTCGACACCCATCGAGCGGGCCGTCCCGGCGATGATCAGCGCGGCCTGTTCGACGTCGCGCGCGTTGAGGTCGGGCATCTTCGTCTCGGCGATCTGGAGCACCTGCTGGCGCGAGAGGCGTCCGACCTTCTGGCGGTTCGGCTCGCCCGAGCCCTTCTCGATCCGCAGCGCCTCCTTGATGAGGACGGCCGCCGGCGGCGTCTTCGTGATGAACGTGAACGAGCGGTCCTCGAAGACGGTGATCTCGACCGGGGTGATGCGTCCGTTCTGGTCTGCCGTCTGGGCGTTGAACGCCTTGCAGAACTCCATGATGTTCACGCCGTGCTGGCCGAGCGCAGGGCCGACCGGCGGCGCCGGGTTCGCCTGCCCGCCGGGGATCTGCAGCTTGATGAGTGTCAAAACCTTCTTTGCCATGTGTTTCCTCAGTCCAGTTTCTTGACGTTTTCGAATCCGACCTCGACCGGCACCTGCCGCTCGAAGATGTTGACCATGACCTGGAGCTTCTGGGCGTCGGCGTTGACGTCCGTGATCTCGCCGTCGAAGTCCGCGAGCGGGCCGGAGGTGATCTTCACCGACTCGCCGAGCTGGAACTCGACCCGGGCGCGCGCGGCGAGCGCGGCCGGCGACGCCGTGTGGAGGATCCGGTCGACCTCGGGCTGCGAGAGCGGAGCCGGAGTCGCGCCGGCGCCGACGAAGCCCGTCACGCCCGGCGTGTTCTTCACGACCGTCCACGCGTCGGGGTCCATGTCCATGTTCACGAGCACGTAGCCCGGCAGCGTCCGCTTCTCGGCCTGCACCTTCTGGCCGTCCTTCGTCTCGATCACCTGCTCGGTCGGGACGACGACGCGGCGGAACCGCGAGCGCTGGTTCATCGACTCGATCCGGTGCTCGAGATTGGCCTTGACCTTGTTCTCGTGCCCGGAATAGGTGTTGATCACATACCAGCGAAACATCGTTACCTCGTTACCTCAGCAGGACGTGTTCGACGACATAGCTCCAGACCCGATCGTTCGCGTACAGGTACACGCCGAAGATGAGACAGGCGACGAGAACGACCGCGGTGCCGCTCACGACCTGCTGCTGCGTCGGCCACTCGACCTTCTTGAGCTCGGCAATCGCCTCCTGGAGGAAGCGGAGGCCGGGAAACCCTCGGCGGCCTTCGGCCTGGCGCTCGACGCTCGGGGCTTCGACGGCGGCGTCCGCCGGCTGCTCCTCGGCGGGACGCTGACGCGGCGCCGGACGGAGGGGCGGGGTGCCGGCCGTCTGGGCGCGGCGCTGGCGGCGCTGCTGACGGGTCGTGCGCGCCATTAGTGCGCCCTCCGGTCGCGGCGTTCGATGGCTGGGACGCCAGCACCAAGCGATGCAAGGACGCAGGGCGCGCTCGTAGCTTCAGCTACGGGCGCGACCGAGGACGCAGCAGCGCGCCGCGTGATCGCGGGCCAGACGCGGACAGTTGCGGCCGGAGGGCGCACTACTACCGGGTCTCCCGGTGGATCGTGTGACTACCGCACCAGCGGCAGTACTTCTTGAACTCGACGCGGTCGGGCGAGTTCCGCTTCGACTTCTGCGTCTGGTAGTTGCGGCGCTTGCATTCGGTACAAGCGAGCGTGATTGCGACTCTGACTCCGGTTGCCATTTCTCTTTCCCAGATCCGAGGGGGGACGCGCTTCAGTAGCGCCGGGTGGGCTCGAACCACCGACCTCTGCATTATGAGTGCAGCGCTCTAACCAGCTGAGCTACGGCGCCTGGCGCCGCAGCAGTGTAGCGACTCCCGCGAGCAGCGCCACCGCTGCGGCGGCGCGGACTGCACGGCGTCCGAACTCGCGAGCTACGAGCGCGCCGCGATGAAGTCGAGCGTGCGCTGCCAGGCCGCGTCAGAGGCCGCCTGGAAGTCCTCCTGCTTGCGGTCGAAGAAGCTGTGCGGCGCGCCTTCGAACTCGATCAGCTCGTAGTCCTTGCCGTTCTCGTGCAGCACGCGCTCGAACTCGACGTTGTCGGAGTGCGGGATGCCCTGGTCATCGCCGCCCTGGAGCGCAAGGATCGGTGCGTCGAGCTTCGGGACGAGATCGATCATCCGGCCCGGCCGTCCGTAGAAGCCGACGGCGCCGGCGAGGCCGTGCCCGGACGCCGCAGCCGCCCAGGAGCCGCTGCCGCCGAAACAGAAGCCGACGGTGAAGATCGGGTCGGCGCCCATCGAGCTGAGGTGAGCAACGGATGCGCTGACGTCCGTCTGCACCTGCTCCATCGTCAGCTGCTGGACGAGCGGCATGTAGTCCCAGTCGTTCGGACGCTTCTCGACGCCGGCGGTCCGGCCGAAGTAGTCGAAGGCAAGAGCCACGATGCCGCGCTCGGCGAAGCGGAGTGCGAGCTCCTCGTAGAAGCGGTAGAGGCCGCGAACGTCGGGCAGGATGACAACGCCCGCGCCGAGCTCCTCCTCCGGAATCGCGAGGAAGGCAGCGAACCGGTTGCCGTCGGCCGCATCGAGCACGAGGTCTTCGTGCACGACGGCGGCACCCGAGAGCGGCGGGATCGGCGGCGCGGAGTCGTCGTCGAAGCACATCCGCAGAGAGCCTAGAGGAGCGGGCCGACCCGCGGCGTACCTTGCGGACGTGACCGAAGAGTCGCACCGCGACGCGATGAACGACGCGATCCGCGCGCAGCGCGAGCGGGGCAACGTCCCGAAGTCGATGCTGCCGCCCGAGGACGATCCCGCTCCCGTACTCGCGGCGCCGGAGCCTTCGCCCCCGGAGCCGGAGGCGACGCCGGAGCCTGCTGCAAAGCGAGGCCTTCTGTCGCGCGTCCTCGGGCGCCCGTAGCCGATTCGCAGCCGCCGGCGTTTACACGCCGGGAAATGGCACGGCAAGGAGGGCGCACCGGAAGATCACGTTGGCTGCGCGGCGCGCAATACGCGGCCGCGGCGGTCATCATCTTCGTGGGCACGTACGCCATCGGCTCCGCCGTCGCCGGGCCGCTCTTCTGGTACCCGTGCAGCCTCGACGGCCTCGCTGCGCACGGCCCGGCGCAGGCGAGCGTCCTCTACTACAGCGACGGCACGCAGCTCGGCACGCTCGGCGCGACGAGCAGTCGCGTGCCCGTTTCGTTCAACCAGATCAGCCCGGTGATGCGGAGCGCGATCATCGACACGGAGGACCGGCGCTTCTACTCGAACGACGGGATCGACTTCATCGGGATCCTCCGCTCGCTCAAGGCCGACGTCCTCGCCGGCGGAACCGTCCAGGGCGGCTCGACGATCGAGCAGCAGCTCGTCCGCAACGTCTATCTCAGCCCGCAGCAGTCGCTCAGCCGAAAGCTGACGGAAGCGTGCCTCGCGGTGCAGCTCGACAAGCAGTGGAGCAAGGACCGGATCCTCACGGAGTACCTCAACGACGTGTACTTCGGGCAGCAGGCGTACGGGATCGAGGCCGCGGCGCACACGTACTTCGACGAGCCGGCGAGCAAGCTCACGCTCGAGCAGGCGGCGCTCATCGCCGGCCTGCCGCAGGCGCCGTCCTCGTACGACCCGATCACGGCGCCGCAGGCGGCGAGACAGCGGCGGGCGGAGGTGCTGCAGGCGATGCTCACTGCGGGCGACATCTCCCCCGCGCGGTACCGAGCCGCGCTCGCGAGCCCGCTCGGCCTGCATCCGGCGCGCATACAAGGTTCTTCCGCGGGGACGTACCTCGCCGACTTCATCACGTCGCAGCTCGTCGCCCAGTACGGCGCAGGCCGCGTTCGCGTGGGCGGGCTGCACGTCTACACGACGCTCGACTCGAAGAAGCAGGCCGAGGCGACCCGGGCCGTCCTCGGGACGCTCGACCGCAAGGGAGATCCCGCGGGATCGGTCGTTTCGATCGACCCGGGAACCGGCGACATCCGCGCGATGGCGGTCGCGCAGGCCGGGCAGCGGCTCTCGTTCGACATCCCCGCCGACGCGCAAAGGCAGGCGGGCTCGACGTTCAAGCTGTTCGTGCTCACGGAGGCGGTCATCCGCGGGATCGACCCGTTCGCGACGCGGTATCTCTCCGCACCGTTCGTCGGCCCGGACAACTGGCACGTGGCGACGTACGAGCACACGTACTCGGGCCGGATCCCGATCTCGCAGGCGACGCTCCTCTCCGACAACACCGTCTACGCGCGGCTCACGCTCGACCTCGGCCCGAAATCGATCGCGGACCTCGCGACGAGCATGGGGATCCAGTCGAAGCTCGAGGCCGTCCCGTCGATCGGACTGGGCGTCAACGGGATCAGCCCGCTCGATCTCGCGACGGCGTACGCGACGCTCGCAGCGGGTGGGGTTGCGCACCAGCCGACGATCCTGTCCAAGGTCGCCTTCGCCGACGGCCACACCGAGACCGCATCGCAGCCGAGCGGCCACCGCGTGGTCGACGCGAAAGTCGCGGGCGTCGTGACGAGGATCCTCGCGGCGAACGTCCGGTCCGGGACGGGCACCGCGGCGGCGCTCCCCGGCCGGCCGGCGGCGGGAAAGACCGGGACGACCGACAGCGAGACGGACGCGTGGTTCGCCGGCTGGGTGCCGCAGCTCGCGACCGTCGTCTGGGTCGGACATCCGACCGGCGAGAAGCCGATGGGAACGGTCCACGGCGTCACCTCCGTCACGGGCGGGACGTTCCCGGCGGAGATCTGGCACACGTATATGGCACAGGCGACGGCGGGGCAGCCCGTCCAGCAGTTCGCGTTCCTCGGCAGCCCGCCGTACCAGCGCTGGTGCGGCCGCTACCAGTTCGCGCTCACATGGCGGAACGCGCGTCCGAGCAACGGCTGCACGACGAAACCGAAGACGAAGACGCAGACGACCGCGACCCGGACGACCACCGTCCACACGACGACTACGACGCAGCGCACAACCACGGCGCCGCCTCCGCCGCCGCCACCGCCGCCGCCGCCGACCACGACGACGACGAAGACCACGACGACAACCGGCACTACCACCACCGGGACGACGACTACGACAGGCGGCTAGCTCTATCTACTACTAGTGCGCGATGAGCTGGTACATCTTGAACATCGGGAGGTACATCGAGATGACGATGACGCCGACGATCGCGCCGACGAAGATCATCATCATCGGCTCGATGATCGCCGTGAGCGAGGCGACCGCCGCGTCGACCTCGTCCTCGTAGAAGTCGGCGATCTTGTCGAGCATCTTCTGTAGCTCGCCGGACTCCTCGCCGATCTTCATCATCTGGGCGACCATGGGCGGGAAGACGTCGTTCTCGGCGAGCGGCTGCGAGAGCCCTTCACCGGCGTGGACGCTCTCGCGAACCTTGACGAGCGCGGACTCGACGACCCAGTTGCCCGCCGCGCTCCCCGTGATCTCGAGCGCCTTGATGATGTCGACGCCGGCCGCGACGAGTGTCGCGAGAGTCCGGGAGAAGCGCGCCATCGTCACCTTTCGGGCCGTCTCGCCGATCCGCATCGGGATGCGCAGCAGGAACGTGTCCCACTTCCGCCGCCCTGACTCAGTGCCCTTCCACCAGCGGAAGACGAACGGCGAGGCGAAGAGGAGCGGGAAGATCACGTACCAGTAGCCACGCACGCCGTTCGAGGCGTGGACGACGAGCTTGGTCAGCATCGGCAGATTCCCGTGGAGCTGGGCGAAGATCTTCACGAAGATCGGAATGAGGAAGAGGAGCATCGCGGTGAGAACGAGCACCGCGAACGTGAAGACGAGCGCCGGGTAGATCATCGCGCCCTTGACGCGGCGCTTGATCGCCTCCTGCTTCTCGATCTGGGTAGCGACGCGGTCGAGGACGATGTCGAGGATTCCGGCCGCCTCGCCCGCCTCGACCATCGCGACGTAGAGGCGCGAGAAGACCTTCGGATGTCGGGCCATCGCCTCCGAGAGGATGAGCCCCGCCTCGACGTCGTACCGCAGCTGCGTCACGACCTCGGCGAGCGCCACGTCGCTCGTCTGATCCTCCAGCACGACGAGCGCCTGCACGACGCTCAGACCCGCCTCGATCATCGTGGCGAACTGGCGGGAGAAGATCTGGAGCGACTTCGCCTTCACTCCCCGGCCGAGCGAGATCCGCTTCTCGCCGAGCGAGGCGCTCGTATCCATCTCGGAGATCCGCTCCGCGAGCAGGCCGCGGCGCTGGAGTTGCTCGCGCGCTTGCCCGAGATCGTTGGCGGCGATGACGCCGTCGACCTCGAGGCCCCGCGCGTTGATTGCGGTGTAGGCGAAAGAGGCCATGGGTCAGTGAATCGTGTTCGTCGGGGCGACCGTCATCGGCGCGGCCGATCCGAGCGGCTCGAGGATGAGGGTGTACGTCCACCCGCCGTTCTGCCTGAGCGTCAGGGGCCGACGGACATGGATGGTGAAGTGCTGCCGCGTTCCGACGACGGCGACGAGCGCTGAGCGCGCCGACACCGTGACGAGCCGGAAGAGCAAGACACCGCTCAAGCCGGGGGCGCGCCCGAACTCCGTTCCGACGGCGAGGGCGAGCTTCTTTCCGTTGAGCGAGATGACGGCTCCGGTGAGCGGCGGCGACGGCTGCTTCGACTTCGAACCGCCCCCGCCGTTGCCCTTGCCGCTGCCGGCGTCCTTGATCTTGCCGCCGGCGCTCTTGGAGGAGCCGCCGGTGGAGCCGTTTGGCCCGCCGTTGTGGAACGGGTCCTTCAGGCCGAACCCTGTGAACGTGCGCAACGACCCGACGGCAGGCGCCGCAATTCCCGGCGTGACGACCGCGGCCGACGTGTCGTTCGGGATCGATCCCGCAGGCGTCGTCGCCGAGGCCGAGACGGCCTGGACGGGAGGCGAGCTGTTGAGACTCGTCAGCGTCATGACGGCGTAGCCGAGAGCGAGGACGAGCAGGAGCCCGAGCACGATGAGGATCTTCTTCTGCTTTGCAGCCTTCTTCTTTGCTGCTTCCTGTGCGGCTTTCGGCGCCATGGTCGCTCCCTAGCCCCCTGTCGTGGTCGTCGTGTCTGTCGTCGTCGTGCTGGCCGGCGGCGCCGCGCCGTCGACCATCCCGTAGTAGAAGGCGGCCAGCCCGACCGTCGCGGCCTCGCCCTTGCCGGTCCCCTCGCCGGTATCGCCGGGGCTGAGCGCGACCGACGTGACGGCGAAGAGCGGGCCGTTCGCGATCAGGCGCCCCTGGTGCTCGGAGACGAGAACCCGGAGGTTGTGGAGGAAGCGGGTCAGGTGGAAGTACGTGCCGCTCAGTGAGAGGTTGATCGGCTCGACGGTGTAGTTGGTCGTCGCAGCCTGCGCCGCCTGCGGCGTGATGCCGAGGATCTTCACGTCGGCAGTCGTTGCGAGCTGGTCGAGCTCGAAGAGCAGGTCGGTCTGATCCACCTGCGACGGAAGGGCCGTGTCGAGCGCGTAGAGCTCGGACGTGTGGATCGCGGGCTGGTCGTGCGAGACGTGCGAGGGTCCCGTGAGGGCCGTGAGCTCGTTCAGCACGACCTGCTCCTGCGCTGCGGCCGACGACGCGTCGTTCCGCTGCGGCGAGATGAGCGCGAACCAGCCGACGGCGATGATGAGCAGATTGACGGCGGCGAAGACCGCAAACCGGCGTTGGCGAGAAGTCATGCCTGGCCTCCAGTTGTCGTCGTCGTCGTGCCAGACGTGCCTGCAGGAGCGACAGGGGCAGCGGGGAGAGCCACCTGCGCCGTGATCTGGAAGGTCATGACGTTCGAATTCGTGTTGGACGCCGTGCTGACGAGGGTGATCTGTGAGAGCTTCGGGACGCGCGCGAGCGTCGAGAGGAAGACCGCGACGTCGTGCAGCGAGAACGCGTTGCCGCCGAGCGCGACGGTTGCGCCCGTCGTCCCGGCCACCGCGACCGAGCCGGCCGGCGAGCCGAAGCTGACGCTCGTCAGGTCGACCTTCGGAGGCACGACGTATTCGAACTGCGAGAGCAGGACGTCCCACGACACGCGGGTCGCGAGCGCGGAGTCGAGCGCGAGATGCCAAGGCTGCTCCTGCGAGACCACGGCCGGAACCTGGAGTTGTGTCTGCTTGGCGGAGGGCTGGCTGTTCGCGCTGTCGAGTGCGGTCTGCGCCGCCGCGAGCCGCTGCTGCGCCGTCGCGGCATGCGAGCGCTCAAGGGCGAAGCCGCCGACGACGATCACCACCATGAGCAACGTGAACGCGCCGGCGGCGGCGAGCTCGCTGTTCCAGCCGAACTTCCGGGTGCTCGTCTCGCGCGGGAGAAGGTTTACGGCACGCATCGTCTCTCGTCTCCCCTAGTCCTCGATCCCGAGCCCGATGGCGATTGCAAGCGAATCGATCTCGGTCTCGTCGACCGGGTGCGTCAATTCGAGGCGGCCGAGCGGATTGCCGATCCGGACCGGGACGCCGAGCTGGTGCGAGAGCTCCTCCTGCAGTCCGGCGAGTTTCGCGCCGCCGCCGGTGAGGACGATCTCGCCGATGGCGTGGCTGCCGGGCTGCGACTGGTAGTAGGTGAGTGAGGAGACGAGCTCGCGGACGAGCAACTCGATCCCGCGATGAAGCGCGGCCACGGCCGCGGTGGCCTGCTCGGGAGTGAGACCGTCCGGAGCGTCACCACCACCGAGCGACAGCCTGCGCTTGAGAGGCTCGACCTCCGACTCGCTCATGCCGAGGGCGCGCGCGAGCCCCGCGTTGAGCTCCGCTCCGCCCCACCCGAGCACGCGCGAGAACTCGCAGACGCGGCCGTCCGAGACCGCCAGAGTCGTGCGGTCGTGCCCGATCGAAACGGCGACGATCGCCGATTGGTCGCGATCGGCAGGGGCTGAGAGCGCGCGGAGAAGAGCGAACGCCTCGAGGTCGATCCCGGACAGCGTCAGACCCGCGAGGCGACAGGCCTCGACGTAGCGCTCGACGAGCTCGCGATGCGCGACCACGAGGAGAACACGCCGCAGGCGCTGACCGTCCTCGGCCTCCCTCTCGCCGAGCACGCGGTAGTCGAGCACCGCCTCGTCGAGCGGGATCGGCAGCGCCTCCTGGGCGCGGAAGCGGACGGCGTTGAGGAACTGCTCCTCGTTGTCGATCGCCGGGATCTCGAAGCTCCGCACGCCGATACGACTGCTCGCGACACCGAGCCGTATGCCGCGGTGCGGCATGTCGTTCTCGGCGAAGAAGGCGCGCAGCGCATCCGCGAGGGCTTCCATGTCGCGGAGCTCACCGCCACTGACGATGCCGCTCGCGAGCGGAACGCGGGCGATCCGCTCGAGCTTGGCGGCGCCGTTGTTGGCGATGCAGGCGGCGGCGATCTGCGAGCCGCCGATCTTCAGCCCGACGATGCGCTCGACACTTCCGTGACGCAGCGACGGCTTCGACGCTGCCGGGAGCTTCGGGAATGAAACGCTGGGGAGCGAGAGCTTCGGGCGCGCGCGCCTTGCCTTCGGTGCGCTCTCCGCGTGGCTCTCCTCCTTCGGCTTGCGCCGCAGGCGGATCTCCTTCTTCCAGATGGGCTCGCCGGCGCTCACGAGGAGGCCACCCGCAGGCCCGTCTTGCCGTTGCCCTGGCCGCCACCGTTACCGCTCGTGGCCGGGGCAGCGATGGGGACGCCGCTGGCTCCGACGACGACGCCGGCGCGCTCGAGGATCCCGAGCAGCTGCTCGGCGCGGGTCGTCCGCGCAAGTGCCTCTTCGTAGTCGACGACCTGCCGCAGCACGAGATCTGCGAGGGCCTGCTCCATCGTCTGCATGCCGCGCGACGAGCTTGTCTGCATCACGGTGTAGAGCTGCTCCACCTTCGCCTGGCGGACGAGGTTCCGAACCGCGTCGTCCGGCAGGAGGATCTCGAGAGCCGCGACCCGGCCCGAACCGTTGGCCGTCGGGAGCAGCGTCTGGGTGACGACCGCCTGCAGCGAGTTCGCGATCATGATCCGCACCTGCTGCTGCTGAGCCGGCGGGAAGACGTCGATGACGCGGTCGATCGTCGACGACGCGGTCTGCGTGTGGAGGGTGCCGAAGACGAGGTGGCCGGTCTCGGCCGCGGTGAGCGCCGTCGAGATCGTCTCGAGGTCGCGCATCTCGCCGACGAGTAGGACGTCCGGATCCTGGCGGAGCGCGGCGCGCAGGCTTTCGCCGAACGACCGTGCATCGGTGCCGATCTCGCGCTGGTTGACGACGCACTTCTGGTGGCGGTGGAGGAACTCGATTGGATCCTCGATCGTCATGATGTGCTCGGCGCGGGTCCGGTTGATCTCGTCGATGATCGCCGCGAGCGTCGTCGACTTACCCGAGCCGGTCGGCCCGGTGACGAGGACGAGGCCGCGCGCCTTCTCGGCGAGCGTGTGGAGCACCGGCGGAAGGCCGAGCTCGTCGAGCGTCCGGATCTCGCCGGGAACGAGGCGGAACGCCGCTCCGACCGACCCGCGCTGGAAGAAGACGTTCACGCGGAAGCGCGCGACGCCCGGCAGTGAATAGGCAAAGTCGAGCTGCCGGTCGAGCTCGAGCTGCTTCTGCTGCTCGGACGTGAGAATCGAATAGAGCGCCTGCCTCGTGGTCTCCGCGTCGAGCCGATCGGCGCCTACGGCAGGCGTGAGGCTCCCGCGGATACGAAACGCCGGGGCCGCTCCGACCGCCAGATGAAGGTCGGAAGCGTCGAGATCGAGCATCTGCTCGAGCAAGGCGTCGATGAACGATGCGTGCGCCACGACCCCGGTATCGGCAGGCACTCGGGAGTCCTTGAATGTTTCGTCGCCGGCCACGGAATCGGGCCGGCCTACCCCTTTAGGGGGCTACAGCTCGCGCCCCGATCAAGCCGATGAGGGAGCGACAAACCCCATCCCCATCCCCTCGTGGAAGGAGACCCAGCACTATGTTCGATCGCATCAAGACGCGGCTGGCCTCGGAGGAGGGCTTCACCCTCATCGAGCTTCTGGTCGTCATCGTGATTCTCGGCATCCTCGTCGCCATTGCGGTGCCTGCCTACCTGAGCTTCAAGGGCAGCGCGCAGACGGCGGCGGCGAAGTCGAACATCCGCTCGGCCATCCCGGCTGCGGAGCAGCTCAACGTCAACAACGGCAACTACGCCGGCATGAGCGGCGCCGCGCTGCGCACTGCGGCTCCCGGCGTCGGCACCAACGTGAAGGCCGTTGCGGTCAACACGAACGCCGGCTACTGCATCGAGGACTCCGAGGACGGCGGCGCCACCACCTACTACTACGTCGGTGGCTCGGCCGGTTCGGCCCTCCAGACCGGCTACTCGGCCTCTCAGATCCTGCCCGGCACCTGCCTGCAGGCTGTCGGTACCGCGGCAAGCTAACCCTCGCTGCACTTGCTGGGCGAAGAGGGCGCGGGAAACCGCGCCCTCTTCGTTCCATTCGAGGCTCAAGCTCACTCCCCAACCTGCCGAATAGAGCGATTGAGATGCGCCTTCTGCATGATGAGTCCGGTTTCACCCTGGTTGAGCTCCTGATCGTCTGCACCATCACCGTCATCCTCATGGGCGGGCTCGCGACGATCTTCGGCATCGGCCTGAACACGAGCAAGACGTCGAACTCGGTCCTCGCCTCGCAGTCGGGCGTCGTCATCGCCCTCGATCGGCTCGACTACGAAGCACGCTGTGCCTCGAAGGCGACGCTCGTGTCGGGAGGAGCAGGCGTGACGCTGACACTCCCGAGCCAATGCACGCACGCGACGGGAACCGTCACCTGGTGCGTGACCGGCGGCGCCCTTGTCCGTTACAGCGGCTCGGCGTGCTCCGGCAGCGGCCAGACGCTGACGACGAACGTCACCTCGACGACACCGTTCTCGTGCTTCGCTCCAGTCGGCAGCTATGCGGCCCTCAAGGCCACCCTGACCGTCAACACCGGCACGACGTCGGCGACGGCGTCGTCGGGGACCGACACGATCACGCTCGAGAACTCCACCCTCACGACCTCGAGCTCGGTGGCGTGCTCATGATCCAGCGGCTCATCCGGCGCTTCCTTCGCGAGCAGGACGGGATCGCACTCGTGATGGCCATCGCGGCGATGTCCGTCCTCGCGATCGCCACGACCGGCGTCATCGTCTCCGGCACCGCGAACGAGGACACGGCGCTCGTCTCCATGCAGGGACGATCCGCCTTCGCAACGGCACAGGAGGCGCTCGCGTACGGCGAAGGCATGGTGTACGCCGAGGTCGCGAATGGGACGGATCCGCCGACGGACCCCCAGAGCCTTCCGGCGCAGCCGAACGGCGCGACGGGCACCTACACCGTGAGCACGGCTGACGACATCACGTGGAACGTCGTCGCCACCGGCACGCTGGGGGGCGTGACCCGCACGGTGAGCACCGACGTGACGCCCGCGCAGACCGTGACGACGTACCAGCTCTCGATCTGGAACTACCTCTACGAGAACAGCAACAATCCGAACAGCGTCTCGGGCGGAGCGGTGATCAACTTGCCGATCCTCACGGGGGGCGACTTCGGCGCGAGCGGCAGCACCACGAAGATCCTCAACAACCTCGAGGTCGGCCACAACCTCACGACGAGCGGCAACGCGCAGATCGGTAGCGCGTCGAGCCCGATCGGGAAGCTCGAGGTCGTCGGCTCGTGCGCCGTCAACGGCCCGGCGAAGCCGGCCGGCACCAGCCCGTGCGACGGCTCCCACAACCTCACGTACGCGAAGAGCGTCGGGACGACGCTCGACACGTTCACGGGAATGCCGACGGTCAACTTCCAGGCCGCCTACAACGCGCAGGCCGCCCTCACGCAGACCGGCTGCCCGGCGAACCTCTTCGACAAGAACACGACACTGAACAACGACAACAGCGCCAACATCAGCAGCATCCTGTTCGGCAGTACGAACTACGACTGCTTCGTCGGTACGAACGAGCTCAAGTGGAACCATACGACGAAGCAGCTCTACGCCAACGGGACGTTCTACTTCGACGGCACCTACACCGCCGGCAGCGGCGTCGGCAACGTCGTCTACAGCGGCGAGGCGTCGTTCTACTTCACCGGCGGGTTTACCTGGTCGAGCGGCTCCTTGTGCGGGATCGCGGGCTGCGGGTCGGGCTGGGACACGAGCCAGAACGTGCTCTTCGTCGTCGCCGAGTGCACTGCCGCCCCTCCAGGCGGCTGCGTCAGCATCAGCAGCGCCAACACCACCGTCCAGTTCGGCGTGTACGCGACGACGACCTACAAGGTCAGCGGCAACTCGGGAAACATGGCGCCGGTCATCTGCAACCAGTTCTTCATCTCGGGCGGCACGGATACCCTCGTTCCGATCAAGAATTTCCCACCGGGCACGCCGGCCCCGACGACCTCGGTCTCGTACACGGGCACGCCGCCGACCGGCTGGTCCGGCTAGCGCCTCCGGCCCACATCCGTTTTACAGAGCGATTACGCGGAGCCGCGGTTCCCTCTTACACGCGCCGCCGACACTCATCGGACACCCCAGAGAACAGGCTAACGAAAGGAAAATGGAACTCATGAAGAAGGCTCTCATTTTCGCTGTGGCGGCGCTCATGATCCCGAGTGTCGCGCTCGCCGCGAAGCCGGCGTCACACGGCAAGGGCGGCAAGAGTGCGCCGAAGGTCGTGTACGTCCTCAGGGGCACGCTTTCCGCGTACAGCGCTTCCAACGCGCCGAACAACGGCTCGATCACGATCGTCGTCAACCATGCCAACTACCACGGCAAGGCGCTCAAGGGCCAGACGCTCGTGTTCCCGCTCGACGCGAAGTCGCGGATTTCGCTCAGGAACGGGCTCACGACCATCACCGACAACGACCACGGCATCATCAAGGTCAGGGCGGCCAAGAGGATCGCCGCTGCCGATCTGGCCACGACTCTCGAGGCCATCGCAGCTCGCCAGGTGATTGATCAGGGAGCGTCCAGCTAAGACCAAGTCGCGGGTGATACAGGCCCACACCTCATACCCGCGCTGGTAACAGCAACGAAGCGGTCGCGCCCCCGAGGGCGCGACCGCTTCGTCTTTGCGCGCTTGGTCAGTAGGAGAGGACGCAGCCGCCCTTGTCGCTGTTGAAGGCGTTGCTCCACAGCGACTGCACGGCGAACGTGCCGGTGGACAGCGTGGTGTTGGCGCTCGCACCTTGTCCGGAGCTGATCCAGGCGCACTTGTCGCCGTTCTCGGCACCGCCGCTGTCGAGCCAGCCCCCGTTCGGGTACTGGTCGGTGATCGTCTCGGCAAGCTCGTGCCCCCCGACGATCGTGATCCCGGCGTTCGGACCGAGACCGTTGAAGTTCGCTCCGCACGAGGCGCCCGCATCGGTGATGTACGGGAGGTTCGTGTAGGCGACGTTCCCGTACGACGACGAGGTCGAGCTGTGCCACGCGCAGTAACGCGTCCCAAAGCCCGACGCGCTGTTGCCGTGCGACGTCGCGATCATGTACTGCGTCGTGTTGTTCGAGCCCCCGGCTGTGTTGCCGAAGTGCGCCGCCGCCTTAACCGCCTCGGCGGCCAGCTGCGACTGGCTCGGCCTGGACGGAGCCGCCGAGCCGTTGTCGGACCAGGAGCCGGCGAGGATCCCCGACGGATTGCCCGCGGCCTGGCCGGCGCCGTTGCAGGAGAACGTCCCGCTTGGGACGCCCTGGCAGTACTGCGTGACGCTGTTCAGCCACGAGCTGCCACCAACTCCGCCGAGGAAGCTGTTGAGGATGCCTGCCTCGCCCGAGGGGTCGTTGCCCGTCCACTGCGAGCCCCAGAACACGAGGTACACCTTCGGTGCCGTCTCGACACCGATCCCGCCCACGCCGCCGTGGTAGGAGAGATTGCTGGAGCCGCCGCCGCGCTTAGCCGGGCGCGCATGCAAGGGCCGAACCCCCATCATGCTCACCGTTGCGTGCGCGTTCGTACTTGCGATCCGGCCGCTGGCTGACGCCGACGACGACAACGCGGTCGCCAGCATCACGGACGCGACGAGAACCCCCACGAGTGCCCCAAATAGAGAGCGACTCCTCTTCACGTCTTCCTCCTTGATGAAGTGCAGGACAGGAGCCTGGAAGCTAGATGTTCGGTCGCCCGGTGGCAAGAGGCCCGGCGTGGGCGAGCTACGCGGTGGTGACGGTGCCGTCGCTTGCGACGGTGATCGGCCAGGACCACTGGTCGGTGTCCAGCGGATTCCCGTCGGCGTCGCGACAGGTGATGAGGACCGTGTAGCTGCCTGGAGCGAGGCCCTGCGGTAGCGAGATGGCAAAGAGCGTCTGGTACTTGTTCGACGCGGAGCCGCCGTACGTGGTGACGTAGTTCTGCGGCCATCCGCTCGTGTCGCTCGTCACGATACCGAGCTGCTGCACGCCGTTGAGGAACGCGGTCGGCGCGTATGTGCCGGACGTCTGGATCGGCTGGTCGTCCGTGGCGACGATGTCGAGCTCCGTGTTGGAGGCGACCGTCGGATCGACGAGCATCGATTCGCAGTTGGAGTGGGCGGCGGAGCAGTTCGGGATCACCGGCGGCGACGACGACGGAGAGCCCGTGTCGAAGGCCGTCTGCATCGTCAGGACTTTGGGGGAGCCGGAGGCGCTCAGGTTGCGGATGACAACGGTGACGACCTTCTCCGACCGGGTCGAGACGTTCGGGTTGGCGAGGGCCCGGATGAACGTCTCGACCTTGTACGACTTGTGGTCGGCGCCGGTGACGGTCTGCACCGGGAGACACTGGGCGGACGATCCGCAACCGGTGATGGTCACGTCCCCCGTGGCGCCGCTGGGAAGGGCGCTCTCGTCGGTGTTGTAGTTGGCGTCGCTCGTCCTCACGGTCGTGAGCGTCGCAGCGTCCAGGCCGATCGAGGAGTACGGAAGCGAGGCGTAGAGCTCGAGCTGGTTGTTCGCGATCAGGCCGGCCGACGACGTCTTCGCGGCCGAGCCGATGGAGAAGTAGCCGAGGCTGTACGCCCCGATGAGCGCGAGCAGCGCGACAGACAGGATGAGCATGGCCGCGATGAGCTCGATCAGCAGGAAGCCGTCGTCGTTACGGGCGCGTTTCTCCACCAGGTACGTGATCGGCAGAACTCGCGCCGGGCTAAAGCCCTTACCCTCTAGATGGTTGATCGGTAATTCACGGCTGTTGCCGTGGGTGCCGGGTAGCAGGGACCGAAGTTGAGGGTGTCGAAGGTCGGCGGTGTCAATGTCCGTCGACCTTGGAGGCCTCCGTGCGCGCCGAC
>Ga0307374_10007481_pt1 | contig 16603 bp, 13 predicted proteins | sample OX3MG_FD_202532 | JGI IMG/M metagenome (GOLD analysis project Ga0307374, IMG submission 202532) | Soil microbial communities from Risofladan, Vaasa, Finland - OX-3 | ecosystem: Environmental > Terrestrial > Soil > Coastal area > Acid sulfate soil | place: Finland: Risofladan, Vaasa | collected... | reverse complement strand
TCGATCTCCCGACGAATTTGCGCATCTCGTTCCCATTCCGCTCGCGGATCTATACGCAGGTTAACGGAGGTTTCGAACATGGTTAAAGCTATGGCCGCCTCGGCGACACGATCTTCCAGATTTCGAAGCATTCCCTGCAACTCGAAAGCCAAGTCCCGATCTGGCAGGTCAAGCCATGTGCCCGGATAGATGACCTCTGCAATGTGCATGCTACGTATAACGCCCGGCATGAGCAGCGGCACGCAGCGCTGTCTGCTGCATGCCGTTGTTAGGTGTCGTGCCAATCATGGCCAGGTTTGAAGAGCATGTTCGGCGCCAACTGTGCCCACCACTCTCCCCTCTTGAACAGGAGTTTGGACGAACCGAGCGCCTTGCCCAGCTCAACGATATCGGCACGTCGTGCCATGACGTCTGAGTTCCTTCTCTGGGCGAGCAAGATACGACCGAGCATGTAAGTGAGGAGCATGTGGAAGAATGTGACCCGCGTGGCCTGGAGCGCGTCATAGGTCTCCAGCCCGAACATAGCGGTGAATTCTCTTCCCCCCTCGTAGTCCACGGTAGCGAACTGCCACCCCTGCAGTTCGGAGGTGTAGTGGGCGTATGGTTGAACTGCCCGCGCCAGATTCCCGTAGAACTCGGCCCACGTCTCATCCCAAAGCCCGGTGCCGTAGCTCGCCCAGACATCCTGCTCGAGCGCCTTGCGAAGCTCGCCATGTGACTTCTTTCCATTCTTCCAACCAAGTAGAAGGGGCTCCGCGAACTCGCGGCGCTGAATGCCGATCTCGGCGATCGTGAGCGCCTCCACCGATTGACGAATAAGGCAAATCGCGGGGGAGTGCTTGCCACGTCGATTTGCATAATTGCTAGCTTCAAGGTAGCCGGCATGGTGGCAGATCGCGAGTTCGGCCAACGCCTGTAGGTCCGGTGTCGAGAGGCGGTGAGACCGGGCCGTCGCGACCCCCATTCCCACGAGTGGCCACATCAGCCGGTCTCCCAATTCGAACCACCTCGGTTTCTCGTCTGCTTCGACGGTCATTCACGACACCTAAAGTCTGAATTCACTGGCCTGGCGCGACTTTATGCGCCAGGCCCCGGTGGAACGATGGGTTGGGCGGCCTCGACTCCAAGCCAATGACGTAGTTGTTCAACAAACTCTTAATGAACGACGTCTTTCCAGATCCCCACGGCCCTAAGACGCCGACAACTACTCCCTCACTGTCATCCAGCGAAAGCACTTGCTGAGCGAATGCCTTGGCAGCACTCACACGGCCCAGCGCGTCATCTTCCTGACAACGAATTGGGTTGTCGCCAGCAATGGTCTCGCCGTCCTTCTTGCACAGCGGTTTGGTTTCTACCGGTGCAGCTTCTGCCCGAGCGTTGATTTTCTTCTGGCTGAACATGTTGAATAGCCAACTCATCATGTTACATTTCCTCTACAGATCGCACGATCTGTAGTTCCAGAATCTCCGGCGTACGTTATAAATGATCATGGGAGCCTTAGCTGGTGGAGTAATTCTTGAAATCCTTCTGTACTGCCTGCTACCTCAAGAAGCATGTCGTTTCCCACTCTGCCGAAATGACCACGAATCTCATGGAGCTCTAGAGGTGGCTCTCTGTTAAAGGTTCTCCGAAAATCGTCTCTTGCCTCTCTCGCACTTTGTTCAGCAGCAGCGCGTAGCCCCCTGACGTGACGCAATAGGAAGCCTTCGCCACATGGGCATTGCCAAACTATGATGAAACCGTGCTTCTTTGCTCGGCGGTTTGCATCAGCAACAATCTCGGAGGCTCCCGAACACGTGTCTGCGTCAAGAAGCAAGGCCGATGCGTGGAATCTACTCAGAGCTTGCTGGCGCGCGCGATCCTTTAAGGCAATTTCAAGCATGTGGATTGGGTTGCCACCCCCATGCAAATCCTTGGTTGATAGATGAAATTGCTTGTGACTTTCATTCACGAGATCCTGTAACCACCGAGCGTACTCCACTTCTGCCCTGCCCTCGCAGCCGATATAGATCCTCTTGCGCTGCGGTATGGAGGGGCCGCGCCTTCCGCGTGATCTAGGCGCCACTAGCGGGGTACCCCACCGTAAACACCACCCAGATATTTCAAAAAGTAATTATCGACTCTTCTTACGCCCTTTATGTCCCGCAGGCCAAATATTGACGTCCTGCCCTGATCGTCCTTTTCCGTAAAGTAAACCTCTTCTTTCTCTAGGAACGAAAGTGTATAGGGGTTATGGCCACTGAGTATGAGCTGAGCATTTTTGTCATTGGACTTGGTGGAGTGATACATGTCGATGATCTTCGGCAGCATCATTGGATGAATGTCGGCATCCAGTTCATCCAATATGGCGGTACCGCCTAATTTCAAGGGCCCCAGCATAAACGGTAGAAATCTATACAGCGCTTGTGTGCCGTGTGACTCCTCCCAGTAGGACAAGGGTCGAGTAAGTCCCTTGTGTATGAAAAACGTAGCCAGTATTGTTTTCTGTTGATCGGCGGCCGTTTTGTCAAATATCTTTTGTTCTTCAATAATAAAGTCGTCGATACCAAGATCCCCATAACGTAGAAAAGCCTTCGCATCTCCAATAGCATCACTGTTTGTTTTGAAAATACTTGATGCAATCTGCTCTGAAGGGTATTCACCACGCCCAAAGGAAAAGACGTTAGAGAAAACTGCTGTCGCCGCCCGCGAGATCCTTATCGACGGGGCGTGGTTAAACTGGGAAAATGTTGAGATAACAGAAGCTTTCTCTGTTATCTTTGTACGCATCGGGTCGCTCGTATCAACCTGAAAGTCAGGGCCAGTTTTCAAGATTGGTGAACTGCCATCCGCTGCGTGGCGTTCAAAAAGCAGACGTCGCTTCCGTCTTGGCGTGTAATACAAGGCTTCCCGAATTACGCGCTTCTTTGTTAGCGATACTTCGTAGAAGTAAGTCACCCACTCCTTTTCGTCGGATAGATCGAACGAGATTTCGAGGTCGCTGGGCTTGTCTTCTGAATCACTCGACAAAAACGGCTGCACGGCGATGTCTACGTTCGCTTCATAGTGAAACGATCTCGAAATAAAATCTGACAAAAAGCGAGGGATTTTGAGTAGGGACGTCTTGCCCGATGCGTTGTGGCCGTACACGGCGACAACCGTAGGGACACGATCCCCATCCTTAATCATCCTAAAATGCCTGCTTGAATCAGTGGCGTGCTTGTCCACCACCAAGTCAATTCGTTGGAATTTCTTTATTGACCAAAAATTACCAGCGCCGAAGCTGCGGATCATGGTACCTTCCCTTGCTGTAATTTTGATAAATTAGCAATAATGCGCTGAAACAATATTTTCAGACTATCAAAACCATATATATTAAGTCAATAATTAGCATATTATTGTTAAATATGCATTATTTGGCATTTTATAGGCGATTATAATCCCAGATTGCCCATTAGCCCGGGTCCCTAATGGAAGCCATTTAGGCACGCATGGATTTCTGCAATAGCTTTCATGTTAGAGCGTCCATACGCAATTTATTAGCATAGAACTGGCAGCCTGCGTATTCCGGCGTGTAGACGACAGTCCAAAATTGACCCCATTTGCTGGTTGGACATTGACCACGTTAATACGACAAGATTCCTTTTACGCGCCGTGGTTTACGTATTTTCATCGGGGTCATTCTTCATTTGGCATCACCTTGGAAAAAGGGTCATTTATGGACCAGCATCAACAGACAGACGACCGAAAGCTTACCGAGCAGATACGAGCGCTAGACGGGACGTTCACCACATGAATGTCACTCTTTGATGGTGGGGGAAATGCACAGCTTAGCCCGTCCGGCCAGCGCGCGGATTAAGAGCTGGAGTCGACAGATACTTTTAGTGAGAGAGCCGAGGCAATGACTGTGCAGGTGATCGATGATGCGGCGGCCGGCCCTTCACATGCAAGCCGTGTTTCAAGCCCCGTCTCCACAGGGGGGGCGGGCACGTTCTTCGAGCACCACGTCGATGCCTATTGGCTCGCGCAACTGCTCGTGAGGAGCATACCGCCGATCCTGCTCGACTGCTCGGTGGTGGAGGTCCACCTGCAGACCGAACATCTCGGCTGGCATACGGACGATTTCTTGATCATCGGCCAGAATGGCGCCGGAAGCCAACGTAAGCTGGCCGGCCAAGTGAAGCGGACTTTTACGGTCAGCTCGACCGATGAAGAGTGCAAGAAAGCGATAGGGGACTTTTGGAGAGACTTCAGGAACACCGGCTTGTTTTCTCCGAACACTGATCGCTTCGCACTCGTCACGCTGCGAGGGACCAACACCTTACTCGAATACTTCGCGGGACTCCTGGACTGCGCCCGTGCGGCTCGCGACGGCGTCGAGTTCGAGCATCGGCTAGCGACGGCAGGCTTCATCGCGAACAAGGCCGTTCATTACTGCACCGAGCTCCGCACGATTGTTGGCGAGATCGAGGGGAGAAGCGTCACAGCGGCGGAGATCTGGCCGTTCCTGCATGTCCTGCACGTTCTGAGCCTCGACTTGCACACATCGACCCGGCAGACCGAGGCCATGATCAAGACACTGCTCGCCCACACAGCGGCGGATTCCGACGCGATCGGTGCAGCAGACGCTTCGTGGAACGCCTTGCTCGCGATCGCCGCGGACGCGATGGCGGAAGCCCGCAGTCTCGGGCGCGACGATTTGCCCGATGCTTTGCGGCAACGCCATTCAGTTGTTGGCGGAACTGAACAAAGGGCATTACGGGCGCTCAAAGACCACACGGGGCTCATCCTGCGCGGAATCCGCTCGACGATCGGCAGCGACTTTCACTTGCGGCGCGCCGGCCTCGTGCAGCAGGTGCTCGGACAGCTGGAATCGGCCCAAGTCGTCCTCGTGTCTGGTCCCGCTGGCAGCGGAAAGTCTGCTGTCGCTAAGGACGTCATCGCTCTCCTCTCGAACGACTATTTCGCATTCGGCTTTCGGGCGGAAGAATTCGCGCAGCCCCACTTCGATGCAACGCTACAGAACGGTCAGATTCCGGCGAATGCGGCCACCTTGGGAGCAATCCTGGCGGGCCAGGACCGGAAGGTTCTGCTGATCGAGAGCGTGGAACGTCTACTCGAAAAATCCACGCGCGACGCCTTCAGCGATCTCCTGACGCTCGCGGCGGCGGATAAAAGCCTGCGCATCGTGTTGACATGCCGTGACTACTCGACTGATTTGGTGCGTGCGAGCTTCCTTGCGTCCGCACGCATCGATCATTTTGTCATTGTCATTCCGCAGCTCGATGACGCCGAGTTGTCGGAAGTCGAAGCATCCCTTCCAACGCTCGCTCTGCCGCTCGCGAACCCAGCGTTACGCCGGGTATTACGCAACCCGTACTTTCTCGACAAGGCGCTGCAGATCTCGTGGTCGGCGGCCAGGCCTCTACCCGAGAACGAGCGCGAGTTCCGGGCCATTTTCTGGCAGCAGATCGTCCGTGCCGACGACCACCCCGCGGCAGGCGCGCCACGCCGGCGCGAGAAAGCCTTCGAGGAAATCGCCGTGCGGCGGGCGCGGGCGCTTGCCGCGTATGTCACCTGCAACGACCTGGACACCGCGGCTGTTGACAACCTTCGGCACGACTCCCTGATCGTCTCTTCAGACCAGAGTACGGCGCTGGTGGCAACCGCCCACGACGTTCTGGAAGACTGGGCGATCCTACAGTGGATTGAGGAACAGCATCTCACGAGTGAAGGCTCGTTCCGGGCGCTTTCAGAAGCAATCGGGACGTACCCTGCGGTGCGACGGGCTTATCGGAAGTGGGTGGCCGAGCTCATCGAGCGTGATCCTGGCGCCGCGGACCGGCTGTTTAACGCTGCTGCCGTCGAAGCGGGTGTCTCGGCGCAATTTCGGGACGACACGCTCGTATCACTCCTGCGTGCACCGTCATCGCCTGCGTTCCTGGAGAGACACGTCACCGAACTCCTAGCCAACAACAGAGACCTGCTCAGGCGCGTGATACATCTTCTTCGGGTCGCCTGTGTGACTGCGCCAAGATGGCTGCCAGTGGCCGCAGGCCAAGGATCGTTGTTTAACGTACCCGATGGGTCAGCTTGGGCTTCAGTTCTGAGAGTGGTACAAACCCACATCCGAGAATTCACAACACCCGACCGACTGCTTCTGTTGGGGTTGATCGAGGACTGGGCTCGTGGCGTCAGTTCGTGGGCGCCGTATCCGGACGGCGCCGAATCTGTCGCTGCAATCGCGCATTGGCTTTTGCCGAATTTCGATACTTACCGGTCGGAAGGCACAGGCCAGCAGACGCTGAAGGTGATCGCGAAGATTCCCAACGCAGATCCCGCACGGTTTGAAGCCCTTTTGCGAGGCGAAGGCGAGAAGGACAAACGAGATCGCACGGCCGACACCTTTCGTGACGTCGTTTTCTCCGGATTTGAAGGAACGCCTGCGGCCCGCGACCTGCCGGACCTCGTCGTATCCGTAGCGTTCGATTACCTGCTCTGCTCGGAAGCCGACCTCCAGCGAAATCGGCACTATGGAAGCTCGCTTGATCTCGAAACTCTCTTCGGCGTGAAAGAGGGCTTGCGCCACGACTATTTTCCCGCGAGCGCGTACCGAGGTCCATGGATTCCGCTTCTGCGATATCACCCCCGCGAGGGTCTGAACTTTCTCGTCACGGTCTTTAACCACAGCGCCGACTGGTATGCGCATCCACGAGTGCAGGAGCGTGTCGAACCCCCATTTGAGATCGAGCTCATATTCGCGGACGGAGCGTCGCGAAAGCAATGGGGCAATCCCCGGCTCTGGAACTGGTACCGGGGGACTTCAGTCGGTCCGTACGTCCTGCAATCCCTGTTGATGGCTCTTGAGCGGTGGCTTCTCGAGTTTGCGGAAGCACACCCGGCTGAACTGGATGCCGTTCTTCTCGATCTCCTTCGGCGGAGTGACTCTGCAGCATTGACGGCAGTGATGGCCAGCATTGCAACCGCGTTTCCACATGCGTCTGGCGAAACGCTCCTGGTCCTCCTGCGATCTCCCACATTCATCTGGTTTGATCGCCAACGCATGGCGACTGAGTCGCATGCCCCATCGAGATTGTCGGGCTTGATCCCGGATGGCCGCGCGGAAAACAAGATCTACGAGGCGGAGCGGAAGGAGGCTGACGCCAGACCGCACCGGCAGCACGATCTTGAGGCCGCGATTGCGAATCTCCAGTTGGGACCGCTCGCCGTCCGTGTGCATGAGATTCTCGATCAACACCGTGCCGCGTTGCCTCCGGTTTCGGAGCAGAGCGACGATGACCGCGTAGGGCGCTTATCAATGCACCGTATGGACCTGCGCCAGTATTCCGTCGCCGAAGTCGCGGCCACGGACGCGGTCGCCCCAACCGACTCCGCGTCTATCCAGCCTGCGCGACACCAAATCCGATTGAACCCCTCCGAGCCGGAGCTGGACGTCAAAGAAATGGTGGATAAGAGCGCCGCTAGATTTGGCGCAATGAACACCAGGCTCGGCCTTCTCATGTGGGCCATGCACGTCTTCAAGAACGAAAAAGTTGCGACCTGCGATCCCGCGAAGTGGCGACAGCAGTTAATTCAGGCTCGAACGTCGGGGGTTACCACCCTTGAGGAGTCTGATATAGACCGTGGCGGGCCTGGCATTGTCGCCGCCGTTTGCGTCCGCGATCATTGGCAGGAGATGTCAGTTGACGAGCAGAATTGGTGCGTCGAAATAGTCTGTTCTGAAGTGATGCGGCAGGCAGATGTCTGGAACCAGACTGCGCGCATTCAGCGGTACGATATGTCTGCCGACCGCCCATGCGCGTCGGTCGTTTCGGTATTGGTCTGGAAGTCGCTCTCCGAAACACAGAAGTTGTGTGTGCAGCAAGCGTTTGTGACCGCGCTGACCCATCCAATCGACGAAGTGCGGTGGTACGCGGCGTGGGGTGTTGCCAGGCAGCTATGGGCCATCGACCGCGAGCTGGCCATGCGCTGCGTGAATGCACTCGCCACCGACGCGACTCTCATCGACCAGGCACGAGACACAGAGGATAAACGTCCATACGACCAGCGCCGGCAAATCGACGAGATCGTAGCCGAAGCAGCTTTAGCCGTCCGGCAACGATTCTGGCAGGCAGGAGGAATCGCGGAGGATGCATATCGGGCACTAGACGAAACCAACTGGTTTGGCGCGGAGGCGAACGCGCGAATCCTAGCGATCCTGAGTCGGGTGCCGGCCGAGCCTGCGGCCATCGCCGGCTTCACGCGAGCTGCACAGACGCTCGTTGAATGGTGGGATTCGGACGATGACCGCAAACGTGACCGCGGCGGGGGACGTCGCGAACGCAACTACGAGACTGAATCGGCGGTATCCGACCTCCTCCAGAGTTTCGTGATGCAGACATCGGCGGATGCGGCCAGCTCAATACTTCAACCGGTGCTCGACGCGGTTGACCGTCACCCGCGCGAGATCCACTGGGTCGTGCAAGGTCTGACCGGCGTCGAGGATCGCGAGCCGAATACGCAACAATTCTGGTATTTGTGGGGGCTTTTTGCCGACAGCATTAGACGCGCAACGTGGGTGGCCCGGTTGGATGACGTACACCCGGCCGGGGATGAGATGGTTTTCGCCATTTTTCTCGGATCATGGTGGAAGGAAGAGGTCCGCCACTGGAGGAGTCTCGATGGGTATGCACACCACGTGCACTCGTTGTTCGAGGACTTGCCGCCCTGTTCCGTTGTGCTGGACGACTATGTCCGGTTCCTGTATCACGTCGGCGAGCAGTCTCTCCCTGAAGCCTTTGTCCGCATTGCGAAGCGTCTCCAGTCAAGAGACGCCCAACGGATGCTGAGGAAGACAAACACCGTGTTCATGCTTGAAGTCCTGTTGCAGCGACACGTGTACGGTAAGCCGCTGGAACTCAAGTGCAATTCTGCGGTTCGTGATGCGGTGCTACTGCTCCTTGACCTGCTCATCGAGAACGGTTCGTCCGCGGCATTTCGAATGCGAGATGACTTCGTAACGCCGACCTCAAACCGATGATGGCTGAATGTCCGCTTCAGACTGCTGTAACCGTTGCATTGGGGTCGCGGACTGACCTCGGCAGACGGCTATCAGTCAAATTGTTCCGCTGGCATTAGCCGGTGCACCGGGTGATCATGCGCTGCCCAGACGGCCCGCTCCAAGAGGCGCCTTTTTATATTTCTACCAGTATTTCTCGCCTCAGATTTTGCGGGCGTATAGTTAAGACCCGGCACATTCATGCCCTACTAAGCAGCGGTCCGTAGGGTTGTAACAAGAATGTTTTAACACAGAATGCAGAATTACAAGGATTGGCACTCAATTTGCCTGTATATATGTGGGCAACAATCGGGCAGTACGAACGAAGTATATTCCACAATTGAATAAATGCTGTTTAGCAGCCAAACACCCACATTCTCAGTTTTTGATGTTGTTAGCGCCCATGTTAGATGCCAGTGTAATAAATGGCATTTGTGACAAATATTGTCAGTTTTTGACAAATTTTAGGTTCGCGGGATATATAAGGCAATTAAGAATATAGTGGGTTAGGGGCAAGAATTCATTGAGTCATGATTAATGAATCAAGATCAACACTCAAAGAATAAGCTTACATGACTTTAACTCAGAAATGCAGCATCAAAAACCATGAATGGTTGATGGTGGTTATCCTTCTATTTGGGTTGCCATGTATTACCCAGGCTTCTGAAACCATCCACTTTGCAGGGTTCGCCTATTCGGGACCCTATTCAGATATTTCCGCTGCATTTCCGTATACGTATTCACTTAATCGCCCAGGAACCGATGGCGTAGACCCACTCGATCATGCTTTACTCGTCCAAGTTGAGAATCATAAATTCAATGGATTCAATCTTGATTTCGAGAATCTAGGGAATGTTCAAACAAACGATGCACTCGCGCTCGCATTTGCGCTCAATCGGGAATCAGTCAGCATAGAACAAATAGGGGGTGTATATAAAATACTAATAATATTGGATGCCGACGCTTTATTTTTTGACATGAAGCAGATGCAAATCGTGGCCGCTTATCCATTCGGTATAAATTACATCGATGTTTCGCCTACACTTCCGTCAAAAACATATATCCAAGATTTGGTTGATAAATTGTATCTTGGTGATCTTAAAGTAAATATTTTAAATCAGTTCCTGCAAACGCTCGGTACTATTACACTAAAAACACATTACGGTAATACGATCCAGATTTCCGATGTGAATATTAGTGACAAGGCCAACGCTGTATTACCGGATTATTTGAAAAATAATATAGAAGCAACCAAGGATTTGATTGCTCGCCAGTTTTCAAGTTATTTATCCAAAAACGGAAATATACCTGTACTGCCGTATACGAAGGATTATGCCATTGGTAACAAGATCGCCACCCGCTTTGCCAATGGAGATGTGTTTAACCTAAAGGTACCGACACCTGACTATACGGTGGTATTGGATGTACTGGGATTTAAGAAGGTAATCTACGATCAGGAAGTAGGTGGTGCTTCATGGGTTTACGGAGCATTCATGCATGTAAAGGTCATGGAACCACTTTCTAACCATATTTATTTGGATGCGACCATTAAGAATGGGGCCGTCAAAATTGTTCCCTCATCTCAAACCTACGTTGATGACTGGCCAGCCTATCAGGATACGTTATTGGATATGATGAATCAGTTAACTGAACAATTTATGAATCCAGATGAATCCTGGATTAAGGGGCATACTGGTACTTCAGACAATCTAGCAGGCTTTCAGAACGTACAAAAGGTAATCCAATCATGTCAATAAAAGCAGCAGTCACCGCCATAATTCTAATGTTGGCTCCATTTGTCATTCTCGCATCCACGCAGACTGTGAAGGGTATGGCAACGGTCACGATCTCGAGTAGCCATGGACCAAGTCCCAGTGAGAAAGCCCAGGCATTACAAAAAGCAAGAATTAATGCGGTTGAACGCTATGTAGCGGATACAAATGATGCGGAACAGCGAAACTATGATCTGGTCAGGGACAAGATAGCTACCAATATTGATGATTATGTACTGTCATCGACGATTATTTCAGAGGATGTGGACAAAGATGCAAAAACCTACACTGTCGTGATCGCATCCGATCTTAATGTCTCGCGTTTGGACAATGAGCTACGCTCAAATAGTGCGGTATCAAACACCTCGCAGAGTAACCGGTCATATATCACATTCGTCTTCGTAGCACGAGAGCAAAGCTCGATTCAATCGTTTGGGAACCAGGTTGTCAAAAGCAGTAAATCCAATGTTTCTGAAAATGGTATCGATACAGAAGCCTCTTCCGCTGGAAAGAAGGAGTATGCCTCTGAAACGAATAAATCTGGAACCACAATAACTGGGGGTAGCGTTACCCAGAGGGCGGATAAGGTCAGTTATGCAGTTACAAGCTCGGATCAAGTCAATGACGTCATTTCGAATCAATTGTCGATGGCTGGATACCAGGTAGTTGATGCAGCCTTCCTCCAACAGCAGACAAATAACAAACTGAGCATTAATGCCTTCAAGACTGATTTTTCTCATGGTGATGATATTTCACCTGAAACACTTAGTAACGCAGCCTTGGGCGCACAGCAAGCACAGGTACCTTATTTAGCCTATGGGACCCTTGATATCGGTTTGAAAAATATTGACCCAACGACGGGCCTAACACGTGTTTATGTCACTGTCACGGCAAAGGTCTACGATCTCACACGCCGCTTCCCAGTAACCGTCGCTTCAATAGGGCCCGTACAGTACGCGGGACTGGGCCCAAGTGAAGATGTGGCAAGAACCAACGCATTAAAGCTGGCTGCCAAAGAAGCTGCCAAATCATTGGTCTCAGAAATGGATGCAAAAGGTATCCATTAAATAATGTATGTGATTTCTAACGATGAAAGGAGAGATGAAATGATTAACTATAGAATCGCTATATCAAGTATGGCGTTTTGCATTTTATTGAGCATCGCTGGTACTGCAGCAACTGGGTATGGATTGCCAAGCTTTCCTGGTACCAGCAATAGCAGTTCGTCAAATATGACTGCAACAGTCAACATGCAGACGAAACTTGTGGCTGATTTCGTGGCGGGGGAAACGTCAGTTCTGTCATCACAGGCAGATATGACCAAAGCATTGGGGCTATCAGATCAGTCTGCTAAGTTAGAAGCTAATATTGCAGCATTAAAATCAGGTGCAACAATCAAAGCAATGGAAGATGCTACGGCCGAATCGAAAAAAACAGCTGATACGATAGCTAGCATGAAACTCGGGACTATGAAATTAAGTGCAGATGCCAAAGTAACCATGATTCATGCTATACCCGAATATATAACCGGTGTAGTCGCATTGATAAAGTTAAAACCAGATTACTCAAGTTTTATGAGTGCGGCACAAAAGCAGATCTCCTCTGCGTCACTGATGGAAGTATCTAATGTAAAAGATAAACTATCAGTCGGCATGTTTGTCGCTTCAAATGGTCCTGGGTACACAGAATCATTGGGAAACACGACCTCTGACTTCATCACATACGCTAAAGGAAATAATATTAGTATTCCAAAAGATGCTACCGCTGCACTTGGTTTCAATCCATAGAAACATGGAGCTGCTGGATGCAGCTCTTTTGTTTTCTGGAGCAAAAATATGATGCGTAGACGTTTAATATTTCTATTGATTGTTCTCATCACACCATCTGTAATTGCTGGAAAGATTACTTCCGTTGAAGTTCAATCGACGGGTGTAGGCGCAACCTTACAGGAAGCTATCGACAGCGGTTTACTAACCGCAATAGAACAGGTAAATGGGAAAATTATTTCAGAGGCCGACTTGTCTGCGTCGTTGGAAGTGTCGGCGCAGTACAAAAACAATAGCGCCTACCTTAGTTCTCAAGCTTATCTGAGTGTTATTGAACAAGTAACCCATGGCGCTGTAACCTCTTTTAAAATCAGTAAATACAAGCAAAATACGGATGGCAGTTGGTTGGTCACATTGGCTGTATCCGTAGCGAAATACGAACGTACAGCCTCAGAGAACCGCACTCGCATCGTAGTACTGCCACCACGCGCCCCACACAGTACTTACACAATATTCGATAGCCATGTATCAGGTACAAAGGCAGCTAACGCAATAGCAGACCATCTTCAAAGCTATCTGGTAAATACCAATAAATTTACTGTTCTCGACCGCACTTACAGCCCGGAACTTGAACAGGAACGCGGTATAGCCGAAAGCGGCGAAGCTTCTACGGAAGAGTATGCATTGATAGGTCAAAAACTAGTCGCAGACTATGTTCTCGTCGGAACTATACAGCAACTCAACTACCATGAAATCACAACACATTCCCTAACTAGCAATCATGTCTACAGCGAACCCACAGGTGGAATGGTTCTGGCTTATCGCTTGATCAATACGGCTACTCAACAAGTCGTGTTGTCAGATTCGGTAGGAATCGCCTATAAAGAAATCGCCGGTCCTGGTGGTATGACTGAAACGACTGGAACTGTGTTAGATAGGACGATTGAAAAGATCGCACAAATAGAGGGTGCTTCTGTGCTTGGACAGCTGTACCCGATCAGAATATTAAGCGCAGACCAAGCGGCGCTAATTATTGGTGCAGGAAAAGACCTGGTATCTCCAGGGCAAGTTTATAAGGTGTATGCCTATGGCGAAGACGTCATTGATCCAGACACTCATGAATCCCTTGGTAAGTCTGAAATGTATTGCTGTGAGATCAGAATTGACAGGGTAACGCCTAAACTATCTTATGGCAGTCTCTTGCCACCCGCCAAGACATTGGCGAATTTCTCACCAGATAAATACATCCTCGAAAAACATATCTCAACCAGTCATATGAATAATTCAAAAACAAGCAAAAATGCTATGAAGGCAGTTGAAGATGAAATAAAGAAACAACGACAAAATGACAATGATGGAGACGGCGGGCCACCAATAAATAATCCGAAGAGGTATTAAGTATGTGCTCTAAGCGTGTTGTATGGGTATCTCTAGTATTATCAATAGTATTGAGCGCATGTTCGAGTGCTCCAACGTTTGTTGGAGAGTGGAATTTGCATGCACCCAATCAAACGACAATAACAAAGGTCACGATTAAAGATTTTGGTAATGGAGACTATTATCTAGCTGGCAACACGCCGATGGATGGCATCTATCATAAACAGGGCGATCAATTCCTTTGCGTAAAACCTAATGATCCTCGATTGACACAATTCATATGGCGTATTCAAGATAGCAATACATTGGTGCTTATATCGCAACCGAGTGTATGGGTAAGCCAAGAACGGTATCTCGGGGCTGAACTGCAACGATCTAATAAGTAATCTTAAGAATCGATTTAATTATATAGACATGTCTTAAACGTTGAACTGATAGGCCAAGACAGCAAACGACGGACGTTTCAAGAGCCTGTTTGGTTTCTCGAAGGAGAAGCTCCGGTCGGCATAGTTCCGGATATGCGGACGATACTCGACAACATTCTGGCGTTTGCAGAGGACCTGCTGATTGCTGCATACATGCAGTTGCACCCGAATTCGATAGTTCAGTTCGCGCAAATTCCTGAGCAGGACAGAGATCCCAAGTGCCCGGTGCGATTGAGAGCGATCCTGGATCAGTCGAGATTGAAACCTAACCACGTCATACAACCAACACCGCAAGGCGGCGCAGCTGATGGCGAACGTTAGGCCCACATGAGGGTCTTCCACTTCCTCAGTCATGAGTTCGGGCTCAAAGATATTAGGGAGCGGCGCCTTAAGATCGCTCGTATTATGGAGTTGAACGATCCATTCGAGTTCCTGGGTGTCGAGCTTTCAGATCCAGAATTGCGCCGCGGGTTGCAAGTGGACAAGTCCAGGCTCTCACAAGATAATGGATTACTTTGCTTTACGAAAAGCTGGCACAACCCCGTTCTTTGGAGCCACTATGCGGACAAGCATCGTGGACTATGCCTCGGCTTCGACATGCCTGACGAGTATTTGTGTCAAGTCAGCTATGTCAACTCACGGCTCCATTGGCCAGCCGTACTCGATAAGTCTTTTGTTAAACGGCTTCTTTTCACCAAGTTCGCTCACTGGAGCTATGAGGACGAGTATCGTTCTTACGTCAGCTTAGACGAGACGGAGGACGGCCTTTACTATGCGAACTTCTCCGACAACTTAGTGCTCCGACAGGTAATCGTAGGGCCGGATTCAACCATCAGCCGCTCCCAACTGACTGAGGCGCTCGGAGACATGGCTCCACATGTAGATAGGTTTAAGGCCCGTGCCGCGTTCAGATCATTCCGTATCGTCAAGAACCTGAATGGAAGCTTGTGGGCTTAACAATTCAAGCCGACGCCGTTTCGTTCACGGCATAATTAAGGCATAAGGCAGATAGAGCAATGGACGAGCATGAAATTGAAGAGGCCCGGAATTCCCTTCTTGCCTGGGAGGAAGGGATGGCTCGTTTTGCTGAATCCATAGTTTGGTTTCAGCGTATTGAGCATACCCTATCAATCTGCATATCCGTATTTTCCAGCATAGACGAGCAAATTGGCCAAATTATTACCGCGAGAATGTCCTTCAAAAACCGTGTGGACACACTAGCTGCGCTTCTTTCCCATTACTCTGGGGCAAATGGCATTACTGACGATGTAAAAGAGCTCATCAACCGTCTCCGTTGGGCAGAGCAGGAAAGAAACCGTCTAGTTCATTCTATGTGGGAGTTAAGCGAGGAAAACCCTGGTCAGATAGAGCGGACCAAGCGGACAATAAAGAAGAATAAGCATATGGCAGAGGAAGAGTTGTATTTTCCCGCCGACTTCGAAGAGCTGCAAGGACTTTATGAAGGGATAAATACTGATCTGGTGTTTGTGCTGTCCAAGGCCTATCCTCACTTTGCGGATGAATTGCATTACTGAAGAAGTAGCTTAATCCGAAACCCATACCGCTGTCGCTCGTGGAGCGCGGCTTAGCCGATCGTTTGGCGAGGATTGATGAAGAGATGACGTTTCAAGAGGTCATAGAGGAAATTATGTCATCGCCAGGCTGTTTTCTGGTATTTGATGAAGTCAACGAAAAGGCTCAAGTTACTGCTGCAGATAAACATGTGTTTTTAGACATGTTTAAAGACAAAGAAAAGGCTGAGAAGGCCTTCTCTGCCTTTACTAAGAGCAAGATGAATTCTCTGGAGCTGTTAAACGAAGCTAAAGCCCTGCTGAAGAATAAATCCTATGCACGGGCTGTCGCCCTTGCAATAATGTCCTTTGAAGAACTTGGGAAATCACAGATTGCAGCAGATTACTATTCAGGAATATTACCTGAGTCTGAATACAAAAAAGCTTTCAAACAGCACAAAAAGACAGCTTATGCGAATAGATACGCCGCCATAGGCTCCCATAAAAAAGTGAAGTATGGATATTATATAGACAACAGTGTTGCAAGAACCTTGGAGTCGATCCGACAGAGTGCGCTATATGCTGATGAAAATAATAATCCCTCAGACAATTTCAGTGAAGAGGATGCTTTGTTGATTATTCGGAAAGTTAATGAGCATCAAGAGTCCATTCAGCACGCGGAATGGCTGAATGGAAGAATAGGATCAAAGGCGCT
>Ga0307374_10007480_pt1 | contig 16605 bp, 17 predicted proteins | sample OX3MG_FD_202532 | JGI IMG/M metagenome (GOLD analysis project Ga0307374, IMG submission 202532) | Soil microbial communities from Risofladan, Vaasa, Finland - OX-3 | ecosystem: Environmental > Terrestrial > Soil > Coastal area > Acid sulfate soil | place: Finland: Risofladan, Vaasa | collected... | reverse complement strand
GCGGCCGCCGCCATTGTGGTGCGGGCGGAGGACGCGTTGAAATACACGGACAAGCCGATCTACATCAAGGCGCTGTCGTTCGTCGCAGGGAGTGGGTCGGGCCTTATCGACCCGGGCTTCGACTACACGCACTTCCCCGAGTGCGAAGCAGCCGCCGCCGACGCTTACGCGCAGGCGGGCATCACCGACCCCCGGCGCCAGCTCGCCATGGCGGAGGTACACGACTGCTTCACGCCGACCGAGCTGGTGTTGATGGAGGACCTCGGCTTCGCGCCCCGGGGCACCGCCTGGAAAGAGGTGCTGGCGGGCACGTTCGACCTCGACGGCGACCTGCCCATCAATCCCGACGGCGGGTTGAAGTCCTTCGGGCACCCGGTCGGCGCGTCGGGCCTGCGCATGTTTTTCGAGTGCTGGCTGCAGATGCGCAGGGAAGCGCCGGCGGACCGCCAGATCGCCACGGTCGACCGCGGCCTGGCCATGACGCACAACCTCGGCGGGTACCCCGGCGAGATGGTCTCGTTCGTCTCGGTGGTCGGGAACCAGCTCGGCTGAGCCGTTCCGGTCACACAGTGCCTCGCGGCACGACCCACTCGTGGGCTGCTCCTCCCACGTCATGGATCCGGGCGAAGTCTTCGTCGTAGTGGAGGACCACGAGGTTGGACCGGTGCGCTGACGCCGAGATGATGAGGTCCGGAATGGGGATCCGATGTTGTCCACGTCGCGCCAACGCCCGCTGGAGCTCAATGGCGGTCTCCATCACCTCCGAGGTGACGGGCGCGGCGTCAAGCGCGCGTCGCTCCTCGAGCACCTCCACGTAGTCCGCAGCGCTCCGGGTGCTGTACAACACCTGGAGGTCGACGATGGCGCACGTCGCGACAAGACCTTCCTCGATCAGTGGCACCATCCGGGCCCTGACCGAAGGCGCGGAAAGTCGCGCCAGTGCGCTCTTGTCGGCGAGGTAGGCGGCAGTCAGCGCCAAGCGCCGGCCATGACCTCTGCATCATCCAAGTCGAGGCCCTCCCCAGAGACCAAGCGCGCTGCATGACGCCGACGGCGGTCAGCGACGACAACCGACTCGAGTGCTCGATTCACTGTCTCTTTCATGGTCTTCGCTCCGAGAACGGTCGCGGCGATAGCCAGGGTGTCGTCGTCGATGTCGACAGGCGCTTGCTCATCGGGCCAGTATTTTGGGGCACGCTCTGGGATATACGCCCACCGATGGATCCCCGGCTCGGCGCGCTCTTGCTCTTCAGCTGGCGAATTGGGGTAGCCAGGGCGCGGTGGCGGCCAGCAGCTCGTCGGTGATCGCCACGATGGACTCGTAGGGCAGGCGGCCGCCCATCTGGTCGCTGAGCATCGCCTCGAGCACGAGGGTGCGGTCGCCGCGCAACGCCGCTTCCACCGTCAGCTCCTGGGAGTAGACGATGCGGCGCAGGCACTCCCCGAGGATGGAGGTCACCTCGACGCGGTCCCGTGGTGCCACGCCCGCCGCGTTCACCACACCCATGCACTCCACCACTGGCCCGTGCTCGAGGTTGGCGACCTGGCCCGTGTTCGGCAGGTTCACCGGGAAGTGCCGCTCCTCGCCCGAGACGATGGCAGCGAGAATCGGGGCCACCAGCTCGCCCGAGGGCCACGGTGGGAGCCCGGTGGCGACGCGCAGGGTGGCCAGATCGGCCTCGTCCTCCTCCTTGTCGGCCCGGTGCCCCTCGATGCCATAGTGGTGGACGCCCCATTGGTCGCCGAAGCCGCCCGCCTCGGTGACGAACCAGGGGAAGAACTCGGCGACGTGGGTGTCGGAGGCTCCGGGCATCACACCGAAGCGGCGCAGGAGCTCGAACTTCAGCCGGTTGTTGGCCACGACGTCGCCCTTGGTCCACTTCTCCCCGGCCGACACCTTGTGCCAGTGGCTCCCCTCGGGCGGGTCCATCCAGATCGGGTCGTCGAGCTCGAGGACGGGCCGCTCGAGCAGGGCGCGCACCATGGCGAAGCCGTCGGAGCCGCCGATGGCCATGGCCGTCACCAGTGGGCAGTGGTTGACGCCACCGACCACCGGGTCGACCTCGTGCATGGCCACGTCGAAGAGCAGGCTCATTGCCCAGGTCAGCCCGACCAGCTCGTTGCACAGCCCGACCGTCGTGATGGTCGTCTCCCGGGTGACGGCGCGGCACAGGGCGGTCAAGGGGTTGGAGACGTTGAACAGCAGGGCGTCGGGGCAGTTGCGCTCCATGGCGCGGGCGATGCCGACCGTCACCGGGATGCTCCGCAGGGCGCGGGCGATGCCACCGGGCCCCACGCTGTCGCCGACCGGTTGGGGCAGGCCGTGGGCCTCGGGGATGGTCAGGTCGTGGACCATCGCTTCGAAGCCGCCCACCGAGTACGCCGTGATCACGAACTGGGCGCCGGCCAGCGCGGCGTCGAGGTCGGTCGTGGTCGTGACGTCGAGGCCGCTCGCGCCGAGGGAAGCGATGTGGTCGGCCACGGTCTGCACCGCCGGGAGGCTGTCCGGCGCGGTGTCCATCAGGACGACCTGGCTCTCGGCGAGGGGCGGCGTGTTGACGAAGTCCAGGAGCAGACGGGGCGTCCAGTGGGCGCTCCCCCCACCGATGATGGCAATCCGCGGCGTCATGTCCCCTCCGACCTCACCGTTGCTGATGCTCGACGATGAAACTGGAGTGTCACCGTACCCGACGGGGGCGGCGGCTGGCGGGTGGCGTCAGTCGAGCAGTGAAGCCAGCGGCGTGAACGCCAGGCCGTGGGCGTCGGCCACGGGCTTGTAGACGACGTGGCCGTCGGCCACGTTCACGCCTTCGGCCAGTGTGGGATTGACGCGCACGGCCTTCTGCCAGCCCTGGTTGGCGATGTCGAGCACGTAGGGCAGCGTGGCGTTGGCCAGCGCGTGGGTCGACGTGTGTGGCACGGCGCCCGGCATGTTGGCCACGCAGTAGAAGACCGAGCCGTGCACCTCGAAGGTCGGGTCCGAATGCGTGGTGGGCCGCGTCGACTCGAAGCAGCCGCCCTGGTCCACCGCGATGTCGACCAGGACCGAACCAGGGCGCATCTTCTCGACCAGCGCGTCGGAGACCAGGCGGGGCGCCCGGGCCCCGACCACCAGCACCGCACCGATGACGATGTCGGCGTCGACGCAGACCTCCTCAATGGCGTGCTCCGAGGATGCGATCGTCTCGAGCTCGCCCCGGAAGTGGTGATCGACCTCGCGCAGCCGGTCGAGGTTGCGGTCGAGGATGAACACCTCGGAGTGCATGCCCACGGCGATGGTGGCCGCGGCGAAACCGGCGACACCGGCGCCGATGACGACCACCCTGGCGCAGCGGACGCCGGGCACCCCCGAGACGAGCACCCCACGGCCCCCGCCCGGCCGCATCAGGTGATGGGCCCCCATGAGCGGCGCCATGCGCCCGGCCACCTCGCTCATGGGCGCCAGCAGCGGCAACGTGTTGTCCTCGTTGCGCACGGTCTCGTAGGCAATAGCGACGTTACCGGCGTCGACGAGCGCGTCGGTGCACTCGCGTGACGCGGCGAGGTGCAGATAGGTGAAGAGCGTCTGGTCCTTCCGCGCCCCCAGAAGGGGGAACTCGGGCGCGACGGGCTCCTTCACCTTGCAGACGAGGTCGGCCGCCGCCCACACGTCTTCGGCGGTGTCAAGGATTTTCGCCCCGGTCCAGACGAAGTCGGCGTCGGGCATGGACGAGCCGTCGCCCGCGCCCTTCTGGACGTAGACGGTGTGACCGGCCGAAGTCAGCTCGCGCACACCGGCGGGTGTCAGCGCCACCCGCCACTCGTCGGTCTTCACCTCACTGGGGACTCCGATGATCATCGTTACTCCTCGATGTAGCTCATCACGTGCTTGATGCGCGTGTAGTCCTCGAACCCGTAGGCGGAAAGATCCTTGCCGTAGCCGGAACGTTTGAAGCCGCCGTGCGGCATTTCGGCCACGAGCGGAATGTGGGTGTTGATCCACACGCACCCGAAGTCGAGATCGCGCGCCATGCGCATGGCCCGGCCGTGGTCGCGGGTCCACACCGACGAGGCCAGGCCGTACTCCACCCCGTTGGCCCATTGCAGCGCCTCGGCCTCGTCGCTGAACTCCTGCACGGTGATGACCGGGCCGAAGACCTCGGACTGCACGAGCTCGTCGTCCTGGCGCAGGCCGGCGACGACGGTCGGCGCGAAGCAGTATCCGCGGTCCCCTACCTGGGCCCCGCCGGTCGCCACCGACGCGTGGCCCGGGACGCGCTCGAGGAAGCCGCGCACGCGCTCGAGCTGGTTGGCGTTGTTGAGAGGGCCGTAGTCGGCACCGTCGTTGTCGATGCCGCCGACGGTCGTACCCTCGGCCTGCTCGACGAGCGACGCGAGCAGTGCCTCGTGCACCCGGGGCCCGGCGAGGACCCGCGTGGCGGCTGTGCAGTCCTGCCCGGCGTTGAAGTAACCGGCGCCGGCAATGCCCTCGGCCGCCGCGACCGGGTCGGCGTCGTCGAACACAATGACGGGAGCCTTGCCACCCAGTTCCAGGTGGACCCGCTTGAGGGTGGGCGCCGCCGCGGCGGCCACCTCCATGCCGGCCCGCACCGAGCCGGTGACCGACACCATTGCCGGCGTCTCGTGCACGACCAGGGCCCGGCCCGTGTCGCGGTCCCCACAGACGACGTTGAAGACGCCGGGTGGCAGGTGCTCGGCCATGATCTCGGCCATGAGCAGCGCGGTGACGGGCGTCGTGTCCGATGGCTTGAGCACCATGGTGTTGCCCGCCGCCAGCGCCGGGGCGAACTTCCAGACCGCCATCATCATCGGGTAGTTCCAGGGCGTCACAGCGCCGCACACGCCCAGCGGCTCACGGCGGACGAACGAGGTGTGGCCGGCCATGTACTCCGCCGCGGCCAGGCCCTCGAGGTTGCGGGCGGCGCCGGCAAAAAAGCGGATCTGGTCGACCATGGGCGGGATCTCCTCGTCCATGGTCAATTGAAAGGGCTTGCCGGTGTTCTCGGACTCGGCTCGGACCAGGTCCTCTGCCCTGGCCTCGAGGGCATCGGCGATCCGGATGAGGGCCAGACTGCGCTCAGAGGGGGTGGTGCGCTTCCAGGAGGTGAAGGCGTCCGCCGCCACCCGAAGGGCCTGATCCATGTCGGCCGCCCCGGAGACGGGGGCGTCGGCGAACGCCTCACCCGTACTGGGGTTGATCAGGGGTGCATTGGGCCCGTCCTCGGCGTCGCGATAAGCGCCCCCGACGAAGTTCTGCAGCTTCCGCATGCGGTTCCTCTCTTTCCCTGGCCCGTCGACTACAGGATCACAGAAGATCAGACCCTCAACAAGCGTTTCCGCAAGATTGGGAGGGCAATGTGACGAATTCTGCTTGACTAGGGGGTAGAAGATGACACAATTCTGCATATCGGGGCTCTCCCCCCCGGAGCAGCGACCGAAGGAGGTGTGACATGCCCGACGCCGACGAGCCGGCGGAGGCGGGCCCTCAGGGCGACCCGGCCCAGGCGACGAGCGCTCTCCTGGACGCGCCCAATCGGGCCATCATCGAAGCTCTCCAGCGGGACGGGCGCCAGCCCTACGGCGCCATCGCCCAGGCGGTCGGGCTCTCCGAGGCGGCCGTGCGCCGCCGGGTCCAACGCCTCCGGGAGTCGGGGATCATGCAGATCGTCGCCGTCACCGACCCCTTGCAACTCGGCTTCACCCGTCAGGCCATGATCGGGGTCACCGTCGAGGGTGACGTGCGCAAGGTGGCCGACAAGCTCTCGGGCATGCCCGAGGTCGACTACGTCGTCATGTGCGCGGGCTCCTTCGACATTCTGGCCGAGATCGTGTGCGAGGACGACGAGCGCCTGCTGCACGTGCTCAACGATTCCGTGCGCTCGATTCCCGGCGTGCGCTCGACCGAGACCTTCCTGTACCTGAAACTGGCCAAGCAGACCTACACCTGGGGCACGCGATGAGCGGTCCCGCACCCAAAGCGGAGGAACAATGAGTACCACCAGTCCGGAGAATTCGAACCTGAGCGATCAGGCGCGGCGCAACCTGTGGATGCACTTCAGCCGCATGGGGACGTACGAGACGCACGAGGTGCCGGTGATCGTGCGGGGCGAAGGCGCCTACGTGTGGGACCAGCACGGAAAGCGCTACCTCGACGGGCTGGCGGGCCTGTTCACCTCGCAGCTCGGCCACGGCCGCATGGAGCTGGCCGAGGCGGGCGCCAAGCAGGCGGGCACGCTGGCCTACTTCCCGTTGTGGACCTACGCCCACCCCCGTGCCATCGAACTGGCCGAGCGGGTGGCGAGCTACGCCCCCGGCGACCTCAACCGCGTCTTCTTCACGACCGGAGGCTCCGAGGCGGTGGAGTCGGCCTGGAAGCTGGCGCGCCAGTACTTCCGCATCATCGGGCAGCCCCAGCGCACGAAGGTCATCAGCCGCTCCATCGCGTACCACGGCACGTCCATGGGTGCGCTGTCGATCACCGGCATCCCCGAATTGCGCACCCCCTTCGAGCCACTGGTCCCCGGCGCCATCAAGGTGCCGAACACGAACTTCTACCGGGCCGAGCTGTTCGCCGACGACGAGGTGGCGTTCGGGCAGTGGGCCGCCGACGAAATCGAACGGGCCATTGAGCGCGAGGGCGCCGACACGGTTGCCGCTGTGTTCCTCGAACCGGTACAGAACGCCGGCGGCTGCTTCCCGCCGCCCCCCGGCTACTTCCAGCGCGTGCGCGAGATCTGCGACCGCCACGGCGTGCTGCTCGTCTCCGACGAGGTGATCTGCGCCTTCGGCCGCCTCGGCCACTGGTTCGGGGCGCTGCGCTACGACTACCAGCCGGACATCATCACCGTGGCCAAGGGCCTGACCTCGGGGTATGCACCCCTGGGCGCCATGATCGCGTCCGACCGCATCATGGAGCCCTTCCTGGAGCCGGGCGCGTCCTTCCTGCACGGCTTCACGTTCGCCGGCCACCCGGTGAGCTGTGCGGTGGCGCTGGCCAACCTGGATGTCTTCGAAGGCGAGCACATCCTGCAGCACGTGCAGGCGACCGAAGGCTCCTTCCGGGCCGCCCTCGACAGCCTGATGGACCTCCCGATCGTGGGCAATGTCCGCGGCGCGGGGTTCTTCTACGGGATCGAGCTCGTCAAGGACAAGGAGACACGCCTGTCCTTCGACGACGAAGAGTCGGAGAAGCTGCTGCGCGGCTTCCTCTCGGGCGCCCTGTTCGAGGCCGGATTGATCTGCCGCGCCGACGACCGGGGGGACCCGGTGGTGCAGCTCTCTCCGCCGCTCATCTGCGGACAGGAGGAGATCGACTTCATCGCCGGCACACTGCGCGAGGTGCTGACGGAAGCGGGGAAGCGGGCGGGCCTCATGCACCACGCCGTACCGGCGGAACCGGCACCCGGAGCGCGAGCGGCATGGGGCGCGGAGAAGAGCTAGCAGGGGGGGCCACATCGGGCTACCAGCGCCTCTCGCTGTGGTGGGAGGCCGTCCCGGTCCCTCTGCCGCCGCGCCCCGCGCTCACCGAGGACCTCGACATCGACGTCTGTGTCGTCGGCGCGGGCTTCACCGGGCTGTGGACGGCACACGCCCTGGTGCAGGCCGATCCCTCGCTGCGCATCGCCATGCTCGAACGCGAAGTGGCCGGCTTCGGCGCCTCGGGACGCAACGGGGGCTGGTGCTCCGCGCTGTTCGCCACCTCCGACGCGGCTTTGGCCCGCCAGCACGGGATCGGTGCGATGCGGGCGATGCGTCACGCCATGCAGGAGACGGTCGACATCGTGGGCGCCAGTGCGGCGAGCGAGGGCATCGACTGCCAGTTCGTCAAAGGCGGCTCCATCGACCTGGTGCGCAGCGAGGCCCAGCGGGCGCGGGCGCTGGACGAGGTCGACGAGTCGCGGGCCCTCGGGTTCAGCGGGGACGACCTGCGCTGGCTGGGAGCGGACGAGGCGCGTGAGGTCATGGGTGCCGCGGGCGTGCTCGGCGCGACGTTCACGCCGCACTGCGCCGTGGTGCAGCCGGCGCTGCTCGCCCGCGGGCTGGCGGATGCCGTCGAGCGCCACGGGGTGCACATCTACGAGCACACCGAAGTGCTGTCCATCGAAGCCGGCCAGGCCGGCGATCCGCCGACGGTGCGCACCCGGGGCGGGACGGTGCAGGCGGAGTACGTAGTGCGCGCCACCGAGGCCTGGACGCCGACCCTGCCCGGGCTGGAGCGGGCGATCGTGCCGGTGTACTCCCTCATGGTGGCCACCGAGCCCCTCGGGGCGGACTTCTGGGCGAAGGCGGGGCTGGACGGCCGAGCCACCTTCGCCGACCACCGCCACATGATCATTTACGGGCAGCGCACGGCCGACGACCGCATCGCCTTCGGGGGTCGGGGCGCCCCGTACCACTTCGGCTCCACCATCTCCCCTGGCTTCGACAGCGAGCCGGCGGTGCACGAGCTGCTGCGCCAGACGCTGGCCGAACTGTTCCCGGAGGTGGCGGACGCCCGCTTCACCCACGCCTGGGGCGGCCCACTCGGGATACCGCGCGACTGGCACTCCTCGGTCGGCCTCGACCGGGCCACGGGCCTGGCCTGGGCCGGGGGCTACGTGGGGGACGGCGTCTCCACGACCAACCTGGCCGGCCGCACGCTGGCCGACCTCATCACCGGGACCGACACGGCGCTGACCCGGCTGCCCTGGGTCGGGCACATCTCACCCAAGTGGGAGCCCGAGCCCCTGCGCTGGCTCGGCGTGAACGCCGGGTTGTGGACCATGAAGCTGGCCGACCGCAGCGAGGCCCGCCGTGGGCGCCCCAGCCGCCTGGCCGGAGCGATGGGACGCCTCCTCGGGCAGTGATAGGTGCCACAATGCCGTCCGTGCGGGAGACGGCATCCGAGGCGATCACCAAGCTGATCTACACCTATGCCGAGCGCATTGACGCCGGCGACTTCGCCGGGGTGGCCCGGGTCTTCGCCAGCGCCACCCTCACCTTCGAGGGATTCGGCGACGCCGTGTCGGGCGCCGACGCCATTGAGGCCCTGTACGGCCGCACCACCCGGCGCTACGAGGACGGGACGCCCAAGACCAAGCACGTCATGACCAACGTGATGGTCGACGTGGCCGACGACGGGGAGTCGGCTTCCAGCCGCTCGTACTTCACGGTGCTCCAAGCCGTGCCGGGCGAGCTGGCACTCCAACCGGTGATCGCCGGCCGATACCGCCACACCTACACGAAGACCGAGGGCCGCTGGGAGGTCGCCACCATGCACATCACGATCGATCTGGTCGGCGACCTCGGCCACCACATGCTCTTCGACCTGCACGCATGAAACTCACCCTCGACTACACGTGGACCTGCGCGCCCGACGCCTTCTGGGCCAAGTACTTCGACCCCGAGTTCACCGTCCGCATGCATCTGGACGCGCTCGGCTCTACCTCGGCCGAGGTGATCTCGCAGGAAGGCGACCTTACGAGCGGGCTGGTGCGCACGCTGCGCTACGGGCAGCGGCCGAACATGCCCGGGCCCGTGCGCAAGATCTTCGGCGAGGAGGTGGTCACCACCGAGGTCAGCACCTACGACCCGGCCACGACGACGACCACCTTCACCATGACGCCCGGCACCATGGCCAACAAGACCCAGATCGACGGCGTCATCGCCCTGGCCCGTCTGGGCGACAGCTCGCTCGAGACGTTCCTCCTCGACGCCCGGGTCAGGATTTTCGGCGCCGGGCCCATCGTCGAGCGCTTCATCGAACAGCAGGCCCGCGACATGCAGAACAAGGCCGTCGACTTCATGCGGGGCGAGCTCGAGGGCTGAGCAACCCCCCGTCCGGCGCCGTTCACGCACCGTTCACGGCAACCACTTGACCGGAGGGGCCGCCGTCCCACATTGTGTGGGCCGACACACCTTCGGTCGCTCGCCAGGGACGCGCGCCGGGACCTGACAGGTGGGTGCGCGGACACGAGACCGAAGGAGGCCGCCGGGAGGTGGCTAGGGCAACAGCCCGTCCTCCGGTCGCCCTCCGGGGCGTCCGCGCCTCCGCGGAGGCGACTACAAGGAGGTACCGACGGTGGCGATTGCCGAGGACCTGGCGATCATTCACGAGCCCGATGTCGAGGACGCGTTCCGCGTCGAGCAGCACGGGATCGATTACATCCCGATCAGCGAGCGTTGGGCCCGGCCAAGGGACATCTTCGGCATGTGGGCCGGAGCCAGCGTCCAGGTCGAATACTTCATTTACGGCGCCATCCTGATGACCTTCGGGTTCACCTTTGCGCAGGCGCTCTCGCTGATCATCATCGGCAACCTGTCCTTCCTGCTGCTCGGGCTGTGCTCGCTGCAGGGGCCCGATGCCGGCACATCGGTCTTTGCGATTAACCGGGCAGCGTTCGGACCCAACGGGTCGCGGCCGATCTCCTTTTTCAACTGGATCACCCAGATCGGCTTCGAGGTCGAGGGCCTGATCCTCATCGTCGGCGCCGGCCTGGTCCTGATGGTCAAAGGTGGCTTCAATCCAGGCGACCCGGCCAAGGTCATTCTCGTGGTGATGGCGGTGCTCATTCAGGGCATCCTCCCGTTTCTTGGGCACGCGGCGATCGTCAAGACGCTGCGCCTCCTCATCGTGCCGTTCGTGGTGCTGTTCGCCGTCCTCCTCGGCTTCGCCATCCCGCACGCCCAACTGAACGCCGTGCACCACGGGGCGGGCTGGCAGCTCTATCTCGCCGGTCTGGCGTTCACCATCGCGCTCAGCGGCCTCGGCTGGGCCGAGTGCGGCAACGACTACACCCGCTACTGCCCTCCCGACACATCCAAGAAGGGCCTCGTCGGCTGGATCTTTCTGGGGACGGCCGTGCCCGAGATCCTCATCATGACCCTCGGCGCCGTTGTCGGGACGTTCCTGTTCAATATCGGGACCGGCTCGGGAGGCCTCTTGCCCTTCGCACACCAGAGCTTTATTCCGGCCTGGTTCGTCGTGATCTTCCTCATCTTCGCCGTCGTGCAGCTGTTCGCCATCAACAGTCTCGACATGTACTCGTCGGGCGTCACGCTGCAGGCCATCGGCGTACCCGTAAAGCGGTACCAGGCTGTACTCGTTGACTGCGTCATTGCGCTAGGTATCACCATGTACGCCATCTTCAGTTCGTCGTTCACAACGTACCTGGAAGACTTCGTCGATATCGTCATCGTATGGATCGCGCCGTGGGTCGCAATCTTCCTGGTCGACTGGGCGCTCCGCCGGTTCCGTTACGTACCGAGCGAACTGCAGAACACGGGGTCGACGTCGATGTATTGGAACTCCAGTGGCGTCTTCTGGCCAGCCATCATCGCCCAGGTCATCGGGATGTTCGCCGCGATCTCTGCGCTGTCTGCAACCTTCAGCCTGCCCCACTGGTTGAACGAGGTGACGTACCACAACAACGGAGCCGATTTCAGTATCTTCCTAGGCATGGCCGTTGCCGGCGTCGTCTACTACCTGCTGGCCCACGCCAAGCTGTCTCGAGAGGCCGATGCACAAGAGCAACTCCTTCGCGAGGAAGGCCTGCTGCCTACCGCCTGATCGGCCGCCCCGAGCTCAGTCCCAGTCTTCGACCAGGCCCCCGGATCCATCGGGATGGAACAGCGGCATGGAACCGAGGGTGCGGATCAGTGCCGCATCGTCGCCCAGCGCGTTCTTCCAGGCACCGCCTTCGGTCATGAGCGTCCCGATGACGACAGGCACGGCCTCCATGCGTCGGACCAGCCGCAAGGCGGACGAAAGCGAAGCACCGGTGGAGATCACGTCGTCGACGACCGCCACCCGCCGGCCCCGAACCGCGTCGACGCGGGCGGGATCCATGCGCAGCACCTGCGGTTTGTCCGTCGTGATGGAGTAGACCGGCTCGGCACACGACTCCCCCAGGTGGATCTTGGGCGTCTTGTGCAAAATGACGTAGTCGTCCAGTCCAAGGGCGCGGCTGGCCTCGATGGCCAGCGGAATGCCCATGGTGGCCACGGAGACGATGATGTCCGGCTCGGCCGGACGCATCAGCTCGGCCAGCTCGCGCCCCGCCGTCTGGGCGAAGGTCACACCCCAGTCGACCGTGATGAGGAGTGCGATGGTCAACTCGTCCGAGAGCGAGACGAGTGGGAGCTCCATCTCCTGGCTCCCCACGGTGGTCGTGTAGGTACGATCGGTGGCCGTGGACATGACTCTTCCTCCGGAGCATATGTCCCCCGCTGAGCCCCTCGGTGAGCCGCTGGTACGCGAGATGCTCGCGGTGGCCGTGTCCGAGGCCCGACACAGTCTGTCCGAGGGCGGGATCCCGATCGGCGCCGCCCTCTTCCACGGCGACGGGACGCTGCTCGGCCGTGGCCACAACCGTCGAGTCCAGGACGGTGACCCCTCCATGCACGCCGAGACGGCTGCCTTCCGAGCCGCCGGGCGCAGGCGCGACTACGGCGACTCCGTCATGGTCACGACCCTCTCACCGTGTTGGTACTGCAGCGGGCTCCTGCGCCAGTTCGGCATCGGGACCGTGGTAATCGGCGAGGCACGGAACTTCGAGGGTGGCCACACGTGGGTGGCTGAGCACGGCTGCCGAGTGGTACTCGTCGACGACGAGGAATGCATCGCGCTCCTCGGTGACTTCATTGCGGCCAATCCCGAGGTCTGGCACGAAGACATCGGGCTGTAGGTCCTGCTTTACGCCGACGGTTCCTCGACCATCCAACCGCGGCGACGAAGTTCCACGGCGAGGCGTTCTGCAGGTATCTGACCCAGCACGTCGTCTTGGACCGAGCGCCGCCAGATCGGAACCTCAATCGGCGCCGCTGCGTCCGTCTCTGGGTTCTGTAGCCGCTCCAAGAGCTCCTCGGCCTCCGTCCGGGTGAATTTGCCCCCAGCCTGGCGCTGGGTGAACCCCATGGGGCCGCGCGCGTCCCGAAAGTCGCTGTGGCCAGCCTCTTGAAGAAGGACGAGAAGTGCCTGCACCTGCCTCGCCGTGGCCGGTGGTCCCTGCTGCTGCCCGAATGCCATGTCAGGCAGTCTTGCCGCTGGGTGTGACCGCGAGGATGATCTCCTACGAGACCGGCGATTGCGCCTTCTGAATGACAGCTTGCAGGGCCGCCACGTGCCCGTCGAACGCTTCACGACCAGCAGCCGTCAGCGCGACCCTGACTCGCCGGCGGCGATTGGACACGGTCCGCTCAATGGCGATGTAGCCGGCCTCCTCAAGGGTCGTGAACTGTTTCGAGAGGGCCGAATCAGACAGCTCGAGCCGGTCCCGCACGAAGGAAAACTCGGCCCAGTCGGTCGACGCCAACAAGGCGACAATCGACAGCCGGGTGCTCGGATGGATGAGCTCGTCGAAACGTGCCGTGGTCACGTCAGCCCTGCGTGCGCTCGGCATGACGGCGCACAGATCCCACCAGCGCGGGGCCCCCGACGAGGACGAGCAGAGCGACCGCCACGCTCGCCCACGTCGCGGCATGGCGTGCCCCGTCTGCATTGAGGACGAGGGCAATTCCGACGGTGACCGCCGTCATGACGAGCAGGAAGCCGATCACCAGCGCCGGCAGGCGGCGAGTCACGAGGTCACCCCGGATGCTGAGTTGGGGGGACCCCCGACGTCCGGAGAGGACTCGGGAGGAGATGCCGGCGTGAAGAGCGCCGAAAAGCACCGTCGCGGCAATCGTCGCCCACGCCGGTCCGAAGTCGGCCAGCAGGCCGAGGAGGACCCAGCCGCCGGCCAGGAAAAACCAATACCAGGGCGGCACGTTGATTTCGGCAATGACCTGTTGGCGGCGCCGCTCAATGGAGCTGAGGGCGAAGTGGGCTTCTGATTCACCGATGGGGACACTCATGGGGACTTCTCACTTTCCTACCGGGAAAGCATATGACTTTCCCACTAGGAAAGTCAATGGCCCCATTCAGAGGAGGAGGGGCCACCGGTTATGGAATCCGTTCGCCCGACGACCGACGGGGGGCAGGCTCGGCAACCAGTCGCGGTCGGTAGGGTGCGTCGTGAATCAAATTGGTGGCGCCCACCCACACCAAGGCACGCTCCCGAATCGTCACTCGGTTCGGTCAAGTACATGACGCCCACCCGTCCCTCGGTCCTGTCATCTTCACGGCCGCAACGCTCTATTTCGTCGTTCAGATCGTCGTCGCGTGGGCTTCGTTCCCAACTACAGCCTCCTCTCGAACTCAATCAGCGATTTGGGCGACACGAGCTGCGGCGGCTACGGCTCGCCGGGAATGTGCTCGCCTCGTTGGTGGCTGATGAACTACGCCGGCTTTCTCCTGCTCGGCCTGATCATGGTGATCGGCTCTGCCCTCCTGTATCGTGAGTCACGGACCGGCGCCCTCGTGAACGACGAGCAGCGATGATCGGATTCGCTTTGATGGCATTGGCGGGTATCGGCTCCATCCTTGTCGGAATCTTCCCCGAGAACCAGAACAGGACCATGCACATCATCGGGGTTTTCTCGCGATTGCCATCGGCAACATCGCGATCCTCGTGCTGGGAAGTGTTCTCACGCTGCCGGAGTCAATGCGACCCTCCATGCTCGTCTTCAGCAGTTGGGCGCTTGCGGCACTCCTGTGTTTCGCGTCACACAGGTCTTTCGGTATCGGGCAAGGAACGATGGAGCGTGTCGCTGCGTACCCAGTGACGATTTGGTTGATCACCTTCGGTTTGTACATCTGGCGCTTCAACCCAAAGAAATCCAAGGTGTACACCTAGGGCGATGCACGCCACGGTCAGGCCGGCCGGCCTGCCACCCTCTTAGTCCGGTGGTCCGAAGAGTCGGTCCCCTGCGTCTCCCAGCCCAGGGAGGATGTAGCCCGCATCGTTCAATTCAGGATCGACCGCGGCGCAAAAGACCCGCACCCCCGGATGGTCACCCCCGAAGGAGGCGAGGCCTGGCTCCGATGCCACGATGCACAGCGCGATGATCTCGGCCGCCCCGCGGTCACGCACCAGCTCGCAGACCTGGCCGAGCGAGCCACCGGTGGCGAGCATGGGGTCGCACACGATCACCCGCCGGCCACTGAGGTCATGGGGCAACCGGTTCAGGTAGACATCGGAACGCAGCGTGGCGTCGTCCCGGCGCAGGCCGACGTGGGCCACCTCGGTCATCGGCACGATCTCCTGAATCGACTGCACCATGCCGAGACCCGCGCGCAGAATTGGCACCAGCAGCACGGCCTCGCCGACGCGGCGGGCGGGAACGGCGTCGGCCACCGGCGTGTCGATAGTCACGGCATCCGTGCCGAGGTCGCGCAAGGCCTCGTAGGCCAGGAGGCCCGAGACCTCCGAAATGAGTTGACGGAAGGTATCGCTGCCGGTCCGGCGGTCACGCAGCTGGGCCAACCGATGGGTCAGGACGGGGTGGTCGACAACGGTGACGGCGGTCATCGAGCTTCACCACCGTCGACGACAGCCACCAGATCGCTCAGGACGCGCCGCAACTCCAGCGTGGCGCGGTCGGCCCGTGTATGCACCTCGGCCGTGGGGTCGAGCGGGAGCACCAGGTCGTGATACGCCTCCTGCACGCGCAGGTCCTCCTGCAACACCTCGAGCTCGAACGCCACGGCCTCGGCCATTCGCATCTTGTCGCCGTCGAGGTCGTCCCTCCACAGCGTGGTGAACAACCGACACGTCTCGTTGGTCTCGGGCTGAATGAAGAACCCGATGACGTTCGAACCTCCGGCGTCGACGAAGTCGATGCGCAGCCGGAGGTGGAACGGCGCGCTCAGCCGATAGGTGAGCCGCCGCGTCTGGACGAGCGGGCGTAGGCCCGCGGCCACCCCCGGGTCCTCGCGGTGAGCGAACGGGTGCTCATAGGCCACGGTGAACGACCAGTCGTCGCGGGCAACCGCGAACTGGGCCACCTCGGTCGCCTCGTCGGTGCCGAACGTGCCGGCGTGGACGAAGGGAAAGTGGGCGATATCGAGGAAGTTGTCCGCCAGCAGGCCCGCCGAGCCCCGAGTTCGTATGGTCGGGAGCAACCCTTCCAAAAAGGTGTCGTCGTCGGCTTCGGGGATGGCGCCGAGCGGGGCGACGGGCAACTCCGGAGCCAGGAACACAATGCCGTGGGCCTCTGTGACCGCGGCGGCAGGCGTCAACCGGGCGGTCGGCGGCAGCGTTGCCCCCTCGCCCAGCGCCGGGATCTCGACGCAACGACCCGAGTCGTCGAAGCGCCAGCCGTGATAGGCGCACTGCAGCACCCCGCCCTCACAGTGGCCGAGCGTGAGCGGGCAATGCCGGTGGGGGCAGCGATCGGCGAAGGCCCGCACCGTGCCAGCCGAGCGGTACAGGACCCAGGGCTCCCCCAGCAACACGACGCCATGTGGCTGCTCGGCTACGTCCGCAGTGCGCGCCACAGGGTGCCAGCACCGGCGCAACGCCCGGTCGGTGTTGGTGAGGGCGGCAGGCGGATCTCCAAGACCGGACACCCTGCCACCCTGGTGCGTCCAAAGCGCCCCGTCAAGAAAACACACCGCTGTTCGGTGACCGGTCCTACAGTGGCCTTCTGGAGGTGCAATAGGACATAGGTCCGTACCCCTTTTCCGGACTTACGTCCCTAGCGGCTGGCACCGGTCAGCCTCAAGACTTTCCGATGACAGTGCCC
>Ga0307374_10007479_pt1 | contig 16606 bp, 17 predicted proteins | sample OX3MG_FD_202532 | JGI IMG/M metagenome (GOLD analysis project Ga0307374, IMG submission 202532) | Soil microbial communities from Risofladan, Vaasa, Finland - OX-3 | ecosystem: Environmental > Terrestrial > Soil > Coastal area > Acid sulfate soil | place: Finland: Risofladan, Vaasa | collected... | reverse complement strand
TGAGGATTCGATTTGAAAACCTTCCCACCCGCATCGTTCACAGGTTCTTCTCTGAGTCCAAAGTTACAACGAGGCTATGAATACCAAGGCAATAGTGCTCGGGCTCGCATTGACGCTCGTCGCTCCCCTCTCGGCTCTCGCCGACGGAACGACGACCCCTCCATCGCACCCGCAGCTCACCCAATCCCAGCGCCAAGCCATGCATCAAACCTTCGACGGATTTCGCAAGAAGTCGATGGCGTTGCACGAACAGACGCGCACGCAAATCCTCGGAGCGCTGACCCCGGCTCACCGGACGCTCCTCGCCTCCCTCGTCGCGCAACTCGCCGTGGCGAACCAGCCCAACCCCAAAGAGGCCGCGCAGCAACTCGACGGCCAACTCTCGGCTAGCGAGAAAAACGCCATCCTCGACGCGAGTAAGAACTTCCACACCCAGGTGGTTGCTCTGCACGAGCAGATGCGCGCGCAGATGAAGTCCGAGCTACCCAATATGCCCACGCGCCCGATGCACCCGATGGGACCCGGCGGCCCGATGGGTATGCACCGTGGAGATAAAGACGGGGCGATGCACCACACGCCCGACGCGGGCATGATTCTCCTACGAACGGCGATGGCTCCGCGCCATTAGCAGCGAAGGCTTCGGTATGAAGCCTTCGTCAACCGATGTGCTGGCGAACGAACGCACGTTTCTTGCGTACGTTCGCACAGCACTCGCCTTTATCGGATTCGGATTCGTGATCGCACGGTTCTCGCTTTTTACGCGGGAGTTTGCCGTGATCGCCCATACCTCCGTTCCACACGGCTCGCTTTCCACGACCTTCGGCACCGCGATGGCGGCGTTCGGCATCGTGATCGCGATGATGGGCGCGTGGCGGTACGCCGCTACCGATCGGGCCATGCGCGCAAACGAAGTCCGGGCGCTCTCTACGGCTATGGGCTACGTGGTGGCGATCGTCGTCGGTGCCATCGGCGTGGTCGTCGCTTTCGCGCTGGTTTCCTATTCGTAGGCGCGCGTAGCGCTACGGCTCGATATCGAGGCCGATGTCGAGCGAGGGCGCGCCGTGTGTGAGCCAGCCGACCGAAATGAGGTTCACGCCGCTGTTCGCAACGGCCAGAATCGTTTCGGGCCGGATGCCGCCGCTCGCTTCGGTCAGCACGCGGCCGTCGACCATCGCGACCGCTTGCGCGAGCTGCTCCGGCGTCATGTTATCCAGGAGTACGGCGTCGATCGGTTCGCGGAGCGCTTCTTCGAGCTGCTCGAGCGTATCGACCTCGATTTCGACTTTGACCATGTGGCCGATTTGCGTGCGCACCGCCGCGACCGCGTCGTGGATCGAGCCGGCCAGTGCGAGGTGATTATCCTTTATCAGCACCGCATCGTCCAAACCGAAGCGATGATTGCTGCCGCCGCCGCAGCGCACGGCGTATTTCTCCAGCACCCGCAGCCCCGGCGTCGTCTTGCGCGTGCACACGACGTGCGCGCCGGTGCCTGCAACCAGATCGACCAGCGCGCGCGTAGCCGTTGCGATGCCGCTGAGCCGTCCGAGCAGGTTGAGCGCCGTGCGTTCGCCGGTGAGGAGCGTTCGCGCGTTGACGCGCAGATCGGCGATCGTGCTGCCGGCTTCGACGCGGTTCCCGTCGGGCGCGAATACGCGCGCATCGAATGCGCCGCCTAGGAACTGGAATGCGAGCAACGATGCGTTGATGCCGGCGACGACGCCCGGCGCGCGGGCGACGAGTTGCGCCTCCGCGATCCGATCCGGCGCGACGATCGCGTCGGTCGTTATGTCATTTCCGTGACCGATATCTTCCAGCAGCGCCGCGCGAATTAGGGGCTCTACGACGAGCCGATGCGGTTCAAACGGCGTCGGCAAGGTGTGTAAAGGAGCGTTTTGCAAGTGCTTCGTCCGTCGAAGGATAGTCGGTGCGATAGTGGCTGCCGCGGCTCTCTTTACGCGCGAGCGCCGCGCGCGCGACTAAGCGACCGACGACGAGCAGATTCCGCAGCTCGCTGTTCGGTGTGGGAAAGAGCGCGTTGAGTTCGTCGATGCGCGAGAGCGCTTCGCGCAGGCCCACCTCATTGCGCACGAGCCCGACGTTTGCGTACATGACGTTGCGTAAATCGCTGATCGCTTGGGCGTAGTCGCCGGCGCGCGCCTTGAAGCGCGGCAAGGGAATGGTGCTATGCACGCCGGAAGCGGGGAGCGTCGCGGCGATATCGGTCGCTACGCGAGCGCCGTAAACCAACGCTTCCAGCAGCGAATTGCTCGCGAGACGATTGGCTCCATGCACGCCCGTCGCGCTGGCTTCGCCGCACGCCCACAGGCCGGGAAGCGACGTGCGCCCCCATTCATCGACGGCCACGCCGCCCATGTGGTAATGCGCGGCGGGAGCAACCGGAATGCGCTGCACGCGCGGATCGATCCCGGCCGACATGCAAAAACCGAAGACCGTCGGAAATTCGGTCGCGAACGCATTGCCGATGGCCGCGCGCGCGTCGAGCCCAACCACCCGGCCGCGTTGCAGCTGTTCGAAAATCGCGCGGGCCACGACGTCGCGCGGGCCTAGCTCCGCGTCGGGATGGATGCCGAGCATGAACCGTTCGCCTAAATCGTTGATCAGCGTGGCGCCCTCACCGCGCACCGCTTCCGTCACCAGCGGCATCGGATCGCGGCCGATCGCCAGCGCCGTGGGATGAAACTGCACGAACTCCATGTCCGCGAGCAAGGTGCCCGCTCGCGCGGCCATCGCAATGCCGTCGCCGGTCGCTTCGACGGGATTGGTGGTGTAGCGGTACAAGCGGCCGATGCCGCCGGTGGCGATCACGATCGCGCGTCCGCGCAACACGATCGCTTCGTCGCTCCCGTTGACGTGTGCGACGACGCCGCGCAGCGTCCCATCATCCACGATCAAGTCGTCGGCGGTGACGTCTTCAAGCACTTCGATGTGCGTGGAAGCGTGGACCGCGGCGATTAACGCTTTGAGAATTTCGTGCCCGGTGGCGTCGCCGCCGGCTTTGACGATACGCCTGCGCTGGTGCGCGGCCTCGCGACCGAGTGCGAGTTCGCCCGTGTCGTCGCGGTCGAAGGCGGCGCCGAGCGCAAGCAATTCTTCGATGCGCGCCGGTGCGTCGTTCGTGAGGATATCGACGATCTCCCGATCGCTGATGCCGGCTCCCGCGAGCGCGGTATCGATAGCGTGCAATTGCGGGGAATCGTCGCGACCGACCGCTGCCGCAATGCCGCCTTGCGCCCAATCAGTTGCGGCGCCGCTCCCCAAACGCGTTTTGCAGACCACCAGCACCCGCATCGGCGCGAGTTTGAGCGCGGCCATAAGGCCCGCTATGCCTGCTCCGATGACGATGGCGTCGGCAGAACGCTCGCGCCGCATGCTTAATCTCTGGCCGCGCGGCTGTATTCGAGCATGCGTTCGACCGCACGGCGGGCGCGATCGGCGACCAGCGGATCGATGGTGATTTCGTACTCCATCGTTTCCAGGCTATGCAGAATCTTGGGCAGCGTATTGCGTTTCATGTGCGGGCAGAGATTGCACGGACGCACGAAGTCGACGCCTTGATACCGGGCCGCGACGTTGTCGGCCATCGAACACTCGGTCATCAGCAGTACGCGGGGCCGGACGTCGCGCGCGGCGCGCGCGGCCTGCTCGCCGACGTATTCGACCATGCCCTGCGTCGAGCCGACGTAATCGGCCTGCGCGAGCACGTCGGGCGGGCATTCGGGATGGGCGATAACCACGAGCGACGGGTCGTCTTCGCGGTATGCGACGATGTCGGCCCCGGTGAAGCGTTCGTGGACTTCGCAGTGGCCCTTCCAGGCGATGATCTCCACCGACGTTTTCGAGGCCACGTACTTCGCCAGATATTCGTCGGGAAGAAAGATGACGCGAGGAGCGCCCAGCGCTTCGACGATTTGCACCGCGTTGCCGCTGGTGACGCAGACGTCGGATTCGGCTTTCACGTCCGCCGACGTATTGACGTAGGTGACGATCGGCACGCCGGGGTAGCGCTCGCGCAGCAAGCGCACGTCGGCCCCGGTGATGGAATCCGCGAGCGAGCATCCGGCCAGCAGATCCGGCACGAGCACCGTTTTACCGGGGTTCACCAGCTTCGCCGTCTCCGCCATGAAGTGGACGCCGCACAGAACGATAACGTCGGCATCCGTTTTGGCGGCCTGCATCGCCAGCGCCAGCGAATCGCCGACGATATCCGCCACGGTGTAGAAAATCTCAGGAACTTGGTAATTGTGCGCCAAGATCACGGCATTGCGTTCGCGCTTGAGGCGATTGATCGCGGCCACGTACGGGGCGTGGATCGGCCATTCGACGCGCGGGATGATCCGTTCGGCGCGTTCGAAAATGGGCGTCGTTTCCGCTTCGACGGCGCTGGTATACGCTAGTTCGGTCACACTCATGGGTCGATCTCGTGGTTGCGGCTGGAGGGCCGGGGCCCCTGCCTGACGCAGAGTCGGGCAATGCGTCTGCGTTCTCTTCTCTTAATACCCGCACTGCTGGCTTTCGTTTGCGCGCTCGGGGCGCCGAGCCTGGGGCAGACGCTCCCGGGCATCGCCGTCCCCTCATCGGCACCCGTGCAGCTCCCGGGTTCGACGGGTATTCGGCAAGAGGGCCTCTATATGACCGCGCCGATCGGCGTGGACGGCAACCCCTTGTTCCGCGTCGCGATCCAAGGGACGACCGCTGCGACGCAGACGTCCCTGATCGAACGCACGCAGACCATCCAGGGCGCGATCGGCCAACTGCTGGCCGTCGTCTCGACCGGCAAGACGGCCGGCACCATCTATTCGCCGGGGTCGCTCGAAATCGACGTGCAGCCGGCCGGCAACCAAGAACTGCTGGTTGCGATCGATAAGACGCACGCCGCGCCGCTGCCGATTCTGACCGTGACGTCGAGCGACGCGCAGTACCATAAACAGCCGGCGCAGACGTTGGCACAGAGCTGGCGTGCGACGCTGCAAGAAGCGTTGGTTGCCGCATTGGTCAAGCGCCAACCGGCGGAGATCAAACGCAACTATAACGACCTGCTGCGCGTCGGCATCGGCATGATCTTGGGCACGCTCCTGCTGTGGGGATTGTTTAAGTTCGTGCAACGACGCGCCCGTGCGGCGCGGGACGAAGCGGAGTCGAGCGAACGCAGCGTCGCGCGCATCCAAAGCGAAGGTTCGCCCGAGCAGGAGCACGCATCCGGGTGGCGCGAGCGCTTCATCGCCGCGACCGCGCGCGCCGCCGAGCCCGAGCAACGCCTTTCCATGCTGCGTTCGATCGCCGCCGCGATCGTATGGTTTGGAATTTTGGCTTGGGTGGGCGCGATTGCGTGGGCGCTCTTGCTCTTTCCGCAGACCATTCCGTTCGGCCAGGTCCTGATACGGACGACCGTCGGCATCGCGTTGATTTGGGTGGTAGCGGGGCTCCTCGATCGCGTGCTGGATATCGTGATCGCCCGCGTTTCACGCGCGTATGCCGCGCCGCTGCGCAGCGCCTCCGAAGATGAGACGCGAAGCGCTCTTCGCGCTCCGACGGTAGCCCGCGCGATCGGCGGGTTCAAGTCGTTCGTGCTCATTTTCGTCGCCGCTCTGGCCACCCTGAGCCAACTCGGCATTCCGATCGGCTCGGTGGTGACGATCGGCGGTATCGCCGCTCTGGCGATAACGTTCGCGGCGCAAAACCTGGTGCGCGATTTCCTCAACGGCTTTCTAGTGTTGCTCGAAGACCAATACGTCGTCGGCGATTACATTCAGATCGACACCTGGAACGGTATCGTCGAGCAGCTCACGCTTCGCGTGGTGCAGATCCGCGACGGGCGCGGCAACCTCATTACGATCCCGCATAGCAGCGCGATTCAAGTGGTGAACTCGTCGCGTAATTGGTCGCGTATCGACTATCGCGTAGCCGTCGATCAATCGGCGAACCTCGTGCAGGCGATTGCGCTGCTGCGCTCCACGATTGAGGATTTGGCGCGCGAAGATGCCTGGCATGAAGCGGTATTGGATGCGGTGGAGTGGATCGGCGTCGAATCCATTTCGAATTCAGGCATCACGTTGCGCGCGTCGATTAAAACCGCCCCACTCCGGCAGTTCGAATTACGGCGCGAAATCAACGCGCGCGTTATCACCGCGTTCCGCGATTCGAAGGTCGTCCTCGGAAGCGATGCGGGCACGCCGACGATAACGCTGGCCGCCGCCAGCCCGGATCCGGAGTAGCGCCATGCGTCGATTGAGAGGCGTTGCGCTCACCGTCGCCATGGCCGCTGCATGTGCAGCGCAAGCCTGGGCGACGACCCGTACGGTGTTGATTTTGAATGCGGGGGACGAACCGATTTTCTCGTTGCGGATCGGCCATGCAGCGCAAAACGCCTGGAGCCCGGACCTTTTAGGCTTCAATCAGGCGATTGAGGTGAGTAGCGGGGTCGAAGTCCCCATCGTCTTCGATCCCGTGACCTGCGCGTACGACGTGCAGGCGACCTATGAGGATGGGAGCGTGGCCGTGAAGCGCAATGTCGATCTCTGCAGCGTTCGCCACATGAAGTTCGGACGATAGCGCACCACCCCGCGCATTCAGTTTTTGGGCCTGGGGCCTGTGTTTCGCTGGGCGGCGGTGTGGTAAACCGTGTCCGGGATTTCTCGGTGACCGAAGGCCAAGACTTCGATGCCTGAGTCGTAGGCACGCTTACGAAAGATCAGGCGCAGGTCGGAGACTGGGGAACGGCCCGAGGCAAATCTGCTCCTGCGCCACCCATCGAGCGCGTATGTTATCGGGGTCCCATGAACTGCGGGCGCACGCAACGCGAAGAGCAATTCTTTCGCCACGGCTAAAACCGCGCCGGCGAACTCGTTGTCGAGGGGAAATGCGCGCCGGAGGTTGGCCAAATCTTGCGCCACATAAGACTTTACGACCCATACGTTAGGGAGGCGTAGTGCCCGGTACAGCGCCTTTATCGCATGAGCGGGCGTGTTCGAATCGGTCGCTTCAGTCACCCCGGACGAGCGCCTGATACTCTCGATCGATATCGGCGATATCGTTCGCTGTCAGTTCAACGAACGTTGCGTCCGGCGCGCGGCTGGTGATGACCGCTCGCGCCGTTGCGTCCTCAAGATGTTCGATGCGTTCTTCAAGCTGTCGCACATAAGCCTCGATTTGCCGCCAGGATTCCGCGTCCACGACGACGCCTACAAGCTCGTTCCGTCGTCGTAAGCGGAGCCGATGAAATGTCCGAAGACGAGCGTCGAGGACATCCTCCTGACGTAATTCACTCAGCGTGATGTCGGCATCTAGGGCAAACCCATCCAAAACAGCCATTTTTCGCCCTCTTTCACGAATTAGTCTAGATAATAGGCTTTTAGTTGTCAATATAAAGTCTATTAAGAGCCTGTTGCAAATAATTGACTCAGCGGCGGGCGATCCCGCACTGAGACCTCAAGATGAAAGTCGTTTTCATTTTGGCGAGGGAGGGGATATAGTTGGGGTGCAACTGCCCTGGGAGGCCCCGGGGTTTTGCGGCCATCAGCAGTCCCTCAATCCATATAGAAGGTGGAAGACGTATTAATGTTAGCTCAGGTTGGAAAACCGGCCCCCGATTTTAAACTCGCGAGCACGAAAGATGCGACCGGCGCGAAGGATCTCGGCAAGGAGATCAAGCTCTCCGATTACCGCGGTAAATGGCTGATATTCTTCTTCTATCCGCTCGACTTCACGTTCGTGTGCCCGACCGAAATTACGGCGCTCTCGGACAAGTACGACGAGTTCAAAGAATTCGACGCCGAGATTCTCGGCGCGTCGGTTGACTCGGTGCACAGCCATTGGGCGTGGCTCTCGACGCCGCGCGAGAAGAACGGCATCCATGGCACCAAGTACCCGCTCGTGTCGGACTTCAATAAAGAGACCGCGCGTGCGTACGGCGTGCTCAACGAAGAGTCCGGCGCCGCGCAGCGTGGGCTGTTCATCATCGATCCCGAAGGCGTGCTGAAGTATGCGGTCGTGACCGCCGACAACGTCGGTCGCAGCGTTGAAGAGACGCTCCGCGTGTTGCAGGCGCTCCAGACCGGCGGGCTCTGCCCGGCCGAATGGAAGCCCGGCAAGGCGCTGCTGCAGAAGGCGTAACATGGCATTGCGGATGCGTAGCCCCCTCCCGACGTTCGAGGGGGCTACGGCCTGGGTGAACGGCGAACCGAGCGCGCAGGATCTGCGCGGGTTACCCGTCGTCGTTTCGTTCTGGTCGAAGAGTTGTTACATCTGTCACGAAACCGCGGAGCAGTTCGCGCAGTGGCGTGACAAATTCGCCGCGCATGGCGTCGCGTTCGTGGCCGTCCATCAGCCGCGTTCGGAGGACGAACTCAACGTTGACGAAGTCACCGCCGATGCGCTCGGTGAAATGAAGCTGACGCAGCCGTGCGCGATCGATAACGATCACGCGATCGTCGATCGATTCGAAAACCAGTTCGTGCCGGCGTTCTACGTCTTCAACCGCGCGCACGAACTCCGCCACTTTCAGGCCGGCGGCAAAGGTTTCGACCGCATCGAAGCCGCCATCCAGCGCGTCCTCGCAGAGACGGCCGAAGAAGAAGCGCTGAATTAGGGCCCGGCCAAGCAGGAAGTCCGACCGGCGCGGCTCGATAGGGTCGTAATGTCGAACGACGCTAAGGCCCGGGCCCCGCGTACGCCGGGCCCGAGCCCGGGACGGCGCCTGCAGGCCTTAGCGTACACGCTCGTCACGACGACGATCGTGTTGCTGCTCGCGCTCTTCGAGTGGGCGACGGAACGCTTTATCTCCCAGCATTCGCGCATCGCGAGCGTCGCGATCGAGATCGCGATCGTCCTCATCGCGGCGCTGGTCTTCCGCCCGATCCACCGCTGGATTGAGGCGCGCGTCGATGCCGCGTTCTACCATCGCAGGCGTATCGCGCTTGAGGCACTCAAGCGTTTCCGACACGAGTTAACGTCGTTCAGCGACGCCGGGCAACTGCTGCGCCGCGTGATCGAAGCGGTCGAGCATCATCTCGAAGCGCGCGGATGCGCCGTATATCTTCGGCGCGAGACGTTTCGCGCGGAACGCTCGTCGTTCGACGAGCCGGCAAGCGACGTCGGCCCGGGCGACCCGCTATTAGTTCGGCTGCTATCGAGCGGTGAACCCGCGCGGCCGGCGCTTCTAAAATCGGCGGCGCCCGGGACGCACGCATTCGCGATGACGGTGGCGGGCGACTTGGTTGGGTTTCTGGTGGTCGATTGCCGGCAAGGCGAGTACGACGATGAGGAGACGCAAATGCTCGGGGGGCTCGCGCAGGATCTGGGCCTCGCGCTCGTCGCGCTCGATCCGCTCCTTCGACGTACGGCGCCCCGCGCGACGAACATTCCGGCGAATCTACCACCGTTGATCGGCCGAAGCCGCGAGCTCGAAGAGCTTCGCGCCGCGCTCGCGCAGTCTCGATTGGTGACCATTACCGGGGCCGGTGGCGTTGGAAAGACGCGCATCGCCCTCCAGTGCGCGTCCGAAGCGCTCGGGAGCCACGAACACGGCGCATGGTTCGTCGATCTCGCGCCGATCGCCGATGCGAACCTGATCGCGGCGACGATCCTTTCGTCGTTGAACGCAGCCGGCGGTGAAGCCGGCGGCGAACTCGCGCGCCTGCTCGAATATCTGCGCGCGCGCGATGCCCTGATCGTGATCGATAACTGCGAACAGCTTCTCGCCGCGGCGTCCGATATCGTCGCGCAGATTCGCGCCAACTGCCCGAACGTCTCGCTGTTGGCGACGAGTCGCGAACTGCTCCATCTCGAGGGCGAGCACGTCTATCGGCTTGGCTCGCTGCGCCCGGAGGCGGCAGTCGAACTCTTTACGGCGCGCGCCGCCTCGGTGGTTCCGGAGTTCGACGCGTCCCCATACGTTGCGGAAATTCGTAGCATCTGCGAGCAACTCGACGGCATCCCGCTCGCGGTCGAACTCGCCGCCGTGCGCGTGCGCGCGCTTAGCGTCGCGGAGATCCTCGCCCGTCTGGACGAACGCTTTCGTCTGCTGACGTCGAGCGCGCGCACCGCGCTGCCGCGCCGGCAGACGCTCTGGGCTACGATCGAATGGAGCTACGATTTGCTCGCTGCCGAAGAGCAGTCGCTCTTCCAGCGGCTCTTCGCGTTTCGCGGGAGCTTCTCGCTCGCAGCGGCCGCGGCCGTCTGCACGCAGAACGGGCGCTGCGACGAGTACCACGTGCTGGACGTCTTAACGTCGCTCTCCGATAAATCGCTTCTGACCGTAGCGCGCGTGCCCGAGACGCGTTACCGTTTGCTCGAGACCATTCGAGAATTCGCAGGAGGAAAGGCCGCCGAACAGCAGGCGCGCGCGATCGTCTCGCACCAGCACGCCGCATACTTTGCAAGCCTCGCTTCGGCTGCCTATCACGAGTTCGATTCGCGTCTTCCGCCCGGCTGGCTGGAACGGCTCGCGCCCGACATCGATAACTTTCGCGCTGCGTTGCAGTGGACGCTCGAAGGCCCGGGCGATCGGCGAGTCGGCGCGCAACTCGCGGCGGAGTGCGGACCGATTTTTCTGCGTCTCGAGCATTTGGCCGAAGGCCTGCGCTGGTGCGAAGCCGCCCTCGGGGTCGATAGTCTGGAGCGCGCAACCGCCGGCCGCATCGAATACGTTGCCTCGATGCTGCAGAACAACCTCGGGCACGACCGGCTCGCTCTGGCGAGTGCGGAGCGTGCGGTAGCACATTACCGCGCATCTACCGACGTGCGCGGATCGATCCGCGCGCTCTCGCAAGTTGCACAGCAGTACGCGAAGGCGGGGCGTTTTGAGGATGCGATTGGCCCGGCCGATGAAGCGATCGATGCCGCACGCGCATTGAACGAACCCCGCGTGCTGATCGGCGTGCTCCGACGATGCGCCCGTTCGCTCCCTCCTTCCGAGATCGAGCGCGCGCGCGAACGTTACGCCGAGGCGATGGAAATCGCACGATCGGCCGACGACCGCGACGAACTCTGGCGGGTGCTCGATTGGTGGTCGGCGAGCGAGTTTTACGCCGGCTGCCACGAGCGCGCGATCGAATTAGCCGCCGCGGCGCTCAAATATGTCGAGGGCGACTCGCGGCTTTACATCGAGATCAATATCGCGCAGTATGCCCTCTCAGCCGGTCGTCTCGACGACGCGCGACCGCACGTATATCGGGCTGTGGAGCTAGCGCGCGACCTCCAACACCCCATCGTTCTCTCGATGGCGCTTGCGTACGCGTCTGCGTTCCATGCGGATGGCGATCCGCAGGGGGCGGCAGTTCTGCTGGGATATGCCACGGCACGCTTGCGCGAATTGGATGGGAGCGATGACGATGAGGCGTTCGCGACGGTGAGGAAAACCGTCGAGCGTGCGCTTGGCGATCGTCCCATCGGCGCGTTATTGGAGCGCGGCGGCCGCCTGCGCCTCGAAGAGGCGCTGGCGATCGTCGCATCGGGATCAGCAGGGGCTAATGACGCCGTTCAATTTGCGCATCTGGGTGGTGACGGTGTCGGTACACTGCTGGGTAAGTGAGTACGTGCCCGAATCACCCGAGCAGTTCGTAACGGCCGTATAGGAGCCGCTCAGCGCACCGGTGTTGGGATCGTAGGTGCCTGTGGTACTGAACGTGCACGTCGTTCCGCTTGCATAGTCGATGACCATCGTACCGCTGATGGCGTTTGTCGCGGCGATCGCAAGCGAAATCTGCGCGGTGACGGTCCCCCCGGTCTCGACGTCGGTGATCGTTCCGCCGGCCGTGGCATTATGTTGCGCGAGCGTTGCGGTAGCGGTACCGCTCCCGCGCTGCGCATCCTGCATCGTGCCCGAGTAATCGCCGGAGATATTCGCGGTAGACGCGATCGGCGCAACGGAATTCGTCGTGCCCGAATTGCACGCGGCCAGCGCGACCGTTACCGCCAACGATACAAACGTGCGGAAGTAGCCTCTACCCATTGCGTCCACCTCAACGATGCCGCGCGGCGGCATCTTCTACGAAAGTGTTTCGATTTGATACGGCAAGCGTTGGGCTGCGCCTGCGCTAGTTCGCGATGTTTTCGGCCCGCTTGGCGGCTCGTCATACGACGGATCGCTTTATACGTGTTAACGGTTCCATTGGGGGGTAAGCGCGTCTGTATCCACATCCACGCTTCGAACGGAGATTTCTATGCAACGAATAGCACGCTCCTTTACGCTTTTAGCTGCGATGGCGCTGTTGCTGGGGTTGGGCGTGGCGCGCGTCACCGCACAACCGGAGCCGACTCCCACGTCAACTCCCACGCCATGCGTGAGCGCATCGCCGGGATCTACCGATGATGCGTGTCCATCGCCATCCCCTAGCGAATCACCCTGAGCCATAAGACCTAGGACTAAAAGGGCGCGCGTGCCGCGCCGCTAAGTTGCGGCGCGTGCACGCGTCACTTCGAATCGGCGCACCGCTGATTCGTTAGGTGAAACGAAGCTGAGGCAGCCGTGCGCGATCGACAGCGACCACACGATCGTCGATCGGTTCGAGAACCGGTTTGCGCGGGTCCGCTTTTTTATGGAGAGGATTCCCCAAAAGAAACCGTTGTTTACATCCCGCGGCCACGGCGATGTCCCGGACAAGACGAATACCCTCAGACGCTGCCCATGGGCGAGAGGTTAGCGCGCGACCCGCCGCAAAGGTGCGGCTAATGCGTGCAACCATGCGGCTCGCGGTCTTTTGCGGGCCTTCCCTTCCGCCGTGCGACCGTATAGAACACGAGCGCGTTGACTACCTTCTGCCGGCATCGCGGGGCGACGTGGAACGCGCGGCGCGCGAATACGACGCAATTCTTCTTATCGATGGCGTTTTTCATCACGACCTGGCGCCGTCCCCCAAAGAATGTTATCGCGCCGCGCAGCATGTTCGAATGAGCGGTGCATCGAGCATGGGGGCGTTACGCGCTGCGGAATGTTGGCCCTACGGCCTTTTACCGCTCGGCATCATCGCGAGGTGGTATATGCGAGAGGTAATCGACGGCGACGACGAAGTTGCTGTGCTTACACATCCACAAACCAACGCCGCCGTCACGGTCCCGTCCGTTAATGTCCGATACGTGGCCGAACTCGCACGGCGCCGCAAGATACTTTCGCGAAACGAAGCTATTACGCTAGTCGCCGATTCACGCGCTGTGTTCTATATGGATCGCTCGTGGGATGATGTGATCGATGCTACGCCTCTGCACGCGCGCGAGGCTGTTGAGAGAATCGCTAAGAATGAAGGCGATCTTAAGCGCTGGGATGCTCGCTTTGCGCTTCGTCGGGCGATGCGGAACATCGGCTTACCCGCATTGCTTCATCAAGAAGGCTTAGGATGACAGCTTTTACGTTCCTGTTACAGAACGCTGGGCCTGCTTCAGGGAGCCGCTGGCGGATGGTGTCATGCTCAATTGCCAGTACGGGGAGAGGCGTATGAAGCCGACCGGAATGTGGGACCGTGAGGTCCCTCTCGAGGATACTCTAGCTCTAGTCCCAATGCTGCGTGAGCGATTTGGAATCACGCGGGTTGGCGATACCACGTGGCTCGATCGCACTGGCATTCCGACGTTCTGTGCAGTGGTGCCGGCAACCGAAGATTTAATCACTGTATACAACGGCAAAGGAACGACGCGCGAAGCTGCGCTCGTTGGCGCAGTCATGGAAGCGGTCGAGCGTCAGATGGGAGCAGCTCCCGGTCTGCCGACGTTTAAGGAATCGATCGCTCGAGTTTGCACTTTTATCGACCTCGACATGCTGAGCTTACGCGAAGAGGCACGCGATCTAGTCGTCGATTGTGTCGAGGGCCTCGATCTCTTAAGCGGTGATCGAATTCCCGTTCCCCTCGCGATGGTGCAGTGCCCGTGGTTTGGTGAAAAGCTGTTCCGTTTTACCGATACGAACGGCCTCGCATCCGGAAATACCTTCGATGAGGCTGTCTACCACGCCTTAAGTGAGCTCATTGAACGGCACGTGTGGTCGATGTACCACGCAAAATGCCACCTTGTGCCCCGCTTTTTCATGGGACCAACGGCCACGGACCTACCTCTAGCAGCCGAGATTGAGTTCCCCACTGGGAATGCGGGGATCGACAAGCTGTCCGCGCGCATCGCTGAGGTTGGGTTAAGCTTGAGGGCCTTTTGGCTTGATGAGCCCGGATTGCCGGCAACGATTATTGCATCGGTTTCCGAAGTTGATGCCACCCCGCCGATGGCCCACATGGGGCTCGGGTGCTCGCTCTCTCCGGCGCACGCGCTATCTCGCGCGATCACCGAGTGCATTCAGAGCCGAGTCGTCGACATTCAAGCCGCCCGCGAGGATATTTTGCGGCCAGATGATCCGGTCGGCCAAACCGGTGAATATGCGCGCCGCCTCGTCGAGCTTCCGCGCGGGTGCTGGTATCACGACCTTCCTGCATCGTCCGTCCGGCTCCAACAGATTCCCGATTTAAGCACGTCGGAAGTGGGTGCCGATGTGAAACAGCTCTTGCGGGCGCTCCGGAGGATGGGCTGCACACGCGTGATCGTCATCGATATTTCCCCGAAGGATGCTCCAGTAGCAGTAGTGCGAATGATCGTCCCTGAGATCGAGACCCTAGCGGTGAACGGAAGAATCGGGCCCCGGATTATGGAACTCTTCGATCCATTCCATGTAAGCGAGAGTAGGAATGCTTCCGGGGGGGGGCCTAATTCATGATCGGGTATACCGAAAAACGGCGACCGTCGTTGGTGACTTGAGTCGGTATTTGCTTGGTGATTTCGAATCCACGTCTCGTAACAACTCAATGGAGGGTTCATGAAGGACTGTCAGCGTAATGCTATCTTGGCAAAGTCGTACCGTGCGATCGGTGGTTCGCAAGAGGTGCTTTTGGAGTGGGCGCGCCTACCCAAGGACGATGCAGCGGTGGTTGGCGGCTTCCTTCAGAAAGCAGCCGGACTGACTGGCGCACTTTCGGCCGACGATTTGCGCGCAATGTCATCTTTGGTACAGACCGATCTAAAGTCGCGGGTCGAAGCCGTCAATTCGCAGGACGACGTAGCGAATCACGTGGGCGGATTTACAATGATGCAGCAGCGGTAACGTTTTTCAAGAGGCCGCGCTGCAGGGGTAACCTTTTTCGATCCCCGGGGAAATGGCTTCCTTGTTGCCACCTCCTTCTCGGCGTTAGGAAAGCTTGTATCAAAAGACTGCATCGGTCGCCTCGTGAAGATTCTCCTAGTTACCGGTGCTGTTTGCTTGTGTACAGGGAACCTCTGCATTGGCGGGAAAGTTTCGTAAATTGACCGATTCGGAAAGGGACGATATGAACGAGACACAACTAAGAGCCGCGGCGGCTGATTCTGTTGGTGCGCTTAAATCTCGGGACACCCTTGTCGAATGGTCCCGATTGCCGAGGTCTGACAGCGCCGCTATGGGGGCGTTTTTTCAAAAGATCATCGGAAGAGACGCCACGCTCTCACCCGCTGAAATTGCTGCTATGTCGGCACTTATTCGAGATGGCCTGCACGCGAGGATCGAGAAGGTTCGGCAGCAGGATTCGATGATTAACCACGTCGGGACTCTTACGATGATGCAACAAGCGTGTTGACATTATGAATGATGTTCAACGACAAGCCGTTGCGGCTGGCTTTATTCACGCCTTAGGACAATCGAGTGATACGCTCGCGCGATGGTCGGCGATAGCCAAGAACGATCACGTTGTCGTCGGGGCATTTATTCAGGAGACGCTTGGTCTCGCGGAACCCCCGTCGGCCGATGACTTGAGTTCGATGTCATCGCACGTGCAAAGAAACTTGCAACCTCAGGTCAGCGCGATACAAGAACAAAATGAAGATGTGGTGAACCACGTTGGATCATTTATGATGATGCAGCAGGGCTAACGGTCTTCATATACCAGGACGCCAGCTGCGTCCGCGAACCGACGTTTACCTTAGCAAAGAGATTCGCTAGGTGTGCCTCGATTGTTCTTTCGCTCAGAAATAGGCGTTCGGCGATCTCTCTATTCGTGATTCCCTCCGACACGAGCGATGCGACCTCTAGCTCGCGGCGAGTCGGCTTCTTTGCTATTATGCCCAGGTGTTGCTTTTCCGGAGTCGTCGCCGCGTCGTAAAACAACGCGTGCCAATCACCGGTGGCCAGTCGTTCAAAAAGCGGTGCCCCAAGTTCGGCGAATCGCGAAGCGCACGCCTCGATGCCGGGGTCAGCGGCTCGTTTCGCCAATAGCGCTGACGCCACGCTAGCTGCAAAGTCTCGTTGAACGACATTCCATGCACCAGCGTCGTCCCCAAAAACCGACGGTTTCGTCATCAGCGCAAGCGCCGCTACGTCTCCAGCGCGATGCGCGGCGACCACCAGGACTATGGGGAAGAATACTATCCATGGATTAACCGGCTTCTCTAAGTGCCGAAGCATTTGCGCGATGAGGGCTCGCGCTGCAGACCCATCGCGTTTCGCGGTCGAAGCACACCAGGCCGCGACCAGCGGCAACCTTGTTGATTCCTGATTGCGCACAAATTCATGCACGGCCTCACGGGACAGGATTTCATCGGGGCGCACGATCTGCTGGCCCAGCAGGACATTGCTTGTGAGGACAAT
>Ga0307374_10007478_pt1 | contig 16607 bp, 18 predicted proteins | sample OX3MG_FD_202532 | JGI IMG/M metagenome (GOLD analysis project Ga0307374, IMG submission 202532) | Soil microbial communities from Risofladan, Vaasa, Finland - OX-3 | ecosystem: Environmental > Terrestrial > Soil > Coastal area > Acid sulfate soil | place: Finland: Risofladan, Vaasa | collected... | reverse complement strand
ATCGGAACGCGAGTCGGCGTCGGCGCTCGGTCGCAGCGGTTAGGCTGTCCGCCCCTCCACGTAGGCCCGGCTACGCGCGTCGACAGGGCTCGAGAAGAACTGGTCGGCCGGGGCGGCCTCTACCACCTCGCCGCCGAGCATGAAGAGGACGTCGTCGGCGCAACGGGCAGCCTGCTGCAGGTTGTGGGTGACGAAGACCACGGTCATTCGGCGCTTCAGTTCGCTTAGCAATTCCTCGATGCGAGCGGTTGAATGCGGGTCCAGCGACGACGTCGGCTCGTCCAGCAGCAGGACCTCCGGCTCGACCGCCAGCGCTCGAGCCAGGCAGAGCAGCTGCTGCTGGCCGCCCGAGAGCATGAACGGGGTGCTGTTGAGCCGATCTCTCACCGCCTCCCAGAGCCCGACGTCGCGGAGCACGGCCTCGGTCCGTCCGGGGGCCGTTTGACGATTCCAGAGCCCATGGATCTTGGCCGCTAGGGAGACGTTCTCGCGGATGCTCTGGGGAAACGGATTGGGCCGCTGAAAAAGCATGCCGACCCGGCGCCTGAGGTCCCGGACATTGGTGCCACGATCGTAGATGTCGTCCCCGTTCAGTAGCACCCGACCGTCGATCCTTACCCCCGCCCGGCTGTCGTGCAGTCGGTTGAGGCAGCGCAGCAAGGTCGTCTTACCGCAACCGGTCGGTCCGATCAGGGCGGTCACCTTGCCCGGGGCAAAGACACCCTGGACCCCCTTCAGCACCTTGCGGTCGCCGAATTGGACGAAGAGGTCGTCCACCGAGAGCGTCGCCTGGGACGTCTGCGGTAATGAGCTGGCCACCTCGATGTCCTCCATCAGCACACGCCGATCCTAGCCGCCGTACCACTAAGGATCGGTAATGAACCGCTTATGAAAGTACTAAGGAATCCCAGGTGTCTACCGCGCCCTCGCAACGGCCCCGGCCGGGCTGACTCCTCCTACAGACCCGGCCGCTACCGTTGATCGGAACAGCGCGGTAGCCGACTTGCCTCAGCCCTCCCCTTTCAAGTGCGGCGCGGGCGTGACCCGCGTCATGCTCCGAACATCCTTCACCAGAAGCACCAGCAGGGTCGGGACCGCCATCACCAGCAGCGCTACCCAAAGCGCGGGCCGCAGCCCCACTAGAACGGCCAGGGGACCGGCAGCTGCCAGGCCGATCGGCATGAAGACGAACGAACCGAAGGAGTCGTAGGAGCTGACCCGAGATAGCTTCTCCTGGGGGATCTGCTCCTGCATGGTGGTGGACCAGAGCACCCCGAAGGTCTCCATTCCCACCCCACCGACGAGTCCAGATATGAGAAGCGAGAATAGCGGCGCCCCCAGGGCGAGCAGGATGAAGAAGGGCATCTGAAGGAGGATCCCGAAGGTGGCCACCAGGAGAGGACGTCGAGTTGCGCGCCGGAGCATCAACAGTCCGCCCCCGATCGCGCCCGCCCCGCTCGCGGCGTAGATCGCGCCATAGGCCAGGGCACCCCCCAAGGACCGGCGCGCAACCAGGGGCAGCAGCACGCTCATCGCTCCCATATAGGCCATGTTCACCAGTGAGAACTGGATCACGATCCCCCACAGCCAGGACCGCGACCAGAACTCATGCCAGCCGGCGCCGAGGTCTCGGAGCACTCCCCCGCGCGACTCCACCGGCGCGGCGTGCGCGACCCGGATGAAGAAGACCAGCACCCCCGCCGCCAGAAAGCTGGCGGCGTCGATCTCGAGACCCATTCCCGGGCCGATGAGGGCCACCAGGACCCCGCCCAAGGCCGCTCCCGCCACTCCGGAGCTATTCCGCGCCAGTCCCAAAAGCGCGTTCGCCTGGCGCAGGTATCGGGCGGAGACCGTGGAGGGAACCAGACCCACCTCCGCCGGGAACCAGAACGCAATCGCGAGTCCGTTCACCGCCGCCAGCGTGGAAAGAGACCACACCTGACTGGAGTGGGTGAGGAAGAGAAGTCCGGTCAACCCTTGAGCCACGGCGGACAGAGCGCTGGTGCTGGCCATGATCGCCTGCCGAGGAAGCCGGTCGGCGAACACTCCGCCGAAGAGCAGCAGCACCACCATCACCAATTCGCGAGCTGTGAGCACGATGCCCAGATCGGTGGCGGAATGGGTTGTCTCGAGCACTCCGAAGGCGAGCGCGATAGGCGCCACCGCGCTGCCCAGCAGAGAGATCGCCTGGGCCGAGAAGAGTAGTCGGAAGTTCGGCTCCCGGAAGGGCCCCAAGGCCGTCACGCGGGCGCCTCGACACGCCTGATGGGCATCGGACGATCCTAAGGAGGTGTGCTCTCGGTCCCGGTGCACCCTCGTCCCAAGCCGTACCCTCGCTCAGGTGGCAGAGCCTCCAGATCATCGCGCCGAACCCGGCTCCGAGCCGACGTACAACCGTTTCGCCGCCCAGTACGGCGAGCTGGTGGCGAACCACTACCCGGTGTTCGAGAGCGCGTATGCCTTCGTTATCGAGAGCGCCGGAGAGCTGTCCGGATGTCGGGTGCTCGATCTGGGCTGCGGCACCGGCGCGCTCACTCGACGGTTAGCTCGAGCGGGAGCCGACGTCACCGGAATCGACGAGAGCCCGGCCATGCTCCGCGTGGCGAGTCAGGGCCGTGGCGCCGAGGTCCGCCTAGTTGAGGGCGACATTCAGTCGCTGTCCCAGTTGCCCGACGCCAGCTGGGACCTGGTGATTGCCAGCCTGTGTCTCATGGACCTGCCCGATCCGGCCGCGGTGTTTGCGGTCGCGGCGCGGGCTCTGGTTAGCGGTGGGCGGATGATCTGGACGGTTATCCATCCCTGCTTCGGTTCGCCGCGCGCTGAGCCTCACGCTGACCGGAGCGGAGCCCTGCGCGAGCGAGTGGTCCGCGAATACGCCCCCACCTGGTGGCAATCAGCCCGGATGGGTACGGTCCGCGGCGAGGTGGGTGCCTTTCACCGTCCCCTGTCGGACTACCTCAATTCCTTCATCCGCGCGGGATTTAGGATTGACCAGGTGGCCGAGCCCGTGGTGCCGGCTGGCGCCGCCCTGGCTCCAGACCAGGAATCGCACCGCTGGCTCCCGCCGATCCTCGGAGCGGTCGGCACCCGCAGCTGAGCTTGACCGGCGCGCCCTCATCTCGGCGGGTGCATTACCCAGACGATCGCCCCGCAGCAGCGACGCCGCCCACCTGCCTTTCTTGCAATTCTCAGCACCCTTGAACGGATCACTCTGACCCGACGTTGCGCCTCGCCGGTTCTTCAACAATTGGAGGTCGGCACGGTGTCTTGGCGTGTCGAAGGGATGGCCGGTGGAGCACTCCTGGCGAATCCAACTGAACGGATCCATCAAAGTCCAGAGAGAGGGGCGAGCTGGCCGCACTGGTAGCGTGGCCGTCAATGGGTGGCACCACCAACCGATGAAGGCGGCGTCTCCATGAACTGGAACACCCGCTGGTTCCTGGACTTGAACGAACTCAGTCGGCACACAGTCTGGGCCCATTGGATCGCCAGCGCGTATGTTCTGATCCTCGGCCCAGTGGTGCTGACGGCGCTCGTGGTAGCAGGTTGGGTGCTGGCTCGACGGCAGTCGCCAAAACAGGTCGCGGCAGCCATCTCCGCCGGAATCGCCACCCTGGTCGCCTACACCGTCAACCAGCCCCTCTCGGCTCTGATCAACGAACCGCGCCCGTACCAGTCGCTCCACCACGTGCTGGTGCTGGTACCCCGGATCCTGGGCTCGTCGATGCCTAGCGACCACGCGGTGATGGCCGGTGCGGTGATCGCGGGGCTGCTCCTTTACAGCTGGCGGCTCGGGTCCCTGGCGGCTCTGGCGGGACTGGCCCTCGTCTTCGACCAGCTGTATGTGGGAAGAAACCAACCGGCCGACGTCCTGGTCGGGCTGGTTCTCGGGGCCGCCGTCGCGCTACTCTTTTATCGGGTCGTCGGTGGTCCGCTACGCACCGCGCTCACCCTGGTGTCTCGGACCCCGCTCCGACGGCTGGTCTTGGAGAGTGCGGCCCGCCCGGCCAACCCCGCTCCGCCGGCGGGGACTTTCCCAGGACACTGACTAGGAACCCTCGACGGAAGCGAGGCAGCCTACACGTGCCCATCGGTCATCCGGCGAATTCTTGGTGGCACTCCTCACAGATCGTCGGCGGATCAGAGTCCGCCAGAGCGCCACAGTTGGGGCAGACCCGCCTCTGCCAGCAGGCGGGGTCGCCACCTTCCTCCGGCGGCACCTGAACTCCGGTCAGCAGCTCGAGCAGCACTCTCGCCTGGCTGTGGTCGGCGTCCCTGGTGCTGGTCAAAAGCGTCAGGGTGCCCGACCGAGCTAGCTCCCGTAAATGGGCGACCGCAACTGCCCACTCCGGGGATGAGAGCTCGGTGAGGTACCGCTCGCGGAACTCCGGGAATCGCTCCGGGACATGGTTGTACCAGCGGCGCAGCTCATCTGACGGTGCGACCGTCCGCAGCCACTCGTCGAGGTGGGCCGCCGCCTTGGCAATCCCGCGCGGCCAGAGCCGGTCTACCAGCACCCTGGTGCCGTCCTGAGGCAGCACTCGGTCGTAGACGCGGCGGAGTCGGATCTCAGTCATCGCCACCTTCCAGTCTGCCACGGCTCCCGGCCGGGCCGTCCCGAGCTAGACAAGTAGGCTGGGGCGATGAATGCCAAGCGCGTCGACTCAACTGGCCCCCGCGCGGCCGATCCCATCGGCCGGGTGGCTCTTCGATCCAGGTACAAGTGGCTGACCGGGGTTGCAGCGATCGGAAGTCTGGACGTAGCCCAATTCCTGGCCACCAACACCGGAATGTTCAGCGCAGCGCCTGGACGAGCGGCGGGGTCGGTGCTCGGATTGATTCTCTGGCTCGCCTTGACCGTGCTCGCCGGAATCGCGGCGTCCGGGCGTCGCTTCCGACAGTTGACCCGAGCGGTATTGGTGGTAGCGGGTTTGGTGGCGGTGGGTAGCGTGGGCCTGACGGCCGTCCACGCCGCAGCCCACGTGGGCGGGCTGAGGCCGGCCCTAGGCGGGGTTCTCAGCCTGGTGGCGCTCGCCATCGCCATCGTGGCCGTCCGGCATTGACTTCGAATCAGCCCGGCCCGACCTCGAACAGGGTCTCGCTCCAAGCCCGGAGCAGCGCCCCCAGAAATCATTGGTGGCTGAGCCCCGGAGATGGCGTACCGGTGCGCCAGGAGGGCGAGCCGCACCCCTGTCACCACCGAGTTGGCGGCCTCGTGCGAGTCCGCCAAAACGGAATCTGAGTAGGCGCCCGACCACCGGCTTCTAAGCTACCGGTGATGCCAATCTGGTACGGCGTCCTGGTGGGAGCTTTGGCGTTGCAGCGTCGGCGCGAACTTGCGCTCTCCAGGCGGTTGGAGGCGGGTCGCCCGGGCCGCCGGGCTGCGGCCCGTAGTTTTCCCTTCATGGTCGCCGCCCACATCGGCCTCTTCCTTCTCCCCTCCCTGGAGATTCGGCTGGCCCATCGCCGTCCACGCTGGGCGGGTTTGTGGGTCGGACTGCTGGCCGCCGCCACCGGCTTGAGATGGTGGAGCATCCGATCTCTGGGAGACCAGTGGAACGTCCGGGCGGCGGTGCCGGATGACCTGCAGCCGGTCTGCGTCGGACCGTATCGCTGGATTCGCCACCCGAACTATCTGGCGGTAATCCTAGAGTTCGCGGCCCTGCCGATGGCCGGGGGGGCCTGGGTCACTGCGATCGGGCTCTCTGCCTGGAATGGAGCGGTCCTAGTGGATCGAGTCAGGGCAGAGGAGGCGCTCCTAGCCGAGATCCCGGGATATCGGCAGGCGTTCGCCGGCAAGGCCCGGCTCATTCCGGGGATCTTCTGAGCGTCGCCATCTCCACGGTAACCCCCGGCCCGAAGGCCAGCCCGAGTCCCATCCCCGAAGACCCGCCCTGGAGCCCGGCCAGGACGAACAGCAGGGACGCGGACGAGAGGTTCCCGTAGCGGCTGAAGGCGGCCCTCGACTCGACGAGCGACCCCGGGCTCAGCCCCAATCCGTTCTCGACGGCATCGAAGATGCGCGGACCCCCCGCGTGGACCGCGAGAAAATCGAGGTGCCCCTCGCCGAAGCCGGCTAGCGCGCCCGCCAGCTCATGCTGGATCAATCGGGGAAGTCGACGATCCAGAACCGGGTGGAAACCGTCGTCGCGCAGGTCGAAGCCGAGGAGCTGGTCGGTGTTGGGAATGAGCCGCGTCCCAGTGGCCACCACCTCAAGGCCTCCGGTCTCGCCCGTCAGAATCGCCGCCGCGGCTCCATCGCCGAAGACCATCGCCGCGGTCATGTTGTCCACCGAGGTGTCCCGGGGCTGGAAAGTCAGAGAGCAAAGCTCTACGCAGACCACCAGGACGCGGTGACTCGGCTCCAACCGCAGGTGCCGGTGGGCAGCCGCCAAGGCCGCGCCGCCGCCGGAACAGCCCAGCTCCGTGAGAGGGATGCGGATCACGTCGCTGCGAAAGCCGAGCTGATTAGCTAGCAGCACATCGAAGGCTGGAACCATGTAACCGGTACACGACACCGAGAACACCACATCGATTTGGTCTGGCCGAAGGGCCGCTTCCGCGAGCGCTCCCTCCACCGCCAGCCGCCCAAGTCGCGGCGCTTCGGCCCGATAGACCCGCATCCGCTCCCCCAAGGACTTCGGGGCGAACACCTGGTCAACCGCTTGCACCGTATAGCGCGTCACCGCTTCCACCCCAGCTGTGCGCAGGTGCGGCCAGATCTGGCTCAAGGCCGCCAGGCTGGCGGTGGGAGTGAGCTCATGGTCCGGCAGAGCGGTGCCGAACCCCACAAAGCGACTCATCGGGAGCTCACCCCAAGTAGGGCTGCCCAATCTCGGACGGCGACCGTTCGCAGTGGTCGACTTCCGTCATTCACGCTGAGCAGCGCCTGCAGGGCCTCCGGCCGGCGCCCGGCGCCAGCGATTGCCCGACGACTGAGCCGTCCCGATCCCGAGAGCGCCCGGGCTAGCGATCCAACAAAGGCCCGCCGCCTCCACTGACCACCCACCCAGGCCTGGTAGTGCCTAGCCGCCTCGTCGAGATCCGCTGTCAGAAAGGTCGCTAAGGCTCTAGCCTGGGCCAGGCCGGCGCTCATGGCTTCTCCGGTGAGGGGGTCCAGAAAACCGGCCGCATCGCCGGCCAGGAACACTCTACCCTGCGCCACGCGCAGCGGTCTGACATGGAACGGACCCGCCCCGGTCAGCTGACCGAGCAAGGGGGCAGAGGCGAGTGTCGGGTGGACCCGGTCGACGATGGCGCGATACGACTGCTCGACCGTCATCCCGGGTGTGCGCAGCGCGCCCCTCTCCCCCAGTACGGCCAGCAGTACTTCCGTCGGCCCGACGGGGGCCAGGTAGGTCTCCACGCCTCCCAGAAGCCCGACCTCCACGTCCTGTCCGGGCTGTTCCACGGCCAGGTGGCCCACCAGCCCGTATCTGGCGGTACCTCGAGAGGGTAGCCACCATCCCATCATCCGAGCCACTGGGGAGCGGATTCCATCCGCCGCGATAAGCGCCGAGCCAGCGAGGGACCCCTCGGTGGTCTCTACCTCGACCCGGTCACGAAAGGACCGGACAGCCGTCACCCGAACCCCCGTCTTGACGCCGGCTCGCTCCGCCAGGAGCTCGTCCAGCCGGGTCCGGCGGGTCCCATAGCCACAACCCTGCGCGAAGGAAGCGCGCGCCGAGTCGCCTCCCGGCAGTGAATACCGCACGCCCCGGATCGGCGGGAATCCCTCCGACCCCAGGTCCACCCCGGCCTGGCGCAAGATTTCCGCTCCGGCGGGCATCAGCCCCTCGCCGCATGGTTTGTCTCTGGGGAAGTTCGCCGCCTCCAGCACCAGCGCATGGGGAAGCATCAGGCCCAGGGCCGAACCGACCGGGCCGCCGCCGGCGACGATGATCTCGCCGTCCATTTCTGGGGTCGACGCTATCAGAGCGGCTCTCGAGGCGGAACGTGGCAGGTCAGCGGCGGCTCCCGGGTCGGGACGGGCCCACCTAGACCCCACCGTGGCCAGTAGGCTGGGGCGATGGATGTGCTCTTGGTCGTCGGGCCTGGTGGCGTCCCCGAGCGTGTTCTCGCGAAGGCTAGGCACATCGTCAGATCCGCTCAAGCGGAGCTGGAGCCTCGACTGATCAGCCGCGTCCGGGACCGGCACCCGCGCGAAGTCTGCGTGGTGGCCCCGCACGACCCTGGCTCCGGGGTAGCCGCCGCCCGCCAGCTCCAACAGGCGGGACTCACGGTGACACTGCTGTCCGACCAGCCTGGCGATGCGGCCATCGGAATCGAGGTGATACCGCTCAATGACGCCGGCAGCGCAATGGAAGTCTCAGACTCCCTGCTCGACCTGGTTGGTAACACGCCACTGGTCCGGCTGGATCGGATCGGCCGGGAGCTGAAGTGCCACCTCCTGGCCAAACTGGAGTTTCTGAATCCCGGCGGGAGCGTCAAGGACCGTCCGGCGGTGGCCATGATCGAGGCCGCCGAAGCGGCCGGATTGCTCAAGGAGGGAGGGACTATCGTCGAGCCCACCTCAGGCAATACCGGGGTGGGGTTGGCCGTGGTCGCGGCCCGGCGCGGCTATCGCTGCGTTTTCGTGATGCCGGACAAGATCGCAGCCGAGAAGATCGACCTGCTCCGAGCGTACGGGGCCGAGGTGGTGGTTTGTCCCACCACGGTCGCGCCGGACCACCCCGACTCCTATTACTCGGTCTCAGATCGCCTAGTCACGGAGATCCCCGGGGCTTACAAGCCTGACCAGTACAGCAACCCCGCCAATCCAGCTGCCCACGCCGCCACCACCGGTCCCGAGATCTGGCGTCAGACCGCTGGACGGATCACCCACTTCGTGGCCGGTATTGGGACCGGCGGAACGATCACCGGGGTGAGCCGTTACCTGAAGTCGGTCAACCCGGCAGTACAGATCGTGGGAGCCGACCCCCAAGGGTCTGTTTACTCCGGCGGAACAGGTCGACCCTACCTGGTGGAAGGTATTGGCGAAGACTTCTGGCCGACGGCATACGACCCGACGGCGGTCGACCGGGTGGTCGCGGTGAGCGACCGCGACTCGTTCTCGACCGCACGATCGGTGACCCGTGAGGAGGGCATCCTAGTCGGGGGCTCGGCGGGCACGGCCATCTGGGCGGCGATCGAGATCGCTCGCCCGTTAGGCCCGGACGAGGTGGTGGTGGTATTGATCCCCGACTCGGGCCGGGGCTACCTCTCCAAGCTCTACAACGACGCTTGGATGGCCGACTTCGGCTTCCTCCGGGCAGGCGGGCAGAGCGTGGCGGACGTCCTGGCATCCAAAGGCAGGCAGCTCCCACCATTGGTGCACGTCCATCCCGACGAGTCAGTTCAGTCGGTGATCGAGCTGCTCCGCGAATACGAGGTCTCCCAGGTCCCGGTGGTCAAGGCAGAGCCTCCCCTGGCGGCGGCCGAGGTTCTTGGGGCGGTTCAGGACCGCGAGTTGTTGGAAGCCGCCTTCCGCGACCCCGGGATGCTCTCTAAGCCAGTGGGGGACGTGATGGGTCCACCGCTTCCCACCGTCGGCAGCGGAGCGCCGTTGGAGTTGGCGGTGTCCCGGATGGAGCGGAACGGCGCGGTCCTGGTCCTGGACGACGGACATCCCGTCGGGATCATTACCAGGTCCGACGTACTGGGCGCAATGCTCGGCCGCCCCACCAGGTGACATCGCCGGGGCCAGGCTTCGAGACCCGAGCGATCCACGTCGGCCAGGATCCCGACCCCATGACCGGATCGGTGGTGCCGGCAGTCCACCTCTCGACCACCTACCAGCAGTCGTCGGTGGGGCACCATCAGGGGTTCGAGTATTCCCGCTCCGGCAATCCCAATCGCCAGAGCCTGGAGGCGCAGCTAGCCAGTCTGGAGGGGGCCCAGTTCGGCTTCGCGTTCGCCAGCGGCCTCTCCGCTGAGGATGCGGTCCTGCGAGCGATGCTCAGTCCCCAGGCGCACCTCGTCCTCAACACCGATGCGTACGGGGGCACGTTTCGCCTGGTTGACCGCGTCCATGCTCCAGCCGGCCTCGCCTACAGCGTCGCGGACGCCACCGACCCGGCAGAGCTGGTGCGGGCCTGGCGTGACAACACGAGCGTGGTCTGGGTGGAGACCCCCAGCAACCCCCTGCTCGCCATCATCGACATCAATGAGGTGGCCCAGTTCGCGCACACCAGAGGGGCGCGCCTGGTGGTCGACAACACCTTCGCGACCCCGTACCTGCAGAACCCGTTGTCCCTAGGTGCGGATCTGGTGGTGCACTCCACCACCAAGTACCTGGGGGGACATTCGGATGTGGTGGGTGGGTTTGTGGCCGTCAACGACCCCGAGTTGGCGGCAGGGATCGCCTTCCTGCAGAACGCCACCGGCGCCGTGCCCAGTCCCCTCGACTGCTACCTGGTCCAGCGCGGGGTCAAAACGCTCGCAGTGCGGATGGATCGACACTGCCGGAATGCGGCCAGCGTAGCCGACTTCCTCCGGCAGCACCCCATGGTTAGCCGGGTGCTTTACCCCGGGCTGCAGGACCACCCCGGGCATGAGGTCGCGAGTCGGCAAATGCGAGAGTACGGCGGCATGGTCTCGTTTCTCCATGCTGGGGGCGAGGCGGCAGCGGTGGAGATGGTCAGCCTGACCAGGGTCTTTACCCTGGCCGAGTCGCTGGGAGCGGTTGAGTCACTGATCGAGCACCCCGCCCGGATGACCCATGCCTCGGCCGCCGATTCTCCGCTGGCGGTGGATCCCCACCTGGTCCGGCTCTCCGTTGGCCTGGAGTTGGTCGACGACCTCATCGCCGACCTGGATCAGGCCCTCGACCGCTGAGCTAGAGCCAACCGACCGTCGCTACCGCGGATGGCGACGCGCATCCCGGCTGAGTGCCTTCCAGCGCCGCTGAGCTTCCTGGCGCAGCACTTGATCACCCTGCCGAGCGGCCAGTGACTTCAATTCCCCCTGCAGCTTGCGCCAGCTCTGCAGTCGGGACAGATCGAGGGTCCCTTCGCTGATCGCCGCGTTAACCGCGCAGCCGGGCTCGCTGCCGTGATGACAGTCGGAGAATCGGCACTTATTGGCCAACTCTTCCAGGTCGACAAAGGTGTGGGCCAGTCCCTCGGCCGCATTCCAGAGCCCTAGTCCGCGCATCCCCGGGGTGTCCAACAGGACCCCCCACCGTGGGACGACGAGCAGCTGCCCGTGGGTGGTGGTGTGCCGACCCTTGCCGTCGCGCCGGATCTCGCCAGTTGGCATAAGCTCGCGCCCGGCCAGGGCGTTGACCAGGGACGACTTGCCAACCCCAGATGGGCCCAGCAGTGCCACCGTCCGCCCCGGGGCAAGATGGGTGGTCGCCAGCTCTTGGAGTCCTTGGCCAGTGACAGCGCTGACGACCATCACATCGGCGCCGATGGCTATCGACTGAGCCCACTGGAGGGCCTCGGCCAGTTCACTCGCCCCTCGGGTATCCGACTTGGCCAGCACCACGATGGGAACCGCCCCGCTCTGCCAGGCGAGCGCTAGGTATCGCTCCAGTCGGGCGGAGCTGGGATCTTGATCCAGCCCACAGACCAGGAAGACCCGATCGACGTTAGCCGCGACCACCTGCGCCGCCGTCTCACCTCCACTTCGGTCGCGGACGAAGGCGGTCCTGCGCGGCAACACCGCCGCGATCTGCTCTAGGTCTCCTGGAAGTGGACCGGGGCCAACCACCACCCAGTCACCGGTGGCGATGAGCTGATGACGCGACTCGGCTCGCGAGGGCTCCGGCCCCAGCACCGTGCACCGCCCCCGGTCGGTCCGCGATACCCGAGCAGGCCTGCCTAGCTCGGGTCCCAGGTCAACGAAGGCCTCCTCCAGGGCGCGGTCCCACCCTAAGGGAGTCAAGGATTCGAATTCCAACGACGGCGATGGGGTCAAGCGGTCGCCTCCAGAGTGGAGGTGCCCGCCGAGGTGGTCTCTGGATCAGCGCGGGTCGGGCACCAAAGAAGTGGTTTCGGGACAGTCCGCGACGGGAGCCCCGGAGACTTTCTGACGCATCTGGCTCACCTCCCAACTGACTTGGCTTCCGGACCTCAAGGTCGTGAGCTTACCGATGGATCCCACGGCAGCGCAACAGTTGGCGCACAGTGACGTCGGATGCTCGGCGCGCGAGGACCAAGACCCTCCACTGACGACCATCCGAAATCGTGGCGGTGAACGCCCACGAAGGAGACCTATTCATGGGCATCGACGTTCCTCCGCCCGGCACCCGGGGTTCCACCATGCCACACCTGATGAACCGGCTCTTCGCCCCCTTCATGAAGATGCAGATGGCGAAATACCGGCGCACCAAGGGCTCCGAACAGCCCCAGATGATGGGCTTCCCCGCCCTCTTGCTCACCACCGTGGGAGCCAAGTCGGGCCAGCGGCGAACGGTGCCGCTGGGCGGATTCCCCGACGGACCGGACGCCTGGCTGGTGGTTGGCTCGGCCGGCGGCGGAGCGCGACACCCGGCTTGGTTTATCAACATGGCCCAGCACCCTGACCAGATCTGGGTCGAGGTCGGGAGCCGCAAGCTTCACGTGAGCGGCGCATCGCTCCGGGGAGTCCCTCGCCAGGAGGCGCTCCAACGGATCGCCACGATCGCGCCTCGGTACGCTGGATACCAGAAGAAAACCGATCGCGAGATCCCCATCGTGCGCCTGACCGCCGCCGTCTGAGCCCCAACTGCGGTTGTCATGCCAGCACAGCGCTGAGCCCCAAACCTTTGTCCGACCATACCTAGACGGATCTGCACGCCCCACCTCAATTTCAGGCTGAGAACCGTCAGAGACCAGACCACGGCCAAGGCGGCTGCGGGACGAGGATGGGGAGGCTCAGGTGGCTGGCACGGTCGAATCCGGTTCGGCAACGGTCGATCCGCAGGACCCCGACGCTCAGCGCCTGGCGGCGCTCGGCTACCGCCAGGCGCTGAGCCAGGTTCTCACTCTCTTCGAGAACTTCGGGGTAGCTTTCCGCTACCTCTCCCCGATGGTGGGCATCTACTCCCTGTTCACCCTGTGAGCCTGGTCGGCCGGTCCCCGCTACCTCTGGTTCATGCCCATCGTCGTCTCCGGGCAGCTGCTGGTCTCCTTGGTCTTCGCCGAGCTGGGCAGCCACTATCCGGTGGCGGGCGCCCTGTTCCACTGGAGAAAGAACCTGGCCGGCCGAGGCTGCGGCTGGTGGGTCGGCTGTATTTACGACTGGCCTCTGATCATCACAGTGGCCTCCGTTGACACCGGCTTCGTGATTTACGCCCCGCCCGTCCTGCACAACCTATTCGGCAGCAACATCGATGCCGCCCACCCCAACACCATCTTGTTCTTCACCCTGATGCTGGCCAACATCCTCATCCTCACCGGGATCAGCCGTCCCAAGGGCGAACGCATCAACTTCGACTGGCTGACCCTGGCGGTGGTGGTGTTCATCTGCCTAATCGGCGCTATCTATTTCTTCCTGGCGCACCCCCACCGCCGGCCGCCCGAAGTGACCATGACGGGTGCTGAAGCGCCCTCAGAGAGCGCTCCCGCCTAGCTCCGGCATCGGCGCCCCGATCGCTCCGCCACGGCCTCGACAGATCATGGCGAATTCAACTGGCCCGGCACGGCGCATAGCCGCTCGCCTGGAAAATCGCCTTGGTTGAGGTGGCCGCCAGTGCCGTCCAGCTGGTTTTGCCAGTGCTGGCCAGGTAATCCGCGACGATGTGGTAGCCAATGGCCCGGCCGGTGAGGGGCGGCATGCTGGACTCGCCGAAGGTGGTGGCGCTGACGCTCCCACCGGTCAGGACCTCTTGGTGAATCCCGACGGTCGCCAACAGCGGCTCGATGTGCCGCCACTGATGGCATTCCTGCTTGCCGGTTAGCGCGCCCACCCAGGGGTCAGGTGGACCCGGGAAGGCAAATTGGCCAAAGGCGGTCGCGGCGCCGTCGGCGACCAGCTCGTCGAGGATCGTCTTGCCCAAGCCGGCGCCGCTCGTGATTCGCACGCTGCGGTCGACCTCGCGAGCCAGCGTCCGGGCCAGTTCCTGGCTGACGTCCGCGGGCTCGTCCGACCAGCTGCGGTAAAGACCGACGGTGATCGCTCCGGTCTCCGGATCTGTGAAGCCGACCGCCCCGACCGAGGCGAGGATCTGATCGGGGTCCCCCACCGTGACCGTGATGGTGGTGGCCGGCCCGGGCAGAAGCGCGTCGATCCGCGACAGATCCACTTTGGTGAGCTGTTGGAGGTCGACATCTCGACCCGCGGCCTCATTGAGCACTTCGCTGGTGAGGGAAACGACGAATCGCCCGTTGGCAGCGTGGACTCGGACTGGTACTCGGGGACTTACGTTGGCGCACCCAACCAGGGCTAACGAGGCGAGGATCAGAACCGCTCCAGATCTGCGCATGGCTAGGCGACCGGTCCCGGTACAGACAGGCAAGAGACCGTGCTCCGGTGTAGCTGCCCGGGCTTCGATCCTCCGCCGCCCGTCTCCCCGTTGCTCATCACCCACTCTCCTCAGCCCCGCCTGGCGCGGACCGGCCGAGTGTAGCTCGTGCTCAGATTCTGGTCTTGGCCTCCTCTCGCCTGCCTTGACCGGGAGCGGATGGGGCCGCTCCTCCTTCCACCCTGTTTATGCTTCGTGACGCACGACTGGGAAGCTGGAGGTGACCGTAACTCCATGGCTGAGATTCAGGTCGAGGGCGACGACTTGGTGCTGGTGCTGAGCCGACTGGAGAAGGTGGAGGGCGTCCACGGCGACATCCGCGTGCCCCTTTCGGCGGTACGCGACGTTGAGGTGGTGGACCGGCCGCTCGACCTGATCCAGGGGCTCAAGATGCCCGGCACCGGAATCCCCGGGATGACCGCGGTCGGGACCTGGGTCAGCGCCGATGGAAAGACCTTCGCGGTCGAGCACCATGCCAGCCGGGGCATCGTGGTGCATCTGGACGGGCAATCCTACCAGCAGCTAGTCGTCGGCTCGGACGATCCGGAGGCGCTGGCCGAACGCGTGCGCACAGGGATGGGCACTCCGGGCCGGTAGCTCTCGAAGCGGATCCAGCTAAATCCAGTGACGCCGGCGAAATAGGAAGAGCTGGATCACCAGCGACCCGACCATGAGCACGATCCCCCCGGCAAAGGCCGCCCCGGACGGCTGGACGATGCCGGTCAGATAGCCGAAGTTCATCCCGAAGAAGCCGGTCAGGAACGTGAGTGGCAGGAAAAGGCTGGCCATCACCGTGAGAGTCTTCATGGTGCCGTTCAGCCGGTTGGACACGGTAGACAGATAGGTGTCCATGGCCCCCGAGAGCAGGTCTCGGAGGGAGTCGACCGTTTCGTACTGGCGGACCAGGTGGTCGTAGACATCGCGGAAGTACAAGGACGCGTCCGCATCATTGGGATCGATTGACTGAGTTACCAACCGCTGAAAGGAATCCCGCTGGGCACCCAGGATCCGTCGGAGGTCGGTGATCGTGTGCTTGAGTTCGGTGATGCGAGCCAGATCCGACTGATCGGCTGTGGTCACCAGCCGGTCCTCCAGGGCGTCGACCTCCTCGTCGATGGCGTCCAGCGCCGGGAAGGCGGAATCGACGATCGCCTCCGTGACCAGGTAGGTGAGGAACATCGAGCTCCCCTGGGTAAGCGAGGCGTCGACTCCCAACCGCCGCCGTACCTGGGCCAGGGCTGGATTCGACTCCTGGTGGATGCTCACGATCCAGGAGGGCGAGATACACAAGTACTGCTCCCGCAGCACCACCTTCTGCTCTGACCACTCCAGGGCGATCAAGACTAAGAAGACATATCCTGGGTAGTCCTCCCACTTCGGACGCTGGCCCCCGTGCTGGATGTCTTCGATGGTCAGCTTGTGAATGCCGAATCCGGATTCCAAGAGGTCGTAGGCGGCCGCCTTGGGCTCCTGAATATCTAGCCACAGAGGGCCGCGCTTGGCTCTGAGCGCGGCCTTGAGGCGGGCCAAGTCGCAGTTTGCCTCGAGCCCCTTACCAGTGACCAGCCAATGCATGGAGTGGGACTCTAGCGGAGCTTGCGGCCCGGTCGAGATGAGAGCGGTGCGCGGCGGGTGTCAGCCTCCGAGGTACGACATCTCTGGCTTGCCGACTGCGGCCGGCTGCCTGGTCTGGCTCGAGCGGAGCTCCGAGTAGCGATCAGCTCGAACCCCCCAGATGGCCCTGAGCTCCGCGATGAGGGCCTCCCGATCAGCGCCCTGACGCAGTCGGGGACGCAGGTCATGGCCCAGGCGCGCAAACAGACAGGTGTGCAGCTTGCCGTCCGCGGTCAGTCGTAGCCTAGAGCAGGCACCGCAGAAGGGCTCGGTGACCGAGCTGATCACTCCGATCTCGCCACCGCCGTCAAGGTAACGGTATCCCTGGGCCACGTCGCCGGGGTGGCCAGACTCCACCGCCTCCAACGGCCACTCTGCCCCGATCAGCGCTAAGACCTCCGAGCTGGGGAGCACCTCCTCCATCCTCCAGCCGTGACTCTCGCCCACATCCATGTACTCGATCAGGCGGAGAACGTAGCCGTGCTTTCGGGCGAAAGCCGCCAGCTCCAGGATGCCGTCCTCATTCAGCCCGCGGCGAATGACG
>Ga0307374_10007477_pt1 | contig 16607 bp, 8 predicted proteins | sample OX3MG_FD_202532 | JGI IMG/M metagenome (GOLD analysis project Ga0307374, IMG submission 202532) | Soil microbial communities from Risofladan, Vaasa, Finland - OX-3 | ecosystem: Environmental > Terrestrial > Soil > Coastal area > Acid sulfate soil | place: Finland: Risofladan, Vaasa | collected... | reverse complement strand
GTGCTCACACGTCTGGCACTGATGGTATGGTGGCCGCTACAAGGGGCCGATTCCGAAAGGCTTTGTCGACCCCATGATGACGATTCGACGTCTCAGCATTGGCGCAGGCTACAAGTACTTGCTCAAATCCATCGCCGTGGGCGACGGTCCCGAGGGCACCGACAGGTCGGACCTCGTTCGCTACTACAGCGAAACCGGCACCCCGCCGGGGGTCTTTCTCGGAGCCGGACTCGTCGGTCTCAACAACGGTCTGGGGGTTGCCGTCGGGCAACCCGTGACGGCGGAGAACCTCCAGCGGATGCTCCAGGGCTGCGCCGATCCGATCACGGGCGAGGTGCTCGGCAGGGTTCCGGGCGCGAAGGCGGTGGGCGGTTTCGACCTGACGTTCAGCCCCTCCAAGAGCGTGTCCGTGGCCTGGGCACTGGCCGACAAAGATACCCGCGAAATCATTTACCGGTGCCACCAGAGGGCGATCGCCGAGGTCCTCGCCTACGCCGAGCGCGAGGTGTTTCGCACTCGCTCGGGTAAGCAGGGTTGCGTCGAAGAGGACATCGTCGGGGTAATAGCTGCGAGCTTCACCCACTTCGACTCCCGTGACGGCGATCCCCAGCTCCACGACCACGTGGTAGTGCTCAACCGGGTCCAGGCCACGAGCGACGGCGTCTGGCGTACTCTCGAGAGCCGAGGACTCTTCGCCTCGACGGTCATGCTCTCCGAGATGCACCAGGGCGTCCTTTCGGACTTACTGACCGCCGAACTCGGCTGGGACTGGGAGGCCCACACCCGGCGTTCGAGCACCGCCCCAAAGTGGGAGGTGGCCGGTGTGTCGCAGCGCCTGATGGACGAGTTCTCGATGCGCACCACCGCCATCGTCACCGCGAAGGATCGTCTCATCGCCCAGTTCGAGGACGATCACCATCGGGCCCCTACCGACGTCGAAGTGCTCAAACTGCGCCAGACGGCCACCCTCTCCACCCGGCGAGCGAAGAAGGGCCTGGGACTCGGGGACCTGACTGAGGAGTGGACTACTCGGGCCACGCCCTTCCTCGACGACGAGCCCATGGCGTGGGTGCACGAACTGGGCAGCAAGAACGTCCCCGCCTTCACGAGTGCCGAGTTCGAGGACGAGATCCTGCTTGACATCGCCAACGCCGCCCTCGACGTCGTGAGCGCCAAGCGCCCCACGTTCTCGCGCGCCAACGTCCAGGCGGAGGTCTTTCGCCAGATGCAGGGGGTCCGCTTTAGCGAGCCCGCCGAGCGGATTCTCACGGCCACTCGGGCAACTGACTTGGCCGTTAACCAGGCGCTGCTGATTACGACGCCCAACCTGCACCACACGCCACGCTTCCTGCTTCGCAGCAACGGCACCTCCAGGTTCCAGGGAACCGGCCATTTCCTCTACACCTCGACGACGTTGCTCGACGCCGAGGCGCGTCTGCTCGACGCGGGCCAGCGCCTCGACGCGGCCGTGGTATCCGGCGCAACGGTTGCAGCAGTTGCCGAGCGACGACTCCCCGGAAAAGCCTTCAAGCTTTCGAATGACCAGGCCCGGGCCGTCAAGCAGATAACGACCTCGGGACGGGTCCTCGACGTACTGGTGGGCCCCGCGGGTACGGGCAAGTCGACGGCCATGGCGGGGCTAAGAGCGGCATGGGAAGTTGAGCACGGTGCCGGCTCGGTGACCGGGCTGGCGCCCTCGGCGGCAGCCGCCGAAGTCCTGGCCGACGACATGGACATCGACACCGACAACCTCGCCAAGTGGCTCTACGAGCACCGCCAACACGGCCAACGAACTCGCGAACTCGCAGAGTTGCGCGAGAAGGCGCGCCTAACCGTGCTCGCCGGACGAGTACCAAGTTCACGACTGCACTCGAGCATCACGCGACGCGAAGAAGCGCTGACTCGCTGGACCTTGCGCGCCGGTCAGCTGGTCGTGGTGGACGAGGCCAGTCTGGCCTCGACGTTCGCACTCGACGAGTTGTTGTCGGCCGCTCTCGACGCACGGGCCAAGGTCGTCCTCGTCGGCGACTGGGCCCAACTCTCCAGTGTGGACGCCGGAGGAATGTTTCGCACCCTCGTGCGCGACCGTGGTGAGGACGCTCCGACGCTGGCGGACGTTCGCCGCTTCAGGGCAGCGTGGGAGAAGGAGGCCAGCCTCGGGGTCCGCCGTGGCACCAGCTCAGCACTGGCCACTTACGCGACGCACGGGCGAATCTCAGACGGTACCCGTGACGACATGCTCGACGCCCTCTACGACGCGTGGAAGGACGATTCCGATTGTGGCCTGCACTCGTTGATGCTGGCCGGGGACACCGTCACCGTGAACGAACTCAATGCCCGCGCCCGTACAGAGCGTGTCGCCAGTGGGTTCGTCGTCGAAGAAGGGGTCGATGTCGCGGGGGCCATGACGGCTGGTGTCAACGACCTTGTCGTCACCCGCGAGAACGACCGCCGACTGGCAGCGGGCACGGGTTGGGTCAAGAACGGCGACGTGTGGACCGTCTCGGCCACGCACGCCGACGGCTCAATGAGCGTTGCCCGAGCTAATGGACACGGCTCGGTCGTCCTGCCGGCAAGGTACGTCGCCGAGCACGTCGAGTTGGCTTACGCCTCGACGGCCCATCGTGCCCAGGGGCGCACCGTCGATACCGCGCACGCGTTCGCGAGTCCCGCCACTACCCATGAAGTGCTGTACGTGGCCCTGACGCGAGGCTCAAACTCCAACCACCTCTACGTGGACACCCACTACGACCCTGATCCGTCAACCGGCCACGATGGGCTAACCGAAATCCCGAGCGCCGTGGAAGTGCTCGCCGGAGTGCTGCGCCACGAAGGATCAGACGTGTCCGCAACTGACTTGATCCGTCTGTCCCAAACTCAGTCCATCGCCGCACTCGTTGTCGAATACGACACCATTGTCACAATGGCCGACGGTGGCCGCTGGGATGAGGTACTCAGCGAAGCTGGGCTCAGCGACACCGAGTTCGCCCAGGCAAAGGCCTCCCCCGCCTACGCAGTGCTACTCGCCCAGCTACGAGACGCAGAAAACCGGGGCTTCGATATTCACGCCGAACTGCCAATGCTAGTGATGGGTCGTTCGTTCGGTGACGCCGACGACGTTGCCAGTGTCCTGCACCATCGCGTTGATCGCTACGTAACCGAGGTGGGTTACCCCAGTCCACCTGCGAGCGAACTCGTCGCCGGTATCTTCCCACGGCCAACCGGGATCACCGACCCCGATGTCGCTCTCGCGCTGAACGATCGTGCCGACGCCATCGAGCGACGAGCCCGTGAACTCGCCACGATCGCTATTGAACGTGGTGACCCGTGGGTGCGCGACTTCGGTGATGCTCCTACGACCCGCGAGCTCTACGAGCGGTGGGTACTAGAGGTTGCCGCCAGCGCTGCTTACATTGACCGCTGGTCCATTAGCGAGTCAGACACGATCGTCGACGACGTACTTGTTGGTCACGAACAAGAGGCTCAACGCAGTCGTGTCCTCAGTGCCGCTCAACGAGCCTGTGCCCTCGTTACGCTCGAGAGCCCGCTGGCGATGCAGTCGCATGCGCCAGCGAGTACAGAACTGTACGAGTCACCGGCGCAGGACTTTGGTCTATACATTTAGGTATCGTTGAGGCTCAAGCGTTCCTACGTGTTTACCGACCGTCAAACACCTAGGAACACTAACTACTCAGATTGGCCTGGCATGGCTATCGCCATCCATTCCTTAATTAATGCAACGAGTTCGCGACCGGTCTCTGAGCGAACTCGGGCCAATTCACGATCTGAATGGTCGTCAGCTCCTGGTCCGCCCCTAGGCAACAGATCGCCAATATCGAGGTCAAGGTGCTGGCGAAAGAGGTCGGCATTGCTCCACCCGCTTTCGGAGTCCTGTGAGAGGTCCATCCATACCAACTGAGGATCTGGAGCCTCGCCGTCGCGGTTTCGACGGCGCAGCGATTCTGCATTGATCGCACGGATCACCAGTACGCGGAACTTCTGACGAATTCGGCGCTCCCAACGATCGCGGCGAGTGGCGTCCAGACCCCTCTCATTGCGCTCAATCTCGTCCACAGCGGAATTAAGCGCTGCGGTCGCGAGTGTCTCAGCTTCGCCACTCGATACCGCTTCTCCGAAGTCCAACAACTCGTTGACTCGTCCCACTTGTGCTGGCGGTGTCCTATCGGCTCTAAAGGCTACGGCGACCGGACCCTTTTCCTTAAGAATCAGAGGGCTGCGATCAGACCCGCCCGAACTGCCAATCTTCATCAAAGCTGCTTCGAGCAATGGATGTCCATACGTTGCCAACGAGGTCCACTTCTCTGGATCTCGCGAAACTCGCCTCGGGTCGAATGTTGCTGGTCGCCCCGGTGAATCAAGGGTGATGTCAAGCTCCTCGAAGAGACACGACCGAAGATCGTCGAGCGTCACGGGTGCAGCGGCGTACTGCAGTTCAGGAAGTGGATCCTCATCACTGAGTTCAATGCCGGATCGTTCAAGCACATCCACGCTCTCAATTAACTCTGCGATGACTCGTTGCTGCACATCGCCACGCTCACTTCGAGGCCTCTTGAAGATTGTTCGAAACGCGGCTTCGGTAGCACCCAGGATCGGTTGCAATTGGCCCACCAAGCCTGAAAATAGATCAATACGGGAGGCTAATGCTTTATAGACTGACTCTTCGACGGTCCCGGGAATAACGTAATTTCGGATCTTGACGATAGCCTCCTGCTGCCCAATTCGATCAATGCGCCCGATCCTTTGCTCAACGCGCATTGGGTTCCACGGCAAGTCGTAGGAGATGAGGTAACTGGCGGCCTGAAGGTTGATCCCTTCGCTTGCGGCATCAGTGGCGAGAATGACCGACAGAATGCCGGTGCGAACTTTTTCGACGAGGTCCTGCTTGGAGATTCCTACCCAGCCTTCGTCCTCAAGCCACTGTCGACCACCATCCCCTGAATACGTCGCCAGTTGAGAGCGATAGGCCGGGTGCAAGCGATCGCAAAGATAGTCCAGAGTGTCCGTGAACTGCGTGAAGACAATCACGGTACGTCCGCTGCCACGTGCCTCGTTGAGATCATGTCGAAGGACATCGAACTTGGAGTCCTCCACCCTTTCGAGTCGAACGATGTATCGCTCAATCTCGGCAAGATCGGTCGCCGTCAGTGGGACCGCAACGGTATCGTCGATTGTCTCACCATCATCGGTCTCAAGGTCATCGTCCGCCTCGTCGAGCAGATCGAGTTCGAGGGCCAAGCTTTCCTTTGCCATCCGGCGTTCGAATGTTTGTCGGATGGCACTCCACGACGAAGTCAAACGCCTCCGGTAAATGGTCAGCACGAAGCCGGCCCCCTGGCGCTTGCCGTGCGCCATCATTAGCCGATCCAAGAGACCATCGAGTTCGAAGTAAAGATCGGCTTCCTCGGTTGTGAAGTGGATGGGAACAGCTTTCACGTCACGATCAGCTATTGGCTCGTTGAGTAGTCCTTGATCGCGATAGCGCTTCAACGTCTGTCGAGAATGGCGCGTAACAAACTCGCCGACAGGACTTCGTTGTCGGAGCCATATCCGAAGGGCACGCCTTCCTTCCAAGCCCAATTCGTCCGCAAGCCGCGAACTGTCATTACCTGCCATACCAAATCGTTCGATACGGTTACGATGAACGGGCCCGAGTCGGGTTTCGAAGTTCGTGAGCATGGCATTGTCGGCGGCGTTCAGTGGCGGAAGAGGCGTCGCCTCTAACGCACGGGCAAGAAACGACCAATTCGTCGCCCCGTCATCGTTCTTGCCCAATTCGGAGTAGAAACGCTCGAAGTTGGGGTAGTCGCCCAGGAATCCGGAGAGACCAACTTGACGAAGCAGATCCACCAACTCGATTGGGTGAATCTGCATCGGTGTAGCAGTCATCAGCCACGTTGCCCTGGCGTGATCAGTTGCGCTGAGCTGGTCAAGTAGTTGGAGCAACCGACTTGGTCGATACTCATCGAGGTCCGCTGCACGTCGGCGAGCGTGGTGCGCTTCGTCAACAACCACTAGATCATGGCGACGTGACGAAAGGATCATTTCAGCCTGCCTTGGCCGCCTGGCGAGATGGCTCGACACAATCAAAACGTCGTTGTCGTCGTAGGGATTACTCGCGGAACTGACCGGTTGGATGTCCTCAGGATGCACTCCCACGAGTCTGTTGCCATCGAGTCTCGGAACCCACAGGCCGAATTTCTCAAATAGTTCGTCCTGCCACTGAGTACAAACGTTGGCCGGAGCCATGATGAGCGCCCTCTTCGCCCGGCCACTGATGAGCAAACGTCGCAACGAGACGCCGGCACTAATGGTCTTGCCAAGACCAACTTCGTCGGCAACAAGCCAGGATCGCGGAAACTCATCAGTCAGTCGTTCAGCGACCTTCCGTTGGTGTGGAAATAGAGAGACCCCGCTGGTCGCTTCGGCGAGGGCCTGGGAGCCCACCAAGTGTGGTGCTGCTAATAGGAAGCGACTTAGCGCCACACCGTCGGTGAGTCCACCTCGCTCTTCGATATCCCTGGCATCAGGAGGCTCAGTGGGCGCGTACCGAAGCAATTGGCCCCGAACAGCTTCTGGAAGTGAGTAGACGCGGAACCCAGGAACCTTACCGAGCCACCGCTGTTCGAACTTCTCCGCCCATAGGTTGAAGTGGCCAGCGGTACCGTCCCACGACTGGAACACCGAAAATGACTCAAAGTTGAGCAGCCACGCCGTGGCCGATTCATTGGTGGAACCTTGGAAGGCCACCGCGTCACCCAGTCGGTCACGGAGAATGCCAATTTTCTCATGCCAATAAGGCACCGCCGCCCCGGGTGGTACTGGGATACCGCTTTCATCTACGGCAATCGCCACCCGAATCTCGAGACGCTTCTCTCGAACGAGCCAGGCCAGCACCTCGAGGCGTCGTTGAGAAATCTCATCCGAGGGTACAAGTCCGTCAGCCAATTTAGCGGCGAAGGATGACGGAATCTCCTCGGCTCCTATAAGGGCATCACGCTCGTCCTCGTTGACCTCGGCTCCAATCAGGAACCTGGCGTGTCCTCCTCCGGCAATGAAACGAGACATTCCCCTGGCCGCAACCGAAAGTGCCGAAGCCCTGAAGTATCCAACGGATCGGTCGTACTGCACGGCCCGGCTGAGCACTGGTACGTAGAACTCTCGAAGGGCTGCATCGGCGGTGTCGTACCCTAAATGGAGATCCAGGTCACGAAATCCACGAGTTTCATCAACCACTGCGGAATCATAGGTGGCCGACATAGTGCTCTTAATCCAACTCGAAGAGTTGAGCCGTAGGTTCGACACCTGCGTCCAGGTCGACCGGAGCAGCAATCTCGTCAAATAATGTGGCTCGTAGTCCTTCCAGTGTTGCCGCTTCAGGACGCGCGAATTCACCGTTATCCTTCACGCGAGGAATTGCGTGAATTGCAGCCTCAAGAAGATCATGGAACTGCCCATCATCGACTTTGCCGGTCCGGACGAGCCAGGCCCGTGCAGCCGACAGCCCTTCCTCTTCATAGACCAGCATCAGAGCATGCAGCGAGTCAACAAGAGTTGGCCATGACGCCGCCTCTGGGTCGAATCCACCCGAGGTACGCCGCTGAGCCGGTGTCAGCATGGTTATTGTCCCGGTCGAGGCTCGAACAATCTTATAAACCTTTGCAAGATCGTCCATCTCAAGATGCACGGCAAGCGAGAGTTTACGTCCCTCATCATAAGGAAACTCCGCCGCTGCAAAGTCGGCCCAGGCGAGGAGATACCAGTCGGTCACACGATCGAACTCAACGTCTCTACCCCCGAGCAGGCCACGCTTCTTGAGTCGGGAGACCTCTTCGCGAGCCAGATCGAGTGCAACATCGGGACGAAGAATCTGGGGTGCACCATCAACGTCCAACTCCCCTGTGTATACGGGCCAGTGCCGTGAAAGAACAGAAAGAACCGGCCCGAAAGTTGAGATCGTAAGGTCAATGCCACTTAGTCCAATTGAAGCAAAATCAGACGCAGCTTCTCGGGCGGCCAAAGCCACATCGCCGCGAATATCGGTCCAGTAGGCCGGGGAGGAGCTGCTGCGCTTGCGACAAGTGAGGAAAATAGTGGACGAAGCGGAGTTCTTCTTGGCTTGGTGGAGTGAGTTCTCGCTTTCAGTATGGACCGGCCACGAGGAGTTGATTGAGAATCCGGCATTGAGAAGTGCTTGTCCCAGCGTGTCCCAAGCATCGATACGTTTGTGGGTGAACATCACTGTCAGCACACCGTAATCACTTAGGACACGATGAGATTCTCGAAAAGACTGCGTAAGAAGATCTTCGTAGTGCTCGTCAGCAAGATCAGCGGCTGATTTCTCGCCTGGCTTCTTCTTTCCGAGGCTCTTTGTTGATAAACCGGTAAACAACGAGGGATTTGCAACAGCTTCAGTCTCCTTGTCTGTAAGTGACAACGAGCACAGTTCGGGCCAAGTATTCTGTAATGATCTCTTTAGCCAAACGTAGAAATAATCAGAGCATTCTGCGTACATGACATTGTCGTAGTACGGGGGGTCCGTCACAATAGCTTGCACCGATTTGTCCGATAGCGATAGACTTGTTGCTGATCCTTGCATGACCAATATATTGGACCTACGCTCGTCTTGCGCCATCGAGGCTTCTATGACTTGCATTCTTGCCGTGGCCTCCATCGTGTTGGCCAATTGTTCCACGCACCAGGGGATTGCGGCTCGCGCAGCGTCGAACTCTGCGAACGACCACTTGAAGCCGAAGTCATGCCGGTCGAAGACATTCCTGATTCGTTGGGTGGACGCTGACCAACTTGAGAACCTGCTGTTACGATCAACGAGCTTGTCGAGAGCAAGACCAAGATAGAGACCCAACGCCTTCGTTCGCTCAAGGCCAAGTTCCCCCTGAGCTTCACTGATAATTTGATGCAGCTCGTCAAGGGCCGTAATTGCGGACAGGAGTTGGCGGTCGGTGAACATCTGACGCCAGTAGAAGATTGACATCCTTCTGGGCTCATCCGTCTTATTTCCTTCGGGTATCTCCTCTGAAGGCAAGAGCCCCTTGGTCTCCCACAAGGGACGTTGGCTTGACACCCTTGCAGTTGCTGCTTCGATCGCATTCAGATCATCTTGAGTTGGAGCGCGGAAAGAACGTCCACGGTCCGCAGGTTTTTTCAGAGCAACTGCCAGGAGCGTTGAACCCAAACGACCAGCCGCCGCTTGACTGCGGATGTAATCGCCACTAAACGTTTCACCTGTCCAAGCACTTGTGCCGGTGCCGCGCTTATAGGTCGACTTCTCGCCCCATTCCGCTGCTTCCTTCCCCTGGACCACCTCGAATGAGATTCTCCCAGTTACAGGATCTGGAACCATTCGCACCGCGACATCGCCATTCACAGTTCCTTTCGACAACCAATAGTCAGGCGCCAAGGGTGTATCAAATCCGGTTGTCGGACACGGTACTGTGTGGGCCCATATGAAGGCAATGATGCTTCCATCCTGTTGGTGCATTGGAAAGTAGGGCTCAAGCTGAGTCCGGACCCGGGCTGCCCACTTTTCACCCCACTCTCGAATGACATCACCGAACTCTGGTCCGTACTTTGACGGGAGCGACACAGTTGCATTCAGCACCGCAACAGCCACAGGATTGAGTTCGTTTGCAATCGTCGTATACCCAAGACGGGCCGATTCCAGTGGAATGGATCCCCCACCAGCAAAGGGATCCAACACCACAGCCTCGTAAGAATCAGGGTGACCAAACGATGTCACTCTGGCGATTCGTTCGATTGTGGCGCGATCCGGTGAACGAGTGAATGCTCTTACATAGCCATACCCGCCATTAGCCAAACGCTCGCCCGTAATCTTTGCTGCATCAATACGACGCCGTCCTTCTACTGGGTCGCCGAGAATTCCGATTGCACTCATAAACCAGTTGTGGTATTCAAGTTCACCGTCTGGAAATTCGGCCCTGAGGCTTTCAGCGACCAATCTCTCTTGAGCATCGGCCGGTGATTCAGGCCAAGCCGGTAGCAAGGAGGCAAGAACGGCAGCCCGAGACGCGATTAGTGGACGCCGTGCCCACCAGACATGCAATGCATTGATCGGCGGAAGCGCTGTAAAAGTTGACCTCTCTCGAAGACTCTCCGCACCGACGGCCCCGGCGGGGAACCACTGTTCAATGAGGGGGCGGACAGTCACCGATGGCCGCCGATCAACAACATCCGAAGAGCAGGCAGCCCACCTGAATGACCAGACTTTGCGTGCCAGTAGGCAGCCTCTTCTCGACTCATCTGGGCCACACCCTCACTGACTCGATCAATTCGATCACCTCGCCGCAGCGGCTTGGCCGCTTGAAGCAGAAGTTCCAACTGTGCACCGGTCACTTGGTCAAGGTCAATCGGTTTGCTGGATGTCCACGTTCGTCCCCTGACTCCTCCGGCACGAAGCACATCATGGACAGCCCCTGCGACCCGGCTCGCAGCAAGGCCTCGAATCTGGACAGATCGCTCATTCCCTTCAAGGTCAGCGGCGACAATCTCCACAGATAGAACTCGTCCGTCATCGTCCCGCGCAACAGTGCATGCATACTGCTCTCTACGACTCACTGATCCTCCGTTGTGATGTTCACGACCGCCTTCGATGGGCCTGTGTCGGCAGCCCGGCGTTGGAGATCAGCAAATGCATCGCCCGAAAGAGCAATCGGAGGTGCAAACTTAGCGACGATGCTTGCCTTCACCGTTGCCTCATGCGTCTTGAGTACGTGCTCGAGAGCGGAGCGGAGCGGCTGGAAATCTGGGGGACTTCCAAGAAAGTCGACTTGCATCCGGTGAGCGGGGTCAGCGAGAGCCACTCCAACCTTGATCTCGTAGATCAAAGTTGAGTCAGGCGTTGTCGTCGGCACAACCGAGAAGAGCTTGGCCAACTCTGCACCAGTGCCCTTACCTAATTCATCAATTGAGAGATGAAGTTCCCTCACCTCAGACTTCTTGGCATCAATTGCTTTCTGGCGAGCCGACTGAATGGCAACGTCGGTCTTGCCGGCTGCCTCGAACACACTTCCTGCCGCCTTCTTTGGAAGAGGGGGAAGAATTGGGCCCGCAGGCGTCTCAGCGTCAGAAGGCTTTGGCTTTGATCCGACTGGGAAGAGGTAGGTATCATCAGCGATACGAATTGCAGTAATTGGGTCCTCCTTGGCCACCCAGCCTGCATCGCCACGCTCAACATCGTGGTATTCCCAGATACCGTTCTTCACACCCGCGACAACCAAGGCCGTCACTTGGCCACGATCCAGCACGAGTTTGAGATCGGTTCGGCGCGCAAACGCGCGAACCAACTCGATTGTTGACAGTGCACTGTCGAGCTGTGCTCCCAATTTTGACTTGATCCAACCTGGATCAAGGGGCTTATCTCCCGCAGCGAGGGTCTTTTCCATCGCCGCCAGTCGATCAAGCACTGCTTCGGATTGATTCGGTTTGACGCTCGCCTGCGTAACAACGTCGAGTTCGACAGTTTCAAGGCCACCCGCTTGTGGCACGTAGAGGAGATTCACATGGTTGCACACAGCAACTCGAGCTTCAAGATCGCTCTGTTTTGATCGGTCGCTTAGTTCCTTTCGCTTATCCTCTGGCAGCGCCTTCACGGTCTCGGTACTCGAAGTGAGCTCTTTCAGGGCCAAGTGACGGCGAACGGTTCGCAGCATGGACTCGTGCGTCGACGCACTCGGAGCAAGAAAGACCAGACGGTTGCGATACTCGCGCACTCCGCCCGCTGGGGTCTTGGTCCACAGATCAGTGATCTGGCCGGGAATCACGTTCACGTCGGTGACACCATTGGCTACACCGAACTCGTCCCAATGAAGCACGACGAGCCATGCATCGTCGTCTCGGTCGGGAATCTTCGAGTCCTCCCACGTCCGTCGAACCTTGAGGGCAGAATCCTTAAACAGGCCAGCCAAGATGTCAGTGGCAGTCTGCTTGGCTTTGCCCAGCGTTATCACGGACTCGGCTTCCTGGATAAGTTTGGCGAGCGATGGCTCGACGGAAAACCGGTACCCACGGGCGTCGGCGTGAAGGTACCAGGCCGAACTCTCGAGATTGTCGAGGGCTTTGGCGATCACATTCGGATCGTCACCAGGAGCAAGAACGGCGCCTACGAGGGCCGTGGCCGGCACACCGGGTACATCGCGAGTAAGCGAATACAGGTAAGCCGTAATTGCGAGACGTCGAGCGAATGGAGCACCCATGTGGGCATCGACTTGCTCGGCGTGCGACGGCTCACTTCCCGGCTGTGAGGCGATATCGACTCGAATCACCGGATCAAAGGTCGCTTTGTCAAGTCGGCTCGAGAGGTCGTTGGCCAACTCCTTGTCAGAGAGATCGATATGGTGCAGATGGATTAGCTGAGCCCCTTCAGGATGCTCCTCCCATAGCACTCGTACGGTTCGTGCCAACAATCGAAGCGCGCCACGTGTTCGTTGAAAGTTCGGGATTGTTGACAGACGCTTGTCCAATACCATTATGAGATCTGGATGGAATGGGTACGTCCTCGCTATCTCCGCAGTCCATGCGGACCCGGCCATCCGCTCCGGGAGATCAGCGCCGCGGCTAAACGCATCTTGAGCCGCAGCCGCGTACTCGGCTGCAACTGCATCAGCCGTTGCCGAGTCAACACTGGCAAAGAGACGGCGTGCGAGAATCTTCGGAAGGTCCGCCTCTTCGGAGGGATGAATCACGTGCTCCTTACGGGCAATCAACGCTTGCGCTGAAACAATTGCTTCGAGTACTTTCACCGTTTCATCACCGAAGGTGTCCGTGACCTGCGTCGTTGTAATTACCAAAGCCGCGTGCGGTTCATTGGCGACTGCTTCCATGAGTGACATGAGAAAGGCCGTCGTCTGATTGGCGAGTGTGCTTCCTTCTACTGCCTTGCCCTCGGCGACGCCCAAGTAACGAGCAATCTCGTCGATGAGAATAAGCGAGGGTCGGCCTCCCATCATCTTTTTCAGTGCATCGGCTCCGGGTGCCGTAAGGTCCTCATCATCACGCTGAACGAGTTCGTAGGCAGCGGCGCCACCGAGTTGTAACGCGAGGTATCCCCACAGCGTGCTCGGCGTGATTTCTCCAACGGTTGGGAAGCTGGTTGCGCCACTCGAAGTACCCACAAACACGGCAATTTGCTCGACTGGTTTCGACGGAAGCAGTTTGGGATCCATGAACTCCTTGGCGCGTTTCGGCGCAAGTAGACCACGCGCTGCGTGGTAGAGGGCAATGAGATTGTGCGTCTTGCCACCGCCAAGGTTGGTCTCGAGACGAACAATTGGCGCACCATCTGGTTTGCCTCCGCTGAGTCGTCCCAGCACTTCGTCAAGCAGAGAGCGAAGACCGGCCGACGGATAAGTACCGTCAAAAAAGGCCGTCGCGTCCCCATAAGTCGTGGGGGCCGTGCCTTCTACCACCTCGTCAAGGCTGGCCGCAAACACCGAATCAGACAAGACGCCAGCTAACACGTCTTGACGAGGCTTTACGTGATCAAACAATGTGCTGGTCATGTTCTCTCCGAACTTCACGTGGCCTTGAGTGACCTACCTACCATCCGTGACGATACTTCCCAAAGCACCAACAACAACTTCCTACCGCACTGATGTCACACCAAGCCCTTAGCGCACCGTGAGCCTGGTCCCTCAACGGTGCCGCGGCCTGGGTGCACCGGGACAGCGCTCGCGGCACCGCTCTGCACTTTCGTTCACTAACGATTCTCCCTCCGTCGTTTGTTGAAGACAGTTAGACATGACCGCAACGCTCCTCCGAGGTTCAGTCGTCCATCTAATCGAAGAGCGGAGACAGTTCACTGTGCAAGTCGAACCATTGACTAAGAGCGGCGATCCCGTCTACATCGTCAGTGCTCGGGTCCCACATGTGCGTCGGCAGCTTGTCGGAATCAAATGGCAGCTGCGTCCCTTCTTTCGCAGTGACGATAACTCGACGTTTGCGCGCGAGTGCGTATCCGAGCTCCATCATGCAATTTGGCCGTACTCCCGTTAGATCGACTACAACAAGGCCAGCAGCGTGGACCGACCGGAAGATGTCCACATTCATGAATGCTGCCTGAGGACGCCGCCTACCGATCTCATCAGGGGAGAATTGCTTTTCAATGATGACCGGATCCACGACCGTCCGGAAATAATGTTCAACGTCGGAGTAGTCAGGATCTTTCGCATCCTGCAGACGGACATAGAAGGCGGAAGGAGAGCGAAGATCAGACAGGAGGTCGGCAACCTCCTTCGCAAGCGCAGGCCCGTCCGTTCCAGCCTCCAACCGTAAAGACAGAAGTTTGGCCGTCGCGCTGCCCATTCCATCCTTTAGTCGGAAGAATGACCGGGTGTCATCAACAGCCCGATCGTGGAGAAAACTGCTACCACCGCTGCCATCTTTGCTGTACGACCCAATCTCTGACTTGATTGGAATGACGGGTTTGCCATCGGCAGCATAGAGCTGGGCGAGGTGCTCCACTCCCGCTCCTCCGCCAAGCACGACGAGAATATCCCCGCGACGAACCTGCATTTCGCGAATCACACCTGCCATCCGCCAACCAGACGGCGCAACATCGGTGTCGATGTCTGATCGAGCCCGAAAGCTGTCCCACACGTTGCGCCGATCAGCGGGACTCTTTGCAAGACCCGCCTGAGTAGAGGCGACCACAAATCTTTGAGGTTGAAGAGCCGGCCATTCAGAAGCCGGCTCTGGCAACGCCGCAATCACTTCCAAAGCAGACCAGTCGAAGACACACGGTTCACCTGCATTGCCACGGGGCTCTTGACCAGCGCCAAGGACTAGCCCACCACCCCTGGACACGATCTCGCTCGTGAGGGCCCTGACGAAGGCATGAGACGAAGCAAGCAGCTCTCCGTCGCATTCAGCAGATGCGCTCCCCGCTAAATGGACCCGTAGGCCGCGCACTATTCACTTCTCTCGGACATGGTCGGCGATGCGTCGATTTCAGCAGCAGCGGCAAACAAGTCATCCGCTGCGAGGGGCCGCTCCGGGTATGCCCTCGCGATTGCAGCGGGGAGCAATCGCGTTTGGATATCGGAGTATGTGAATCCAGGCCGGTTGCCCTGGGGTCCAGTTGCAGCGACCAGCTTCTCAATCGAATCTGGTGCAACGGAAGTGCCAGCAAGGGTGGACGTGAAGAGTTCACGGCGTTCGCCTTCGTCTGGGCGCGCGAATTCGTCGATGAGCGCGGCACGGCGCAGGATCGCCGGATCGAGTGCCTCAAAGCGATTGGTGCAGAGGATGACGAGAAGCCGTCCATTCAGCGCGCGCGCATCGTCAATTTTCTGAATCAGGGTGTTCACTCCGACTTTGTCCTCATGGTGTGCGCGTTCGGCACCACGATGGAAGGCGAGCGCATCTCCTTCATCAATGATCAACGCCACGAAACGGCGGCGTCCAGCCAATGCAATAGCTTCGTCAAAGGCGTCACCGATTAGCGTGCTCATTTCGCCGACGTGGCCTATCCCGCGAACCCGTGTTGACAGCTTGAGCAGGAATCCATCTGTTTGGAGTTGGCGCGAGAGCGCGTCGGAAACCGCCTCCGCGGTGACTGTCTTCCCGGTGCCTACGTCACCATGGAATATGACCAGTGGATACCGGTCGGCGAGAGCGGCCGTCAGGTTTTCGCCTTCGCCATGGTGGCGCACCGACCACTCCTTCAAGCCTTCCAAGTCCGCCAGCATTCGCATCTGTCCACTCACGCGGCTGAACCGACGCTCAAACCCGATGAGTCGTTCTGCTCGGAGGCGCAGGGAGTCGTCAGGAAGATCTCGGCGCAATTCGAAAGCGTTGTGTCCATTCTCGGTCATGACGAGTACCGGGTTCGCTCAAGACCGTACGCACGGCTGGCATATTTTCGATCAGTCGTTTGGGTCATGGTTCCGTAGTCTCCATTGAATGACGACGTGCCCCAACCGGGCATGTGGAGTGCGGCGAAGGCTTCCTTCTTTGCAGGCGACAGATCTATCCACTTCTGGCTGAAGAAGACGATCAAGTAGAGACCGTCACCGTCGACCTTTGCCCAGTGAAGGCTTCCAGGTCGATCTGATGACCAAGAAGATGCGTTCGTGGATACACGAAAGACGACCGCCTCCCGAATCACTCCGAGAGCTGACTTCATCTGAAGATGGATCGCGATCAGATACTGTTCCTCGGCGAGCGCCTTGATCTCTCCAATCGTCTCGTCAATGAACTCGCGTGAGTGGAGCCCGGTCCACTCGGCGACGATCTTGTAGTCCGCTGCGAATGACGCATAGACGCGGCGGATGTCGTCCCGGTTGAAGGTGTCTGTGAAGGTGGCCGTGTCGGTCATGGTGCCTCAATCGATCGAGAAATTGTCGCCGAATAATTCTTTCCAAGCGGAGACCGTCTCACCCTGGAAAGGAAGTCCTTGCGCCCAAGTGATCGTCTCGTAGGCCGTGTCCGCTGCTTTGACGAACGCATCGCGTTCGCTGGCCTCGATCCGTTCTCCGACGTTGTTAGCGTCGTTGGCGGGATCAAGGATCACCACAGAATGTCCGAACGCCGACACATCGCCGCTTCCGAAC
>Ga0307374_10007476_pt1 | contig 16608 bp, 13 predicted proteins | sample OX3MG_FD_202532 | JGI IMG/M metagenome (GOLD analysis project Ga0307374, IMG submission 202532) | Soil microbial communities from Risofladan, Vaasa, Finland - OX-3 | ecosystem: Environmental > Terrestrial > Soil > Coastal area > Acid sulfate soil | place: Finland: Risofladan, Vaasa | collected... | reverse complement strand
GGCCGCCAGCGCCGGAGCGCGTCTGCTTATCGTGAGCGCCTACGCGCCGGTGTCCGGCCTGCGACTGCGCGAGGAGCGACAGACGCGCCCCGAGGACACGCAGTGGATGGTGAACCCGCGCGAGGACGTGCTGGCACTGCTCGATAAGGGGCGCGCCGCGGCCACCGAGCGCGGCGTCTCTGAGGTCGAGACGTTCGCGCGGCAGGGTGATGCGGCCGACGCGATCATCGACATCTCCGAGGAGCAGGGCTGTGACCTGATCGTCGTCGGCAACCGCGGCATGACCGGCGCAAAGCGGTTCCTGCTGGGCTCGGTGCCGAACAAGATCTCGCACCACGCGCCGTGCTCGGTGCTGATCGTCAGGACGTCCTAACGGGCGGCGACGCAGCGCGCATTTGTCTCCTGCTATCTGACGACGACACCCTTGGCCGCGCCCGGAAGCGAGTACGGCGGGGGCGGGGGCTTCAATGGGCCGCCCTTCCTGGTGGCGGCGGCGACGTCGAGCAACCCGTACCCGTAGTTGTCGTTGGGCCTGCTGGCGCCGAGCGGCCGGGCCGTGGCCTCGAGCCGGTCGAGCACCGCGGTCGGCCTGGGGTGCTGACCGAGGACGCCGCTGGCGATCACCATTGCGGCGGCGCCGGAGACGGTGGGCGCCGCCATCGACGTGCCATACCACCCGTTCGGAAGGCTGAAGTCGCCCGGATCTGCGGGGTTGTTGAACGTCATCTGGTAGATGTCGGGCAGGTTTCGCGTCGGGTGGCAGACGGACCCGGGAACCGAGGCCGCGTCGTCGCCACCGCCCGGCGCGACGAGGCTGAGGGTTCGGCCCACGTCTGAATAGACCGCCAGGCAGCGGTCGCTGGTGGTAGCGCCGACCGAGATCACGTCGGGGAGGGCGGCAGGGTAATCGATCGACGTGTGCTCGTCGTTGCCGGCAGCGGCGACGACCAGGACGCCATGGCTGTGCGCGTAGTCAACGGCGGCGGCCACATCCGGGATCTGGGCGCGGGTCGTCCCCGGTGAGAACTCGATGCTGAGATTGATCACCTGAGCGCCCTTCTGCACGGCGTAGCGAATGCCGGCGGCGATCGTGGAGGCGGCGCCGTTGCCCTGGGCGTCGAGCACTCGCACCGGCATGATCGTCGCTTCGTACGCCAGCCCGGTGAGCCCGAAGTGGTTGTTCGTGGCCTCGGCGATCATCCCCGCGACGAACGTGCCATGGCTCTCGCGGTCGAGCGCATAGGGGTCGGTGCAGCGGCCGTCATGGATGCTGCCGTCGATCAGATCGCACGGGTCGACGAACTTCGTGCCTCGGAAGTCCGGCGAGCGCCTGAAGGTGCGCCACTTGCGGTAGGCGATGCCGGTGTCCACCACGGCGATCATCACTCCCTTGGCGCCGGGCCGATGATCGGCGATCAAGTTCGCCCACGCCCCCGGTGCGTTGATCCCGTCCTTGGCCAGGAAGTTCCACTGTAGTCTCTCCCAACCCTTCGCCTTGTGACCGCGGCCCGTGTCGTCGGGGAACCAACTCCCGGCGATGTGCGCGACGTAGTCGGGGACCGCATAGCTGATGCCTGGGAGCGCGCGCAGCTTCCCGGCCGTCGCGGTGACGCTGGCGGTGGACGGCAGTTCGAGGATCTGCTCATGCGGCGTGAGCGAGGTTTGCGGCGAAACCGTCACGGCAACCCTCGCCAGTCCGCGGATCTCCGCGAGCGCCGCGCTCAGTGTGCCGCTGTAGCCGACGACCAGCTCGTGCGGCTCGTACGCGAGCGGCGCGGTCGTGGGCTCGGTGGCTGCGAGCCGTTGGTCGCCGGCGTGGTTGGCTAGCGCCGACACCAGCACGGCAGCGGCGGCGAGCGTCGAAAGCAACACGGCGAGCGTCGTCAGCGCCAGGCGCGTCGACCGGCGAAAGCGGCGGGGCGCTAACGGCCGGTCGTGGGTGGCGGAGACGGACATCGTAAATGTGCCTCGCGCGAGCGGCGAGGCACCAAGTAAGACAGCAAATTAGTGTGAAAGTTTCGTGATGGTCGGCGGCTGCGGGACACTCTGGCGCGATGAACGGACACTTCTTCCCTCGCGACGAGTACTACATGCGGCTCGCGCTGCGAGAGGCCGAGCACGCACTGGATCATGACGATGTACCGGTCGGCGCGGTCATCGTCAAGGACGGTGAGGTCATCGGCGCCGGTCACAACGAGCGCGAGCTGCGCAACGATCCGACCGCCCACGCGGAGATGTTGGCGCTTCGGCAGGCCAGCCAGGCGGTGGGCAGCTGGCGCGTGCTCGACGCCGTCATGTACGTCACGCTCGAGCCGTGCACGATGTGCGCGGGCGCGATCGTGCTCGCCCGTATTCCGCGCATCGTGTACGCCGCCGCCGACCCCAAGGCCGGCGCCGCGGGCAGCGTGTTGAATCTGCTCGACGTGCCGCAGCTCAACCACAGGCCGCAAGTTGCGGCCGGGCTGTTGGCGCAGGAGGCGGGAGAGCTGCTGCGCGCATTCTTCGCGAGCCGGCGCTGACGCGCGAGGGAGAGTGCAGCGGAGTGGGAGCCGCTACTTTTGGTGGCGCTTGTCCCCTGGAGAGGTGGCAGAGCGGTTGAATGCGCCGGTCTCGAAAACCGGTATGGGCGATTCGTCCATCGGGGGTTCGAATCCCCCCCTCTCCGTAGGACCCACGCGGCCGCATTCGCATGCCGGGCGGAAAGCAAGCGAGCGGCCCTGCTGGGGGGCAGGGCCGCTCGCTTCAGAGCAATTCAGCGGAGCTGAGCCGCTGGGTTATTGCTAGTGAGTGGTGTGGCGCAGCTTCGCGGCGGCGCTGATGCACTGACTGTAGGGCGTGCCCTTGGTGCCCTTCACGTGCTTCTTGCTGAAGCTCGCGCAGGCCGTCTTCGGCGTGGTCTTCGCGCTCTTGGCCAGCTTCTCCATGGCGATGACGCACTGCGAGAACGGGGTGCCCTTCTGACCTGACACGTGCGTCCTGCTCATGGCACTGCAAGCGCGCCCGTAAGCCGTAGTCGACTTCGACGTGTCCGGCGTAGTCGCCGGCTTGGTGTTGGCGCTCTTGGTGTGACCAGGGGCGTTCGCGGACTTGCCGTGGTTGCTGGCGATTGCGACGGCCGGTGCGGCGCCAAAGGCGAGTGTCGCCATGACCACCGCGATATTCCTAGTGAGCTTCATTGCTCCTCCTGAGATCAGTGTTCGCGTCGCGGGCCCTGATGAGACCGCGCTGCTTCCTTACGCCAACAACGGCGGGCGGCGCGAAAGGTCAGGGGGTAGTTGAAGATTTCCTTGCGGACGCGCTGCCGGTCTGCCCCGGCAGCGTCGCAGTGCCCAAGCCGCCGGAGCCCGACCCGGAGTGACCGGCGGTTGAGCTGGTGCCCGACGTGGTCTTGGTCTTCGGAGGCGTCTTGCCCGCGTTTGCTTTCAGCTTGGTCTTGGCGGCCTTGGCCTTGGCTCTGGCCCTGGCTCTGGCCCTCGCCCTGGCCCTCGCCCGTGCCTCGGCTCGCGCCTTGGCTCTGGCCTCGGCGCTCGCTTTGGCCCTGGCGTCAGCTCGGGCCTCAGCTCGGGCCTCAGCTCGGGCCTTGGCGCTGGCCTGGGCGCTGGAGTTGGTCTTCGTCGGCTTTGTTCTCGGCGGCGTCGTCTTCCGCAGCGCGGACCGTGAGCTTGCGCCGTGGCTCGGAGTCGCCGGCCCGTGAGCCGCGGAGTGCACATGTGCCTTGCCGGCGGCGACTCCATGCTCGCCAGTCGCGGTGCCCGAGGTATGGCCATTCGCATTTACTGCGTGCTTCGCGGCGCCCTTCCCGCGTGCCTTGCTGCTGCCGGCGGTCAGGCGTAGCGAGCCCGCGCGATGGACGCCCACAGCGCCGAAGTCGTGATGGGCCCCCGTCGTCAGGCGGCCGCTCGTCGGATGGGCGCCGTAGGAGCTGCTGTGCACAACCGGAGTTGCCGGGCTCGGTGTCGAGTGATGCAGCACCGTCACGGCACCAACCGCGGCGGTGGCCACAACAGCGACGCCCGCCGCCGCAGCTGCCTTGATCGAGATTCCCGCTGCCACACCCTTGGCGGCGCTGCCGGCCGCGAAGCCGGCCGCGCCCCCGCCGCCGTGCCCGGACCCGGCACCGGTGAGCTTGGCGAGCAGGCCGACGGCGCTGGCCGCAGGAAGGACCGGCCACAGCGCCAGCATGTCCGCCCGCCTGTCCGGGATCGCGTTGGCAAAGGCCGAGCAGGACGAGCAGTTACGCAGGTGCCCGCGAACCCGGCGGCCGCGCAGCGAGCGGCCGTCGCCGTCCGACAGGATCCGCAGTACGTCCTCACAGCCCATGGCGCGCCCCTCGGCAAACTCGAACAGCGACCGTCGGGCCTCGAGGATCGTCTGCTTGGCGGCACCGACCGATACCTGCAACGCCTGAGCTATCTCCTGGTGAGAGAGGCCGCTCAGCTCGCGCATGACCAGCGCGCCGCGCTGACGCTCGGGCAACTCCTGAAGGTCGGCGACCAGCATCGCGAGCCGCTCCCGCTGCTCCGCGCTCTCGTGCACGTCGGTGGCTGACTCGAGCTCTTCCGGAACCTCCAGCGTCGGCCGGCGGTTGCGCACGAGCGAGATCGACTCGTTGTGGGCGATGCGATACAGCCACGGCCGCAGCGGCGCGTCCCGATGGCCCGCCCTCAGCGCGATCAGCGCGTTCGCGAAGGTCGACTGCAGCGCATCCTGGGCATCCTGGTCGCTGCCGGTGAGCGAGCGGCAGTACCGGTAGAGCTGCTGGTGATAGCGGCTGAAGAGCGCAGTGAAGGCACTCTCGTGCCCGGAGCCGATCTCCTTCGCCAACCGTTCGTCTGAGAGCAGTCGAGCCGGCATCGCCGGTAGTCGCGACGAATGCTGGGCTGTTGGGAGCTCGACGTCCACAGGACACATCATCAACAACGCGGACGACGAGCGAAAGTCAGGAAGTAGCTATGAGCCTTCCCAGGCCACGCCGAATGCACCCTTCATCCCGTTCAGGGATGGGACGGCCCGATCCGTACCCTGCTTCGTCACCATGGTGATCGGGTCGGCACCGACGGAGGCCGGAGTCACGATCTGGCCACCGATCGTGGCGGAGGCGCTCGCGAAGCTGAGCGAGCCGAAGTCGGTCAGGTTCCCGCTCGACGGTCCCTCCATGATCCATTCAACCGAGCTGCGCTTCGCCTTCTTGGAGGTCCGCGTGGTGGTGTAACTCTCGCCCGTGGTCGTATCGTCGAGCGTCATCGTGAATCCGCCAGAGCGGTACGACACCGTCGCCGTGAACTTATCGCCCGGGTGGACCGTTATCTCGGGGATGACCACCGTGCTCTTCGGGTACATCTCCCACCAGGCGTAGTAGCTCGCGACACCGCCGTTGCAGTCGGAGTCGGTTCCGGTCTGCTCGACCGTGTTGGAGTTGTCGCCGTCGATTCCCACCCAGGGAGACGACCAGCTGTTCGGAACCAGAGCGCAGTTGGTTGCATAGGGCTGGGTCCACGAGCCCGTCACGGACGTCGCGTTGCTGCCATCGACCGCGTACCCCGACCAGTTGGTGCTCGTACCGTGGCCAAAGCCATGCTTTGCGGCATGCCTGATCTGACGCGCGCCGGCAATGTTCGGCGTGACCGCCAAGGCGCCCGCAGCCAGCATCAGCAGCACTCCACGAACTGCCACCCGATTCATGAAGGTGCACTGTACCGGCAACGGCCAGCTCGGACCAGTGGTGCTGAGCCGGCGCCCAATCTCGTGCAAACAGCGTTCCATGTGACACGCGTGTAACGATCTGATACGCTCGATGCACGTGCTGGAGATCGAGCGTATCCGCCGGATCCGCGACGAGCTTGGGCGTCGCCCGTGGCACGAACTCGCCCTGGACGAGCTGGCCCGGTCGGCAGGGCTGTCGCGGATGACGCTGCACCGGCGCGGGATCTCGCGCGCGGACATCCTCGCCGGCCTCGGCGAGCTGCTCGAGAGCGAGTACCAGGCGGCCGCGCTCCCGGCGCTCGCCTCGTTGGCGCCCGCACCAGAGCGGCTGGCGATGATGCTTAGCGCGATCTGTGAGATCGACGAGCGCTATCTGGGGCTGATGGAGGCGCTGTCGACGCAGCTCGAGGCCATCTACCACGAGCCCGGCGAGGGCGAGGTGCTGACGCGCGCGCCGTTCGTCGGCGCGATCTCACGGATTCTCCAGGACGGCGTGAGCGACGGCACGCTGGTCGTGCGTGGCGACCTTGACGAGACGTCCACGCTGCTCTTCAACGCAGCCGGCTGGACCTACCGGCACATGCGCACCGGCCACCGCTGGCCCGACGAAAAGGCACGCGAGCAGATCGTCGCGCTGCTGGTCGCCGGCGCGCGGACGTGAGCGCGCAGCCGTGAGCGTGCGACCGTGAACGCTGCCGCCGTCGCGGCGGCCCCCGCGCGCGTCGATCTGCGCTCGATGAGCCGGCTCTCGCTGGGTCATGGCTTCGTCGACATGTGCCAAGGCGCAGTGCCCGCACTACTGCCCACCCTGATAGACACGCGCGGACTGAACCTCGCCTCCGCGACGGCGCTGGTCTCGATCGCGTCGATCGGCTCGGCGATCGTCCAACCGTTGTTCGGCATCTGGTCCGACAGGATCACGGCGCCGCTGCTGGCGCCCCTGGGCGTTGCGCTGGCGGCGCTGGGTCTGGCGTCGGTGGGCTTCTGCCACACGTACCTGGAGCTCGCGCTCGCACTCGGGGCGAGCGGCCTGGGGGTAGCTCTCTTCCACCCCGAGGGCGCGCGTATGGCGCACCTCGTCGGCGGCGGCAGCGTACGCGGGATGAGCTACTTCTCCGTCGGCGGTAACGCCGGCTTCGCGCTCGGTCCGCTCGCCGTGCTGCTGATCCTCGCCATCGGCGGAATCTCGGCGACGCCGTTGCTTGTGATCCCGGGAGTCGCAGTCGCAGCGCTGCTGGTCCTGGACGTCGGACGATTCAAGGGCCACCTGCAGGCCGAGCACCGATCACAGCTGACACGAGGCAGAGAGCAGAAAGCCCAGTGGGGACCGTTCACCCGCCTGGTCGGCGCCGCCGTGGCGCGCACGGTCCCGTTCTACACGGTGCTGGCGCTCGTCCCGATTTACGCGGTGCGCCGGCTCGGCGCCAGTCATAGCATCGGCAGTGTCGCGTTGACGGTGATGCTCGTGGCGGGTGCGGCCGGCACGCTGATCGGCGCGCGCTGCGCCGACCGCTTCGGGAAGCGCATGGTGCTGATCTGGGCGATGGTGCCGCTCACCGTGTTCCTCGTGATCCTGTCGCACACCGGGCTCGCACTGACGTTCGTGACTTTGGCGTTGATCGGCTTCACGCTCGACGCCCCGTTCTCAGCCACGGTCGTGCTCGGCCAGCAGTACCTGCCCGGACGGCGCGGGCTCGCGTCTGGGATCACGTTCGGCCTGGCGATCGGAATGGGCGGGCTGATCGCGACCGGCCTCGGCGCGACCGCCGACGCGATTGGGATTCACACGACACTCGAGATTCTGCCGGCGTTCAGCCTGATCGCCCTGGGCTGCGTGCTCAGCCTCCCGCAGCCGCGCGGCTAAGGGCCTGTGGGGACTCGGTCCCGCTTCCGCGCGTCACGGCGTCGCCTGCGCCGCGTTCCTTGCCAGCGAGAGAGCGCGGTTCTTGGCAGCTCGCACGGCCGTCGACAGCGTGTCGATGTCGTAGACGCCGTAATGCCGGCGGCCGTTGATGAAGAAGGTCGGCGTGCCGGAGACGCCGCTCTCATCGGCGCTGCTTACGTCCTCGGTGACCCGCGCCATGTACTGGCGACGGACGACATCGTCGAGGAAGCGGTCCACATCGAGACCGATCTGCCTGGCGTACTGCTCGAGATCCTCGACCTCCAGGTTCCCCTGGTGGGAGATGAGCAGGTCGTACATCTCCCAGAACTTGCCCTGCGCGGCGGCCGCCTCCGACGCCTCAGCCGCCAGTTGCGCGTAGGGGTGGACATCGTTGAGCGGCAGGTGCCGCCAGGCGTAGCGGACGTCTTCACCGCTCGCGGCCAGCAGCTCCCGGATCACGCCCTCGGCCTGCCCGCAATAGGAGCACTCGAAGTCGCCGTACTCGACGATCGTCACCGGAGCATCATCGGGGCCGCGGATGTGATCGCGGTCGGGCTCGACATCGGCGGCGAGGTCGAGGATGTCATCTGCGGTGCCGGCGATCTGGCGTGCGCGCAGCTCAGCCGGTAGGCGGCGCAGAATCCTGAATGCCACCCAGGCGACGGCCGGACCCAGGACCAGGGTCGACAGCGTGCCGATCTTCGCCTCCTCGAGGCGAACGCCGCGGAAAGCAAGCGCCGAGATCAGCAAAGACACGGTGAAGCCCACACCGGCACAGGCACCGCCGACGAGCAGCACGGGCGGGCTGACCGGCGCGCGCGGCCCGTGAAGCTGCGGGCGCGACGCCAGCCACGAGCCGAAGACGACGCCGACGGGCTTGCCGACCACGTAGCCGGTGATGATCCCGAGCGTGATCGGCGAGCTGAACGCCGCGCTCAGCAGACCGCCGCTCAGATGCACGCCTGCGTTGGCGAGCGCGAACAGCGGCACGATCAGGTAGCTGGTCCAGGGGTGCAGCTGGTACTGCAGACGCTCGTTCGGGGAGATCGACGACACCACGCCGCGCTGGGCGGCGCGCGCAAGCGCCGGCGTCGGCTGTTCGCGGAACGTGCGGGTGAGCTCCACGGCTCGCGCGACCTCCTCGCGGGCGGGTGGATAGGCGCTCGTCGCCAGGCCGACCGCGAGCCCGGAGACCACCGGATCGATCCCCGACTCGAACATCGCGAACCAGACGCCGATCCCGAGCGCCAACGCCAGCGTTCGTCGCGCGACGGGCAGCCAGCGCAGCGCGAGCAGCAGGCCGTACAGGCCAACGGCGACCGCCAGCGCGACGACCGACACGTGCCGCGTGTACGCGACGGCGACGACCACGAGCCCGGCAAGGTCGTCCACGACCGCCAGCGACAACAGGAACACCCGCAGACGCGTGGCCGAGCGCGGCGCCAGCAGGCCGACGGCCGCCAGCGCAAAGGCGGTGTCGGTGGAGATCGCCGCACCCCAGCCACGGGCGCCCGGGCCGCCTGCGTTCCAAGCCAGATAGATGGCCGCCGGAAAGGCGATCCCGCAGAGCGCCGCCATCACGGGGACCGCAAGCCGCCGCCGGTCACGCAGCTCGCCAAGGTCCAGCTGACGCTTCGCCTCCAGGCCGACGACCAGGAAGAAGAGCGTCATCAGCCCCTCGTTGACCCACTCGCGCAGGCTCGCGGTTACGCTGTGAGAACCGACGCGCAGGGAGAAGTGCGTCGCCCAGACGCTGGCGTAGCTGTGGGACGCCGGCGAGTTCGCCCAGATCAGCGCGACGACCGTCGCGACGATCATCACACTGGCACCCCCGGTCTCCGTGCTGAGGAAGTCCCGTACCGGCGCCGCGAGGTTGCGCGCCCAGGCGGTGCGTCCGTCGTACTGCGGGCTGACAGAGGCTCCCGTCACAGCCGGGAGCCTCTCACGTGCGACGCAGGTGCGTCGTCAGATCGGATACTCGCGCTGCTCCTCCTGGACCGTGATCCAGCGCAGCTCGGTGAACTCCTCGGCCGCCCAGTCGCCGCCGAAGCGACCCCAGCCGCTGTTCTTGACACCGCCGAACGGCACCTGCGGCTCGTCGTGGACGGTCGCGTCGTTGATGTGACAGATGCCGCTCTGGATACGGCGTGCCAATTGCTCGGCGCGCTCGACGTCCCGCGAGAAGATCGAGGCCGAGAGCCCGTACTCGGTGTCGTTTGCAACGCGGATCGCCTCTTCGGCGCCGTCGACCTCGATGATCGAGACGGACGGGCCGAATGACTCCTCGCTGTAGATCCGCATCTCGGGGGTGACGCCGCGCACGACGGTCGGCCGCAAGACGAGCCCGTCCGCGTCGCCGCCGGTCAACAGCTCGGCGCCCTTCTCGACCGCGTCCTCGATCAGCTCCGTTACCCGATCAAGCGCGGCGGTGTTGATCAATGGGCCGATCTGCGTCGCTGGGTCGCGCGGATCGCCGACCTTCAGCGACCCCGCGCGCGCGGTGAGCTTTGTGGCGAACTCGTCGGCGACGCGACGGTCGACGACGATGCGCTCGGTCGACATGCAGATCTGGCCCTGGTGCATGAAGGCGCCGAAGTTGGCGGCCGCCGCCGCGGCGTCAAGGTCGGCGTCCTCCAGCACGACGAACGGCGCCTTGCCGCCGAGCTCAAGCAGCACACGCTTGAGGTGGCGACCCGCCTTCTCGGCGATGATCGCGCCGACGCGGCTCGAGCCGGTGAAGTTGATGCGGCGCACGGCCGGATGCGCGATCAGCTCCTCCACCACGTCGGCGGCGTCGGCCGGGTCGTTGGTGATCAGGTTCACGACGCCCGCCGGAATGCCGGCCTGATCGAGGCACTCGATGATCGCTCCCTGCGTGCGCGGCGACAGCTCAGAGGCCTTCATCACGACGGTGTTGCCGTAGGCAAGCGGCGCCGCGATCGCGCGCGTGCCGAGAATCACGGGGGCGTTCCAGGGAGCGATGCCGACGATCACGCCGGCTGGCTGGCGCACCGCGCGCATGCGCTTGCCGGGGATGTGCGAGCGGATCTCCTGGTCCTGCACGGCCGCGGCGTGGACGCCCGCCTCGCGCAGCATCCCGGTTGCGAGCCCGACGTTGAACATGCCCCAGCCGAAAGTGCCGCCCGTCTCGTCGGCGACGATCTGGGCAAGCTCGGCCTGGCGCTCCTCCATCAGGCCGGCGGCGCGCTCCAGGATCTCGCGACGCTTTATGAGCGGTGTCGCGGACCAGTCCTCGAAAGCGGCCTCGGCCGCCTCGACCGCACGCCGCGCGTCCTCGCGCCCCGCGGCCGCAGCAGTCGACGCGACCTGGCCGGTGTAGGGGTTGTGCACGTCGAAGGTCCTGCCGTCCGCTGCGTCGGTCCACTCGCCGGCGATCAGCAGCTGCTGCTGCGTCGTCTCGGGAACGCTCATCTGTCTCTCCTCAGCTCCGCGCCTCGACGCTGATCAAGCTGCTGCCCGGCAACTTTTCGAGCCCGCCGGTCTTCAGCGCCAGCTCCATGTTCTCCTCGGCGAGATGCGCGTGGCGGCGCGCCAGCCGCTCGGCCGCATCCGCGTCGCCGCGCTCGATCGCGTCGAGGATCTCGTGGTGCTGAGCATGGCCGGCCTCGAGCGTCGGCTCGAACGAATCGCCCTCGGCCTGGACCAACAGGAACGCGCTGGGCTGCGCGAACGGAAGCGCCAGCACCCGCTCGTAGGCGTCGCGCAGCACGTCGCTGCCCGCAAGCACGAACAGCTCGTTGTGGAAGGCGTCGTTGAGCTCCACGTAGAGCTCGAAGTCGTCGCCCGTGGGATGGCCGTCGGCGCCGACGATGCGGTCGAGCTTGGCGACACAGGCGATCAGCTCGCCCAGTGCGCGCGGGCCGCTGTTGCGCTCGGCGGCCAAGCGGGCCGCCGAGCCCTCGAGCAAACCGCGCAGGTCGATCGCGTCGACGACCTGACGACCGCTGAACGAGCGCACGACAAAGCCGCCACCCGGGACCGGTTCGAGCAACCCCTCGTGCTCGAGCTGAGCGAGCGCCAGCCGTAACGGCGTGCGCGAGACCTCGAGCCGCCCCGCGAGCCGCACCTCGGAGAGGCGATCGCCGGCGCGCAGCTCACCGTCCATGATCAGCTGCCGCAACCCGAGGATCGCCGCGAGCCCCTGCGAAACTGCCGAGGCTGCCATCAGGTTGTCGCCTTACCCTGCGACACGGCACGACGCTTGTTGATGACACGAGATGTGACCACAGCGATCACGAGGATCACGCCGTAGAAGAGCTGCTGGACGTAGCTCTGCGCGCCGACCAGGTTCATGCCGTTCACAGCGATCTGCAGGAAGAAGACAGAGACGGCCGCACCAATGGCGTTGAAGCGACCGGGCTGGATCGTGGTCATACCGAGGAAGGCTGCCGCATAGACGGCCAGCAGCAGCCCCCCCTGGCTCTGCGGTGTGGCGTCGCCCAACACGCCATCACTGAGTATGCCCGCGATCGCAGCGATGAAGCCGCCGACGACGAATGCCCAAAAGCGGGTCGAGCCGACCTTGAAGCCGCTCAGACGTGCAACCTCACGCGATTGGCCGATGAACAGCGAGCGCTGCCCGAACGGTGTGAACGTGAGCACGTAGAACATAATCAGCATGATCCCGATCCCGTACCAGAAGTCGAGCGGGATGCCCAGGATGTGATGCAGCACGGTCCAGTCCGTGAGCTTGGGGGAAATCCCAACGACGGACAGCTGGTTGGGCAGCCAGAGAGCGATGCCGTCGAAGATGCTGCCCATTGCCAGTGTGATGATCAACGGGTTGACGTCAAAGCGGACGATCAGCCCGCCGGTGATGGCCCCGCAGAGCGTGCCGGCCGCGAGCCCGGCGAGGATCGCCGGCACGATCGCCCAGCCCTCATTCACGTTCAGCCAGCCGACGAGAACCGCGATCATCCCGAAGAGCTCGGCGACCGAAAGGTCGAGGTCACCGTTGGTGAGCGGGATCAGCAGCGCCATCACAAGCACCAGCGTGGGCGCGTTGAGGCCGAAGATGCTGGTGAAGTTCGACCACTGGAAGAAGGTGTCGGGACGCGCGATGCCGAAGCCGGCGATGACCAACACGAAAGCGAACGGCAGCAACGACGCCTCAGCCGTGCGAGCGTTGAAGATCCGGGAGCGCGCAGAGCTTCGCCCGGAAGCCCCGCCGGGGCTCGACGGAGCGGTCTGCTCGCCCTGCGTGTCGACCTTTGTCCTCATCACGCGGTTGTCAGCTCTCTGGCAGTGCCCCGCGCGGCGGCTGAATAGACCTCACTGGTAATTCTGTCGCGGCTGAAGGGCGGAGCCACCGAACCGGCGATCTGCCCGTGCGCGCACAGCAGGATGCGATGCGACATGGTGGCGAGCTCATCGAAGTCGGTCGAGACCCAGAGGATCGCCACCCCGTATGCAGCGCGCGCGCGCATCAGCTCGTAGATCTGATGGCGGGTGGCGACGTCGACTCCCTGCGTCGGCTCATGCAGCAGCAGCACCCTCGGGCTCTGCTCGAGCCACCGTGAGAGCAGAACCTTCTGCTGGTTGCCGCCTGACAGCGCCGACATGTTCAACGACGCATCCCGCGGGCGCACGTCATAGGTCTCGCCACGCTGGTTGGCGATGCCGATCAGCTTGTCGACACGGAGAAAGCCACTCTGCATGAACCTCTCAAGTGACAGCGACAGCATGTTGAGCGCCACCGGGAGGTCGGCCACGGCCCCCTGCCGCTTGCGGTCCGCCGGCACCAGCGCCATCCCCAGCTTGATCGCCTGGCTCGGCGAAAGGTCTGAGATGTCGCCGCTCCAGTCCGGGAGCGTGAGCTCGCCGCCGGCACCGTCGACACCGCCGAACAGCACGTATGGCAGGTCCTCGCTGCCGGCACCGAGCAGGCCGGCAATCCCGAGGATCTCACCGGCGTGCAGGTCGAAGGTGATGCCATGCACGCGGCCACCGTGCACGTCCTTGACGGAGAGCACCACTTCGCCGGAGGTCGTGGCGGCGGCCCCAGAGCCGCGGGTAGTTGCCTGCTCGATCACGGAGCGATCAAGGCGATGACCGGAGACGAGTTCGATCAGGTCCGCGTCGCTTGCGCTAGCCACCGCGACGTCACCGGCCTTGGCCCCGTCGCGCAGAACCACGGCGCGGTCCGCGATCTCGCGCACGGCAGTCATGTCATGGGAGACGAACAGCACGCCGAATCCATCCGCCGCGACGCGCCGGACAAGATCGAAGAGGAAGACCTTCTCATGCTCGGGCAGGAAGACCGTGGGCTCGTCGAGTACGAGCACCCCGCCGCTCTGCTCATGGTCGCGGCGGTACTCGCGCAGCTCCTCGGCCGCACGCACGATCGCCAGAAGCGCCTGCAACGTCGGCCGCAGCCGACCCACCTCTGCGCTTGGATCGAGCTTGACCCCGTAACTCTCGAAGATCTGGCGAGCCTGCTCGCGCTCGGCGCCCCACTTGATACGTGCGAACGAGCCTGCGCCACTGGTCACGCGGTGTCCGGCAAACAGATTTTCAACCACCTGCAGGTCGGGCGCGAGGCCCAGATCCTGATAGACGAAGCTCAAGCCCACCGTGCGCGCCTGCCCCAAGGGCACTGGGAGCGGCACGTCGACGCCGTTCATCGTCAGAGACCCGCCGGGCTCTGGCTCGTGATAGCCAGAAAGGATCTTGACGAGCGTCGACTTGCCCGAGCCGTTCTCACCCAACAGAGCGACGACCTCACCAGCGTTGATGGCAAGGTCGACGCCTTTGAGAGCCCGCACGCCCCCGAAGCTCTTGGCGAGATTGCTCGCCTCGAGCGCCGGGAGCGCCGCACTCACCGCCGAAGCGGGCGCCGCCTGGTCTGTACCACTCATTCGTGTAGTTGTACCGACAGAGACGACGCCCGCACCAATCGACTGCTTACTTCGTGACTTCCCAGAGCTTGAGGAAGTCCTTGACGAACGCGCCACCGCTGAACGCCTTATCGCTGTAGGCGGTGCCATTGCCGCCGACGGAGAAGATCTTCGCGTTGCTCTTCGTGAAGAAGAGGTTCGGTGCGACCTCCTTCGCCAGAGGGGCTGCTGCCTTGTGCGCCAGCAGACGGATCGTCTGGTCGAGCTGGTTGTAGGCGTCCCACTTCTCGTCGGGACCGGAGTCACCGACGAAGGTGCTGCTGACCTGGACGTCCTTGATCTCGGCGAGACCGCCGCCCCATGCGTACATCTTCAGACCCGCGTGGGTCGCAGCAGCGGCCTGCACCGTGCTCTCGATGCCGTCGGTCATGCCGTCGAACGTGACGATCACCGTGTTGATGCTCGGGTTGGCTTGAAGGTCGGAGCTGATCTCCGAGGTCTCAGTCGGGCTGCTCCACACCTGCGTGCCGAAGTACTCGGTCTTCACGATCGAGCAGCTGCTCGGGCACCACGTCTTGATCGCCGACTTCAGACCACCGTATGCGCCCGAATCCTGCGCGACCTGGGTGCTGTCGAGGAACAGGATCTTGGCCGGCTTGCCCTTGAGGTTGACCAGTGCGTCAGCCAGATCGGTCTGGACGCCCTTGATCGTGTTGACACCGCTCTCAGCGGAGAGGTTGGTGAACGGGAACGCTGGGTTGCCCCCGATCTGGTTGTAGTTGCCATCGACGACCGGGATGTGATCGGACTTCAGTGTCGCCAGCTGCGGCGCGATCGCGGCAGCAGACGGGCCGCAGAGCATGACAACCGCGCTGGCCTTATCCGTGATGGCCTGCGAGAGGTCGGCCTGCCAGCCGGGGGGACCGCTGTTGGACTGCAGCGGGATCACCTTCGCGCCAAGCTTGCTTGCCTCAGCGTCGAGGTAGCCCTGCTGGCCCTTTGTGTTGCACGCGTCGATCTCAGAGCTGATCGGGAACGTGACGATCGTCTTGTTCTTGAGCGCCTTCTTGGCGTTGACCTTCGGGCCTGGGCGGTACCACTTCGGCGCCTGCTGGGCCGCCGTGACCTCCGCCTTGACCTTCGCGAGCGTGGACTTGCTGATCGCAGATGCGGCGTGGCCGGAGCTGTTAGCGGACGCACTGGAGACGCCGATGACACCGCCCGCGACCGCGGCCGCAGCCACGACTGGGATTGCGGCAAGGCGCCCACGGGCGACAAGCCGCCGGTACTTCGAACTCATAGACGTACCTCTCTCCTATGTTTTTGCACAAACCGCCCAGCCCCGCCGCTGTGCGGCCCACCCATTCCTCAACCATTGAAGCCGACGACGATTGGCCCTCGGTTAGGCTCAATTTCGCGGGCGACTGCATGCAAACCATACCGAATGGACACAATGGTGTGGCGTTGTCTACCGAATTCGCGCCACGCTGAAGTCTGCAAAGTCCGGTGTGATGCGTCGCTCAGAGCCCCAGGGAGCGGCCGACGATCTCCTTCATGATCTCATTGGTGCCCGCATAGATTCGGGAGACGCGCGAGTCGATGAACGCGCGGGCGATCGGGTACTCGAGCATGTACCCGTAGCCACCGTGCAACTGCAGACACTCGTCGACGACCCGGCCCTGGAGGTCTGTGCACCACCACTTGGCCATGGCGGCATCGACCGCCGTCAGCTTGCGTTCGTTGTGGGCGAGGACGCAGCGGTCGAGGTACACGGTCGCGATCTCGAGCTCGGTCGCAAGCTCGGCCAGCACAAAGCGGCTGTTCTGGAAGCTTCCGATCGGCCTGCCAAAGGCGTTGCGGGTCTTGACGTACTCGAGCGTGTGCTCGAGCGCGCTGCGCGCCATCACGATGCCGGTGATCGCCACCGAGAGGCGCTCCTGCGGCAGGTTCGACGTCAGGTAGCGGAAGCCCATCCCCTCCTCACCCAGCAGGTTCTCCTCGGGCACGAACACGTCCTGGAAGAACATCTCCGCCGTGTCGGCGCTGTGCAGGCCGACCTTCTCGAGGTTGCGCCCGCGCTCGAAGCCCTCCATCCCTCGCTCGACGACGAGCAGGCTGAGACCGCCGTGGCGGTCATCCGGATCGGTGCGGACGACCGCGATC
>Ga0307374_10007474_pt1 | contig 16615 bp, 13 predicted proteins | sample OX3MG_FD_202532 | JGI IMG/M metagenome (GOLD analysis project Ga0307374, IMG submission 202532) | Soil microbial communities from Risofladan, Vaasa, Finland - OX-3 | ecosystem: Environmental > Terrestrial > Soil > Coastal area > Acid sulfate soil | place: Finland: Risofladan, Vaasa | collected... | reverse complement strand
CGCGCGTCGCCCTCGGAGCACCGCCGCGCGCCCGGCCGGAGGCGACCTCGGGACGGGCCACCGTGCTTCGCTGACCCTCGACGATCACACCAGGTCCTCTCGGTCGTGCCGGTGCCCGGGCGACCCCGCTCCGTCCACCCGTCCAACTGTAGCGATCGATACAGTATTCCCCGTCGGCGGGCGCTCCTACCCGCGAGCTGCGGCGGGCCGCCCGCGCCCGTAGCGGGCTGACCGCTTACCTCGGGCGGAGCCCGGCCCCGGACCAGCAGCGACGGCGGTCCGGGTGTGCCGATTCGGCCAGTGACGCAGTCCGCCAGGAGCCTCCTGGGATCCGCAATCCGCGCCGGTTGCGCACTCCCGCTCGACGACACGCGGTACGTGGAGCCTGACGTTGCCTTCAGCACCTGGAAAGACCGTGCGCTCGTCTGCGCTCGTCTGCGCTCGTCTGCGCACGGCGGCGGGAGCGAGTCCGCGGCATCGGCCGCGATCGAGGTCCCGACCTCAGCCTGGTCGACAGGGGTTCGGGCGTGAGGTCACCCACGTCGAGCCCGCGCCCGTCGAGCCATCTACTGACGTGCGCCGTCAGGCGCAGCTGGTCGCATAGCGCCAGCGGTCGACAGCCCTGCGTCTCGAGCTCCTCCCGGAACCCTGCGACATAGGGGGGCGAGCGGGCCAGTGACCTTGACCCGTGACGGACTTCCACCCATGACTGGCTCCTCTCCGAACCAACTCCTCTCCGAACTAATTGTCCGAGAGGAAGCTTCGGTCGTTCAGCCGTCCGGGACCATATGGAGCCGCTTGGCACGCGATTCGGTAGCAGCCAGGAGGAACGCCGGCCGACGGTGGCCCATGTCCAGGTGATCGAGGACTCCACGAAATGGATGGCGCATTTCTGGCGCAAGCTGTGGGGGAACACGAGCTCGACCGCGCCGATCAGGCCCGCAGCGCCGTCGGAGACGACGAGCAGCGGAGCTCGCACCCCCCGGGCGGCCAGGCCGTCCAAGAAGCCCTTCCACGCGTCGGTCGACTCGCTCGCGCCTGAGTCGAGGCCGACGAGCACCGGGCGTCCCTCGGTGTGATGCCCCATGCGACGACTCCTTGAACCCAAGAGGTACTCGAGCGTCACCTCGGGAGATCTCGGGCCTTCCAGGTGTCGAGCTCGTCCTTGACCTGCTCGCATACCCGGCTGACGGTCGACTTCGACAGGGCGGCCTGCGCGCCGAGGGCATCGGCGAGGCTGGCCTCGACGTCGCGGACCGACAGGCCGCGGACGAACCGGGCGATCACCAGGCTCTCGAGGGCGTTGGTGCGGCACACGCCGGCGCCGAGCAGCCGAGACGCGAACGCCTCGTCGGTGCCGCGCAGCCTCGGACGGTCGATCGCGACCGGCCCGGCGATGGTCTTGATCGTGGTCGGGCAGTGCCCGTTGCGGCTCCCTGACCGGATGGGCTCTCCGTGGCTGTAGCGCTCCCGGCCAAGGAACTCGGTGACCTCGGCCTCGATGGCGGTCTGCATGAGCAGGCGCAGCTCCGCGCCCAGTCGAACCTCTCGTCCGGTCGGCTCCAGTCGATCGCGCGGAGGTTGTGCACGACGTTGCCGCTCGCCACGACGAGCACCCCCCGGTCGCGGAGCGCAGCGAGCCGCGCTCCGAGCTCGAGGTGGCAGTCGAGCGGCGTCGACGCGTTCACGGAGAGCTGTACCACCGGCACGTCGGCAGAGGGGAACGCGTGCAGGAGGATAGACCAGGTTCCGCGGTCGATCCCCCAGCTGTCGGCGTCGCGCCCGATGCACGTGGGCTTCGCGACCTCCGCGACCTCGTCGGCGAGCGCGGGGTCGCCGGGGGCCGGGTACTCGAAACCGAACAGCTTCCCGGGAAAGCCGTAGAAGTCGTGGATCGTCCTCGGCCGTGCGATCGCGGTGACCGCCGACGCGTTGAGGTACCAGTGGGCCGACAGCGCGAGGATCGTCCCCGCCCCCGCCCCCGCCCCCGCCCCCGCCCCCGCCCCCGCCCCCGCCCTCGCCCCCGCCCTCGGCCTCGGCCTCGGCACCGGCCTCGGCCTCGGCCTCGGCCTCGGCACCGCCGTTCCGAAGGCCCTCCAGGCGCGCGTGTCACGGTTGTCGTCGAGCGCGTTCATCGGGGTGCCGTGCCCGAGGAATGTCGCTTGCATCCGCTTCCCAGGCGAGGCCCCTCCCCGGACACCGTCTCTGGCGTGGTCGTCGCCGCGTTGGTGCTAGGTGGAGCGGGTGGAGCCACGGCGCCGGTCCCGGCCGCTCGCGGCGCCGGGTTACTCGCCGGGCCGCGGCTCGGGATCGGCGACGGGCTCGGGCCCGGCGTCCATGGCCGGCTCGGGCCCTGCGTCGGGGGCCGGCTCGGGCCCGGGGTCGGGGGCGCCCGGTCCTTCGAGCGTGGCGAGCGCACCGGAGATGACCGCGAGCTGGTGGTCGATCACGTCCCGCTCCTCGACGAGGGCGTCGAGGGCCTTTCTCAGGTACTCGGTCGCAGCGCTCATGCGCGCACGCTAGCAACGGGGCCCGCGCCCGGACCGGGGCGAACGGGCGAACTCTTCGCGACCGCGTGCGACGTGCGGGACGGTCGAGGTCGGGGCCCCGCTCAGCTGAGCGTGATGTCGGTCGACCCGCGGACCACGAGCGTCGGCTCGTGGAGGCGGACGCCCCCGCCAGGGCGGGCACCCTCGATAATGGCGAACAGGTCGCGTACGGCCGCGGCTCCGATCTGCTCGAGCTCCATGTCCATCGTCGTGAGGCCCGGGTCCGTCTCCTGGGCGAACACGGTCCAGTTGTCCCATCCCGTGACGGCGACGTCCCCGGGGACCTTCCTTCCCGTCGCGGCGACCGACTCGAGCACGGCGGCCGCGATCTGGTCCGAGCCGCACACGATCGCGTCGACGTCGGGCGCCTGCTCGAGGAGCTCGCGGGCCGCCTCGTGCGCCCAACGCTGGGACCAGGACCCGTAGCGGACGGGGCCGTGCAGATCGAGCCCGTGCTCGCGAAGGCCGTGCATGACGCCGCGGACCCGCTCGTTCACCGCTTGTGCGTGCTCGGGGCCAGTGACGTGGGCAATCCGCCGCCGTCCGAGAGCGGCGAGGTGGTCGACGACGGCGCACGCGCCAGCGAAGTCGTTCGAGACGTGGACGATGTCGCGGTGGTCCGTCGTCGCTCCGTGGACGTAGACGCAAGGGAGCTCGGTCACGCGCGAGACCGACGGGGTGCTCGCCTGGCGGTTGCCGATGACGAGCAGGCCGTCGACGCCGCGCTGGCGGAGCATCACTCCGAGCTCGCCGAGTCGCGCGGCGTCGCCGGTCGCGTCGGCGATGATCGCCGAGAAGTCTCGCTGCTCGAGCTCGGCCTGCGCCCCGATGACGACGGGCATGGCGATCCGGTGGACCATCTCGTCGGGAAGGAGCACGCCGACGATGCTCCCGCGCCCGCTCGCGAGGCTCTTCGCCGCGAGGTTCGGGGCGTAGGAGAGCTGCCTCGCGGCGCGAAGCACGCGACGTCGCGTCGCCTCGGAGATCCGCGCACGGCCGTTGACCGCGCGTGAGGCGGTCGCCAGCGACACGCCCGCGAGCTGGGCGACCTCGCTGAGCGTCGCCGGCCGCTCGCTGCTCACGGAGCCGAGCATACAGGCGGGTCGCGAGAGCGAGCCCGCCCGGTTCTTCCCAGCTTCGGGACTCGCGACGGCCCCCGCAGCGGAGTCGATGAGGAAGCGCTACCGCCACAGGTCCGAAATCTGGAGGCACAAGAGAGAGTAAGGCCAGCGAAACAGGGGATTGTAAACGGAGATACGCTGCGGTAGCGTTTTCTCAGGCAGTCGTCGACGGGTTGTCGGTCGTGCAGGTGGTCGTGGGGGGAGGGCGGTGCACGAGGAAGCGACGTCGTCGCGAGGCACGGAGGAGCGCGGCCCGGTCCACGGTCCGGTGCAGCCGACGCGCGGCGCGCTGTCGCGTCTTCGCCCGCTCGGCCTCCACGAGGTCGCGCTCGGAGCCAGCGGCGCGCTCGGGGCGTGGCAGGAGCGCAACCGGCACGCGACCATCCCGCACTGCATCACGCACGTGGAGTCCTCCGGCGCCCTTTCGAACCTCGAGCGCGCGGCCAAGGAGCGCGTCCCCGGCTCGACGCACGAGGGGATGGTGTTCTCCGACTCTGACGTGTACAAGGTGCTCGAGGCCGTCGCATGGGAGAGCGTGCGGGGCCTCCCGGGCGCTAGCGACCAGTTCGCCGCCCGCGCGACGAGCGCGATCGCGAGCGCGCAGCGGGACGACGGCTACCTGAACTCCTGGGTCCTCGGCGAGCATCCCGAGCTCTTGTGGAAGGACCTCCGCTGGGGCCACGAGCTCTACTGTGCCGGGCACCTGCTCCAGGCGTCGGTCGCGGCGCAGCGCACGGGCAGCCTCCCCGGGCTCGCTGACGTGGCCGCGAAGCTCGTCGACCACCTCGCGGAGACGTTCTCGACGACGGACGGGGACGGTCGCCTGCTCGGGGTGTCCGGGCATCCCCAGGTCGAGGCCGCTCTTGTTGAGCACTACCGCCAGACGGGTGACGAACGAGCGCTCCGCCTCGCGGTACGTCAGGTCGACCTGCGCGGCCGCCCGGACGTCGCGCTCCCGAGCTCCGGGGCGATCGACAGCCGGCCCTTCGTGCTCGCGTACTTCCTCCACCACCTCCCGGTACGAGCCCGGCGGTCGGCCACGGGACACGCTGTGCGCGAGCTGTACCTCCAGTCGGGCGTCGTGGACGTCGCCACCGAGACCCACGACGAGGAGCTGCTCGCCGCGTCCGAGGCGATCTGGGAGGACCTCTACGCGACGAAGACCTACCTGAACGGCGCGCACGGGTCGCGGCATCGCGACGAGTCGATCGGGGACGCGTACGAGCTCCCGAGCGACCGGGCCTACGCGGAGACGTGCGCGGCGATCGCGAGCTTCCTCTGGAACTGGCGACTGTTGCTCGCGACGGGGCGGGACCGGTACGCGCAGGCGATGGAGCGGGTGCTCTGGAACACGGTTGCGGGCGCGGTTTCGGCCGGAGGGACCGAGTTCTTCTACTCGAACACGCTCCACCTGCGGACCGGCCACCAGCACGGAGACGAAGACGCGCCGGCGCGCCGCCTCCCGTGGTACGCGTGCGCGTGCTGCCCGCCGAACCTCGCGCGGCTCGTCGCGAGCGTCCAGGCCTACCTCGTCACACGCGACGCTTCCGGCCTCCAGGTCCACGTCCCGTTCACGGGGACGCTGTCGACGGAGGTGCCGGGCGGGCGCGCCGAGATCGAGCTGTCGAGCGCACACCCCTTCGGTGGGGAGAGCCAGATCGCCGTGCGCACGAGCGCGAGCCGGACGCCCTGGGCGATCTCGGTGCGCGCCCCCGCGTGGGCGCCGCCGTCGCAGGTGCGAGCCGAGCTGAACGGCGAGCCTCTCGATGCAAGGGCCTCGGAGGGATATCTCCGCGTCGAGCGCTCCTGGTGCGACGGCGACGTCGTGCGGATCTCGGTCCCGACCCCGATCCGTGTCGTGACCGCCCACCCGAGAGTGGACGCGGCCCGAGGTTGTGTCGCGGTGGAGCGCGGCCCGCTCGTGTACTGCCTCGAGGCCGACGACCTCGCCGAGGGCCAGGTCGTCGAGGACGTGGTGGTCGACGTAGCCGGCCCGTTCGAGGCGACCGCGGAGGTCCCGTCGCAGCTCGCCACCTACGTCGAGGTCACGATCCGAGCCCAGGGCTGGCACGCGCCGAGCTCCTCGCTCCCCCTCTACGGACTGCACGGCGAACGCGCCCCCGAGCCGAGCCCGACGCGCTTCGTGCTCGTCCCGTACTTCGCGCGCTCGCTCCGCTCCTCGGCGGCGATGCGCGTCTGGCTGCCGGCGCTGCGGGGAGCCGCCGAGAACGTCGCACGGGCGGGGGCGGGTGACGCCCAGCAGCGTCCGAAAGGTTCACGAGCCGACGGCGAGGAGCATGGAGATGGTTGAGTTTCGGGAGCACCTCTCGGGCTTCGTCGCACGCCACGGACAGGAGACCGTCCGGGTGGAGACCTGGGGAGAGCACGCGGTGCGCGTGCGCTCGACGATCTCGTCCGAGGTGGTCGAGACGCCGGGGAGCGCGCTGCTCGACGCGCCGCCGGTCCCGTTCGAGCTCGAGCTGTCCGGCGGGCGGGCAAGGCTCCGCAACGGGAGGCTCGTCGTCGAGGTGTCCGAGACGGAGCACGCCAGAGGAGAGGCCTTCCCCCCGCGCGTGCGCTTCTTCCGACCGAGCGGAGAGCCGTTGTTGAGCGAGGTCGTGCCGCACTTCTCCTCGCCGCGCCAGCGTCGGTACGCGACGGGCTCGGGAGGAGCGTTCCAAACGGAGCTCACCTTCGAGGCCGACCGGGACGAGCGCCTCTTCGGTCTCGGGCAGCACCAGCACGGGCTGCTCGACCAAAAGGGCGCCGTGATCGACCTCGTGCAGCGCAACACCGAGGTCACGGTGCCCTTCCTGCTGTCGAGCAAGGGCTACGGGATGCTCTGGAACCTGCCCGGCGTCGGGCGCGTCGAGCTCGGCACGAACCACACGCGCTGGGTCGCGGACCGTGCCGACCAGCTCGACTACTGGGTGACCGCGGGTGACACCCCGGCCGAGGTCGTGCGTAGCTACGTGCGGGCCACCGGACTCCCCCCGGCGATGCCGGAGTGGGCGACAGGGTTCTGGCAGTCGAAGCTCCGGTACCGCACTCAGGAGGAGCTCCTCGGGGTCGCGCGCGAGCACCAGCGGCGGGGCCTACCGCTTTCGGTGATCGTCGTGGACTACTTCCACTGGACTCGACAGGGGGAGTGGAAGTTCGATCCCGACGAGTGGCCCGACCCGCGGGCGATGGTCGAGGAGCTGCGATCCCTCGGCGTCGAGGTCATGGTGTCGATCTGGCCGACGGTGAACCCGAAGAGCGAGCACTACGAAGAGATGGAGCGCCTCGGGCTCCTCGTCGACAGTTCGCGCGGCCTGCCGCTCCATCTGTCCTTTTACGACAAGGGCGACGACGAAGGGAACACCTTCGTGCGCTACTACGACGCGACGAGCCCCGAGGCGCGCGAGTACCTTTGGGGCAAGGTGCGCGACGGCTACCGGCGCCACGGCATCCGGGCGTTCTGGCTCGACGCCTGCGAGCCCGAGATGCGCCCGGAGGACCCCGCTCGCAACCTCTTCCGACTCGGGACGGGGGACGCGATCCAGAACGTCTACCCGCGCGAGCACGCCCGGGGCTTCGCCGAGGCGCTGCAGGCGGAGGGCGAGGAGGTGCTCCTGCTCTGCCGGTCCGCGTGGGCGGGGAGCCAGCGCTACGGGGCGGCGGTGTGGTCGGGCGACGTCGCCTCGAGCTTCGACGCCCTCGCCAAGCAGATCCCCGCGGGGCTGAACATGGGGATCTCCGGGGTGCCCTGGTGGACGACCGACATCGGAGGCTTCCACGGCGGCGACGCGAGCTCGCCCGAGTTCCGCGAGCTCGTCGTTCGCTGGGCGCAGTTCGCGGTGTTCTGCCCGATCTTCCGGATGCACGGAGACCGCCACGTCGGTCCGGCGGACGGCGCCGGGCGGACGGGCGGGCCGAACGAGATCTGGAGCTTCGGGGAGGAGGCGTACGGGATCCTCCGCGGCCAGCTCGAGCTCCGCGAAAGGATCCGGCCGTACGTGACGGCGCAGATGGAGGCGGCCTCGGCGACGGGGATGCCCCCGATGCGGGCGGTCTTCCTCGAGTTCCCCGACGACCCGGTCGCATGGGAGCTGACCGACGAGTTCCTCCTCGGCCCGGACGTGCTCGTCGCGCCGGTGACCGTGCACGGAGCGCGGGAGCGGGAGGTGTACCTGCCGGACGGAGCGAGATGGCTCGACGCCTTCACCGGCGAGCCGGTGAAGACGGGCGGTTGGATCAGCGCGGAGGCGCCGATCGACCGCATCCCCGTGTACCTGCGCGACGGCGGAGCGCTTCGCCGCCTGACGGACGGCGATGGGTGAGACCCCCGCCTCGCGCCGCGTCGACGGCAGGCGGGCCCGACCAGGCAGCAAGGGCCTGACTGCGCAGCGCAGGAGGCAGCTCGCCGGATGGCTCTTCCTCGCCCCGGCGGTCGCCTACATCCTGTTCGCGTTCGGGCTCCCCGTCGTGTACAACGTGATGCTCAGCTTCGAACAGAGCTCCCCGGCGACGATCTCGAGCTTCACCGCGCCGTTCGCGGGCTTCGCGAACTACCGGGCGGTGTTCAGCGACCCGACGAGCGTGCAGGCGATCGTGCGCACGCTCGAGTTCACGGTCGGCTCCCTCGTCGGGCAGTTCGTGATCGGGTTCGCGCTCGCGCTCCTCTTCACGCTGCGCTTTCCCGGACGCAGGATCGCGCGCTCGCTGATCATCATCCCCTGGCTCGTGCCCCTCCTCGTCACCGGGGTCATCTTCAAGTTCCTCTTCCAGCTCGAAGGCGGAGCGGTGAACCAGGTGCTCCTGGCGACCGGCATCGTCCACCACCCGGTGGACTGGCTCGACACGCCGACGCTCGGGCTCGTGTCGATCCTCGTGGCGAACATCTGGCTCGGGGTCCCCTTCTTCGTGATGCTGCTGTACAGCGCGCTGCAGGACGTGCCGAGGGAGGTGAAGGAGGCGGCCTTCATGGACGGTGCGGGCGCCTTCACCCGGCTGCGCTTCATCATCGTGCCGATCGTCCGCCCCGTGATCGAGGTCACGCTGCTGCTCGGCTTCGTCTTCACGGTGAAGGTCTTCGACCTCGTGATCGGCCTGACGGGCGGTGGTCCCGCTAACGGCACCCAGCTCATCACGACCTGGTCGTACAACCTGTCGTTCCAGCAGTTCTCGTTCGGCCTCGGCGCGGCGCTGAACAACGTGCTGCTCATGCTCGCCGTGATCTGCGCGCCGTTGTACCTGTGGTTCAGCAGGGAGTCGCTCCGGGCGAGCTCGGGGATCGCGCGATGACGAGGATCGACCGCTCACGCTCGCTGCGCCTGCTGTGCATGCTCGTCGCTGCGGTCGCCGTCGTGGTGGCGCTCTTCCCCCTCTACGCCGTCGTGGTGGGTTCGTTCGAGAGCACCTACAACCTGTTCAGCGCGACGTACCACCTCCTTCCGGTGTCGCCGACGCTCGCGAACTACCGGACCGTGATCGGGGCGCAGTCGGGGCACGTGCTCACGAGCCTCATCGTCGGGCTCGGCACGGCGCTGCTCGCGCTCGTGGTCGCGGTCCCCGCCGCCTACGCGCTGGCGAAGTACCAGCTCCGCGTGACGGTGCTCGTCGTGAGCGCGTTGCTCGTCGCTCAGATCATCCCGTCGATCGTCATCGCGTCCTCGCTCTTCCTTGTCTTCCACTGGATGCACCTCTTGAACTCCTACGTCGGTCTCGTGCTCGCGGACGGCACGTACGCCGTCCCCTTCAGCGTGCTCGTGCTCCGTGCGTTCTTCTTCAGCCTGCCGAACGAGGTGATTCAGGCGGCCACGGTGGACGGGGCGTCGGAGTGGCAGACCTTCCGGATGATCGTGCTCCCGCTCGCACGATCGGCGGTGATCACGGTCGCGGTCTTCGCGTTCTTGAACGGCTGGGGTGACTTCATCTTCGCGGTGACCGTGCTGAACGGAGCGTCCATCGAGCCGATCACGCTCGGGATCTACTCCTACCTCGGCAACTACTCGCAGGACTGGGGTGCGGTGATGGCCTCTGTCGTGTTCGCGGTCGTGCCTGCGGCGGTGATGCTGGCGCTCGCCCAGCGGTACATCACGAGCGGGCTGACCGCAGGGTCGGTCGTGGGGTAGCCGATGGGGCCGGAGCGCGAGCGAGCCGGCGCGACCGGCTGCGTCGGTGCTCGGCGAGGCGACCGCGCGCCGTTCGACGCCGTAGGGGGGAGGGGGTGAGGTCATTCCTTGGAGCCAGGCGGGACCGCGTGGGTGCGCGCCTGGCGATCGGACTGCTGTCTTCGTCACGAATAGTTGGAAGGGGTGCAAGCTCATGAGAATGATCAGCAAAATACGACGCGTCGCGGCGGTGTCGACCGCCGGGCTCGCCGCAGTGGGGGCGGTGGCGCTGTCGCCCGTCGCCGCGCACGCCGCGACGAGCATGACGATCACCGAGATGGACTACTTCTCGACTCCGGGTCAGGTCGCGGCGATTGCGTCCTACGTGAGAAGCTTCGAGGCGGCGCACCCAGGTGTCACGGTGAAGATCGACCATGCGCCGTTCGCGGAACTCGACACGAAGCTCCTCACCGACGCGACGGCGGGCGACCTGCCGAACATCATCGCGTCTGACAACCCGTTTGTCCCCGACATGATCGCGACCGGGCAGATCGTCCCGCTCTCGCGCTTCAAGGGCTTCAGCCCGAGGGGGTACTACAAGCCGGTGATCGACGAGGGGCTGTCGGGAGGGAAGTACTACGCGATGCCGGTCGCGGGGGACAACTCGCTCGCGCTCTTCTACAACATCCCTATGCTGAAGGCGGCGCACTTGAGCCCGCCTACGACCTGGGCGCAGCTCGTCTCGGACGCCAAGGCGCTGACGACGTCGAAGACCTACGGGATGGCGCTCACCGGCGAGGCCGCAGAGGACACGACCTGGCAGTGGGAGCCGTTTTTCTGGAGTGACGGAGGCCAGTGGTCGAAGATCGACTCGACGGCCGGCGTGCAGGCGATGACGCTCATCCACCAGCTCGTCAGCGACGGGTCGGCCTCGAAGGACGCGGTGAGCTGGAGCCAGACGCCGTCGGTCACCGACCAGTTCCTCCACAAGCAGACCGCGATGATGATCAACGGCCCGTGGAACTTCCCCACGCTGAACCAGCAGGGCTGGTACTACGGCAAGCAGTTCGGGGTGGTGCCGATCCCGGTTCGGGTCGCGGGCCAGAAGGTCTCCGGGCCGCTCGGCGGTGAGGACTGGATGATCAGCAAGAGCGGGTCGACGGCCCAGCAGCAGATGGCCTTCCAGTTCATCGAGGGCACGCAGGCGACGGCGCGGGCGGTCACCTTCGCGAAGACGTTCGGCTACATGCCCGCGAGGCCGGCGGTCGCCGCCACCTTCCTCAAGACGGCAGGGCCGGAGTGGAAGATCTTCGTCGACCAGACGCCGTACATGCGCCCGCGCACGCTCGGCTACGGGGTGAACTACCCGAAGATCTCACAGGTCGTCTGGACCGAGATCCAGTCGGTTATCTCCGGGTCGAAGTCGCCGCAGGGCGCGCTGAGCTCGGCGCAGGGACAGATCACCTCGATCCTGAAGGGCTGACCGGGCGAGCGCTGCGTCCCGCCGCGAAGGCGGGACGCAGCATGCCCGATCCTCGTGCGAGCACGGGTGGGGCGCCCTCAGGCCGGTGGGTGCACTGAGCCGGAGGGCGTCCCGTCCCGCTCCAGCGGTCGGCGTTGCGTCGCGGACCGCATGTGGGTGATCGCGTCGACGGTGACCGCGAGCACGAGCACGAGCACGAGCACGACTCTCACCACCAGGTGCGGCCGAGCCGCCTCTGCGACCGTCGCCCCCGGCGGAGCCTGGGCCCCCGTGTGTGCACGGGCGTCCAGGACGCAGCCGGACCTGTCGGATCCCCTACCTAGTGGGCGTTATGGAGAAGTCTTCATAGGGCGCACGTCCTACGCGATCTCGAGGCCGCCAGCGTGCGCTGGAACCAAGGCTGGGCACTCGAAGTGTCAACGCCGTCCGAAAACTGACTGTGAGTATCCACCCTGCAGTGCAGCGCTTCTGCTGGGCTGCTGTCGGCGACGACACGCGAGATGCAGACGCTGCTCACCGAGACCAACAAGGCGTGCTACACGGCACGCGCGCAGCGCAATAAGCGCCTCGGAAGAAGGGCGCTCGCCGACTTCTAGTGTTCCTACGACGCCTTCGTTGCGACCGGGCTCGTCGCCAACCCAGAACCAGTCGGGCGCAAACGGGTCTACCTCGAGCGCAAGTCCTACAACATCGCCGGGCTGGTCCGGCTCGCAGGAACCGTGCCGGCACCGAGGCCGATCCAATGGCGGTGAAGGGTGACGGTGAGCCGGATGAGGGAGAACCTCATGTCCGATTCGATGGGGGGGAGCTGGAGAAGGAGCGAGCGATGGAGACCGGCCACCGCGGCCCGTCCGAAAGGACGGGACCGAGCCCGGCGCTACCTGCCGCTCGTCACCTCGCCAGCTCCCAACCCGACCAACCTCCGCTCGCGCTCACCCACGGCTGAACGCGTAGAGCCCGCAAACCACCGACAGCAGGCTCTTAATCGTTTACGCAGCGATCGATCTTTCGAACACAACAGGGAGCAACGCACTGTCCGGCTGTTGCCTCCTGGAGTGGCCGCTGCTGAAACCCTGCTCGCGGAAACCGGCCAGCGGCTCCGTTATCGACGCTTTCGTTGACGACGCCAACCATGAGAGCAGCGCGCCAGGGGTCCAGCCTGAGGGCTGGACCCCTGGTCATTCTACGAAGACCCCCTGGTGGAGGTGGCGGGAATCGAACCCGCGTCCTTCAGCTTCTCAGTGGTCCTTCTCCGAGCGCAGCCGGCGGTGAGGTCTCGGGTCCCGCCTCGCCGCCGGCACCGGCACGGGACCCCAGCCGACGAAGGTGTCCCCGGTCGACGCGTCGGCGCCGCTGACCGGGTGAGCCCCACTTGATGACGCCCGGGTTCCGGCCCATGGGGCTGAGGCCGGTCGGACGTTGCTGCTAGTTAGGCAGCAAGCGCGAGCTGAGGCTCGGCATTTGTGTTGGTTTCCGGCTCTTTAACGTGGCTCCGGAGACCACGGCTCGCTTCTCCCACCTCGACGACCGAAGTCGAAGCCTGTCACCCCCTGGGTGTTCCTGCACCGCCGTCGGCGGCGGGGCGACCGCTCGCCCACGCCCATCCTACCGCCGCCGGAGCGCGCGGCCGCCGGGGGCGGCTGGGCCCGTGGCACCGCTCGCACGTGGCGGGCGAGGTCCATCGCCAGGATCGAGTCGACGAGCTTGTCGGGGCGAAGGCCACCCGCGAGCAGGCAGTACTCCGCCATCGTCGAGCACGTCATGCGACGGCGCCACGCGAGCGACATCCGCATGCCGGTCGCGAGGTCGAAGATGATCCCGCGATCGATGCCCAGCCGTAGGCGATCGTCGAGCAGGAGCGGGCGAGCGAGGCGACGCCGGCGCGCTGGACCGGCTCGAGCTCGAAGTGCACGACGCAGTAGCGCTTCGTGACGTAGCTCGAGAGCGGCACGACCGCGCTGCCCCTGGCTGCCCCTGGCGGCCTGCTCGGAGATCGTGTTCCCCTCGAGGGCGATCGCGGCGCGGTTGCACCAGGTGTTCCGGCGCAGCTCCGTACGCACCGGTGCGGCGGTGCGGCGGTGCGGCGGCGCGGCGGAAGCCCGCGTCGCGCCAGACCTCGATCCGCTCGCCGAAGCCGGATCGAGGCGGCCGCGTCGCTCGCGTGGGCGAGGAGCACGACGTCGCCGGAGACCGTGTCCGTGGCGTGCTCGCCCGCCTGGTAGCAGCTGATCGTGCGCGGCGGGACGCAGGGAGCGCGCCCGATCGCGAACGGGCCGTGCGCCTCCTCGAGCCCTGCTGCCTTGACCAGCGCCGACCGGCCCCGTCGGGAGCGCCGCTGCGCGAGAGCTTGCGTCATTCCTTCCACCTGTGCGTCGTCGGCACCCGACGGTGGAAGGCTGGTCAGGCGCTCCGAGCCCGTGGATCCGAGCATCGCGTGCGGTCGCGGCGGTCCAGCTCGCGGACCGTGAAGGGCCGCGCGTGCGGCGCGCGCCCGATGGGCTCGGCACGCTCAGCGGTGGTACTCCTTGACGGCTCGCGCGACCTCTCGGCTCGCGTCGCGCTCGGCGAGGGCGTGACGCTTGTCGTAGGTCTTGCGCCCCCGGGCGAGCGCGAGCTCCACCTTCGCGACGCCGTCCTTGAAGTAGACCGACAGCGGCACGAGCGTGAGGGACTGCTGCGCGACGCGGCCGTGAAGCTCGTCGATCTGTCGGCGGTGGAGGAGCAGCTTGCGCGGGCGGTCGGGGTCGACCCGCCCGAATCCATTCGCGTACTCGTACGCAGCGACGTGCGCGCCGAGGAGCCACACCTCGCCGCGGTCGACGCGCGCGTACGCGTCCTGCAGCGTCATCTGGCCCGCACGCAGGGACTTCACCTCTGCTCCGCGCAGCGCGATGCCGCACTCGAAGGTCTCGAGGATGTCGTAGTCGTGCCGGGCGCGCCGGTTCTGGGAGACGCGGCGGATGACCGGTCCCTCGTCGCGGCGCCCGGTGGCCGCGCGACTGCCGCCAGCGGCCTTCGACCGGGAGCTCGTCGTGCGGGAGGCCTTTGCTGACACGACGGCCTACGGTAGCGTGCCATGGCGATGACCGATCCGGGACCGGGCGCCTCGGGTCCGGCCGGCCTCGCGATGAGCGCCCGCGTGCAGGCCGAGATGGTCGCCCACTGCCTGCGGGCGTTCCCCGACGAGGGGTGCGGCCTGCTCGCGGGCGACGCGGCCACGGGGCGTGCCGTCACCTGCTACCCGACGCGCAACGCGGCCGCGTCGGCGCGTCTGTACACGGTCGACCCCCGCGACCACCTGCGCGCGGACCGCGACGCCGAGGCCGCCGGCCACACCATTCTCGGTGTGTTCCACTCGCACACGCACACCGATCCGTACCCGTCGCCGACCGACGTCGCGCAGGCCCCCGATCCTTCCTGGCACTACGTCCTCGTCTCGTTGCGCGACGAGCTCGCGTCGGTGCGCTCCTACCGGATCGTCGAGGGCCGCGTCACCGAGGAGCCTGTCGCCGTCCTCGGCTGACCGCGGGAGTCGCCCTCGCGGCGCGGCGGCGCCGCCGGGCCGCGACCCGTCGGTCCTCGACCGTGTGCGCCGGGCGGGGGGTGCGGGCGCCGCCGTGGGGGAGTCGATTCGTGGCGCCGAGCGCGGGTTTGTCGCGCGCGGGGCGCGTGGGCGGCGCGGGCCGGCGATAATATGACTCAGGAGGTCGTGTATTCGACCGACGAGCCCGTCGACGCCCGGAGGAACCTTGACCGTCGAAGTCCGCTTGCCCACGCTGCTCAGGCCGGCCGCCGGCGGCGTCGCGTCGGTCACGCTCGACGGCGCGACCGTCGGCGAGGTGCTGCAGGACCTCGAGCGTGCGCACCCGGCGCTCGCCGGCCAGGTGCTCACCGCGGACGGCTCGCTGCACCGGTTCGTGAACGTGTACCTCAACGACGACGACGTGCGGTATCTCGACAAGCTCGACACGAAGTTGGGCGAGGGCGACGTCGTCTCGATCCTCCCCGCGGTCGCCGGCGGAGCGTCGTAACCGAGCGAGGGGGGCGGTCAGATGGCGGTCGCACGCAACGTGCTCGAGCTCATCGGCAACACGCCGGTCGTGGACGTCTCGGCCCTCAGCCCGAATCCGGACGTCCGGATCCTCGTGAAGCTCGAGGGGGTCAACCCCGGCGGCTCCGTGAAGGACCGGGTCGCCCGCTCGCTGGTCGAGGACGCCGAGCAGGCCGGTGTGCTCCGGCCGGGCGCGACGCTGATCGAGCCGTCGTCCGGCAACACCGGCATCGGCCTCGCGCTCGTCGCGCGCGTGAAGGGCTACCACCTGAAGGTCGTGCTTCCGGCCAACGTCTCGGTCGAGCGCCGACAGCTGCTCGCGGTCTGGGGTGCCGAGGTCGTCGAGTCGCCGGGCTCGGAGGGGTCGAACGGCGCGGTCCGGATGGCGCAGCGGCTTGCGTCCGAGCACCCCGAGTGGGTGTTCCTCTACCAGTACGGGAACCCGGCGAACCCGCGTGCCCACTACGAGGGCACGGGACCCGAGATCTACCGGGACGTGCCCGAGATCACCCACTTCGTCGCGGGCCTCGGCACGAGCGGCACGTTGCTCGGCGTCGGCCGGTACCTGAAGGAGCGGGATCCCGACATCGAGGTCTGGGCCGTCGAGCCGCCGAGCGGGGAGATGGTCGACGGGCTCCGCAACCTCGACGACGGCTACATCCCGCCGATATTCGGCGAGCTCGGGGGCGAGAAGCTCCTCGACCGCAAGACCGTCGTGGGTCCCCGCGACTCGATCGAGTGGACCCGCCGGCTCGCGGACGTCGGCGTGTTCGCGGGCATCTCGACAGGCGCGGCCCTCGCCGGCGCGGTCCGGTGCGCGCGCCAGATCGAGGCGGGTGTCGTCGTGATCCTCTCGCCGGACGGCGGCTGGAAGTACCTCTCGACCGGCGCGTGGACCGGTGACATCGACGAGGTGACCGAGCGGGCGAAGAAGGTGATCTACTTCTAGCTCGCGATTCTCGAGCCAGAAGGACCTGTTTCGTGGGGGACGACCGTCCGATCGGCGTGTTCGACAGCGGGTTCGGGGGGCTGACCGTCGCCCGTGCGCTCATCGACCTGCTCCCCTCGGAGCAGCTCGTCTACGTCGGCGACACGGCCCGCTACCCCTACGGCCCGAGGTCGGCCGAGGAGGTCCGCGGCTTCGCGCGCGAGATCGTCGCCCGCCTCGTCGATGTGGACGACGTGAAGATGATCGTCGTCGCGTGCAACACCGCGGCGTCGGTGGCGCTCGACGAGCTGCGTGCGACGACCGGCGTGCCGGTCGTCGGCGTCATCGAGCCGGGACTTCGCGCGGCGGCTCGCGCGACGCGAAACGG
>Ga0307374_10007472_pt1 | contig 16617 bp, 17 predicted proteins | sample OX3MG_FD_202532 | JGI IMG/M metagenome (GOLD analysis project Ga0307374, IMG submission 202532) | Soil microbial communities from Risofladan, Vaasa, Finland - OX-3 | ecosystem: Environmental > Terrestrial > Soil > Coastal area > Acid sulfate soil | place: Finland: Risofladan, Vaasa | collected... | reverse complement strand
CGTGCGGGCCTCCAGGATGGGCCATGACGTCGGACGCGGTCTTCGGCGACGACACCGACACCGACCCCCGCGCCGAACGGCCCCCGGGGGGTCTCAGCCGGGACGAGGTCGCCGCGCGGATAGCGGCCGGGGCCGTGAACGCGGTGCCCACCGGCAGCGGACGGACCTTCGCGCAGATCCTCCGTGCGAACCTGTTCACCCGGTTCAACGCCATCCTCGGGACCCTCTTCGTCGTGGTGCTCGTCGTGGGACCACTCCAGGACGCGCTGTTCGGGGTCGTGCTCGCGCTGAACGCGCTCATGGGGATCGTCCAGGAGCTCCGCGCCAAACACGCACTCGACCGTCTCGCCGTGTTGACGGCTCCCGTGGCGCACGCTGTCCGCGAGGGGGGTCACCACGACATCGCTGCCGGCGAGGTCGTGGTCGACGATCTGCTCGAGCTGTGGCCGGGTGACCAGATCCCGGCGGACGGAACCCTCCTCGACGCCGGCGGGCTCGAGGTCGACGAGTCCCTGGTGAGCGGGGAGTCGATGCCCGTCGAGAAGCATCCGCAGGACACGCTCTTCTCGGGAAGCGCGGTCCTCGCAGGTCGCGGCATGATGCGGGTCGACCGGGTGGGCGCCGACGCGTTCGGCCAGCGACTCGAGCTCGAGGCTCGCCGGTTCGACCTTGTCCGCTCGGAGCTCCGACAAGGAATCAACCGCATCCTGCGGGTGATCGGATGGCTGATGGTTCCCCTCGGTGCGCTCCTCGTCACCGGCCAGGTCCTCCGCTCCGGTCAGGGGCTCGGCGACGCGGTCCGGGGCAGCGTGGCGGGAACGGGCGCGATGGTCCCCGAAGGTCTCGTGCTCCTCACCACGATCGCCTTCGCCGTCGGCGCCGTCCGCCTCGCCCGGCAGCGGGTGCTCGTCCAGGAGCTCGCAGCGATCGAGGGACTCGCGCGGGTAGACCTCTTGTGCATCGACAAGACGGGGACGCTCACCGAGCCCGGGCTCCGACTCGCCGACGTCGTCCCGGTCGGCAACGCTCCCGCGCTCGACGCACTCGGGTCCATGGCGGCGACAGACCCCGCACCCAATGCGACGATGCTCGCCGCGCGCGCGGTGCCAGGACCCGGGTGGCGCACCGTCTCGTCGGTGCCGTTCTCCTCGCTGAGGAAGTGGAGCGCGAGGGAGTTCGCCGGGCACGGCACGTGGGTCCTCGGGGCACCTGACATCGTGATGCCGGCGCTGGCACCACAACTCGCGCGCGAGGTGCATGCTGTCGCCGCCGGAGGGAGACGGGTTCTCCTCGTCGCGCGCACGGACTCGCACCTGACCTCCGACGCGCTGCCCGGCGGGCTCGAGTGCGCCGGATGGGCGGTCTTCGAGGAGCGGATCCGCCCCGACGCCCGCGAGACCGTCGACTACCTGCGGGCGCAGGGCATCCGGGTCCTGATCCTGTCCGGCGACGACCCTCGGACCGTCGCGACCGTCGCGCGCGACGTCGGCATCCCGGGCTCGGACCGCACGCTGCACGCCGCCACACTGCCGGCCGACCCCGACGAGCTCGGCTCGACGATGCTCGACGTCTCGGTCGTCGGCCGGGTGCAGCCCTACCAGAAGCGTGACATCGTACGTGCCCTCCAGGCGCAGGGCCACGTCGTCGCGATGACCGGCGACGGCGTGAACGACGTCCCCGCCCTCAAGGCGGCGGATCTCGGGATCGCGATGGGCACCGGGAGCCCTGCGGCGCGCGCCGTCGGCCGGGCCGTCCTATTGGACAGCGTCTTCGCCGCGGTCCCCCGGGTCCTTGCAGAGGGCCGCCGGGTCATCGCCAACATCGAGCGCGTGGCGCAGCTGTTCCTCGCCAAGACCGTCTACGCGACGGTGCTGGCCGTCGCAGTGGGCGCCTCCGGCGTGCCGTACCCGTTCTTCCCCCGCCATCTCACCCTTGTCAGCTCCCTCACCATAGGCATCCCGGGGTTCTTCCTCGCCCTCGCCCCCGGTGCGCCCCGCGCACAGCCGGGCTTCGTCACCCGGGTGCTCCGTGTCGCCGGACCGGCAAGCGTCGCGGCGGGCGCGGGCGCAATGGCCGCCTTCCCCGTCGTGCGCGAGGCCCTCGGAACACCGGCCCTCGCGTCGCGCACCGCTGCGACGGGCGTGCTCGTCGGGGTGGGGCTCGCCCTGCTCGCCGTCGTGGCCAGACCGCTCACGGGCGCCCGGGCGCTGGTGGTCGCCGCGATGGCGGGTGCCGCTGTGCTCGCCTGGGTGGTGCCGCTCGGGCGGCAGCTCTTCGGGCTCGAGGCGCCCTCGGCGACCGCGACGTGGGCAAGTCTCGCCATCGGCGCCGCGGTGCTGCTGGCCATGGTGGCCGGCGTCCGGGTCTGGAGGGCTCAGCCCCCGTCCAGCGCCGACAGGGCGACGAAGGAGTAGCCGGCGGCTCGGACCGCGGAGATGACCGCCGGGAGCGCCTCGGCGTCGAGCGTCGAGCGTCGAGCCGTCTGTCGGGTTCGACCCGACGTGCATGAGCACGGTCTCCCCTGGCCGGAGTCCAGCCAGGACCCGCGACACGATGCTCGACGGGGTGATTCCCTGTCCGGTCGTCGTAGGCGCCGTAGGGGAACCGGAACAGCGGTGCGGGGTCGACACCGGTGACCGCACGGATGGTCGCCGCGGCATCGAGCAGCTCGGCGCGCACCTGGGCGTCGGTCAGGTGCTCGAACGAGGGATGGTCCACCGAGTGGTTGCCGATCCTGTCGCCGGACGTCCCGATCTCCCTGGAGAGGGCAGGGAACGTCGCGGCGAAGGTACCCGTGAGGAAGAACGTCGCCGGACGTCGCCGGACGTCGCCGCGAGGGTGGCGAGGATCGGCGGCAGGCCTTCGGCGTTCGCCCCCGCGTCGAACGTGAGCACCACGACGCGCGCGGGGGTCGGGATCGAGTTCCACACCCTGCCCGCGAGCCCGGGGACGAGCTCGGGAGCGGGCGTCGGCTCGGTCGTCGGGGTCGTCGGCGGGGCGCTGTCGTCGGGTGCGCCGCACGTGGCGGACGCGAGCGAGGTCGCCGAGCCACCGACGACGAGGAGGGGGAAGCGGCGGACGATGTGCCCCAGCGCCGGGCGACCCTCGCGGCGTCCTCGGTCCCGAACGCGCCGCGCGCTCACCCGCCGCTCCCGGCTCCTGCGCCGATTGCGAGGTCCTCACCCAGCGAGAAGTAGCGCTCCTCTTCTTCTGCGGTGTGGAGCCGCAACACTGCGACGAGCCCGTAGAGGAGCCGGCGGAGATCGGCGACGTCCTCTTCCTCCCAGTTCTGCACGGCGAGGTGGTCGAGCAACCGTCCGAGTCGGCGCACCTCGTGGACGATCTCGGCGTGCCCTCGGCTCATCGAACCGGTGGGGTCGACGCCGCCGATCGCCCGGTCGAGCGAGGGATAGAGGTCGCGGTCTTCGGCCGACTCGTGTGGCAGGACGACCTCCACGAGCTCACGGTGCAGGTCCCGGAGCTCGGCCAACGCGGTCCCGGCGTCGACCGCGCCCAACCGGTCGGCCACCCTGTGCGCCCGGTCCGCCACGGCAGCGATCGCGCCGTGCTCGCCGTGGAACCGCCGGACCAGCTCGAGCCCGGCGGCGTCGAGCGCCGGCCCCGCGCCGAGCGGTCGCAACGCGCGCAGCGCGTTCAGGATGACCGCGACGTCGATGCCCTCTTGGAGGAGTGCCCCCCAGACCGCCGGCAGAAAGCCTGCGCTCGCGGCGGCCATCGCAGCGAGCGACAGCCCCATGCCCGCGACCACGCTCTGGACGGCGATCCGACGGGTCCGCACCGCGATCGCCCTGGCTTCCGCCAACCGGTCGAGCCGGTCCACGCTCAACACCATGTCCGCGGCCTCGCTCGACGCCGCCGATCCCCTGGCCCCCATGGCCACACCGACGTCCGCCGCAGCGAGTGCCGGCGCGTCGTTGACCCCGTCCCCCACCATGATGGTCGGCGCCCTGCGACGTTCGGCCGTGACCACGTCGAGCTTGTCGGCCGGGGACCGTTCCGCCTCCACCGCGTCGAGGTCAAGGACCGAGCCGACCGAGTCCGCCACTTCGGCACGGTCGCCCGTCACCATGACGAGGCGACGGATCCCCGCACGTCGGAGCTTCCGGAGGGTCCGGGCGGCATCGGGCCGGACGGGGTCCTCGAAGACGAAGACGGCCGCGGGACGGCCGTCGATCGCGACGAAGACGGTGAGAGCGCCGTCCAAGCTCGCACTGCGCTCCGCCCGCCGCGCCCACCGAGGCGTGGCGTCGAACCCCGAGAACCTGGCGGAGCCCACCGCCACACGGTGCGCGCCCACCCTCCCGCGGATGCCCGCGCCGGGCACCTCCTCCACCTCGTCGGGGCGAACGAGCGCGCAGCCGGCGTCGAGTGCCTTCCTCACGATGGCGCCCGCGAGGACGTGCGGGGAGAACTGGTCCAGCGACGCTGCCGCGACGAGCGCGTCGCCCTCACTCACCGCCGCGTCGGTGGAGATGGACACCAAGGTCGGCCGTCCCTGGGTCAGCGTCCCGGTCTTGTCGAAGAGGAGCGTCGTGCAGCGGGCGAGGCGCTCGAGGACCCCACCGCCCTTCACCACGATGCCACGCCGGGCCGAGACCGAGATCCCCGCCACGAACGCGACCGGCGCGGCGAGGATCAGGGGACAGGGCGTCGCGACGACGAGAACGGCCACCGCTCGGGTGGCACCCCCGACGAGCCACGCCGCCCCTCCGACCGCGGCGGTCACGGCGAGGAACGCCGCCGCGTACCGGTCCGCGAGGCGCACGAAGGGGGCCTGCGACGCCTCCGCGGCGGCCACCAGACGGACGATCCCAGTGTACGTGCTCTCCGCCGTGCTCGCCGTGGCGCGCATGTCGAAGGGCGAACCCGCATTGAGCGCCCCGCTGCGGGCGGTGTCGCCGGGCGCCCGCGCGACCGGTAACGACTCGCCCGTCAGCGCCGACTCGTCGAGGACCGCCGGCGTGACGACGCGGCCGTCGACCGGCACCAGCTCGCCCGCCGGCACCACGAGGCGGTCGCCGGGCACGACGTCCTCCGCGCGTACCGACTCGAGGAGCTCGCCCGCGTACCGGCGGGCGAGCCGCGGGGCGCGTTCGACGAGCGCTCGCAAGGCGCGGCGTGCCCTGCCGGCGGACCAGTCCTCGAGTGCCCTCCCCGTGAGGAGCATGGTGGTCACCACGGCGGCCGCCAGTTCCTCGCCGGTGACGAGCGTGCCGACGACGGCGCCCAGGGCGATGAGGTCCACGCCGAATCGTCGACGGCGGATGCCGTCCACCACCGTCCAGAGTGCGACCCCGACGCCGACGACGCCGGTCGCCCTCCACAGGGCGTGCGCGGTCCCGGGCGACCCGACGAGCCTTGCCAGGCCGCCGCCGGCGAGCCCCGCGGCGACCAGGGCGAGCAGGGCCAGCCGGAGACTGTGCAACGCCGGATGACGCGCGTCGGCGCCTGGGGTGTCCACGGCACCATCCTCCGCAGGCCGCGGTGACCCCGCCAGGGCCGAAGGGCGGGTTCACTCGGGAGAACCGGGCCGTTGGACCCTGGCACGCGTCCCCGCCTCGGCCGACAGTGGGAGCGTCAGGCTCGACACTGGTGGCGGGTAGACACAGCGGACAGGAGGTGGCGCCGCATGGCACCGGTTGCAGACCGATCGACGGTCGTCGTCGGCTTCGACGGCTCGGAGGACAGCCGGCGCGCCCTCCTCTGGGCAGCCGACGAGTGCGAGCTCAGGCGCTCGGCGCTCGTCGTGGTCCACGCCGACCGGTGGACGCCGGTCGCGCTCGAGCTCCCAGCCTTCGACGAGGAGGAGAAGACCGAAGAAGAGATCCTCGAAGAGGGCATCCGCGCCGCACGGGCCTCCCATCCGACGCTCGACGTCACCGGGCGCCGAGTACCGCCGCCCGCGGGCGAGTCGCTGGTCGAGGGCGCCCGCGGCGCCGTCCTGCTCGTAGTGGGGTCCCGAGGGCTCGGGCACCTCCAGCAAATGGTGCTCGGGTCGGTGAGCCGCTACTGCGCGGAGCACGCGCAGTGCCCGGTCGTCATCGTCCGCCCACCACGACCGCCGCGTTCCACCTGACCACTCCCACGCGCGAGTGCAAGGATCTCGAGCATGCACATCACCGAGCGCGTGGTCGTCTTCGACGCCGCGGACCTCGACGCAGAGAGCCGCTTCTGGGCGGGGGTCCTCGGCGGCACGGTCAGTGCCGAGCCGGACTGGCACATGGTGGACCTCGACGGGAGGCCAGCCGTCGGCGTCCAGCTGGCGCCGGACCACGTCGCACCGGACTGGCCGGACGGGGCGCCGCAGCAAGCCCACCTCGACCTTTGGGTCGACGACATCTCCGAGGCGCGCGACACCGTGATCTCGCTCGGTGCAAGGCTGCTCAAGGCTGCCGACGAGGGGCAGGGCCTGGACTCGTTCGAGGTCTACGCCGACCCCGCAGGGCACCCGTTCTGCCTCTGCTTCGCCGACGGCACGTAGCGCGGCGAACGGGAGACCGCACTTCTGCCTTCGCCGCCCCGTGTCAGCGCCGTCGAACGATCCTCACGGTGCAGCGTGGGCCATTGCCTCGTAGCGGTCGAGCTCGGCGAGGAGCGCTTCTTTGGGTCCACTCGCCAGCCACGACACCTCGAAGGCGTTCCGCTCGAGTCGGACCAGCTCCTCAGAGGAGAGCTGGCCCGCTTCAGCAGCCGTCACGAGGTTGTCGGACACGTAGGCGGCGAAGTAGGCCGGGTCGTCAGAGTTCACCGTGACCCTGAGCCCTCTGTCGAGCATCTCCTTCAGCTCGGCCACCTTCAGGTCACCGGTCACGAAGCGGTTCGAGACGGGGCAGACCGTGAAGCCGAGACCCCGCTTGGACGCCTCGGTGACGAGCGCGTCGTCCTCCAAGACGTTCACCCCGTGATCGATCCGCTCGACGTCGATCACCTCGAGGCACTGGCGGATGTGCTCCGTGGAGCTCTCCTGGTCGACATCGCAGTGCATGGTCAGGTGGTATCCCTCGAACCTCGCCCTCCTGAAGACGTCGGCAAACCTCTCCGGCGGGTTGTCCCGCTCGTCGGAGTCCAGTCCGACGGCGACGATCGAGTCCTTGTAGGGAAGCGACTCGAGCAGCGTGGCCATGGCATAGGACGCAGAGTGGTCGCGCAGGATGCACATGATGAGCTGCGCCCGTATACCGAGTCGGCGGGCGTCGTTGACGGCTCCGCGCAGCCCCGTGATGACGTTGTGGAAGGGAACGCCGCGCGACGTGTGCGCCTGGGGGTCGAAGAAGATCTCGGCGTACCGCACGTTCTCCGAGGCAGCACGCTCGAGGTAGGCCCACGCGAGGTCGTAGAAGTCCTGCGGGGTCTGCAGCACCGACATGGCGTCGTAGTAGACGACAAGAAACGACGTCAGGTCGTCGAAGACGTAGCTGGCGCGCATCTCGTCGACGTCTGCGAAGGGCAGTGCGATCTTGTTCCGCTCGGCGAGCCGGAACCGGAGTTCTGGCTCGAGCGTCCCTTCGATGTGCAGATGGAGCTCCGCCTTCGGCAGTCCCTGGACGAAACTCGACAGCTCGGTCATCAGCCTGGAACCCCCCGTCTCGGCGCGTTGGCGGGACGATAGCGACGGCCTCCTACCGAGTCAACGAAGCCTCGCCGGCGCGGGGGGTCGCAGCCCCCGCTCGGGCCGGCGACGCCCGGGCGCGGTCTCCGGCGGCCGTCTCGCCCCGGCGGCCAAGCAGGCGCTGGTCGGTAATGGGCTCCAGGTGGCAACAATGCGCGGTCGACGACGAGCGTGAGAAAGACCGAATCCGTGCGAATTTTGCAGAGGTCTTCAGCTGATCGTTCAGCCAGGGCACTGACGCGGCGCGGCAGGGTTGTGGACAGTTACGGACTGTGCTACCCTCGTAGCAGCACAACGAGACCCCATATGTGCTGAGTCAGCTACGACTGACTCGGGAGTGATGCTCTGGACCCCGGCACCGCGAGGGTAGTGGCCGAGAGTTCGGAGGGCACGGGTGGATCCCTACACATCGTCATTCACGTATTTTTCGAGTTGTCGGCTATCGCCTTCCGGTCCTGGATCCAAGTTCTCGGTTGTCTGGCTCCAGGGGGAGCATGACATCGCCACGAAGGACGTACTCGTGGCCACGATCGCCCAAGCGATCGCCCTGAATGAGCGCGCCGTCGTCATCGACCTGAGCGAGGTTCACTTCATCAGCGCGGCAACCATCGGCGTGATCGTGGATGCGGAACACCTGCTGGCACAACGCGGTCGTTCGTTGGTGCTGAGAGCTCCACCGCCGTTTGTTCGGCGGATTTTCGGTGTCTGCGGTCTGAGCGATCTCCTCTCTCGCGACCCGCTCGCAGATGCGATGCAAATGATGAAACGCGCAGCGGCTGTCAGGAGTTGGGTGAACGTGCCGGCGACTGGCCGTATTGACAAGGAGGGCACCTCCGTCACCGCGAAGCGAAGTCGGGAAAGCCATGTGAGCGCAGCGGCTGCAAGGGAGCTGCCCCTTTTCGTGAAGGTTTCCTGATCGGTGGAAGGCGAAGTTTGGCGCGATCGTGGAGCACGGGGCGATTGAGTGGAAGGCGGTGAACGCCGTCTGCGGATCCTCGACCTTCTCATCGGCTCCGGGGATACCACACTTTGCAGTCGCCGACTGTGCGAGGTATGCGCCCAGATCACGGGGATGAGCGGGGCCGGGATCATGCTGATGTCCGGGGATGTTCCCCGAGGCTCACTGTGCAGTACGAACACGGTGAGTGACGTCATCGAGCAGCTTCAGTACATGCTCGGAGAGGGTCCCTGCGTGGACGCGTACCACCAGGACTGGCCCGTGCTCGAACCCGACCTGGCGAATCCCGAGTCGCCTCGGTGGCCCGCCTTTGCCAGCCAGGCGGTCGACGCCGGCGCCCGTGCCGTCTTCGGTTTCCCGCTCCAAATGGGTTCAGTGCGACTCGGCGCGCTCAACCTCTACCGGGACCATCCGGGGCCGCTCACCGACGACCAGCACGCCGACGCGCTCGTCCTGGCCGACCTCGTGGCCCAGTCCGTGCTGGTGTTGCAGGCCAGCGCCCAGCCGGGCGCGCTCGCCGCCGAATTGGAGGCGAGCGCCGACCTCCAGTACGGGGTGCACCAGGCTTCGGGCATGGTCTCGGTCCAGATCGGAGTTAGTATCGGCCAGGCGCACATCCGGCTGAGAGCGTTCGCCTTCAGCGATGGCCTTCCGCTGGCCGTTGTGGCCGAAAGCGTGATCAGCAGGACGCTCCGCTTCGCCCCCACAGGCGACGGGCGCTACTCTGGACAAGAGGGTGAGTAGATGCCAATGACCCGGGATGCAAGGTTCGTTCGTACGCTCGTGGAGCTGACCGACACGCTCGTGGTTGGCTTTGACGTCGTCGAGTTATTGACGATGCTGGCTCATCGTTGTGTCGACGTCCTCGATGTCGAGGCCGCCGGGCTCATGTTGGTCGCACCCGACGGCGATCTCCGGGTGATGGCTTCTTCCTCCGAGGCCATGCGCCTCTTGGAGCTGTTCGAGCTCCAGGCCCAAGAGGGACCCTGTCTCGACTGCTATCGCACCGGCAAACCAGTCGTGAACCAGAACTTGGCAATCACCAACGGTCGATGGCCGCGGTTTTCCTCCGAGGCGCTGGCCGCTGGTTTCCACTCGGTGCACGCGTTGCCGATGCGACTCAGAGGAACCGTCATCGGCGCGCTCAACCTGTTCCACGTCGAGTCGGGCGAGATGCGACAGGCCGATATCGACTCCGCTCAGGCCTTAGCCGACGTCGCCACCATCGCCATCCTCCAGCACCGTGCCGCTCTCGAGGCCCAGATTCTCAACGAGCAGCTCCATCATGCCCTCAACAGTCGAATCGTCATTGAACAAGCCAAGGGGATCGTTGCCGAGCGTCAGCACCTCAGCATGGAAGAAGCGTTCCACACGTTGCGCAGCCATGCTCGCAGCCACAACCGCCCACTCGTCGAGACGGCTGAGGCCGTGATCGACGGCTCCCTGTCGGCCTCCTCCCTCGATCACTCTCCTTCGAAAGCGCGGTTCTGACGCTCTCACCCCAACGTGACGACTCCGTTTCGAGCGCCGAGAGCGAAAAGTCCCGCGGCCCGGTAGAATATCCCTCAGAGAGGTTGCCCAGACCCTGCTTCCTTTGTCGCTGCCCAATGGCCGGGCATGTCCAGATGGAGGCACACATGGGTCGATTGGGAATGGCCTTGATCGCCGCCGCGGTGGGAACGGTCATGTACTGGATGGTGACCACCCAGGGTGCAGGCCTTCGGGTATCCACGGCTGGCGTCGTCCTGATCGCGGGCGGAGTCGGGTTGGTCGGATCGATGATCGTCCTCGCCGCGGCCCGGCGGCCGGCGGCCGGCAGTCGCCAAGATCAACGTCACGTGGTCGTTCCAAAGATCGGGCGACGGAGGTCCACGAGAGGTGCGATTGGACGGCCCGTGGCATCACGAGACCGTGCGTCTCATGTTTGACGCGCCTTTGGAAAGGAGGAACCGTGCTTCTCGGGGTCGGGATGCTCGTCATCGGCCTCGTTGTCCGCGATGTCATCCGTTTGGGTGTGCGGCATCCTCCTGTTGCCGGGCGGCCTCGTGCTGGCCGTGCGGTCGCCGCTCCCGTTGAAAGTCTGGCTGGGCGCAGCCATCTGGGACGGGCGCCGGGACTGAATAGACAGTCAGACTGTGCACCAACCGCTGTCGAAATCGCAACACAAGAGATCGGGAATCGAATGACCTCTAACGAGCAAGAATCAGCAAAGTGGAACGTTGCCGATTGGCATGGGAAGATGTTGATTGATCGCAACGGTGAAAGGATCGGGAAGCTCCAAGACGTATATGTCGACATCGAGACCGATGACCCGCAGTTCGGCACGGTCAAGGAAGGATTCATCGGCCGTCACCTGACCTTCGTCCCACTCGGTGGGATTCAGATAGGTCCCGACGATCTGCAGGTCGCTGTCACGAAGGAGCAGGTCAGATCCGCGCCAGAGATCGAGCTCCACGGCGATGAGCTGTCCCAAGCTGACGAGTCCACCCTCTACCACCACTTCGAGCTGAACTACACGCCGATCAACACCGAGAGCGGCAGACGGCTCGCCCGCCGTTGAGCTGACCACCGATCAATCGGGCTGCTTCAGACGGACGACGAGGGGGAGACGGTGATGGCGGATTGACCGCCGCCACCGTTCGGCGCCGCTCGGTGCTCCACCGTCGGCCGGGAGAGGACCACAGCACCTGGACGGATTCGCGGTGTCAGCTCCGGCTCGACCGCGTCCCCTCCCCCTCGACCCCGCTCGGCACGATCATCGCATCGTGGTTCTCTCGACGCACCCGCCGGCGCCGCACCACGATCGCCGACCTCGACGCGCCGCCGTAGTCGTCGACGAACGCGCCGCCGTAGTCGTCGACGACGTTTCCGCGGGAACGTGGGGACCCTCCACTCCGGCGCGCCCGAGCCGCAGAGCATCAGGGACGCCGACACCGCAGGCCGACCTTTCGGGGCCGGCGAACGTGACATCGCCCTTGCAGGGTGACGCCGGTTCCAAACGTGAAGTGGGTCCACGCCGAAAGGGGAAGACCTTCGTGGAATGCCGCAGGCAGCTCGCATTCGGACGGGTCGGACCGAGAGCTCCGGGACCGGTTGCGTCGGCTCCGTGCGGATCGGTGACCCGGCCTGGCTGGTCAGACTCGAATGACTTCGACTCCCGGAATCTCGCCATAGTCCCCATCTTGAGTGACGACGGGTATCTGCTCCACCGCAGCAGTGGCCGCCACAAGGGCGTCGAGGATCGGCACTCTCCGACGGCGACCCCGCAGCTCTGCGGCGATACGGGCGAACTGTCGCGCCACCTCGGCGTCGACCGGCAGAGGGTCCCACGTCGACTCGACGGCCGAGAGCGTTGCCACCCGGGCGGCCCGTTGGGCATCGTCAGCCATCAGCACCCCGAGCGTGAGCTCCGCCAAGGTCACGACGGACACCTCGGTCTCCGTCACGCCGGCCATGTCGCCCAACGGTCGTCCCGACTCGGTGGCGACGAAAAAGGACGTGTCGAGGAGGGCTCTCACGCTTCGTCCGTCGAATCGGACAACAACCCGCGCACGTCGTCGAGCAGTCGTGGATCGGAGGCATGGCGTGCAGCGATGGTGAGTGCATCACTGGCGGGCACCCTCCTGCGGCGCCGCATCGGCACGATCTCGGCCACTGGCCGACGGTCGACCGTCACGGTGACACCTTCTCCGCTTTCGACCCGTCGCAACACTGCGCTGAGCGTGTTGCGCAGTTCTCGAACTGAGATTGAGCCACTCACGGAGTCCAGAGTAGCACATGTAGCCACATGAGACACGCTGTCGTAGGACCTCGTGACGTGCAGAGAGGCAGGCCTGCGCGTGGCCTCTCAGGCAGTGATTCGAAGAATTCGGGGCCGTTCCCGGCGACAGACAGCGCTCGTCGCCCCGTAGGCGACAAGCTCCAACGCTGCGAGGTCGCGGTCGAAGACCAGACCGCAGTGCACGCAGTGGCAGGTGCGCTCGTCGAGGTGCAGTTTGGCTTTCACTGCACCACATGACGAGCAGAGCTTGGAGCTCGGAAGAACCGGTCGGCGACCACTCGCCGATTCGACCGCCGGTGCCGAGCAGTTCGGAATAACGACGCGGAGATGCCCCACGGGAACGGGTGGGACGTAGGCACTCCTATTCGAAACTTCGACGACGTGCGGAAACGGCTCCTGGGGACTGACTCACGCAGGGATCGGCCCGAGTAGTTCAGGCGTGAACGGCACTAACGGAGGGTGCCGGGATCGGCCGCCCGCTCGAGCGGGCGGCCTCCAGCCACGCCTCGATCGCCACCTCGACCTCGGAGACTGCAGCATGGGGGGTGTCGCCAGTCGCAGAGCAACAATCGAGGTCGGGAACGTCGGCCACCCAGGCCTCGTCCTCGTCGCTCCAGAACACATTGATCGGGTACGCAGCAGGGATCACTCGTCCTCCTCGATCCTGAGATCGTACCGCCGGACAAGACCGACCAACTGCCTGAGCTGGTAGGGCTTTGCTTGCCCCCGCGGTCCTGAAGGTTGAGCTGCTCGGAAATGCCAGAGCGACCGGAGACGTGGTGGCTGCCCCTTACCCGTAGCGTCGAATCCGAGAGCTACCAGCAACTTCTGGGCATCGGAAAAGGCGACGTTGGTGACGGTCCCCGCCAGGAGGCGCTCGAGGAGCGCTCTTGGTTTCACGGCTCGCACGGTACGCATCCGGTGTGACAGCGACTCACCACGGAGCGGCAATTCGTTCCGTCCGGCAGACCTCGAGCCGGACGGACCAGCACGGTCACGAGGTTCGAGTAGCGACGTCATGTCTCCTCGCTGGATGTGGTTGTGGTCGGCCGTAGGCATTCGTATTCGAACGTCGACGACCTGCGGTTTCTCCTTCAACGCCTCGGGGCGAAGCTGGAGGGGGTCGACGGCACCCGGTGGGCTAATTGTCGAGAAGTGACGAACAATGGCCCAACATGACAACGCATGAGTTTGTCGTGTTATCATTTAGTTCGATGGCAGACAACAAATCAAGGCCAGGGCGGCCGCCGCGCCAACTCGTCTACCAGCGCCTCGGGGAGGGCATCGCCGAGCTCCGGGGACGCATGGGAGGGCTGCCGTCACCAGCCGAGGCCGAGGGCATCTGGACCTCGATCTGGTACCAAGAAGCGCATCACTCCACCGCCCTCGAGGGCAACACGCTCGTCATCGCCCAGGTCGAGGCACTTCTCGCCAAGGGGCGCGCCGTAGGGAACAAGGAGCTTCGGGAGTACATGGAGGTCACCGGCTACGCCGAGGCGGCAAAGTGGGTCTACGGCCAAGCCCTCGAGCCCGGCGACTGGACCTCACATGCCCCGCTGACGATGGCCGAGGTCCGTTACGCCCATGAACTGGCCATCGGCCCCGTGTGGGGCGTGGCCCCCCATCCCAACGCCACTCCCGAGGAGAGGCCGGGCAGCTTCCGGCGACACGACATCCAGCCCTTCCCGGGCGGGATGGTCCCGCCGTCGTGGGTCGAAGTGCCCGCGGCAATGACCGACTGGGTGGACTCGCTCGCGACGATCGTGGAGAACGCGAACCCTGTCGAAACCCTCGCCAGTGCTCACGCGGCCTTCGAGAGAACCCACCCGTTCCTCGACGGCAACGGGCGAACTGGTCGGCTGCTCCTCAACCTGATGCTGGTCCGCGTCGGCTACCCCCCTGCGATCATCTACACCCGCGACCGCAACCGATACCTCCGAGCATTGCGCCGAGCCGACGACGGCGATCCCGGACCCCTTGGCGAGCTCATCGCCCGGTCCGTCACCGACAATCTCTACCGCTTCGTCGTGCCTGCGGTGGCTGGGCCTCACCGCTTGGTGCCGATCGTCGCGCTGGCCACCAAGACCCAGAGCGTCTTCACGCTTCGCGCCGCCATCGAGAGAGGTCGGCTCAGAGCCCAGAAGGGGACGGATGGCCAATGGCGGAGCACCCGCGCGTGGGTCGACGAGTACTTCGCAAGCAAATACCAGCGCCAACGCTGACGTACGCACGCCATCTTCGCCTTCGCCGAGTCCGACGATCGCGTGGCCCGGAATCCTTGCCGAGGAATACGGCTTCCCCAGATCCGCCTCGTGGAGCGGCCGGAGCTCGGCGCCGACGATCTCGAATCCCTCGCAGAAGCAATGAGTCCGGACGCGGCCGTCATGATGTGGCTCGGCGCGGCCCTCGGGCTCCGTTGGGCCGAGGTCGCCGGATTGTCCGTGGATCGGTTGGATCTCCTCGCCGGAACCGTCACCGTCGATCGCCAGCTCACGCGTGAGCGTCTCCTGGCACCCCCAAAGTCCGAAAAGCCGGCAGGCGCACTCTCTCAGCTCCTGCATGGCTCATGGAGGAGCTGGCGGCACTTCTCGCTCGGAGCGGGCCTCAGCGGAGCCGACGGACCGGCCCTCGTGTTCGTGAACCGACAAGGAGGGGCGCTCGACTACTCGGACTGGCGTCGACGACAGTGGATCCCGGGATGCGATGACGCGGGGCTCGTGGGGCTGAGGTTCCATGATCTTCGTTCGCTCGCTGCAACGGCGCTCGTGGCTGCAGGCGTGGACATCAAGACGACGCGGCGGAGGCTCTGGCACTCATCTCCGCACGTCACGCTCGCCTTGTACGCGCGGGCCACTGCGGTGGCCGACCGTCGAGCCGCGGAGCTCGTCGGGGAGAGGCTCAGGCCGGGCAGGCGCCGATCCGGTCCGCGCGATGGCGGGCGATGAAGGAGATCTCACGCCGAGGAGGGGCTGACCTGAGGAAACCGAGTGGGCCGCAGGCACTCGTATTGGAACTTCATGACGTGCGGGCACGGCTCCGTAGGGTTTGCTGGCCTCGCCTGTAGCGATACGTAGCTCTATGTGCTACACTACGTCCGTGAGCAAGACCATCGCCCAGCGGGAGCTGCGCAACGACAACGCTCGGGTGATCGACGAGGTGGTGTCCGGGCAGACCTTCCTCGTCACCCGCAACGGCGTACCAGTGGCCGAGCTCCGGCCAGTTGAGCGGCCACGTCGGACCTTCGTGCCCAAGGTCGAGCTCCAGGCCCTCGCCGCTGCCGGACCACACCTTGACGCCGCCAAGTTCAGGTCCGACCTTGACCGCATCATCGATCAGGGCCTGTAGATGTCGACGGGCCTTCTCGACACGTCGGTGGTCATCGACTGGGACGCCCCCGACGTCGCCGCGGCGCTCCCAGACGAGACGGCGATCTGCGCGATCACCTTGGCCGAGCTGACCGCGGGCCCGCATCTGGCCTCGGCCAGCGACGAGCGAGCGCGGCGCCAGGCTCGCCTCCAGCAAGTTGAGGCGACCTTCGAAGCCGTCCCCTTCGATGCCGCGGCTGCCCGCAGCTACGGCCAGATCGTGGCCGCCGTCGCTGAAACGGGCCCTTCTCACCGCCCTCGTATCGCTGACTTGCTCATTGCCGCCACGGCGCACGCCAACGGATTGCCCCTCTACACCCGGAATCCTGACGACTTGGACGGACTCGGTGGGCTGATCGAAGTCGTCGCTGTTTGATGGCAAGGCGACGGTCAACCGGCCACAGCGGTCCTGGCAGTTCGAATAGCGACGTTCGGGGTATTCATCTGAGTGGACTACCGCAGGTCAGGCCTGCCTCCATGGGCGGTCTGCGCGTGGTCGGTCGAGGCTGGGTGGATGGCCCCGCCCGACCGGTGGGACGGGAGGCGCCTTCTTGGGCCGAGGGTCGGCAACCAGCGCACGAAAGCGCACGGGCTCATGAGCGATCGCGAGCTCGAGCACGCGGTAGAAGACCAGGCCTCTGCTACGCGACGTCCGTCGATTGAACCGGAAGACGAACTCGTCGAGATAACCCTCGAGATGCAGCTCGGAGACCGATCCCTGGTGCGTACCGAGCATCCAGCGCTTGGCGAGGGACGCCACCCGGTGAACGCCGTGGAGCAGGGTACCGGCGTCCTCCCCGCGCGCCGTCGCGGCTCGCTGGCTGTGCGGCTCGTGCACGTAGCCGAGCCGATCGATGCCGCTGTAGCTCGGCCAGCCATCGGT
>Ga0307374_10007470_pt1 | contig 16620 bp, 15 predicted proteins | sample OX3MG_FD_202532 | JGI IMG/M metagenome (GOLD analysis project Ga0307374, IMG submission 202532) | Soil microbial communities from Risofladan, Vaasa, Finland - OX-3 | ecosystem: Environmental > Terrestrial > Soil > Coastal area > Acid sulfate soil | place: Finland: Risofladan, Vaasa | collected... | reverse complement strand
TCATTGGCTATTGAATTTTTTGAATCTGCTTCAACGATGCCACGGCGACTTTGGTCGGCAGCGGCAAGAAGCTCACCTGGTTCAAGAATCGCGGACTGTTACCCAACTTCGGGTTGATGCACCATTCGAGTAACGAGCGCACGGCCTTCGCGGTCGAGGAGCTTGACTGACTCTTGTTGACGATGCCGTACTCGTAGTTGACGATGGGATAGCCACCCTTCACGCGCCCGTTGATCATGGAGATCGTTCCACTCGCCGGCGTGATCTTGGCGTAACCGGCAGCTTGGGTCGCGGCAGTCGCCTGGCTGGGCAGGACGTACTGGTGATCGCCATTCAAGAGCGAGGCGTAGGTCATCCCACCACCGAGGACGCTCGATAAGAAGCTGATGCCGACGTAGGCCACGCAGCCCGGGGTCGCGCCGCAGCCCGACACCATGCCCCCGTTGCCATTCTCGCCCAGCGAGTTTGCAATCGTGGGCCACGACACCGTGGTGCCGTAGGCGACCGACGAGTTCCACGCTGCGTTTTGACGCGAGAGGTACTGGGTGAACAAGAACGTGTCGCCACTGCCGTCAGAGCGGTGCAGCGCGACGATGGGCAAATTCGGCAGCGTCACCGAGGGATTGAGCGACTGGATGGCGGAATCGTTCCAGTTGGTAATGGACCCTTTATAGATGCCCGAAAGAATCGTGCCGTTCAACTTGAGGTGCGCGTGCAGACCGGGAATGTTGTACGCGATGACCTGCACCGAGATGGCGAGGGGAATGTTCATCAACGTCGGCGTCGCGGAAAGAACTGACGGCGACAGGTACGCGTCGGAAGACCCGATGTTGACCGTACCGCTCGCCGCGTCGGCGATTCCCGTGCCCGATCCCGTACCGCCGGTCGTCAGGTTGACCTGGTGGTACTTCGACGTGTACGCGGGAGCCCAAAGGTTCCACAACGGGTACAGCAACGTGCTGCCGGTCTCGGTGACGCTCGCCTTCGGTGGCGTCTCGACCTTGAACGTCGCAACGGCGACCTTCTTCTTCGCGTGGTGCTTGGTGGTCGCTGAGGAGACCGAAGCCAAACCGAACACTGCGATGGCCGCCACGACCGTTAATGACGTCGATACGCGCGCGCCTCTTCGGATATTTATCTTCACTGCATTCCTCCTATTTGGTGATGCCGCCACCGTAAGCATCGAAGGTGAACCGGGGGTGATTGCGCCGTGAATCAGAACTGATTTCTCGGTAACTTTCGTACGCTCGTGTGCTGCAGAATCGAACGCAGCTACGACTCAACCCATAAGTCCGTTCACGTAGCGCGCCGTGTCGCCGTCGCGCGGCTGCTCGAAGAGCTGCTTGGTCGCGCCATGTTCAACGAGATGACCTTCGTAAAAGAACATGGTGTTGTCAGAGACACGGCGGGCCTGACCGAGGTTGTGCGTCACCACGACCAACGTCAGCGCTGGCGCCAGAGTCCGCATCAACTGCTCAATTGACTCGGTAGAGAGTGGGTCGAGCGCCGAGGTTGGCTCATCGAGAAGAAGGACTTCGGGGCCGACCGCCAGGGCGCGCGCGAGGCAGAGCAGTTGCTGCTGGCCGCCGGAAAGCCGGTAGGGCGACTCGTGGAGCCGATCCTTCACCGCGTCCCAGAGTCCCACCTCGCGAAGTCGTGTCTCCGCCACGACGTCGAGCTGCTTTCCTTTCGCGATTCCGTGTGCCTTCACGCCGGCCACGACGTTGTCTTTAATCGACATCGGAAAGGGATTGGGTCGCTGAAAGAGCATGCCCACGCGACGACGAATGTCGAGCAAATCCTGATCGGCGCCCCAGATGCTGCGCCCGTCGAGCGTGACTTCACCCTCGTGACGAAAACCGAACACTTTGTCGTTCATCCGATTCAACGTACGAAGGAACGTCGACTTACCCGAACCCGTCGGCCCAATTAACGCGGTGATCGTTCCGCGCGCAAACTCCATGTTGACGTCCGAAAGAATCTGCTTCTCCGCGAAGCGCAGACTCAGTCCCTTCGTCACAATGATGTTGCGCGGGCGATTGCTATCGGGGTCGAGTACACCCAATACCGACTCAATTTCATTGGGGGAAATCTCGGTCTTCTGAATATCGTCCACGCCCAACCTTCTGTCTAGCGACCAACCACGAAACTAGGGAGCGAAGGTTAATTTTGCGTGACGCCAAGGTAAGCGCAAAGACACGAACTCATGAAACATCAGCACGAAACGACAGTTCGCCTCACCGGCAAAGGCACGGCTAGTCGCAACAACTGTCGCGCCACCCACATTGGCCACAGCGAAAGTGGGCGTGTTCGGCTCGAAGAGTGCCACCGCAGTGAGGACATTCGGAAAAGATCGCCCAACGGGGCGTACACGTGGACGTGGCTTCTTGAGGCTCGGGCGCGGTCACGGTCACCATTGTGGTGGGCGCGCCGGGCGAGAGGGCGGATAGCTCAGTCTTCGGGGCCCAGCACGCCGTGTCGATAGTGCGAGCGGCAGAGCACTTGATAGTGGACGTCTCCATCGTCAACGTCGCCAATCACGAACTGGCTCCCCTCGCGAGCGACGACTCCCTTCACCACGCGGGCATTACAACGGCCCTTTTGCCCGCACCAGCACGACGAAGTCAGCGGAAGCTCGTGCGCCCAGTCCGCAATGGCGAAGAGTCGAGCTGATCCGGGAAAGATATTGAGCAGAAAATCTGTCGAGAGCCCAAAAGCGTGCACGTCAACATCGCACTCGTCCACCATCTGGGCCAGTGCATCCACTTGAGAGATGCTGGCGAATTGGACCTCATCGATCACGAGCAGGTGCACGCCACGTGCAACGAGGCGCTCCGCGTGTGGACCAAGATCCTCACCAGGCGCGATCGCCTCGGCGGCGGCCTCGATGCCGATGCGACTCGTGACCATTCCCTCGGGACTCCGGTCGCCAAAGGTCCATAGCGCGACGTCACTTCGGCCCTGGCGCGACTGCCAATGCAGCTGCAACGCCAGGGTTGATTTGCCCGCGGCCATCGTGCCGTAGGTAAAAGTGAGTTCTGCCACGATGCTCCTCTAAAGACGGCCCACGATACCGCTTCTCCGGGCGCCTCTTCACGGGCGGCCGGCCTAGATTGAAGAGATGGAACTCGTTCTTCGTCCCGTTGCCTACATCCGAAACGACCGCGCCGAGGCGCTCGACGACAATTGGGACGACGTCGTTTCAAGCGTCGAACTCGCGAGTGACGTGCCGAGCGAAGCCCTCATGGGCCTCGATGGCTTCAGCCACGTTGAGATCGTCTTTTTCGCCGACTGGGCCGAGGACGTCCCGCCGGGCCCGTGGCACCGACGCCCCCGCGCCAATCCTGAGTGGCCCGACGTCGGCGTTTTTGCGCAACGCAACAAGGACCGCCCCAACCGGATCCTGCTCTCGACCGTCGCGATTGACACGCTGGGCGAGCGGTCCTTCACGGTGCGCGGCCTCGACGGCATCGACGGAACGCCCGTGCTCGACATCAAGCCCGTCTTTCGCTGGAGTGTTCCGCGAGGCGAGTTGCGCGTCGCACCCTGGAGCGAAGAGCTCGGCGAGCAATACTTCTAGCGAGCGGCCATGAAGGTCGTCAAGACCGTGGCGAGTTGCGGCCCCTGGTCTTCTTGAAGAAAGTGACCCGCGCCCACGATCGTGGTGTGTGCTTGACCTGAGGCACCGGGCACCTTCTCTTTGAAGCGTCGCTCGCCGCCACGGGTAATGGCGTCCCCGTCCGAGAAGCAAAGTAGGAAGGGCTTGGTAAAGCCGGCCAGCACGGCCCAGGCCGCGACGTTCGCGTCGTGGGCCGGGTCCTCGGGCGAGGTGGGCACGAGGGCGGGGAACTGGCGCGCGCCCTCCTTAAAGGTTTCGTCGGGAAATGGAGCGTCGTAGGCAGCGATTATCTCCTCGGAGAGCGGTTTGTTGACGCAGCCCCCCGAAACGATTCGTCCAATGGGCAACTCGGGCGCGGTCTGTGAGTACGTCTGCCAAGCGAAGAAGGCGTCGGTCGCACGTTCCTCTCCGGTAGGTAGTCCGCCGTTTCCAATCGCCACGCGCGCGAAACGCTCGGGATGCTCGCCCACCAATCGCAGTCCCACGAGTGAGCCCCAGTCTTGGCCGAAGAGGGTCACGTCGCGAAGATCGAGGTGCTCAAAGAGCAACTGTCGGGTCCATTCGACGTGACGAGCGTAGGTGTACTCCTCACGCGGCGTGGGCTTGTCCGAGCGACCGAATCCGATCAAGTCAGGCGCGACGACGCGGTGTCCGCTCGCCACGAGACCCGGTACGACGTGGCGATAGAGGTACGACCAGGTGGGTTCGCCGTGCATCAACACGACGACGTCGCCGTCACGACGCCCCTCGTCGAGATAGGCCATGCGCAGCGGCTCTGCGCCGGTGGGATCGGTTACGTCGCCGTAGTTCACGTCAAAGGGAAAGTCCTCCAGATTCGCGAAGCGCTCTTCGGGGGTTCTCAGTCTCTCCATAGTCCTCTCTTACTGTCGAGCCATGCCCTCGCGGGCGGCGCTTTGTTGATCGTCCGGCGAAGCGGCGACGAGTTGAATGTCGACGCGACGCAGCACCCCTTCAAAGGGGAATTCGTCGACGTAGCGTTCCGACACCGGCGAGCCGTGATCGAGTCCGATGCTCATTCCCGTCGACGAGATGATGCGCATCAAAAACGGCAGATGCAGGGAACCAACGTCGCGGCCGTCGACGTGCAACGTCACCTCGGCGTCACGGTGGCCGCGACGAAAGGACAGTCCGAGGGTACAGGCGCCGTCGGGGAGCGTCTCAGTCGAAACGAGAACGTGATGCTCGCCAAAGATGTTGTAGTCAAAGACGAGATGATCATCTTGCACGAAGAGGCTCGCGCCCGCGTTCTCGTTGCCCGTCGCCATGATCACGCCACCTTGGGTCGCGCCACGCACCACTTGGGCTTCCAGGTCCCAGCTGCGGCCCCCGATCCCCGCCGCGGCCTGAGGAGGGATCGGGCTCAGCGGTGGAAAGTAGGTGTAGTGGCGGCTTGGGGGGTGGGGTGAAAATTCACGAAACCGCGGAGCGAAGAGTTCAATGCCGCGGTCGTCGAGGGGCAGTGCGCCGAAGCGCTCGGCGTCCTTCCACCAGAGCTCGATCAACTCGTTCAATTTCTCGGGACGCTGCGCGGCGAGGTTGTGGCACTCGGAAGGATCGCGTTCCACGTCGTAGAGTTCCCAGTCGTCATCGTCAAAACTCACGCCGTAGACATGGCGCGTGACGGCCTTAAAGCCTTCGTGGTACATCGCGCGGTGCCCACCCATTTCGAAGTACTGCGACGTACGAGCGCTCGGCTCATCGGCATTGTTGAAGGTGTACGTCATCGAATGACCCGCTAGGGGTATCTGGGTGAGGCCCCGATAGGTGGCCGGTGCGCTCACCCCCGCCGCCTCAAATACGGTGGGTGCGACGTCGGTGACGTAGTGGAACTGGTGGCGCACTCCCCCCGCGTCCTTGATCACTTCGGGCCAGTGCGCGATGAGCGGCACGTGAACCCCGCCCTCATGGGTATTTTGCTTGTACCACTTAAAGGGAGTGTTGCCGGCCTGGGCCCAGCCCCAGGGATAGTTCGAGTGACTGTGGGGCCCCCCGATGTCGTCGAGGCGTTTCACGGCCTCGTCGGGCGTTTCGAGGATGAAGTTGAAGTACTTCATCTCGTGCAAGATCCCAAAGGGGCCACCCTCTTGGCTCGCGCCGTTGTCGCTCATGAGGAGCACGAGCGTGTTCTCCCACTCGCCGAGTTTTTTCAGTTGCTCGACGAGACGGCCAATCTGATCGTCCGTGTGCTCTAAAAACGCGGCGAAGGCCTCCTGGAGCCGAGCCGCTAAGCGACGCTGATTCTCGGAGAGCGATTCCCACGCTTCGACACCAGGATTTCGTGGCGCCAGCTCAGTGGACTCAGGCAAGAGTCCCATTTCACGCTGGCGCGCGAACCAACGTTCGCGCGCGACGTCCCAGCCTTCGTCGTAGCGACCGCGGTGTTTAGCCAAATACCGAGGCGGCGACTGATGCGGCGCGTGCATGGCGCCAAAGGCCAGGTACGTAAAAAACGGTCGGTCGGGTCGAATCGACTTGGTGTCGTGAATGAACTCGAGCGTCTTATCGACGAGGTCCTCACTGAGGTGATAACCCTCGCCCACGGTGCGCGGCGGATCGACGCGGTGGTTGTCGTAAACGAGGTCCGGCGCGAACTGGTCGGTCTCGCCGTCGAGAAAGCCGTAGAAACGATCAAAGCCCCGCTGTAGGGGCCACTGATCAAAGGGACCGGCGGACGATGAGTGTTCCATCGACACGAGATGCCACTTACCGACCGCGAAAGTGGTGTAGCCGTCTTCGCGCAGGACCTCGGCCATCGTGGCGGCGTGGTTCGACACGTGTCCGCGCATCGAGGGATAGCCCGAACTCCAGTTCGAAAGTCCGCGCATGCCCACGCTGTGGTGGTTACGTCCGGTTAAGAGCGCTGCACGCGTCGGCGAACACAGCGGCGTGACGTGAAAGTTCGTAAAGCGCAAGCCGCCCGCGGCGAGTTGGTCGATGTGGGGTGTTTCGAGTTCGGAACCGAAGCAGTTGAAGTGTGAAAAGCCCAAGTCATCAACCAAGATGACGATGACGTTGGGTGCGCCCTCGCGCGGGTGCTGCGGCGTTGGCCACCAGGGTGTGGAGTCCGCCAGCGTTCGACCAATGGTGCCTTCGAACGGTTCGTATCCCTGCATGCACCCCCCCTGCTACTCGGTCACGATAGGTCAGAGGCGTCGAAAGCTCTTACGTCGCCAGCCACCTGTCAAGTTCCTCACGCGTGGGACCGCTCGCGGGACCAAGGAACGAAACCGCGACGGCGGCGGCGGCGTTGGCCCAGCGCGCGGCGCTGACTGGATCGGCGCCGCGGTCCAGTTCCGCCAGGAACGCTCCATTATGCACGTCGCCCGCGCCATTTAAGTCAACGACCCGTGTTAAAAAGCCCGCCACCTCGAGTGGCTCGATTCCGGGCGCGGCGACGACACAGCCCTGCGCGCCCTGGCGAAGCACCACCCCAAAGCCGTGTCGCTCTCGGAGTTCCTTCGCGGCCTCCAGTGGCGTCCCGAGACCGGTCAACGCCGTGGCCTCGTGGCGATTACACAACAGCCATTGGGCGCGCTCGAGCATGGTGGCGAGATTGTGCTCGGGGATATCGACCATGCGAGTCGCGGGGTCAAACGCCACCGTGACGTCGTCGAGATCGCTCACCCAGTCGAGCACCAGCTCGGCCTGGCCCGGGTACATCACGTTGTAGCCAGAGACGAGAACCACGTCACCGGACTCGACGTCGAGTGATTCAAGATGTCGCCGATCAAGAGTCGCTTCAGAGCCGGGAGAGGTCACGAAGGTTCGTTCGCCGTCGGGCTCGACGAGCACCACGCAGGTGCCGACGTCGCGCTCGTTGTCGGTGTCGACGGGCGCCAGGATACCTTCGGCGTCGAGCGCCGAACGCGCCAGGTCGCTGAAGGGACCCGTCCCGAGGCGACCCGCGTACAACGTCGTCATGCCCTGACGAGACGCGGCACTCATAGCGTTGAAGCCACCGCCCGTGGTTATGAGTCGTTCGCTCGCGAGCACGTCGCCACTTCGAGGTGGCAACGCGCTCACGCGAAGCACGACGTCGATCATGACCGAATCAAGGCAGAACAAGCGCGCCATAGGCCTAACCTTAGGACGACACGTGAAACTTCTAACGAGCCGATTGCGTCGAATGGATTCGCGGCCCTGACACGTCTTGCCTACAATCGTCAGCAATCACAATGAATGCCAAGGGAGGCCCCGTGAGCGACGAGATCGCTGAGCTGCTCGGTACCGGCGGAAGCAACGCCCTCAAGATTGAAGAGAACGGCATCAACGTCATCGTCGAAGGCGAGCGCAAAGGTCAGCCACGCGAACTCTTCTGGCCCTGGTTTGGCGCCAATGTCTCAGTCCTCGGACTGAGTTACGGCTCCTACGTCCTCGGCTTTGGGATCTCCTTCGCCCAAGCGGTCATCGTCGGATTCATCGGAATTGTCTTTAGTTTCTTGCTTTGCGGCGTCATCGCGACGGCCGGAAAGCATGGCTCGGCGCCCACGATGGTGCTGAGCCGCGCGGCCTACGGAGTACGTGGCAATCGGCTGCCTTCGTTCTTTTCGTGGCTTTTGTGCGTGGGCTGGGAAACGGCACTGACCGTCATCGCCGTACTCGCGACCTCGACCGTCTTCACCAAGTTGGGCTGGGGCGGCGGCACGGGCGTCAAAGTCGTGGCGATGATCGTGATCGCGGCGCTGATCATTGGCGGCGGCGTCATGGGATTCGATCTCATTATGCGCATGCAGGCCATCATCACCGTGGTCACGGGTATCTTGACTGTCTTTTTCATCGCGCTCACCTTTCACCACGTTTCTTGGCACGTGGTCTCACACGTGAAGAGTGGCTCGTTCCAGGAGCTCATCGGCGCCTTGGTCTTCGTCATGACGGGCTTTGGCTTGGGCTGGGTGAACGTCGCGGCCGACTACTCGCGGTATCTTCCCCGCAGCGCCTCCTCCAAAGGCGTCGTGTGGTGGACCACCTTTGGCTCGTCGATCGCACCCATTATTTTGCTGTTCTTTGGCCTTTTGCTCGCGGGCTCTTCAACGAAACTCTCGAGCGCGATTGGTAACGACCCCATTGGAGCCCTGACCACGCTTCTGCCGACATGGTTCCTCGTGCCGTTCGCGATCGTCGCGATACTGGGCATCGTCGGAGGCGCGGTGCTGGACATCTACTCCTCCGGACTTTCACTTTTGTCCGCCGGTATCAGAATGCCTCGCTACCTCGCCGCCGGGGTCGACGGCATCGTCATGCTGATCGGAACGATCTACATCGTCTTTGTCTCGAGCAACTTTCTCTACCAGTTCGAAGGTTTCCTCATCACCATTGGCGTGCTCATCGCCGCGTGGTGTGGCGTCTTCTTAGGAGATCTCCTCGTTCGCTCCTCGAACTATTCCGACCGCGATCTCTTTGACGCCAACGGTCGCTACGGTGACGTTCGTTGGTCCGCCGTGCTCACCACCGTCGTCTCGAGTGTCGTGGGCTGGGGACTGGTCACGAATACCTTCGCCTCGTGGCTCACCTGGCAGGGCTACCTCTTACAGCCCTTCGGACTCGGCGGCAAGAGCGGGGCGTGGGCCTACGCCAACTTGGGCGTGCTCGTCGCCCTGGCGTTGAGCTTCGCGGTGACGGCGCTGACCTCTCGCACGAGTGTCGCGCGTCAAGAGTCACGTAGCGTCTGACTACCGAAGTTCAAAACGCGACTCCTAGACTGAGTGCGGGTCTGGTGAAGGAGTCGCGATGCGTATCGGGGTACTGACCGCTGGCGGGGACGCTCCCGGACTCAACGCGGCCATTCGAGCCATCGGCGAATTGGCACTTCGCGACGGGCACGAAATCATCGGCATCGCTAACGGGTGGGCCGGGCTCGCCCAAGAGTACGCGGGCGCTGCCCTGGATGCTTCGCAGTTGCGTGGCGTGGTCGGCCAAGGCGGCACCCTGCTCGGTACCGCGCGCTTCGACCTCGATCGCCCCGCCGGAGGGCGCGAACGTGTGCTCAGCGCCATCGATGAGCGCCTCGACGCGCTCATCGCTATTGGTGGCGACGGCACACAGCAAGTTTCGCGGTGGCTCGCCGAACGAGGCGCCCCGGTCGTGGGCGTACCCAAGACGCTTGACAATGATCTACCTGGTACGAACTACTGCATTGGATTTGACTCAGCCATCTCGGTCGTCGCGGAGTCCTTGGACCGACTACACACCACGGCGGCTTCGCACCACCGAGTGATGGTGATTGAGACGATGGGCCGTACGACCGGCTGGGTGGCCGCGCTCGGTGGTCTCGCGGGTGGGGCCGACCTGATCCTTATCCCCGAATTCCCCATGGCCATGAGTGACGTGCTCGAACACGTCAAGCAGCGTCACCGGGCGGGACTCGGTTACTCGATCGTGGTCGTCGCCGAGGGTGTTGACCTTTCGACCCTTGGCGGCGTCGAAACTGGAGAACTCTCGAGCGAGGGCGTCGGAGGGGGGCGCCTCGCGTCGCGAGGGGTCGGTCAATTCGTTGCCTCGCAGATCGAAGCCGGGGGCGAATTCGAAGTTCGCACGACCGTGCTCGGACACCTCCAGCGCGGCGGAAGTCCTACGGCCCACGACCGAATCTGGGCGACGCGCGTGGGCGCCGGCGCGTACGAGGCGGTCGTCACTGGTAAGTTCGCCACGATTCCCGTCGTGCGCGACAATCACGTGACCTTGGTGCCTCTTAGCGACGTCACGCCCGGGCAACGCCAGGTTCCGCGCGAGCTCTACGACCTCTGCGCGGTCTTCTTCTAGGTCGTGAATGAGTGCACGACTCGCCACTCACTTCCCTCAGGATCGGTGAAGTGCGAGTAATGAAGCGACGACGCACTCGGGTCAAGTAGCACGACTTCATCATCTCAACCCTCGCAGTTTCATTATTTCGCCGCATCGAGTAAATGTCGCGCCTCATCGTTGGGCTACTACATTGACCTAAACATCGCGATGGTCGTTACGAGCAGAAGGAAGAGCGAATGGTCGATGAGCAGCGACCGGGACCCGTCGCCCTCGTGGGTTCGGGCGAGTACCTCGAATACATGATGCCGCTCGAAGCCCAACTCATCAAGGGTCGCCCATTGAGATACGTGCAACTCGCCACTGCCTCGGTACCTGATGGTCCCGAAGTCGTCGCGCGTTGGCACCGCCTCGGTCACGAGCAGGCCATTCGAATGGGCGTCGAGCAGGTCGTCGTGCCGGTCGTCAGTCGAGACGATGCGAACAGCCCAGCGCTCGCCTCGTTGGTCGAAGGGGCGGGACTCATCTATCTTTCGGGCGGCCATCCCACCTTTCTCGCCGAAACGCTCCGAGAGACAGCGGTCTGGTCGGCAATCGAAAAGGCGTGGCGAAGTGGCGCGGCGTTGGCGGGCTGCAGCGCAGGTGCCATGGCGCTCACTTCGTGGGTCCCCTCACTTCGCCATCCCCTCGGCGGCGGAACCGCCGGACTCGGTCTCATCGCCGACCTTCGCGTCATCCCCCACTTTGATGCTTTCGCCTCGCGGATGCCCGACGCCATCACCAGGTTCCTAGCGCCCGACTCGGGCAACGCGACGCTCTTAGGTATCGACGAGGACACCGCCATCGTGGGCGGACTTGAGGAATGGACCGTGTGGGGCCGTCAGAGCGCCTGGCGACTGCACGATGGTCGGCGCGAAGAGTTGACCGCCGGCACTACATTTCGCACGACTGCCAATTAATTTCCTAACTGCTCGCTGATTTTTCCAGGCGGGCACAAATTTGACTACGAGCGAGCGCACGGTGAAAGAGCGACGTGCCGCCAACTGTTCTATCGAGCCACGACACACGTCATGCGCGACAATGGCCCCCTGGTAGGGACCTCTAAAATTGCTCGTCACTTTTTGTAGGGCCGCGCTCATCGAGCCCAACGAGCTTCCAGGCCAAGGAACTTTTTAGTTTGCGTCCGACGAAGACGAATGCCGCAATCGCTCGATGCCGAGTGGTTGTCGCGCTCAAGCAGTCGGCTACGTCCACTAAGACCAATTTTTCGTGCTCACCCCAAAAGCGGGTGGGATTCGTGTCGAGCACGAAGCTCAACTTCGAATGCGGGAGAAGGGGCTCTTGACGCAAGAGAGTCGTGGCGGGTTGATTGGCCGTGGCGAGATCGTCAAGGTCAGGCGGCGAGCCACGCAATGGTGGAATTGAATTCTTATTGAATCCTTCGCTAGAGCCCTTTAATGGGCTACGTTCATCTCCTATTCTCTCTGCGTCACGACCAATGTCCCCCCAGTCGTAGAGGAAGGTATGTCACGCCAGTCACCGCGCCACGCGCGACTCGATGTTGCCGCGCGTACCGGTGGCGCGGACGGCAACACCCGTCTCACCGCGACACTCGGACTCCTACTCATCGTCATCTTGTTCGTCGAAGGAATCACGATCCTCCAGGTTGGAAGCCTTTTAACCCTGCACGTCTTCGTCGGCATGCTCGTTTTGCCGGTCGTGATTGCCAAAATGGGAGCCACCTCGTGGCGCTTCGTCAAGTACTACTGGGGGTCGACGGAATATCGGCGCAAGGGCCCACCACCTCCACTGTTGCGCCTGCTCGGTCCCTTCGTCGTGGTCTTGACCCTGGCCGTAATCGCGACCGGCGTGTTGTTGATCGTGATTGCGCCCCAGTCGCTTCACCCTCAACTTCTCCAACTTCACCAAATCACCTTCGTTCTCTGGTTCGGCGCCACGGCCATCCACGTACTTGGGCACCTCCTCGAGACCGCCAAGGTCGCCCCCCTCGACTGGGTCAGGCGTACACGTCGCGACGTCATGGGCGCGTCGATGCGCCAGTGGTTGGAGGTTGGTTCGCTGCTAGCTGGCGTCGTCGTGGCGCTCTGGATCACTCCTTACGCCGGTCACTGGCAGTTCTTCAGCCACTAGGCCGCCGCGCCGCGACTACAACGATTCAGGCGCATCACCGATCGCTCGTGGTTGTCAGGAACGAGCCGTGTTGACTGGTCCGTTCGCAATTTGGAAGACCTTGCGGCGAGAAAACATCCTCGTGAGCAGTTTGCATATGTCGCTCGCCACCAGTGCGCACAGGGTCAGATTCCAAATCCTTCTCCAGTCGACCACGGACCCATTCGTCGACGTTGACCCGACGCCGCGACAATTCCGCCGAACTCTCGCCAGAGGAGGTTCGCCGATAAGGTGGTCGCGTGTCACGCCACTTACACGTGCCGCGATCACGTCGTAATCAGTGAGTCTCTTTGATGGTGTTCGGCGTCGCCTTTGGTTACGTGGAGGCCGCGGTCGTCTACTACTTGCGCCAGCTCATCACGTATCGGTTCAACAACTCGCTGCGCCACTACCACGTCTTGTTAAATCTGGGCTTCATCACCTTCGTGAGACCCCTTCATCAGATAATGATTTCTACGAGAATTACCGACGCCGAGGTCGTGCGCGAAACGGCGACCATGGTCATGCTCGCTGCGGTGGCTCTCCTTGCGGCGCGTCGGCCACTCGCCCGGCTCGGTGCCTTCATGGTGGGCTTTGCGACGTGGGACCTGACTTACTACGTGTGGCTGCGCGTTCTCATTCATTGGCCCCAAAGTCTCTTCACCAAAGACGTCTTTTTCTTGATCCCCGTCACGTGGATCGGCCCCGTCTTAACCCCGGTCATCATTTCGAGCGTTCTTCTCGTGGCCGGTTCGTGGCTCTACCTCGGCGAAACGCCCTCTGATACCACTACTCCGCCGGCGGCCAACCCGCAATAGTTCCGCGCCCCGAGGGATAGCGAACATTCTTCGCGCGAACGAACTCCATCATGGTCTCCGCCGCGTACTCCCGACCGTACCCGCTGCCCTTCACACCACCAAAGGGCGAACCGATGAAGTTTCGCCGCGTGTAGTTATTGACGAAGACCATCCCGACTTCGAGTCGCGGCGCCATCGCCGTGGCGCGACGTTCGTCACTCGTGCAGATCGCGGCGGTAAGCCCGTATTGAGAGTCGTTCGCGATTTCAATGGCTTCGTCGTCGGTGGAATAGCGCATCAGGGCCGCCACTGGTCCAAAGACCTCTTCCTGGGCCAGGGTCATCGAACGAGTGACGTCGCCGAAAATCGTCGGCGCGACGTAGTAGCCACTCTTTAACTCCACGTCGTCGGGGAGCGAACCTTCATACAGCAGCGTCGCGCCTTCTTCTTTGGCCCGCTTGACGTAATCGCGCACTCGATCGTACTGACGCTGATCGACGACAGGACCGATATCCGTGCGCGCCGCGAGCGGATGGCCCACCACCAGGCGCTCGGTAGCCGACACGAACTTCTCGGCGAACTCGTCGTAAATCGACTCGTGCACCACGATCCGTGACGTTGACGTGCAGGCCTCGCCCTGGTTGTAAAACATTCCCTCAACGGCGATGGCGACGGCCTCATCCACGTGGGCGTCATCGAGCACCAAGAGCGCGTTCTTGCCGCCGAGCTCGAGGGTCGTAAAGGTCAGATTCTTCGCGGCACTCTCCATGACGCGTCGCCCCGTCGCCGTGGCGCCGGTAAAGGAGATTCGTTCGACGCGCGGGTGTGACGCGAGGAACGGCCCAGAGCTCAAACCACTCACCGCGTTGATCACGCCGGGGGGCAACACCTCACTCGCGAGTTCTACGAGGCGAAGTACGGTGAGCGGGGCTTGTTCGCCGGGCTTGATGACGACGGTGTTGCCGGCCGCCAAAGCGGGGGCGCACTTCTTGGAAAAGTGAATCGGCGGCCAATTAAAGGGCAGGATCGCCGCGACCACGCCATAGGGCTCATAGTTCACGTGGGCCTCGATCGGTCCTTGATGCAAGATCTCACCGTGAATGCTCTCGGCGATGCCCGCGTAGTAATCAAAACTTGAGTGACTCGACAACACGTCGACGCGCCAGGCGTCGCGCTTAGGCTTGCCCACTTCGCGCGCGCAGATTTCGGCCAACTCCTCAGCGTGCTCGCGAATGACCTGGGCGACTTGACGCATGAGAATGCCGCGATCCTTGGGCGAGCGATCACGCCACGAGGACTCGTAAGCGCGCCGCGCGTCGCGCACGGCGCGATCCACCATCTCTTCGCTGGCCACGGCCACTTCGGCGAGCGGGCGCGCGTTCGATGCTTCGAGTACCTCGAAGAACGCTTCGTCATCGTCGACGAAGTGTCCGCCGACGAACGATCCCCACTTCGCTCGCGCCGCGAAAACGGCGTCGGAAAGGCTGGAATCGACAATATCTGACGTCACTTGGTCCCCCTCTCGTGAGTCTTGGCCACACTAGTGAGTGCCGCTCGAGCCCATCGGTAAGATTTTTTCACCACGCCACGTTTCACTCCACGAATAGGGCCAGATCCCCGAGTTCGCGCAGCGACGCCTCGACGCGGTCAAGAGCCTCACTCGGTCGAAATTCACGCCGCAGGTCGACCAGGGTCCGAAGGGCCGCCAGCGAAAGCCGTCCATCGAGGATGAGACCGTTCTTTGGATCCTTTAGCACCGCGAGGTGCGAACGCGCCTCGACGTCGCTTAAGCCCAGTGCCAAGGATGCCACTTCGCTACCCACGTCGTCGAGTTCACCCGAGAGGAGGTCCCTCGAGGTGGCGAGAATGACCTCAACGAATCGTTGTCGAGCCTGCGCGTCGCTCTTGCTGACGTCCTCGAGCGCCGCCAGGACCGTACCTAGATAGGGGCCCAAGTCCGTCACACCCGAAACGAAGTGACAACCTTGCGCACCCGCTCGCAATTCATTTCCGGCGTTCAATATCGTCGCCGCACATCGACCTTCGATAAGCATCTGCGCGCGCCGCGGTGTCGAACCGAGCGATTCCACTGCGTACTGGCCGGGAGCGAGCCCCTCGCGCGCCAGCAGGGCAAAGGCTACGAACGCAAAACCGGATTGGGGAACATCGACTCCGACGACCGATCCGGCAACGTTCGCCACTTCACTCACGTCGGGCGCGGTCCAAAGTGAAAGTCCGAGGCCCTGATCGACGCCGGCGAGGACTTCGACCTTCAAGAGATGTTCGAGCGGGTTGTCGGGCAGGAATCGATACGCCAACACGTTGTCGGGGCTGGTGAAGACAACGTCAAACTCTCGCGCTTCCAGTGACGCGAATTGGGCCGGGGACGACACCACGGCCACCTCTTCGACCTCAAGGCCGGCGTCACTCAGTCGGCCAAGGCGCTGGGCGACGCGAAGGACGAGGGGTGGGGTGAATGTACCGACGCGCAATTTCGTTATAGCCACAATCAATCTTGGCAGATGAGAGCACCAAAAAGAAAGGTCCCTCGAACGCACTCGGCGTTCGAGGGACCTTTGGGGGGGAAACTTCAAAACTCGACGAAAACTGCTCCGATGGCGAACGTGACGCCAATGAACCCCAGCAGCGCTTCGATAATGATGGTGAAGGTATTCATTCGGCACCTCAATCGTTAACTACGTAAGTCTGCTGCGTCATTCAAAGACCCAGCCAAGAACAAGATGAACGCTCCCTAACAGCGTGTGTCCTAATTGGACCCACCGGTTCGCCTTGACCAGCTGAACCAGTAGTTCAGTGGTGCTTGCTCACCGTCCGACATCCCAGACGTTGATTCGGCTGAGTTCTCGGTTCCGACCCAAGACCCTCATCACGTTGCCGTGACGGTTGTGCGGGTGACGATCGGCTCTTCCCGCGTGCTTCGCGGTGCAGATCCGTGGCGGATCAGGCGGTGGAGAGAAGCAGAGCGCGCGTTGGGTCCAGCAGTGTCACCGCGGAGGGTCCCGCGGGCTGCCAGCGGGCGAGGTTGATGGCCGCGTTGAGGTCACGGTCGATGACCAGGCTGCAGGTCCCACACGAGTAGGTCCGCGTCGACAGGTCGAGGTCCTCTTTGACCACGCCACAGCCCGAGCAGGTCTTGGACGAGGGGAACCATCGGTCGGCCACCCGCACCTCGACCCCGTGCCATCGGGCCTTGTAGAGGAGCTGGCGTGACAGCTCGCCCATGGCGGCGTCCGAGATTGATCGAGATAGGTGTCG
>Ga0307374_10007469_pt1 | contig 16620 bp, 14 predicted proteins | sample OX3MG_FD_202532 | JGI IMG/M metagenome (GOLD analysis project Ga0307374, IMG submission 202532) | Soil microbial communities from Risofladan, Vaasa, Finland - OX-3 | ecosystem: Environmental > Terrestrial > Soil > Coastal area > Acid sulfate soil | place: Finland: Risofladan, Vaasa | collected... | reverse complement strand
AGGACCTCGCGCTCGCCGAAGGAAATCCGCAGCCCCGCAACCTCAAGCCCGGGCATCTAGGTCCCCTGCCCGCGGAGCTTGTCATCCGCATAGTCGCCGAGGAAGTTGAACGCCAGCACAGCAATGATGATGGCGACTCCGGGGAAGACGGACATCCACCATTGCCCGCTGGTGATGTACGACGCGCCCTGTGCCACCTGAACGCCCAACTCGGGCGAAGGCGGCTGGATGCCGACGCCGAGGAAGCTCAGTCCCGACACGTCCAGGATGGCCCAACCCGACATCAGGGTCGCCTGCACGAGCGACGGCCCCACCGCGTTCGGCAGGACATGCAGAGCCATCACCCGCGTCCGGGAACCGCCGACTGCCCGCGCTCCCAGCACGTAGTCAGCGCCCCGAACCGTGAGCACGGCGCTGCGGGTCAGCCGCAAGATATAGGGGACGTAGGCGATAGTGACGGCGATGATCACGTTGCGGAGGTTGTTCCCGAGCACTACAGCGATCGCGAGCGCCAGCAGGAACGACGGGAACGACATCACGATGTCCACGACCCGCATGACGATGTCATCGACCCACCCGGCCAGGTACCCGGTGACCAGGCCCACCGCCGCACCGATAACCAGAGCGAGACTGGCGACGACCAGGCCGATCACCACGTCGATCCCGATCCCGTAGACCACCCGCGACAGCACGTCGCGGCCGAACTCGTCTGCACCGAACCAGTGACCGTGGCCCGGCGGCGCGGAGATGAGATGCGGGTTGATCGCGACCGGGTTGTCTGGCGGCGCCAGGTGGCCAACAACCGCCACGATGACGACGAGCCCGGCCAGGATGCCGCCCAGGGCCAGGTTCGGATGCTGCCGGAACTCCGCCCACACCCGCGGCAACCTCCCCCGGCGAGCGTCCGCGACCGGTTCCGCGCTGGAGCCCACGTCCGTCAGGCCCACGTCAGCGCCGTCCCGCCGGCGGCACGGAGACCACGCGGCGACCCGTCCATGACGGCCGCGGCCGCGGCCGCCGCGGCGCGGCCGTGCCGGACGAGCCGAAGCGGATTCTGGGGTCCGCCGCCGCGTACAGGAGGTCGACGACGAGGTTCAGCACCACGTACACCACCCCGACCATCAGGATGTAGCCCTGAATCGCGGCGAAGTCGGTCGTCGTCACCGCGTTCCACGCGTACAGCCCGATGCCCGGCCAGTCGTAGATCCGTTCCACCAGGATGCTGCCGCCGAGCAGGAACCCGAGCACGATGCCGAGCGCCGTGAGCACCCTGATCGAGACGTTCCGCAGGACGTCGTTGCGCAGGATCTCGCGGCGGGACAGCCCGTAGGCCCGCGCCGTCCTCACGTAGTCGCTTCTGGCCACCTCCAGGGTGGCCGACCTGGTGATCTTCAGGATGGGCGCGGTCTCCACGATACCCAGCGTCAGCGCCGGAAGCGCGAGGTGACCGAGCCCGTCGCCGAAGGTCGCCCAGTTGCCGCTGATCAGGCTGTCGACCAGCAGCGAGTGGGTACGGGCGGGCGGAAGCACGGCGAACGCGCTGACTTCCCCCGAGGGCGCCGGGGCGATGTGCCAGGTCGCGTAGAACACGACCAGCAGGACTAGTCCCAGCCAGTACAGCGGAATGCTGGTGCCGATAATGGCCCCGATGCGACCCGCCCAGTCGGGGGCGCGTCCCTCGTGCAGCCCGGCCGCGATGCCGAGCGGCACGCCGATGACCGTGGCCAGGACCGTGCTCGCGACCGCCAGCTCCGCCGTGGCCGGCAGCCGCGTCAGCAGGTCCTGCACGACGGGGTTGCTCGTGGTGTAGCTGGTGCCAAGACTGCCGTGCACGAGATCGGTGACATACGACCGAAACTGCGCGGACAGGGGACGGTTCAGCCCCATCTGCCGCTCGATGATCTTGATGGTGTGCGCGTCGGCATAGCCTCCGGCCTGCACGAGTGCCGGATTGCCGGGCAGGATGTGGGTGACGGCGAATACCACCACGACAATCCCGGCGAGGGTCAGGACCGCCAGGCCCAGCCGCCGAAGGACGTACCGTCCCATTACGCGCGCCCCTTCTCGATTGTGCCAGATGGCCGGCGGCTAGGACTTGCTCAGCATCGAGAACCGCACGTAGTTATCGGGGAACACGTTGACCCCGGAGACGTTGGTCCGCGTGGCCAGGACGAAGTTCTGTGAGTAGAGCGGAACGTAGGGAACGTCCGCCGCGAACTGCTGCTGAAGCTCGCGGCTGAGCTGCGCGCGGCGCACCGGATTACTCTCATAGAAACCGGATTTGATCAGCTGGTCGGTCTGGGCGTTGGAGTACTTGGCGACGTTGGTCGCCGCCTTGTTGGACGAGGAAAGCAGCCAGAACATCTGGTAGAAGGGATCGTCGACCCACGAGTACCAGTAGTCGATGAACATCGGCAGCTCGCCGGCGCCCTGCTTGGCGCGATAGTTCGCGTCCGACACCTGGTTGACCGTGATTTTGATGCCGACATTCTGCAGCGCTGACTGGATATAGGTCGCTGTGCTGATGTCGTTGGCCCGCGAGGTGGACACCGTCAGCGTGGTCTTGAACCCGTCCGGCATCCCGGCCGCCGCCAAGAGGGCCTTCGCCTTCTGCTGATTGGTCTGGTAGGGCCACACGGTCTTGTCGAGGGTGGGGGTGCCGTCCGCCAGGATCCCGCTGAGCGGGGAAGCGAATCCGTACAGGGAATGCTTGACGAGATCAGAGTAGGGCACGGCGTAAGCGATGGCTTGCCTGACCTTGACGTTGTTCAGCGGGGCGATGGTGTTATTGAGGCCCAGGTAGTTCCAGTTCCGGCTGGGCACGTTGACCAGTCGGACGCCATCGGCACCACGCAGCGAGTTGAGGCTGTCGGCGGGCAGTCCGAATGCGACGTCGATCGATCCCTGCTTCAGCAGCAGTGCCCGGTCGTCGGCCGAGGGCAGGTACTTGAGCAGGACGCCGCCGTTGCGCACCTTGCTCTTGTTCCAGTAGCGCGGGTTCTTCGACAGCAGGTACTGGTTGCCCGACTGCCAGGTCGCCCCCTGAATGTAAGGGCCGGTGCCCGTCATATGCGACTTGTAATAGCTGGCGGCCCAGGGGTCGCTCGTGGTCGCCTGCTTCCTGGACAGCGTCGGATCCACCAGGACCAGGACCGACAGCGGGATGAGCTTCGGGCCCATCGGGTTGGGCTTCGGCAGCCGAATCTCAAAGGACATCGGGCCCGTCACGACCAGCTGCGACGCGTCTGTGACGGTCAGCAGGCTCATGACCTCGGCCGCGTAGCCAGGACCCTTGAGGGCCCGGAGGTAGCTGTAGCGGAAGGTATCGGCGTTGACCGGGGCGCCATTGCTGAATGTGACGCCGGGCCGCACGGTAAACTTGTAGACGGTGCCGTCCGGGGAGATCGAGTAGTTGCTGGAGACGTCGGGCACAAGGCTGCCTGCAACCCCCTGCAAGATCCCGCCCACTTGCTGCACCTGATTATTGACCGGCATCTCGTAAGCCTGGATCACCGCTTCGTAGGCGGCGTCGGAGCGGAACGCGATCGGGTCGAGAGTGTCAATATCGGTATCGAGACCGACCACTATGCCCGCCGAGCTGCCCCCGCCGGCTGAGCCGCCGGTGCCGGACTGGGTGGAACTGGTACCCGAGCAGGCGCTCATCAGCCCGCCGACGAGCGGGAGCCCCAGGCCGAGCGCTGCGCCCGTGGCAAGGAATTGCCGTCGTGTAGCGGGCTCGCGGTCGCTGCTGCCGACACCGCCGTCCTGCATGTCATCCGGTCGCACCACAGGCCTCCTTGCCGACTGGTCAGCACGCTTGTCAAGCTGCGCTTCCGATTTATGGACATCATGTCCACTGTGGGGAATAGTAGCATCGATGTACGGTTCTGCAATAGGTTATGGCGTCTCGGTCCATAATGATCCTGGCTCGGATTTGCCGAGGCGGCCGGCGCTGCGGACGGCAGTCGCGCAGACGTGACAGCGTCTTTACCGGCTCAGTCGTCCCGTTCTTGCGCCCAAGCCGTGCCACGCTTATGGCCAAGACCCCGCTTACCGCTGAACCGCGCATGCGGTGAGTGCCGAACGGTCACCCGGCGGCCTGCTGGCGAGTGCTGTCGAGAAAAGCCAGTATCCGCCCGATCCCGTCCAGGAGGACGGGCATCTCGGTGGCGAGAGAGATTCTCACGAACCCTGCACCACCGGCGCCAAAGGCCGACCCGGGCGCCACCGCCACGCCCGCCTGATCCAGCATCGCGGTCGCCAGCGCCCAGTCGTCGGCGACCCAGGGTGACGTGTCAAGCCACAGGTAGAAGGCGCCGGATGGCACCAGGACGTCCACCTTCTTCGCGGACCGCAGAGCAAGCACCGCCGCGTCTCTCCTGGCCAGGTAGGCGTCACGCATGTCCGTGACCACTTCCTGCGGTCCGCGCAAGGCGGCCACCGCCGCCGCCTGCACCGGTGCGCTGACACAGGAAATCAGCGGTTCCTGGAGCTTGGCCAGGCTGTCGCGGACATCGGCCCGCCCGGCCACGGCATAGCCGACCCGCCAGCCCGTCATGGAATAGGTCTTGGAGAAGCTGTAGCAGGCGATCACGTTCTCGGGCGAGCCGAGCGATCGAGGGCTGACGAAGCTCTCGTCGAAAACAATCTCGTCGTAGCACTCATCGGAGATGATCCAGATACCCCGGTCGCGCGACCACTCGAGGATCTCAGAGATCCTGGCCGCCGTCATGACCGAGCCCAGGGGATTGGACGGGGAGTTCAGTATCAGGACCTTGGTTGAGGATGTCGTCGCCGCATCGAGATCCTCGATACACGGCTGATACTCCTGCGCAGCCCGGAGCCGGTAAGGCTGGACAACGCCGTTGAGCAACGTGGCGATCATCCTGAAGTTCGGCCAGCCTGGATCGGGCACGAGGACACCATCTCCGGGCTCCACCAGCGCCAGCATGGACAGGTACAGGGCCTGCACGCCGCCCGCCGTGACTACGACGTCATCCCTGCTCGCCACGTAACCGTTGCTCCGCCGGATCTTGTCGGCGATGGCCTCACGCAACTCCGCCACGCCGGCGTTGGCCACGTACTTGGTCTGCCCGTTTCGTGCCGCGCGCGCCGCTGCCTCGACGATGTGCGGCGGGGTCGGGAAATTCGGCTCGCCGACCTCCAGGTGGATGACGTCCCCCGCGGTCCAGGCGAGGTCCATGAACGCGCGGATGCCCGAGCGGGGCATCGAGCTCGCCGGGGCTGACAAGTCAAAGGCCTGCACGTTATAGCTCTCCCGTCGCGCTTTCCGCTCCGGGCAGATGCCCCGCGCCGGCCCCTGGTCCGCTCCCGGCCAGAAGCGCGGCGCCGTGGTCGGGCTCCTGGACGCCCTGGGCCAGCCGCCGGACCCGGCGGGCAAGGTCCTCGCCGGAGTCGCCGGAGCGCACCAGCGCCGATCCCAGCCCCACCGCGGCGGCGCCCGCGCTGAGCCAGCTGGCGACACTCGGCAGGTCGACACCGCCCGTTGGAACGAATCCCACGGCGGGAAACGGCCCGCGCAGGGCCCGGAGGAAGTCCGGGGTCAGGCCACCGCAGGGAAACAGCTTGAGTAGCCGCAGCCCGAGTCGGCTCGCGCTCGCGATCTCGGTCGGGCTGAACACGCCCGGGATCGGCAGCACGCCGCTATGCCTGCACGCCGCCACAACGTCAGGATCGAGGTTGGGCGCGACGCAGAATTCCGCGCCAGCTGAGGCAGCGGCCGCCACCGTGCTCTCGTCCAGCACCGTGCCCGCGCCGAGCAGGACCCGATCGCCCAGTGCCGACCTGACGTTCCTGATCGAATCGATGGCGTGCGGGTGGTCCATCGTGATCTCCACCGCGGCCAGGCCCGCGCCGACCAGGGTCCGGCAGATGTCGACAATGCCCGCAGGGCTGTCCAGCCTCAGGATCGCGATGACCCTGGCCTCACGGATCCGCTCCTCGGCGGTGCCGGTGGCACCAGGGCCAGGCTCGCTCATCTGTGAATCCGTCCCGCCACACTGGCACTCGCGTCGAAGTCCGCCGCTGGCCGCAGCCACGTGTCACCGGGCAGCGTGTACATGTGCGCCGAGCTTCTGGCGGCCGCGCTGGCCACCTCCACCAGCTGATCCTTAGCCAGCAGGCCCGCGAGGAACGCGGCCACCGCGACGTCGCCCGCGCCGAACGCGTCCAGCACGGTGGCCTCAGCGGTTCCGCTGGCCGCCTGCTCCCCGCCGACGACGGTGACGTTCACGCGCACCGCTCCGTGGCCTGCTTGCTGCTGGGCGCGGACCACCACCAGGTCGAGGCCGAATTCCTGGCGGACCTGGTCCGCGAGCTGGTCATCCGGCTCTCCCCCGGTGATGAGCGCCAGGTCGAAGGGCGAGGCGAAGAGGATGTTCACCCGGGGCAGTACGCGGCGGAACGCGGCGGCAGCAGTCGCCCGGTCCCAGAGCTGACTTCGGTAATTGATATCGAACGACGTCATCACCCGCGCCGCCGCAGCGCTCTCGAGCGCTTCGAGGACGGCCTTCTCAGCGTCGGCCCCGAAAGCACACGTGATCCCACTACAGTGCAGTACCGCAGCAGAACGCAGAACACGCGGCCAGTCGACCATTCCGGGCGCCAGCCGGCTCGCCGCCGAGCCGATACGGTCGTAGAGCACCTGAGTCGGGCGCGGGTGGGCGCCCTCTTCAACGAAATACAGGCCAGCCCGAGCGTCACCGTCCCACTCCACCGCAAGGTCGACCCCGTGCCGGCGCGCATGACTGGCGATGCGACGGCCGAGCGGATTGCCGGGCAGTCGGCTTACCCACCGCGTCCGGCAGCCGAGCTGGGCGAGAGCCACCAGCACGTTGAGCTCTGCGCCACCCACGTCGACAGTGAGCGTGCTGGCATACTCGAGCGGCACATGGCCACCGGCCGTCAGCCTGAGGAGCGCCTCCCCGAAGCCGACAACTAGCGGGGGCTCCCGTTCAGTTGAATGGCCCTGACCCGGGATGTCATCGTCTGGCCAGGCGGACGCGCCAGGGCCCGTGGCCCGCGCGCCGTTCATCGCTCCGGACCTGATCGCGCGGGCCGGACGCTGCCGTCCCCGCTGACCGAACTCCCGGTCCCGCGGTTCGTGATGGCTCCGGACCCTCCTGCCACGCGTCTGCTGCCAGGACCGACTCGGGCTCTGCGCGACATTCAATACCTCGCGGTTGATAACTGAGCTTCCAAAATGGACTAATAGTCCAGACTTACTATAAAGATGCTCAAAGTGACCGTCAACAGCCAGGTACCGCGCACCATCAGTTAGTTTCCGCAGGCCCGGCCGGGCACCGCTCGCTGGGTCAGCGGTCCGCACTACTCACCTCGGCCCTGGTTGTCCCGGCGGCGCTCGTCCCGGCAGCACTGGCCAGGCCGCTGCCGGCCTCGGCGGGGGTGAAGCCAAGGCGGACGGAGACCTCGCGTGCCGCCTCCATCAGCGGGCCGGTGAGCTGCTCGGTTCGTTCCCAGGTCATCCGCATAGTCGGACCGGCGAGGCTGACGCTGCCGACAAGCTCGCCGAGATGGTTGAAGATCGGGGCGGCGATACAGCGCACTCCCAGCTCGTTCTCTACGTCATCGATGGCGTATCCGTGCCGGCGCATGCGGTCTAGCTCCGCGCGGAGGATCTCCGGCGCGACGATCGTGTTAGCTGTGCGGCGCTCCAGTGGTTCTGCCAGGTACCGATCCTGCTCCTGTGGCGGCATGAAGGCGAGCAGCGCCTTGCCCAGGCCCGTGCAGTGCAGCGGATTCATGCCCCCCACCCTGGACACCATCCGGAGCGAATGCTGGCTTTCTACCTTGTGGATATACAGCACGGACCGGCCCTCGGGCACACCCAGGTGGCAGGTCTCGTTGCTCAGCTCCACCAGCCGGGCCATGACATCCGAAGCGACCTCGCGCAGCTCAAGGGAGGCGAGGAACTCCGAGCCCCAGTGAGCGCACCGAGGGCCTAGCCGGAACAGGCCGTCCGCCGAATGGCGGACCAGGCGCGCATCAATCATCGCGTCGAGAAGCCGTATGACGGTGCCGCGCGGGAGGTCTACCTGACTCACCACATCCGTCAGCCGCATGCCCTCTCGGTGAGCGGCGAGCAGATTGACAATAGCAATTCCCTTAACCAGAGCCTTGGCTGACCCGGTAGCCCCACCAGCCACCATGGACTTGCTGACCATAGTCAGAACTATACACCACTGTAGGTAGATATTCACTATCGTAGGTTCGCTGAACAAGGACCGTCGCGGACTTTGCGCAGCGGACGGAAATCATCCGGCGGGCAGGCGCGCTCCCCCGTCGACGGCAATGGTCACGCCGGTCACCATGTCAAACGTGGCGGAGCACAGCACGGCGACGACCCCAGCGACTTCCGCCCTCGTCGCCATGCGCCTGGCGGGCGTCTTGCTCAGGGTCCGCTGGACGAACCCCGGGTCGTAGCTGGCAATCTCCCCGGCCGATTCGGCTATCTGGCCGGGCGCGACGCAGTTGACCGTGATAGCGGGGCCCAGCTCCAGCGCGAGCTGCTCCGTCAGCGTGATCATCGCCTTCTTTGCGAGGGAATACGCTGAGTGATTTCGCAGGAAGGCCGACCCGGCCGAGATATTGATCACCCGGCCCCAGTTCGCGGCTGCCATGCCGGGCGTTACCCGGCGGGTGGCCAGGTAGGCGGCCTTGACGTTCGCATTCCATATGCGGTCGAATTCCGCCGGCTCGAGGTCCGCGAAGGGGGTCATCGTGAAGGGCCCGGCATTATTAACCAGGATGTCGACGCTCGCGCCCATGAGCCGTTCCGTTTCCGTGACCACGGAATCGACGCCGTCGGGAGTGCTCACATCTCCGCCGATGGCGGCATGCCCCGATCCGTCCAGGCTCTCTGCCACTTCTTGCGCGGCCCGGCGCGACGAAAGGAAGTTAACGGCCACGCGCGCCCCCCTGGCGGCCATCGTCCTGGCGATCTCGGCGCCGAGATTTCGAGATGAGCCGGTGACGAGCACGACATGGCCGGCCAGTTTCCACTCAGATGTCATGTCGCGGCCCCGTCCTCAAGTCGCCCACTGCCTTGACCCGGATGCGCAGCGAGTTGCCCGGCAGGTAGCTAATGGGCACCTCGTCAATCTCCACCACCTCGACGGAGCGCGCATCGGCTCCGGCCTCGACGGCGCGCCGCACGGCCTCGCTGATGACCTGGTCCACGGCTCGCTGGCGGCCACCAGAGCCGGCGTCGATAATCCGGTCTACCTCGCCGCCGGCCTGCGCCATCGCCGCGCCGATCGCGTTGGCCACATCCCCCTGCCCAGGCCGCACAACCAGCGAAGCCCCGGGCAGGCTTTCCGGCAGCAGCGCTCCCCCGCCGCCCACCACGACGACCGGAACCGGGTCAGCAGAGACCTTCATGCGGTCGATCGCCTCGGCGACGTTGGCCTCGATGCGGGCCAGGCCGGCCGCCACCACAGCGCGGTCCAGCCCTCGGACCAGGCCCGGGTCACCGATATCAGCACGGCCCGCCGCGACGGAGAGGTCGGTGGCTGTAAGCGTGTCTCCGCCGAACACCAGGCCCTTGATCCTGATCTCATAACCGACGCTGTCGGGCCCGACAGTCACGGCCGCCCCGGTGCGGCGGACGATGCTGCCGCCCCCGAGCCCGAGCGACACGACATCCGGCATCCGGAAATTGGTCCGGACCCCCCCGATATCGGCGGCCAGCGGGGCCTGCCGGGGAAAGCCGTGGCTCAGGATCCCGATATCTGCGGTCGTCCCGCCGATGTCGACCACGGCGGCCTCGCTCAGGCCGCTGAGGAACGCCGCTCCCCGCATGGAATTAGTGGGCCCGGAGGCAAAGGTCGCAACCGGGAACTTCCGCGCGTACTGGGCGCTCATGAGCGTCCCGTCGTTCTGGCTCATGAACAGTTCACCTGTGATGCCGACCGTCGCCAGGGCATCCTCCAGGGCCTGAACGGTGTCTGCCGCCAGGACCCTCAGGCATGCGTTGATGACAGTCGCGTTCTCCCGCTCCAGCAGCCCGATACGCCCGATGTCGGAGGAGAGCGTTATCTCCAGATGCGGCAGGTGCTCCCATAGGATGGCGGCCGCCTCGACCTCGAACTCAGCGTTAATCGGGGAGAACACCGAGGTGATCGCGACGGAGGCCACGGCCTGTGCCGCGAGCTGGTCGGCCACCTTATGCAGCGTGTCCCGGTCCAGCGGGGCGATTTCGGTCCCGTCGTACTCATGCCCTCCCCCGCACATGAACACCTGCTGGCCAAGGGCCCGGCCCAGGCCGGGCGGCCAGTCGACGAGCGGCGGGAGGCAGAGCGTGGCCGGCAGGCCGAGGCGGACAGCGGCGGTACGGGCCAGATCCTTCGCCTGCACGAAGGCGTTGACGAACTGCGTCGTGCCCACCATCACCGCCGTGACGTCACCGGGCCGGACCCGGTCGGCGTCCGGCTGGCTGCCCGGCGTGGTGTCCAGCAGGTACCGCAGCGAGCCGATGATCCCGTCGGCCACGACCGGAGTCGTCGGGCGCTTCACCGACGCGATGACCTTGCCGCCGCTCACGGCGACGGCATCGGTGTTGGTGCCGCCCACGTCAATGCCGATCCGCATGCCCCGGCTCACGACGTCACGTTCGGCCGAGCGCGCGGAGTATTGCCTCCGGCGTGATCGGGATGCGGTCGATGCCGGGACCCGCGGCGTCGGCGATGGCGTTGCCAATGGCAGCGGCGACCGGGATGACCGGCGGCTCGGCGACGCCCTTGGCCCCGAAGGGGCCTTCCAGATCCTGGTGCTCAAGCGTCACCAGCTCCACGGGCGGCACGTCGACGGCCAGCGGCAGGCCGTAAGCCTCGAGCGTCTGCTGCCGGTAAGTGCCTCCCTCCAGCTGCAGCCACTCCCACAGCGCGTATCCGAGACCCTGGGTGACTCCGCCCTGGACCTGGCCGGCGATGCCGACCGGGTTAATCACCCGGCCCACCTCCTGGACCACGATGTAGCGCAGGATCCGGACGTTGCCAGTCACCCGGTCGATTGCAACCTCCGCGACATGCACGTGATATGTCGGCGTGGGGAAGACCGGGAACAGGAAGCCGGTGGCGCACGACTTGTCGTAAGCCGGCAGAGGGGTGGTGTACGAGCCGCTGCCGGTGATAGGGCGACCACGGGCGGCCGCGGTCCTGGCGATGACCGCGAGGGAGACCCGGCCGGCCGGGTCGCCCCTGACTCCGACGCTCCCGTCTGCGACCTCCAGGTCAGCCAGGCTCGCCTCCAGCAGGTCCGCCGCGGTGCCGAGCACTTGCTGGCGCACCTGCTCCCCTGCGGCCCTGACCGCCCGGCCGACGACGCGGGTCGTCCTGCTCCCCTGAGACCCGGCGTCGTAACCGTTCAGGTCGGTATCCGGCATGGCCACGACCACGCGCGAGGGGTCCAGGGCTAGCTCTTCCGCGGCGATCTGCCGCAGGCCCATCGTGACGGCACCCGAGCCGTTCTCGGTGGCTCCGGTGACCAGTGCGAGTGTTCCGTCCTCGTTCAGGTTCAGGACGGCGCTGCCCGGCAGCGGGTTGGTCAGCCACACGCAGGCCGCCATCCCGACGCCCCGGTCCTCACCCTGGCCCAGCGTGGCCCACGGAGCTACCCGCTCGGCCTCCGCGAATGCCTCGGCGAGGATGCCCGCGTCGGCCAGCACCTGGCCGTTGAGCAGCTTGTCGCCTCCGCGCAGGAGGTTCTGGACGCGCAACTCGCGCCGGTCGCGGCCGGTGACTCGTGCGATGTGATCCATGTGGCGCTCGACCGCGAAGACGAGATAGGTACCGCTCACCCCGCGGAAGGCGCCTGTCGGCGCCGTGTTGGTGTACACGGCGCGGCACCGGACTCGCCCCCGGCCGACGCGGTACGGCGAGCCCGCGGTGAACATCGGGATGCTCGCGAGGAACGGAGCGTCGATCGCGTACGCCCCGCTGTCGAAGATAACGTCCATATCGCGGGCCAGGATCTCGCCGTCTCCGCTCACCGCCGACCGGATCCGCACGATGGCGTTTTCCCGGCAAGGAGCGGTAATGAGGTCCTCCGGCCGGGTGTTGACCAGGCGCACCGGCCTTCCTACCCGTCGTGCGAGCAGCGCGGCATAGGGCTCAGGGCCGGTGTCCAGCTTGGCGCCGAACCCTCCCCCGATGTGGTGGCCGACGACGCGTATCGCGGACTCGTCGACGCCCAGCGCCTGGGCCACCCGGCCGCGCACGCTGAACGGGAACTGGTGGGAGACATGAATGATGTAGCGCCCATGCTGGTACTCGGCCACCGCCCCTTTGGGCTCGAGGTAGGCCTGGTACTGGCGGTCGGCACGGTACTCGTCCTCCACGACGAACTTCGCGGTCGCGAAAATATCCTCCACCCCGCCGGGGTCAGAGATCATGTCGCAGACGACATTGTCATAACGCGGCCAGTCGGCACCATCGGCCGTCCGGTACGACACCAGCTCCGGATGCACCAGGACCGCGCCCGGCTCGAGAGCCGATTCTGTCTCCGTCACGGCCGGCAGCTCGGTGATCTCGATCCGCAGCCTGCGCAGCCCTTCCCGCACGGCCGAGATGGTCTCCCCGACCACTGCGGCGACGGGCTCGCCCGCATACCGGATCCGCTCCGACGCGAACAACGGCTGGTCCCAGAGCACCAGTCCGGTCGGATGATCAGGTGCCTGCGCCGCGCTGACCACCGCCAGCACGCCCGGAACTCGCTCGGCCTCGGCGCTGTCGATGGTCACCACCTGCCCGGCGGGGACCGGGGACCGCCATAGCCCGGCATGCACCATTCCCGGCAGGACGACATCGACTCCGTAGTCCGCCGTGCCGCGGACCTTGACCTCTCCGTCGCTCCGCGCGAAGCCAGCCCCGACGGCGGCGGTCACCGCGAGCTCCCGGCCGCCCGGCCGGCCGCCCTGACGATGTCCTGGTATCCGGTGCACCGGCAGATGTTCCCGCCGATGGCCTCGCGGATCTCGGTCTCGCTCGGACTTGCGTTCTCGGCCAGCAGGGCCGTCAGGGTCATCAGGAACCCCGGCGTGCAGTAACCGCACTGGACGGCGCCCGCTGCCACGAACTCCCGCTGCAGCGCGCTCAGCTCCCCGTCCGTGGCGGCGAGCCCCTCGACGGTCGTCACCTGGCGCTGAGCAGCGGCTGCCGCGAGGTAGATACACGAGTCGACGGGCTGGCCGTCGAGCAGCACCGTGCATGCGCCGCATTCGCCTTCGCTGCAGCCGTCCTTCGCGCCCCGCAACTGCATCCGGTCGCGCAGCACCGCGAGCAGCGTCTCGTCAGCAGCGATATCCACCCGGCGCGGACGGCCGTTGACCGTCAGCTCAACAATCATGCCCGCCGCTCCCATTCAGCCCGGCGCGGGACCGGCAGCACGCCACGGCCCGTTCCAGCAGACCGGGCAGGATTTCCCGGCGGTAGGACGCCGTCGCGCGGGAATCGTCGATCGGCGACATCTCGTCGCGCAGGGCAAGCCCCGCTGCGCGGATGGCGTCGGGGAAGGCTCCGCCGTCAGTCAAGATGTACTCTGCCTTTCTGGCGCGGACCGGCTGGGGCGCGACCGAGCACATGGCCAGGCGCGCGTCCGTGGCACGTCCTTCCTCGTCGAAGCTGAGCCGGGCGGCGAGCCCCACCACGGCGACAACCATGGCGCCCCGGCGGCCGGTTTTCAGGTAGACCTCACCCGACCGCGGGCCGATCGGGGCTGCGGCAATGCCGGTCACTAGCTCGCCGGGCCGACGGTCCACCTGCCGCCGTCCGAGGAAAAAGTCCGTCAGAGGGACGCGCCGCCGGCCGACGCAGCTGGAAAGCTCCACGACAGCATCGGCGATCAGCAGCGGCGCCGCGGTATCGGCCGCCGGAGAGGCGTTGCAGATGTTGCCGCCCACGGTGCCGACCGCCTGTGTCTGCCACCCGCCGACCGTGGCGGCGGCCTCCGCCAGCGCGGGATGTCGCTGCCGGATGACCGGATCGCGAGCGAGAAAACGATGGGTCAGGAGCGCGCCGAGGCGGCTTTCACGATCATGGCCAGCCGCCGCCAGGACCCGGAGACGCTCGATATGCACGAACACGGCCGGGGCGACCTCGCCCCGCGCATACTGCATCATGGCGTCCGTCCCGCCGGCGACCACGCAGGCGGAGTCCCCGAGGTCGGCCAGCCAGCCAAGTACCTGCTCCACGCTGGTGCCCTGCCGGAACTCCACCTGAGCCTCCTCCTATCTGGCCGCCTGCCGGCGGCCCAGACCGGAACGCTTGCCGGTGCGAGGTCCGGGTCCTGGGCTCGATCATAAACACGAACAGGGCAGTCTGGACAAGTAGTCCAATTAAGAGGATCTTGGAAGAGACCGAGGTCTTAGGAGATCAGAGCGTGTGGGAGCTAAGCGAGCAGGATCTTGGTTTCATCTCGACCGGGGCCGCCATACTGGGAGCCGGCGGAGGCGGAAATCCTCACATCGGGCAGCTCCGTGCAAGGGGATGCCTGCGGGCAGCTAAGCCCATCCGGGTCATCGCGCCTGGCGAGCTAGCTGACGATGATCTGGTGGCCGTCTGCGGCGCGATGGGGTCGCCGGTCATCAACTACGAAAAGCTGCCCCGCGGCGACGAGGAGATCTCAGCGCTCCGAGAACTCGAGAGCTTCGTCGGCGCCCCGGTCGACGCGGTGGCACCGTTCGAGATGGGCGGCGGGAACTCCATGGCCGCGATGGTCGTCGCGGCCGAAGCCGGAATACCGCTGGTCGACGGGGACGGGATGGGTCGCGCCTTTCCGGAGCTGCAGATGACCACCTACATGATCTATGGCGCGCCGCCGTGCCCGACAGCGATCGCTGACGAGCGTGGCAACCGCGTGGTCTTCGCCGGCGTATCCGACGGGCGGTGGCTGGAGCGGCTGGCGCGCTCGGTGACCGTCAGCATGGGCGGCCACGCTGGCGTGGCGACCACGCCGATGTCAGGGGAGTTCTGCCGGCGCGTAATCATCCCCGGCACCCTGACGCTGGCGCGCGACATCGGCCGCGCCGTTCAAGAGGCCGTCATGTCGAAGCTGCAGCCGTGCGACGCCGTGCTGGCGGTCACCCACGGCCAGCGTTACCTCCGGGGCAAGGTCGTTGACCTGGAGCGGCAGAACACCAGAGGCTTCGCTCGGGGCTCGATCACGGTCGAGGGAACTGAGGACTTCAGCGGCCGGCAGATCCGCATCGACTTCCAGAACGAGAACCTCGTGCTCTGGGAGAACGGGCAGGCTAGGGCAACTGTGCCCGACCTGATTACGCTCATCACGGCCGATCGCGGCGAGCCGCTCACCACTGAACTTGTCAGCTACGGGTGCCGGGCGGATGTGCTGGTCCTGCCATGTGCGGACCTCCTGCGCACCGGGCAGGCCCTGAGCGTCGTCGGCCCGCAGGCCTTTGGCTTTGACCTAGACCCTGTGCTCATCGGTCAAGGGCAGGTGCTTGCCGGTCAGTCGACCGAATTGTGAATAGGCATGACGTCGCGCGCGCCCGGTCAGTCGGCCCCTAGGAGGCGGAGTGAGCGTTCACTACTTCGAGCTCGATGTCGTCGACGACCCGGCGATCTTGATGCGCATCATGACCGTCTGTCAGCAGCGCACCTGCCGTATCGCATCGCTGCACTACCAGCGCGGCAACGGCGCCGTTAGCCTCAGTGTGGACGCGGAACCGGAGCGCGCGGCCCGGCTGGAGCTATGGCTGGACAGACTCGTCCACGTAATGGCCGTGCGGGTGACCGGCAGCAGCGACAGTCTGGACCGCTTCAGCGCCGCCTCGTCATAGTCGCTCAGGTATTCATCCAGGCTGGGTCCGACGGCCTGTACCTCCTGCCCGCCGGTGACGGGTCGTGGATCCGGAAGGCGCCGAGTGGTTCACGGACAAGAACGCCGAGCTCGGCTACAACCTGGCACCGCTAGCTGAACTGGCCGAGGCGCTTCGCTGAACCGCGCGACGGCCTAGCGGCTTCCGCGCGACTCGTGCCACAGATGCCTGGCTTACCCGGCGGCCGACAAGCACCTGGTCGGGAGGCACCGCCCGTTCAGGGCAGGTGCCAGCTCGCCGCGGCGATGGCGGGGGCGGCCCCGCCTTTCAGTGACGGCGGTCACGAGAAACTGCCCTGAGACGGCCATGTAGCTGCCCGCTGGCGGACACGGGAATTGCCCGGCGGCGGCCAGCTGATCTGCCCGACACGATCTTGACCGTTCCCTGCCGGTTACCCGGCGGGGGTCCCCTTCCCGGCCTGGCTGAGCGGTGCCAGCCGTTACTCAGCTGGTGCCGGGAAGGGGACGAGTGAAGTCTGCCGAGGAGACCATGAGCATTCTGGAGGCTTACGACCTGACAGGGTCGCTGCGGGACGCTGCCGAGCTGGCGGGCTGCTCGCATCACACGGTCGCACGGTATGTGCGTGCGCGCGAGCAGGGGACGGGTGCCGGGCAGCGGTCCGGCGCGGCGGCCGGGGGTGATCGATCCGTTCCCGGAGAAGCTGGAGGAGAAGGCGGAGCGGTCGAAGGGGAAGATCCGCGCCGGCGTGGCGCACGACATGATCACGGCGATGGGGTACGCGGGGT
>Ga0307374_10007466_pt1 | contig 16624 bp, 17 predicted proteins | sample OX3MG_FD_202532 | JGI IMG/M metagenome (GOLD analysis project Ga0307374, IMG submission 202532) | Soil microbial communities from Risofladan, Vaasa, Finland - OX-3 | ecosystem: Environmental > Terrestrial > Soil > Coastal area > Acid sulfate soil | place: Finland: Risofladan, Vaasa | collected... | reverse complement strand
CCCGCCCTGGCCGATTCGATTTGCGGGGCGACTCGGCGGAGCGCGAAGAACATCTGTCCCTGCTGGCGCGGTGGTTTTACTCGAAGCCGCGAGCGGGCGAAATTTTGTTTCGCGATACGGATTGGCCGTACCGGAAAATACTTCGCGCGTGCGCGCGCGTGCTGGCGGCTGGCGGGTAAGTGATCGAAATGGCTGACGACAGCTCTACTGAGATTACTGAACAATCCACGAATGGCGGAGTGGAGCCGGGCGCGCGGATCTCGCGCTGGTCGGTGATGTTTCGCGCGCTGAAGTACCGCAACTTTCAGCTTTTCTTTGCGGGGCAATTGATCTCGCTGGTCGGCACGTGGATGGACAACATCGCCGAAGCGTGGCTGGTTTACCGGCTGACGGGATCGTCACTGCTGCTGGGCACGGTGGCATTTGCCGGGCAGATTCCGGTTTTCTTGCTGGCGCCAATTGGCGGCTTGGTGGCTGACCGGTTGGATCGGCGGCGGGTGGTCATCGTGACGCAGACGCTGTCGATGATTATTGCCGGGGCGCTTGCGGGATTGACGCTTTCCGGGCGGGTCAAGGTGTGGGAAGTGATGGTGCTGGCGTCGCTGATGGGAGTCGTGAATGCGTTTGATATTCCGGCGCGGCAAGCGTTTCTGGCCGAGATGGTTGGGCGCGAGGATTTGATGAACGCGATTGCGCTGAATTCGTCGATGTTTAACGGGGCGCGAGTGGTGGGGCCGGCGATCGCAGGGATTTTGGTGGCAAGCATCGGGGAAGGGTGGTGTTTCTTCGCGAATTCCGTTAGCTATATTGCGGTGATTGCGGGATTGCTGATGATGCGCATCGTGCCCCGGGTGCTCGAAGAGCGGCGAGCCTCGGCGTTTGAACACATTGCCGAGGGTTTTCGTTTTGTCCGAAGGACCGGGCCGATATTGGCGTTGCTGCTGCTGTTGGGACTGGTGAGCCTGGTAGCGATGCCCTATTCAGTGCTGATGCCGATTTTTGCCGCACGCATCCTTCATGGAAATGCCACGACGTTAGGCACGTTGATGGGCGCGACGGGCATCGGCGCATTGACTGGCGCGCTGGTGCTTGCATCGCGAACGGGGCTGAAAGGATTGAGCCGCTGGGTAGCCATGTCATGCGGCGGATTTGGAATAGCGCTGATTCTGTTTTCGTTCTCACGATGGTATGTACTCTCGGTGATCCTGCTGGTGCCCGTGGGGTTTATGATGATGGTGCAGATGGCGTCTTCGAACACACTGATCCAAGCAATGGTGCCCGATCGTTTACGGGGGCGCACGATGGCGGTATATTCCATGATGTTCATGGGGATGGCGCCGCTGGGTTCGCTGCTTTCGGGCGCGCTGGCCGGCCGCATCGGCGCGCCGTGGACGGTGGCCGTTGGCGGCACGGGCGCGATTATCGGAGCAATTGTTTTTGCGCGCTTCCTGCCGAAGCTTCGCGTGGAAGCCCGGGAATTGATTATTGCGCAGGGGTTGGCGGGCGGTGAGCCAGCGGGCGGAATGACTTCACGGGCGCTGGAATAGATGCGTGGGAGGAGCGCGGAAATTGTAGACCGAATTTTGGCCGGGCTGTTATACTCTGCGGCCATTTAGAACATAGGAGCTCGGGCGATCCATATGAGTACGTCCTTATCCCTTGCACCGGGATTTGCAACTCCGGAAGGCACGCAAAAGTTTGCCACGCGATTCGACGGACGTGCGGCGGCTGGGCATTTTCGCGAACGCCGCAGCCTGATGATTTCGTCTATCGGAATCGGCACGTACCTGGGCGAACCGGATGCGGCGAGTGATGTGGGTTACACGGAAGCGGTTGTTGCGGCGGTAGAGGGCGGATCGAATGTGATCGATTCGGCGATCAATTACCGCCTGCAGCGCAGCGAACGCTCGATTGGAAGTGCGCTCGCTAAACTTTTCGTCGCCGGTTTTTCGCGAGACGAGCTTCTGGTTTGCACGAAAGCGGGATTTCTTACTCCGGATGGCGAGATGCCCGCGGATGCCAATGACTATTTCTCTCGCGAGTACATGTCGAAAGGGATTTTCGCGCCCGAAGACATTGCCGCGGGATGCCATTGCATGACGCCTCGCTACCTGGCGGATCAAATCGAGCGGAGCCGGCGCAATTTGGGCATCTCATGCATCGACGTCTTCTATCTGCATAACCCGGAAACACAATTAGGCGAAGTCTCACGTGAAGAATTCAACCGGCGGGTTGTCGCCGCGTTTAAGGCTCTGGAAGGGGAAGTGGCAGAGGGCAAGATTCGCGCCTACGGCATGGCCACGTGGAATGCGTTCCGCAACGAACCGCGCGCGCCGGATTATTTATCGCTCGAACAAATGGCCGGGCTGGCGCGGCAGGCGGGAGGAAACGAGCATCATTTTCAGTTCGTCCAGTTGCCGTTCAATCTTGCGATGCCCGAAGCGCTGATGCGGCCGAATCAGATTGTCGGAGGAAAAACGCTGTCGATGGTGCAGGCGGCGCGGGAACTCGGCGTCACTTTGATGGCGAGCGCTTCGCTGCTACAAGCTCACCTTGTGGGCAAGGTTTCGCCGGTCATCCGCGACACCCTTGGACTGCAAAACGACCTAGAATGCGCGCTGCAATTTGTGCGATCGGCTCCGGGGATAACAACGGCGCTTGTGGGAATGAAGCGAGTGGAGCACGTGCGGTCAAACCTAGAACTGGTGGGAATTTCGCCAACGTCCCAGGAGCAGTTTCGGAAAATGTTCGTGGCGCGCTGAGAGCGTCCTGCACTCCGGGCTGACTGTAAATCATCTTGCTCTGTTGGCTTGCTATGTTCCGGCAACATGCGAATTAGCAGTGAGCTTCTCTGGTCTGGCGAGCTTTTTGAGCCAAGTCTACGAAAATGAGAAAGAAGCCGGTCGGGACGCCGGCGTTACGAAAACCAGTGAGTTTGCTGGATTTAAAAGATAGCTTGTGATTACTCGCACTGGTCCTAATTCTGGTGTGGGATGATCCAGTTTTCGAGGGCGCGGCCCATCTCGGGCAGCTTGCCGGCGAAGAAATGGTCCGGCGCCTCGACGAATGCAAGGTTCTTCGGTTCCGGGAGCGTTTCGTAGAGGGCTTCGACGCGCTCGCGCGAGCCATACTGATCGTGAGCGCTTTGTAAGATTAGCTTTGGCTTCTTGCATTTAGCCAGGTAGGAGAAATCCGAATCGTTTACGGGTACACCGAGGCCGACAAGTTGCTTCACGCGCGAATCCTCGCATCCGACGCGCAAGCCGACGTACGAGCCAAAGCTGAAGCCGGCCAAAAGGATTGGTTTGGCAGGGAATTCTTTCGCGAGGTAGTCAAGTGCCGCGCGAACATCGCCCACTTCGCCCCGACCTTTGTCGTGTTTGCCTTCGCTTAATCCGGCGCCGCGAAAATTAAAACGCAGAACGGGAATTTCCAATTGGTGGAGCGTTTTCGCAACCTGGAAGACGACTTTGTTGTGCATGGTTCCACCGAAAAGTGGATGCGGATGGCAAACGACGGCGACTCGTCGCGGAGCGGACACCGTCCAAAGCATTGCTTCGAGGCGTCCAGCCGGGCCTTCGAGAGAAAAGGTTCTATGGAATGATTCCGCCATGGCGAGTTTTGGAGTGTAGCCGATACGGAAGGATAATAATCTAGAATTCGAGCCAACGATGGCTGGGGCGAGTGAACTATTGCGAGAGGCGAAAAGAATTGCACCTTGCGCCGTGCGGTGCTAGGGTTATGAGACATTCCGGCAGCCTTTTGGGGAGGATCCATGAATCAAGAGACAACGGATCGCCGAACGGCCCGCCGCTTCACGATGGCGCTTCCCCTGCTGGTGCGTTACACGCACAACGGCAATATCGAAGAGAAAGTGGCACAAACGCGGGACGTGAGCTTCCGCGGAGTGTACTTTCTAACGGATGCACCTCCTGAAGAGGGCAGCGCGGTGGAACTGGTTTTGACGCTGCCGCAGCAAATTACGCTCGCGGGCGATGTGCGAATCCGCTGCTTCGCCAACGTGGTACGCGTCGAGCCGCACGAGGAAATGCGCGGCGTCGCGGCACGCATCGACCGCTACGAATTCATGCCCGCCGCTGCGTGATTGTGGCCCATCCCTGCTAAAATGCCTCTGTCAACGGAGGCGATATGTATCACTACAATCCCGAAACGGCGCTGGAAGAACTGCGCGACGAGGCCGTTCTGCCGCGTCCCGTCCATTTGCGCGACATGATCCTGCGCACGAAGCTCGAGGCGTCGGCAGCGCTCGACTTGAATCGTGATTTTCAGGAGTACCTGACTCAGTTCGGCGAAGTTCAAAAACTTGCGCAAGGAATCCTTGAGCGGCTGGCCGCTCGAGTGCGCAAAGCGTCCTGACGTTTACAAAATTGGTTTTTCACGATGAAACTCGCCGTGCGCCTACGCGCGGCGGATAGGCCCGGAGTTAGGGAGAATCGAAAGAGTGGCTCGACAGACGATTTTGATCGATGCGGACGACACGCTCTGGGAGAACAACATCTTCTTTGAGCAAACGATCAATCGTTTTCTGTTGTCCCTGACGCATCTCGGTTATACGCCCGAATATTCGCGGCACATCTTGAACGAGACGGAGCGCCGCAATGTTTTGCAGCACGGGTACGGTGTCCGTTGTTTTCGCCGGTCGCTCGAAGATACCTACTTGAAATTGGCCGGCGGGATGGCGCGCAAGGAAGTGGTGCAGGACATCGAAAAAATGTCCGCGGAGCTGGAACGCACGCCGCCGCAGGTTCTCGACGGCGTGCCGGAGACGCTCGCGTATCTGAGCGGACGCCACCGATTAATTTTGTTGACGAAGGGCGAGGCCGCGGAGCAGGCGGCGAAAGTCGAGCGTTCAGGGCTGGCGGCCTATTTTGAAGCGGTAGAGATTGTTGCCGAGAAGGATCACACGACGTATGAGCGCGTGATCCATCAATTCAAGGTGGTGAAGTCTCACGGCTGGATGGTAGGAAATAGCCCGCGAAGCGACATTAATCCCGCGTTGCGCGCGGGGTTAAACGCGGTTTTTATCCCGCATCACGCGACTTGGATTTTGGAGCACTCGGAGCTCGAAAGCGGCGCGGGGAAACTGATTCTTGTGGCCAGTTTCCGCGACTTGCGGGTTCATTTTTAGGGGACTGACGGAGGAATGTTTGGATTATCGCGCTGAATTCGCCGATTTCGAGGGCACAACGTATTTGAACACGGCCGGACAAGGCCCTTTGCCGCTGGCATCGGCTCGGGCGGCGCAGGCGGCGCTCGAATGGAAGAAATTGCCACACCGGATGCCGGAGAATGTGTATTTTGATTTGCCGGATCGGGTTCGCGCGTTGCTGTCGCGCATGATGGGCGGAGATCCCGAGGAATTCGCGATTACTTCCGGCGCGAGCAGCGGCATGGCAGCCGTGGCCGGGAATTTTGATTGGAAGCCGGATGACGAAGTATTGATTGGCCGGGGGGAATTTCCATCACACTTTTCGACGTTCATGCCGCTCGAGACAGCCGGGCGGTGCCGCGTGAAAATCGTCGTGCCTCGCGAGCGGTTCATTGCGTCGGAAGATTACATCGAGCAGATGACGCCGCGAACGCGAATGGTGTCCGCCAGTTTAGTGCGATTCGACGACGGCTCGCGGCTGGATGCAGCACGGCTGGCGGTTGCGTGCCGCAAAGCGGGTGCTGTGCTACTGATCGACTTGAGCCAGTGCGCGTGCGCGATTCCGATCGATTTGCGCGCAATGGGCGCGGACTTCGCGGTCAGTTCCGGATACAAATGGCTGCTGAGCCCGTACGGTACGGGTTTTTTCTGGGCGCGGCGCGAATCGATGGAGAAACTGCGGCCCGCGCCTTTTTATTGGATGGCCCTCGAAGGCGCGCGAAATTTTCACTCATTGCCGCTTGGGACGCTGAAGCCAGCGGCGGGTGCGCGGCGCTGGGACGCCGCCGAGACGGCGAATTTCTCCAATTTGGCGGCGATGCAAGCGTCGCTCGAATTTCTGGAGCGTGTGAGCGTGAAAACCGTCGTGGAGCACAATCAAAACCTGATAGAGCAACTGATTGAACGTCTGCCGCGCGATACATGTGTGCTGGCGAGTCCCAGCGACACGGAAAGGCGAGGTCCGTACGTCTGTGTTTCAGCGCGACGGCCGGAGAGGACGCGGGAGTTTTTTGAAAAGCTGCACGACGCGCAAGTCTTCGTGAGTTTGCGGGAAAATGCGCTGCGCATCTCGCCGCATCTCTACAATACGGAGCGCGACATCGCGAAATTGATTGCCGTGCTGTCGACTTGATTGTTTGTTCTGGCGCGCGCGTAGTTATCTCACGCGGCCATGGCCAGACGATAAAAACTCAGCGCGGAATCGCCCTGCTCAACAATGCGGGAACATTCGAGCCTTTCCAGGCGGCCCGGGAGATGCAATTTTCTTCCGTGCTCCGCGATGACGATTCCATTCGGTGCGATTAAGCGCGATTCGTCGAGAAATTCGAGAACGCGAAGGTAATCGGCGGCACGCGCGTACGGCGGATCCAGGAAAATAAAATCAGCGAGGACGTGCCGGGAAGAAATCTGTTCGAGTCCACGAATTGCGTCAATGGCGAGCACTTCAACGCCGGCCGTGATTCCTAGCGAATGCAAATTTTCGCGAATCAGTTTCACGGCTGGCCCGTGCCGTTCGATAAAGATGACCTGGCGCGCTCGACGGCTAAGGGCCTCAATGCCTATGGCGCCGGTGCCAGCAAAGACATCGACAAAAAGCGAGTCGTCTACCGTCGGGCCCAAAATATCGAATAGCGTTTCGCGCAGACGGTCGCTGGTGGGACGAAGCTCCGTGCCGCGCAACGCGCGCAGGATGCGACTGCCAAATTGTCCCGCGATAACGCGCATTATTTATCCCACCGAAGCGAGCTGAAAGCGTTTCTGCCAGACAGGCCCCAAATACGCCAAGAGCGTTTTCATTTCCGGCTCGCGAGCGCGATCGGCGATGAGCGCGAAGGCTTCACCACGCGCCAGTTCCAATAGTTTATGATCGCGTAACGGATGCGCGATGTGGAAGGCGACGTCTCCGTGCTGCTTGGTGCCGAAAAATTCTCCGGGACCGCGCTGCTTCAAATCTTGCTCGGCGATTTGAAACCCGTCCGAAGTAGCGACAAGAGTCTCTAGGCGTTCGTGACCCTCACCCGTAATACTTTTCGGCGCGACGAGAATACAATAGGATTTGGCCGACCCGCGGCCGATGCGCCCGCGCAATTGGTGAAGCTGCGCAAGGCCGAAGCGATCGGCATGTTCGATGACCATCACGGTGGCATTGCGAACATCGACGCCGACTTCGACGACGGTGGTGGCGACGAGAATTTGAATCTCGCCGCGGCGAAATCGCTCCATCGCGTCATCTTTTTCATCGCTGCGCATCCGGCCGTGCAGCAGCCTAACTTTCAACTGCGGGAAAACCGATTTTGAGAGCCGCTCGTACTCGGCGGTTGCGGCCTTCAGCTCCAGTTTCGATTCTTCAATGACCGGATAAATGATGTAGGCCTGGCGGCCCGCGCCCACTTCGCGGCGAACGAATTCCCAGACGCCCGGAAGCTGATTTTCGGCGCTCCAGCGCGTCTCGACAGGAGTGCGGCCCGGTGGCATTTCGTCGAGGATGGACAGCTCCAGGTCGCCATACAACGTAAGAGCCAGAGTGCGCGGAATCGGCGTCGCGGTCATCACGAGTGCGTGGGGCGCTGCGCCTTTCTCGAAGAGCCGTTTGCGCTGGAGCACGCCGAAGCGGTGCTGTTCATCTATGATGACCATGCCGAGCTTCGCGAATGTGACGCGATCCTCAATGAGGGCGTGCGTGCCGACAACGAATTGCGCAGTACCGGATGTGATGCGTTCGAGCGTGTGCGCCTTTTCGCGTGGCTTTATTCCGCTGACCAGCAAGTCGACAGAATATCCGGCAGGCGCAAACGTGCGCCGCGCTGATAGATAATGTTGCACGGCCAGAATTTCGGTTGGCGCCATCAGGGCCACCTGGTAGCCATTTTCAATCACAATCGTCGCCGCCTCGAGAGCGACAATCGTTTTGCCGCTGCCCACGTCGCCTTCCAGCAAACGGTTCATCGGAGTCGGTTTTTCGAGGTCGCCGACGATTTCGGCAAGCACGCGCTTCTGCGCGCCGGTAGGCTTGAATGGCAGAATGCGCTTGAGCGCTTCGCGAATACGTTCCTCGCGCACGCGCATGGGGATGCCGACTTGCTGTTTTTCGTGCTGACGCCGAACGGCGAGCCCGAGCTGATACAGAAAAAACTCCTCGAAAATCATCCGTACCTGAGCGGGGCTGCGAAATTCGTTCAGCGTTTCCACATCCGCGTCGTGCGGGGGGAAATGAATGGCAATAAGCGCTTCGCGCCGCGAAGGAAAGGCATAACGGCGAAGCACGCCCGAAGGAAGAGGATCCGCAACGTCACCCGTGAGCCCCTGCAGCGCGGCATAAATGATCCGCCGCAGGATGCGCGAGCTGACAGCGCCGATAGCTTCGTAGACGGGAACAATCCGGCCGACTTCGGTTGAATCCGCCGAGCCATTGCCCGCCCGCAGCAACTCGAATTCCGGATTGATCATCTCCGTGCGCAACGGACGGTTCGGATCGAGGCTCGGCTTACCGTGGAGCACGAGCGGCTGGCCGGGCCTGAGTTTTCCGTCGAGATAGGCGCCATGAAAAAAACGCGCAGCGAGTTTTCCGCTGTCGTCTTTCACGAGCAGGTGAAACATTGCATCGCGCCGGTGCGCGAAACGCATCAGGCTGCCGCTTTCGACCTCCGCGCGCACGGTCGCCACCTGGCCTGGCACGAGTCGGGCAATGGGCGTGAAGTGGATGCGGTCTTCGTAGCGGAAGGGGAGATAGGATAGAAGGTCGCCCACAGTTGTGATGCCGCGCTCGGCCAGCAGCGCGGTTCGCTGAGGGCCCAGGCCCTTCAGATATGTGACGGATGTATTCAGAGTCGGTGTCATCGCGGCGTTCAAAAGAGAATCAGTTATTCCTTAGTGTCTTATATCACTTGGAGCGATTGCGTGCTTTTTTCGGTGTGCAACGAGCGGTGCCGCGTTTGCGCGCAAGCAGCCCACAAGCCGCCGTGTCACATCATATTTTACTAAAGCTGGCGAGCGTCTTATATTGATCGTGAAGCACAGACAACGAAAGCTCCCGGACGCAAAAATGGCGCAATTCCTCGGAACTAGCCTACGCCGCTGGCTCGAATACCTGGCAGCGATTCTGATCGGCAGCGCCATTTATTTTCTTTCACTTTCCCCGTATCTTCCCGCCGGCCTGCGCCACAGGACGCACCGAATTGATCTGGGGATGGCGGTGAATTTTGCGATTTGCGTGGCCGTCTATGGCTTAATCCGGCTGGGCGAGCGCCTCTCGCGGTAACGCGCGAAAGCCATATCCGTGCTTACCTAGTGCGATAGCCGCCGTCTAAGTGGATGTACGGGACGGGATCAAGCCGGCGGGTTCAAGAAATGTTGCGACCGGGGCCCGGCGGCAAGCGAGTCGCATCCGGCTATGAACTCGATGGGAATGAGTACGGCGCTCGAAGGGGTTGCGGGATACCGCGCGGTGCAGAAAGCGGACGAAGAGGTCCTGGTCCGGCAAGCACAAGCGGGCAATCGACCTGCTTTCGAGGAATTGGTGCGCCGCTATGACCGCGATGTGCTGCGGCTGGCGCTGAATCTGTTACGCGGCAGCGAAGACGCCCGCGACATCTATCAGGAAGTCTTTCTTCGCGCTTATCGGAACCTGTCGCGGTTCCGGTTTGAGTGCAGCTTTTACACCTGGATTTACCGGATTGCGACGAACGTGTGCCTGGATCATCTGCGGCGCAAGGGCACGCGGCGCGAAGAGCAGGCTCCTCAACTGGAGGGCGCTGACGGCGCGGCGCCGGATTTCTTCGATCAGCAAATGGAGCATCGGGCCGCCGCTAATCCCGAGCACCGCTTGTTGGGACAAGAACTGGGCGAGCACATCACCGCGGCGCTCGATGGGCTGTCACCGCGAGAGCGAATGGTCTTTGAGTTGAAGCATTACGAAGGACTGAAATTGCGAGTGATCGGCGACATGCTCGGCACTTCGGAAGAAACCATAAAGAATTCGCTGTTTCGGGCCACGCGGAAATTGCGCGCGAGCCTGGACGGCATCAGATAGGCAAGGAGCACTCGATGCAGCGGGAATCGAATCCTTCATCCGGCGGGCAGGCGTGTCCAGAGTTTGAATCACAGGTCATGTTGTTCGCGTTCGATGAACTCGCAGGGCCGGAGCGCGATTCGCTGGAAGAGCATCTCGACCATTGCGCGCGCTGCGTCGCGGCACTCAATGCCGAGAGGCGCAGGTTGGAAATCCTGGCGTCGAAGCACCGCACGGAACCCTCTGGTGCGTTGCTATCCAACTGCCGCAATCGATTTGAGGATTCACTGGACGAGATGGACCATCGCAGCGTGTTTGCGCGCTGGTCGGAATCAATTTTTCCGGCGCATTGGCTGGCGCTGCATCCCGCGGCAAGCGTCGCCATGCTCCTGCTGATTGGGTTTTCCATCGGCACGCTGGCGCCCTGGCGGTCGCAAGCGGGAACGTCTTCCCCGTCGCGGCCGCCGGCGGCGCTCGGTTCGATGGCGCTCAACAATCAAGAATTGCAGTCCGCGGCTGTTTCTGGAATTAACTGGACTCCGGGCAATGGCAATCGGCCGCCTCAAGTCGAAGTCCAGATGACGACGAAAAACCCCCTGGTGGTGCAAGGCACCGTGGACGATAAAGAAGTAAAGCAGGTGCTGCTGTATGTGCTGCACAACAACCGGCGGTTCGGTCCGGATATTCGGATCAACGCCGTCGAATTGCTGAGGGCGCGCGCCAATGATCCCGACGTGCAGCAGGCGCTGTGCCAGGCGGTGCGCATCGACGGGAACGCGGCAGTACGGCTGAAGGCGCTCGAGGCGCTGACGGATGCTCAGCCGAATCAAAAGATCGTGCAGGCGATGCTCGACGCGCTGGTGAAGGATACGAACATTGGAGTGCGTGTGGAGGCCATCAATTCGCTGCGGGTGCTCTCCGAGCGCGGCGCGCTTCTCTCCAATCCCCAAGCGGTGACGGTTCTCCGGGACCGTATGCGCACGGACTCGAACAACTATATCCGGCTGCAGAGCGCGGCGGCAATTCAGCAAATTCCATCGGGGCAACAATAGATGAGAACGCGCCGAGATATAAACATGGGTGGGCGACTTTCGCAATTTGCGGCGCTGGCGCTGGCCTGTGCGCTGATATATGCCCCGCAGGCAATTGCCAAGCGGAAAACGCGGCACGACAACGCACGCAATAGCTCAAATCATTTGACCGCCGATAAATCCGGTCAGTTTGCCACGGGCAAAGGCTTGCGTCTGCGCCTGATCGCCGACGAAGGCGACGTTCGAATCGCAACCCAGAACTCGCTGACGGTTAATTACCGGGTTCATCTGGAAGTGAACTCAAACGGTTCGAACGCGCAGCGAATTCTCGATGGATTCACACTGGTGACGCGCAACGGTCCCGATGGGGTGCTCTTGCTGGCAAGAACTCCGCATCACCACTGGGGCCAGCGCTTGTCGGTGACGTTTGAAGTCAGCGTGCCGCGGAATTACAACCTCGATATTTCCACGCAAGGCGGGAATGTCCAGACGGGCGACATTCAGGGACGCGTTGCGATTGCCACGAACGGCGGGAATATATCGACGGGGCAGATCGATGGTCCGGCGAGGCTCGTGACGGACGGCGGCCACATCTTCGTAAAGGGCGTTCGAAATAATCTGGTGGCGATGACCGGCGGAGGCAATATCACAGTGGGGCCTGTAGCTGGCACGGCGCTCTTGCGCACCGGCGGTGGCCACATTCGAGTGGGTTCGATCGGCGGCCTGGGAAAGCTTGAAACGGGAGGCGGCAATATCTCCCTGGAGCATTCCGGGTCGGGATTGATCGCAAGCACCGGCGGAGGGCAGATCGATATTGGCGAGGCTACCGGATTGATTCAGGCGCGCACGGGCGGCGGCGGGATTCGAATCGTCCACGCCAGCGGACCCACGGAACTGGAGACTAGCGCCGGGAACGTTTACCTGATGCAGGTCGAAAATTCAGTGCGCGCTTCGACCGGATCGGGCGGCATCACCGCCTGGTTCGGGCCGGGCGCAAAGCTCACGAGTCCTTGTCGTCTGGCAGCGGGCGAAGGCGACATTGTTGTTTATCTTCCGAAACTTTTGCCCGTCACCGTGGACGCACAGGTGGAGCTTGGCGGCGACCATCGCGTGATTGTCGATCCCGCGTTTCCTCTGAAAGTGACTTACGGCGAGCCGGATGAAGGCAGCCAGGCGGTACGGGCTGAAGGGGAACTCAATGGAGGCGGCGCACCGCTGGTGCTACGAACCGTTTCGGGCAACATCCGGTTGGTATTGAATGACGCCGACCAGGAAAAACGCCAGATGGATTTGCTCAAATTGCAGATGGACAAACTTCGGCGGCAGCTTGAGATGAACCTGTCCAACATGAAACTTCCTCCCTTTCCTCCGCTCCCGCCTCCTCATGAATAGGCGAACGAGGGATTGAGGCGAATTTCGGTGATCCGGGCCAAGTACGACTCTTAATAGAGGGGAATAACGATGAATCGACCGATGACCCGAACAGCCGGTTTCGCAATGCGCGAGCGCATGGGCATTTGTACGCGGCGGCCCGCATGGCTTTTGTTGGCGCTCGCGGCGGTATTTGCTATCGCTGCTTCACCCGCGTCCGCGTCCGGGCGGATATTCGACGAGACGTACCCGTTGCAATCCGGCGGAATTGTTTCGCTGGCAAACATTAACGGCTCGGTGCACGTGGACGGCTGGGATCGCAATGCCGTGGAAGTGCGCGCCGTGAAGACGGCGCTGCACAACCCAGCAGATCTTGATCACGTACAAATCAGCGTGCAATCCGACGGTGAGCGGCTGGCGGTGAGCACTCATTATCCGCAGGGCAGCGGCGTCGAAGTCATGGTGGAATATCACATCCGCGTGCCGTACCGCGTGCAACTGGCGGGTGTGGAGACAGTGAATGGCAACGTGCGTGTGGATGGCGTTTCGGGAGTGGGGACGCTCAATTCGATCAATGGCAGCGTCGAAGTACTCGACAGTGACGGCCGCTTCAACGCCAGGACCACGAATGGGGACGTGCGGCTCCAATTGAAAGGGCTCCCGCTCGGACCTCCCATGCATCTTTTCACGGTGAATGGTTCGATTGTGCTTTCCCTGCCAGCGAGCGCTGGCGCGGAAATCGACGTAGCCAATCGGAATGGCGACTTCCACTCCGAGTTTCCCTTGCGCACGCTCAGCTCTTACGACCCTCGGAGGTTTCGCGGCCAACTCGGGAACGGCGGTGGTGAGATTTCGATGAGCACGGTGAATGGCGGCATTCGCCTCGTGCGAGGACGCCCAACGGTTTAGCTAGGCAGGAAAAATTCGGCGACGGAGAACAAATATGCGCGTCAAAACGTACCTCATATACGGAACCTTGGTAGTGGCAGGTTTAGGTGTGCTGGCTGCGGGCGTTCAGTCTCAGACGCAGCAGACAACTACGACTGCTCTGGGGCCCTCAATGGTTTCGGCTGATGACAGCACAGCCGAAATGCAACAGAACATGCAACGGTTCCAGCAAGAGATGAAGGACCAGGCCGAGGAAATGAAGGCTGAGGCGCAGGAGATTAAGTCGGAGGTGGCTAAAGAAATGGTCGAAAATGGAATAACGAATCGAGCGGCCATGGACCAGCTCAGCGCGCAATTCCACGCCCAGCAGGCAGGATTTGCGGCCGAGGCGCAAGCCGCCGCCGCGAAAGCGCAGGAGCTTTTTGCTCAGGCACCCGGACTCCTCGACGCCAGTGACGACACAGGCTGGCTGGGAGTGGAGATCTCCGAAGTCACACCGGAAAAGGTCAAAGAGCTTAAACTTCCGCGCTTGGCAGGCGTGATTGTCTCCAAGGTTTTGCCGGATGGCCCGTCGGCCAAAGCGGACCTCGAAACGAACGACGTGATTCTGGAATATGATGGCCGCGCGGTCGAGGGTGCCGTGCAATTTCGCCGACTCGTGCGTGAGACCCCTCCCGGGCGATCTGTTGACCTCGACGTTGACCGCAACGGGCATGAACAGAAATTGACCGTGCAGGTTGGAAATCGAGCGCGGAGCATCGAAAGCGGCGTCCGGGAAGTATTGCCGCCGCGCAATTTCGATTTCAAGTTCAACATGCCGGAAATTTTTTCTGGCATGACGCCAACACTAGGCGTTGAGGCTGAGGATGTGAATGGTCAACTGGGAACATACTTCCACGCGCCCGGGGGAGAAGGCGTATTGATCCGTGAAGTTAGCGCGAATAGCCCCGCCGCAAAGGCAGGCCTAAAGGCAGGCGACGTGATTACTCGCGTGGATAGCGCAACGGTAAAAACCGTGAGTGATCTGCGAGAACGCCTGCGTGAGAAGCGCGACCAAAAGAGCGTCTCTCTGTCGATTATTCGCCAAGGCGCGGAGATGGCGGTGACTGTCACCCTGGAAACGCCGGAACCTCGTCGCGTGCTGACACGAGCGGCCGCGCTTTAGAACTTGCTAAGTTTTGCTAACATGCCCGATCCCGGCATCGGGCACCTTGGCGGGCAGCTTCTCCTGGCGCGGACCGGAGTTGTAACGGGATCGCGCGGCGGCAGATTTAGCGATGCAAGAACAAAAAAAGTTGGGAGGCCTGAACCTTCGTTTGCTCTCTAGGCCAACCCGCGCGACGAAAAACCGGTCCTGTCCCCAGTGACGTCGCGTTATTCGCGCACAATTTCCGCATTGGCGCTCGGCACCGCAATTCGTACCAGACGCTTTCCTTCCAGATAGAGCGTAATGTTCAAATCCTGGCTGTGAACCTGTAACTCCTGGAGGTTCTTTCCGTCCTGATCGTCTGAATCACGCGCTTCGACGGTGATTGTCCCGGGCGTCATTTCCTGCGGGATGAGGACAGGGAAAGTCTGCTGCCCCTTCTTCGACCAGTCGTACAAATCCGCCAAAATGGCGTACTGGTGATACAGGTTATCGTCGAGAATCGCGACGACAGGCGTCTTGAAAAAAAACTGCTGAGTGAACATTTTTCCGCCGTTGACCTGCAGGTGAATCGTGGCCGTGCCATTGTCGAAGTCGATGGAGGCAGCCGCCTTCTTGGTTCCCGCAAGTGTCGTCCACTCGTAGTGCAGTGGAGCTCCGTCCGCGCGAAGTTGTAGGACGGAACTGATATGAGTCTCCGGGCCTTGCGCAGGTTTGACTTCGGATGTCCCGCGCGCCACCCAGCCGCCGCCGTTGGATGTAATTTCAAATTGTTCCGAGCCGACTTGTTTTCCGTTGACCATGTCGCGGAACTTGCCTTTGTCGGCAGTGAGCCCCTGTGCGTTCGCGGCAGGGAGCAGCAAAATCACGGCGGCCAACGCAGGGGCGCATCGTAGTGCGAATCTTGCGGTTCGCCTCATGTGGGAACTCCTTCCAAGATGCCGAGTGCGATGATGTCTTGAACCACGCGGAGCGGCTCGACGGCGCTCTCGACGCGATGCTCGGCCAGTTCGTAGAACGGCAAGCGCTGGGCATAGAGCTGACGAAAGCTTGCTTCATCGCGGAAGAGCGGTCGATCAGTGATGTGCGAACAGCGCCTGAGAAGTTCGTCCACCTGGCAATCCAGCCATACCGTGGCGCAACCGGCCTGGCGCAGCGCTTCCACATTTTGTCCCTGGGCCATCGTCCCACCGCCCAGCGAAACAATGGTCGGGCGAGATGACTCGATGGCCTCGCCCAGGATGCGATTCAGTTCTTCGTGCTCGATTTTGCGAAATGACGGCTCCCCGAGCTGGGAAAAAATCGCGGGAATCGGCAGGTTCGCGCGCTCGACGATGCGCTTGTCGAGGTCCGCGTGGACCCATCCGATCTGGCGCGCCAGCAACCGCGCGACAGTCGATTTTCCGCAGCCCATAAAGCCGGTCAATGCGATCAGCCGGCGATTGACCCGCGTATTCGCCGTCGATGTCCCACTGGAACAGTTCTTGTTGAGGGGATGGTGTGCGTCAATCACGCTTGTGGATGTTGATTATACCATTGAAGGACGACAATTCGAGCTTGGCTCGGCCCTGGTTAAAACTCCCGAACAAACTGCGCGCGTAGCGCGGCGGCCGTTGATTGGGATGGCGCGGGGGTATTAACTTGGCCTGGTTGTCCACTTTACCGTATAGCGATGTGGCGCTGACATCAAATGAATCGCCCGGTGAAAACTGCACATTAATTGCGCCGCTATAATTTTTCAGCCGATAGATTCCGTTGGGCAAAAAATCGCCGTCCAGGACAATATTACCCGTCGACGTCTGCGCCAGAATGCTGGAGCTGTGGTCGTCCACAAGGCGCATATCTCCACTGATGGAATGGACATCGATGCGCCCACTGCAACGTATGCACTGAAAAGCGCCTCCGACAGTCTGGACGACAAGATACCCACCGATGTCTTGGGCATCCACTCCGGCGGCCACCGTCTCGACATTCATGTCGCCAAGAATTTTTGAAACATCCACCGCGCC
>Ga0307374_10007465_pt1 | contig 16635 bp, 18 predicted proteins | sample OX3MG_FD_202532 | JGI IMG/M metagenome (GOLD analysis project Ga0307374, IMG submission 202532) | Soil microbial communities from Risofladan, Vaasa, Finland - OX-3 | ecosystem: Environmental > Terrestrial > Soil > Coastal area > Acid sulfate soil | place: Finland: Risofladan, Vaasa | collected... | reverse complement strand
CCGGGTCGCCGCCCAGTGCCGGCGAGCTTTGGCGCCGCGCCGCGGCTTCAGGCGCGATGGAGGAGCTGAGACCTTTGATGGCGCGCTGGGAGGAATGGACGGCGGAGCTGCTCGAAAGCCATCTCTCGTACCAGGTTCTCAGCTACTTCCGATCGCAGCACGAAAACCAGTCGTGGCTTGCTGCGCTGACGGCGATCATGGACTTCTCGGCGTTGTGGCAGGCAGCCAAGGCCGAAGGCAAGACGTGGCAGGCGCGTCGCGTGTACGCCATCGGGAGGCACGCTCTCGGCGACCTCAGCCAGGTCCTGCGCGCGGCACCAAGTTTCGACGCTCCCGACCGGCTGTCATCCGAAGAGTTCGACGCCCTGGTCGCGGTGCTGACCGACGCCGGCGTGCGCGTCGACCGGCAAGTCTTCAGGGAACGCCTGAGCAGCCTGCGCAAGGGGTACGAGCCGTACGCGTCAGCTCTGAGCCGCGAGCTCTTGATGGACATGCCTCCGTGGATCTCCCTCGAAGGCCGCAAGGACAACTGGGAGACCACGGCCTGGGAGGGCGCCGCCCCGGGAGCTTCGCTCCACTAGCCCTGGCGGGGCGTTCAGAGCACCTTCGACAGGAAGGATTGCGTCCGCTCGTGCTGTGGGTTGGCCAGCACGTCGCGGGGGTCGCCCTTCTCGACGATCGCGCCGGAGTCCATGAACACCAGGCTGTCGCCGACCTCGCGCGCAAAGCCCATCTCGTGCGTCACCACGATCATCGTCATGCCGTCCTTCGCGAGCCCGCGCATCACGTCGAGCACCTCACCCACGAGCTCCGGGTCGAGCGCCGACGTTGGCTCGTCGAAGAGCATCAGCTTTGGCTGCATCGCCAGGGCCCGGGCGATCGCCACCCGCTGCTGCTGGCCTCCCGACAGCTGTTTGGGATACGCATCCACCTTCTCGGCGAGGCCGACCCGCTCGAGCAGCGCTCGGGCGCGAGTCACTGCGGTCGCGCGCGACTCCTTCTTGACGCGGATGGGCGCCTCGATCAAATTCTCGAGCGCCGTCATGTGCGGGAACAGGTTGAAGTGCTGGAAGACCATGCCGATCTCGGACCGCTTGCGACATACCTCGCGGTCGGGCAGCTCGTAAAGCCTGTCGCCCCGCTCACGGTAGCCGACGAGCTCGCCGTCGACCGACAGCCGCCCGGCGTCGATCTTCTCGAGGTGGTTGATGCAGCGAAGAAACGTGCTCTTGCCGGAGCCCGACGGCCCGATCATGCACATCACCTCTTTTGGCTGCACCTCGAGGTCGATGCCTCGCAGCACCTCGAGGCGACCGTAATTCTTGTGCACCGCCTCCGCCCTGACCATGGAAACGGCCGGCATCAGCGGTGCTCGCTGCGAACCGCCGTGACGGGCAGGGGCACTTGTGGCGGAGGTGCGTGAAACGTGACGAGCATTCGCCGGAAGCTCTGAAACGGAGTGGGAGGCAGCTCACGCTGCGCGCCGCGGGCGAAGTGGCGCTCTATGTAGTACTGGGCGATGGTGAGAATCGAGGTCAGGAACAGGTACCAGATGCTGATCACGAACAGCATTTCGACGACGTAAAAGGTGGAGCTCGAAATCTGCTGTGCGCGGGTGTAGAGCTCGGGCACGGTGGCGACGAAGGCGAGGGATGTGGTCTTCAGCATCGAGATCGTCTCGTTGCCAGTCGGAGGGATGATGACCCGCATCGCCTGCGGCAGGACGATGCGCTGCATAACCTGGAGGCGGCTCATGCCCAGCGCCTGTGCTGCCTCGGTCTGACCGTGCTCCACCGAGATGATTCCAGCGCGAACGATCTCGGCCATGTAAGCCGCCTCATTGAGCCCGAGGCCAAGCGTGGCGGCCGTGAAGGGAACGATCAGAGAGTTGGTTGCCTCGTGCCACAACCACGGGCCGTTTGGCGCGATGCCGATGCCTATGTTCTTGAGGATGATCGCAAGGTTCCACCAGAAGAAGATCTGGACGAGGACTGGAGTCCCGCGGAAGAACCAGATGTAAAACCAGCTCACCCACGACATCACCGGGTTGGGAGACAGCCGCATCACAGCCAGCACGATGCCCAGCGCGATTCCGATGACCATCGCGGCGACCGTGAGCTCGAGAGTCAGAACGGCACCCTGGAGGATGAGTCGCTGAAAGAGGTACTGCCCCACGACCGCCCACCGCATGTTGGGAGCGGTGGCAAGGGTGTAAACGGCGTCGGCCGCGAATGCCAGGACGATGACGGCCGACACCCACCGCAACGGGTGCCGGACCGGGATCGCCTTGATCGCCTCCGGCCGCCGTCCAGCTTGCGAGCCTGGTGCCGGCGGACCTGAGGCGATCTCGGTCACTTCGATCCTGCGGTGCCTACCTCAGTACGACGGGACGCATGTCGGCCCGATCGAGTTGTTGTTGTTCAGCGCCACGTCAGAGCTGGCGATCGCGCCGTCCGCCACTCCCCACTGGTTGAGGATCGACTTGTAATAGCCGTTGTTGTCGATCAGGTACTTCACGGCGTCGCTGATCGGCTTCTCGAGCGGGCTGCCCTTGACGAGGGCGATGCCGTAGGGCGAGACGCTGCAGGCCTGCCCGCCGATCTTCAGCTGGCCGTTGGATTGCTTGACCTGGTAGTCGGCGACCGGCTGGTCCAGCCAGCCGAAATCGGCTCGGCCGGAAAGCAAAGCGGAGTTGGCCTCGGTCTGCGTGCCGAAGCTGAGCACCTTGATCGGCTGCTTGCCGGCGCTCTTGCAGTTGTCTGTGTCGCCTTGGATCGGCGTGCCGCCGACCTCCTGTCCCATGTAGCCCCACGCGTCGGATTCCTCGGTGGTGCCGGCCTCGACCGCGACGTTGCGGCCGCACATGTCCGCCGCGGAGTTGATGGTCGCGGTGCCACCGACCTTGACCAGCCATGACTCGCCTGCCTTGTAGTACGTGATGAAGTCGATCCCACCGTCCTCGCGCCTCTGAGTGGGTGTCCAGCTCGAGATGCTCAGCAGGTAGCGTGGCTTGTCGCCGCCCGCGACCTCGCTCGGGGTGCTGGCCTTGAGCTGGGCGATGATGTCGTCGAAGGTCACGTTGTTGAACGTGCACGCCACGCCCATGACCTTGCAGATGGCGAGCCCAAGGTCGATGTCCCAACCCTGGATCGCGCCGGTGTCGGGGTTGATGAACTCGTTGGGAGCGTAGGTGGCGTCGGTCGCGATCTGGAACGGCGCCAGGGCCTTCATGTCCGCAGGGACCTCGGCGGCGATGCTTGCCACGGTGCTCGGTCCGGAAGGACTGGGCGACGAGGTAGCGGTCGAACTGCCTCCGCAGGCTCCCGCCAGGAGCGCCATTCCGATCACCAGAACCTGTTTTTTCATCTGCATCTCCTCAGGGCGTTGACGAATCGTTCACCGGCCACCGCCTATTATCGAGAACCGTGAGCGGCAGGCGTGTTTGGTGGGCGCTGCTGGGCCTGGCCGTCCTGGCTTCTCAGGCGGGACATCTTCTGGCCTATCAGCTTCGGTTTGGCGCCGCCGCTCAGCATCTTCAGGGCTCAGGCGCCCACGCTTACTTCCCAACGCTCGCCAAGACTGGCCTCGGAATGCTCGCGGCCTTGACGATCGGCGGCCTCTTCATGGTGGGGTTTGCCCGTATCGCCGGCGGCCGCGCGCTCAGCCGGGAATCAACGGCTCCTTCCTATCTGCGGTTGGTAGCGGCCATGTACACGATCCAACTGGGCATCTTCGTCGTTCAGGAGCTGAGTGAGTCAGCTGCCGCCGGCACCCCCGCGCCTTCGCTGACGCTCCTGTTGCTCTGGGGCACGCTGGGACAGCTTCCAGTCGCCGCGCTTGCGGCAACTGGGCTGCGGTGGCTGCTGGTCCGTTTCCGGGCGGCCGCTTATGAGCTCGGCGCTGCCGTCGCCCCGCTGCGGTTCGAAACCGCGTTCTCGCCGTTGGTCCAGCTCATCGCGACCGTGCCGCACGCTGCGCTGCTTCAGTCCCGTGCCCAGAGGGCCTCTCTCGCCGAGCGCGGACCCCCTTCTCCACTGCGCTTCAGCTCCAACTGATCGCAGGCGCGCCGGGCGCGCATACCAAATAGGAGGAGGCCGATGAGCCGAACTCGCGTTTTGATCCTAGCCGCCATACTCGTGATCTTCGCCGCGGCCGGCGGGGTACTGATCGTCTCCACCGGCCATGGTGGTGGTCAGAACTTGACCTTCAACGTCACCGTGACCGGCGCCACGACGATGTCGCCGAGCATTCTCAACGCCCATCAGAACGACAACGTGACCATCAACATCACGAGCGACACCACAGGCGAGGTGCACCTGCACGTTTACGACATCGCTTTCAACACCCGGGCCGGCCAGACGGTCACCCACACGTTCAAAGCCACGACCACGTGCTCGTGCGACATCGAGTGGGAGAGCACCAGCGCGCCGCTCGGCAGGCTGCAGGTGAGCCCGTGATCCCCGCGGCAAGCCTCTTTCTGCACGGCTTCGGGCAGCGCTACGACCTGCCCATCTCGCTCACCCTTTACCTGTTCGCGGCCGGTGGCGTGGTCTTGATCTCATTCGTGCTGGTCGTGCTCTTCGCCGGCGACCAGCTCGGCGCCAAAGCGCTCGAGTACCGGCGGCGCAACCTGCCGTACCTGGTCTCGTTTGCTCGCTCTCCGTGGCCTCGAGCCGTCGGCGGTTCGATCGGGGTGCTTGCGCTGCTGGCCGTGGTCGTCACCGGCTGGTTCGGGTCGACCAACCCGTACTACAACCCGGCCGAGTACATCACCTGGATCTACTTCTGGGCCGCGACGGTGATCCTGAGCGGGGTCGTCGGCAATCTCTGGTACCTGCTCAACCCGTGGGCGGCGATTTACGACGCGGCTAAGTTCGTCCGGCCGAAGCCCGTTCTCACGCTGCCCGCCGTCGGCGTCTGGCCGGCTGCGGCCGTGTACCTCTCGTTCGCATGCCTGGAGCTCACGAGTGGAGTGGCCAACCGGCCGTCGATCGTGGCCACCGCCGCCGCCGTGTATACGGTGATCACGCTGGCGGGCATGTTCCTGTTCGGGCGCGACGCCTGGCTTCAAAGCTGCGAAGGGTTCACCGTCCTGTTCGACATCGTCGGGCGCTTCAGCCCGATCGAGGCGGAGCGGGATGAGAACGGACTTGTCACCGCTGTCCACCTGCGCCCATGGGGTGTCGGGCTGCTCAAGGCCTCAGCGACCGGCTGGGACCGCGTCGTCTTCGTCATCCTGATGCTGAGCAGCCTCGCCTTCGACGGCATCCTCGCGACGCAGCCCTGGCAGGACTTCACGGTATCCCTGGAGCCTTTGTGGCTGCCCATGGGCGCGTTCGGTTCCTTTTTCGTGCGCACCCTGGGACTGCTGCTGCTCACGTTTGCGTTCATCCTCGTCTTCGTCGCGTTCATGGAGATAGTCATCTACCTCGGCAAGCGCCGGGTCGACGTGAAAGCCACCGTTTCCGCGTTTGCGCTGACCCTCGTCCCGATTGCCCTGGTCTACAACGCGGCGCACAACTACAGCTACGTGCTCGTGCAGGCCCAGGCGCTGATCCCGCTGCTCAACGACCCGCTCGCCAAGGGCTGGCATCTTTGGCCCGCCGTGGCGAACCTCAAACCCAGCTTCGCGCTGGCGCAGGCCTCGACCGTCTGGTACGCGCAGATCGTGCTGATCGTTCTCGGCCACGTGGTGGCCGTCTACCTCTCGCACCTGCGCGCCGGCGAGCGGTTCCGCACCGCTCACCGAGCCCTGCTCAGCCAGTACCCCATGCTGTTGCTGATGGTGATGTACACGATGACGAGCCTTTGGATCCTGGCCCAGCCGATCACGAACGGAGCATGATGAGCAAACAGCCCGCGTCAAAGCGCCCAAGGCCGATGCGCAAGCCGGTCTCTCGCACCCCTGCGTGGGTCACGCCGGTGGCGGTGGTGGCCGCGATCGCCCTGGTCGTAGGCGGGTTCCTGTTGATCCGGTGGTACACGACGCCTCAGGCGCTGGCACCTCTAAAACCCGATGCCGCCCAGCTCGTCGTCAATTCGCTCACCGCCCTGCCGGCGGCGGAGCTCGACGCGATCGGACAGGGCTCCGCGAACAACCTTCTCAAGCCCGTCTCTGGTACGGCGCTGACGGGGCCGTCCGGAAAACCGCTCGTCTTCTACTTCGGGGCCGAGTACTGCCCTTATTGCGCGGCCGAGCGGTGGGCGATCATCGTGGCCCTATCGCGATTCGGGACGTTTTCCGGACTGAAGACCACCAGCTCGTCTTCGAGCGACATATATCCGAACACTCCGACATTCACCTTCCACGGCTCCACGTTCACGAGCCAGTACATCGACTTTCAAGCCGTCGAGACCACCGATCGCAACCAGAATGCTTTGGAGACGCCGACCGGTTCCCAGCAAGCCCTCGTGAACCAGTACGACACCGGCGGCTCGATTCCTTTCGTGGACTTCGGAAACCGCTACGTCTTCGCCGGCGCGACCTACCTGCCAGACGTCCTGGCCGGGATGAGCTGGCAGGCCGTCGCGGATGCGTTGGCACAGCCTGACTCGACCCAGGCCAAAGCGGTGCTGGGGTCGGCCAACCTGGTCACGGCAGCGGTGTGCCGCCTGACTGGGGACCAGCCGTCCAGCGTTTGCACGTCGTCTTCGATCCAGGCCATCGAGAAGAAGCTGGGGTAGGGCGGCATGAGGCTGCAGCTGCTCGCGCTGCTCGCCGCGGTGGCCGGGCTGGGGGTCTCGATCTATCTCACCGCGGTCCATTTCGCGGGCGTTCAGCCCGCCTGCCCGGTCAATGCGGCCATCAACTGCGAGCAGGTTCTGTCGAGCTCGTACGGGGTGGTCGCCGGCTCTTCGGTACCGACGTCGGCGGCCGGGATCCTGTGGTTCGCCGTGAGCGCGGCGCTCGCCGCCGTGGTCCTGCTCAGCCATTCGGCGCCGCTCTGGTCCAGGCTGCAGCTGGCCTGGTCGGCCATCGGCCTCGTCACGGTTCTCTTCCTGGTCTACCTGGAGATCGTGAGGCTGGGCGCCGTTTGCGTGTGGTGCTCGGTCGCGCACGCGCTGGTCCTTCTGATCTTCCTGGTCGCCCTGCCCCGCCAGCGGGAAAGCAGGGTGGACGCGTGATCGGATGGCCATTCGACCCCACCGTGTACTTGGGGCTGCTGGCCCTCGGCATCGGATATGCCTGGCTGGTGCGGAGTGCCGGCGATGCACGGCGCCACCACCGGGTCTATTTCGCGCTCGGCGTGATCACCCTCTGGGTTGCTCTCGAGTCCCCGGTGGACACCATCAGCGACCAGTACCTGGACAGCGTCCACATGCTGCAGCACGTCCTGCTCGGGTTCGTCGCGCCCCCGTTGATGCTGCTCGGCCTGTCATCGCAGATGGCGGGACGCCTTGTCATGGTGCCGGGGTTGCGCGCGGTCACCGAACCAGTCCCCGCGCAGCTCATCGCCGGCGCAGTCATGGTCGGATGGCACGTACCGGCCCTGTACGACGCGACGCTCTACAACGAAGGGCTGCACATCTTCGAGCACCTGACGTTCATCGCCGGCGGCATCCTGCTCTACTGGCCGCTGCTGGGCGCGACCTCGGCCTACGCGCACTGGAAGATGTCGCCGGGCATGGCGCTTGTGTACATGCTCTTCGCCACGCTGCCACAGGATGGCGTGGCGCTGGTGCTGATCTTCTCGCGCGTTCCTTTCTATGAGTTCTATGTCCACGTCCCGCGGTTGATCCCGGGTTTTACTCCGCTCATCGATCAGACCATCGCGGGGGCCGTGCTGATGATCCTGGGCAAAGCGACGCTGGCGCTGGCGGCGCTGGTGGTCTTCTTCCGCTGGTTCGGCGCCGAGCAGCGGGCCGACCAGGCCCATCCGGTCGCGAGCGGTCTGTGACCGCCGTCGCCTCTAGCTGAGGCAGGCCCGGCCGGAGCAATCTCCGGCCAGCCACCGGTCCAGCTCCGGGGTCAGCGCCTGGCTCTGCGCCCCCCTGGCCAGCACCAACGTGAGGCCCCTGGCGCAGGCCACCCCATAACCATCGGCCAGCGAGGTCCTGGTTACGTCGCGAAGCTGGTTCTCCTCTCCCGTGTAGAAGCTGTTGTAGGTCGACGGGTCGATCGCGATGTAGTCGGCGTCCTGCCGCTGCGTGATCACGTAGATCTCGTAGCGATGCGACAGGTGAGGAACCAGGGTGTTAGACGCAGCCACGCTCACATTGGCTGGAATCGCGGTGAGGCACGACTCGATCTGGGCCGCTCGGCTGTCCGAGATATACGTGCTCAGCTCGTCGAACGGCCTGATCGGTCCGAAGGTGAACACCGTGCCGGCGACCATCGCGCCGACCGCCAGGACGATCGGCGCGAGCGACGCGGGCCGTCCCCGCAGCCAGGACTTGATCCGAACCGTGGTATCGATCGCCGCGAACGCGAGGATGGGAGCCGGGAGCATCGAATACTGGTACTGAAACGACCAGAAGTTGGCCGAGGAAGACCAGAAACGTTCGAGGAACGTCGGAAGCGCGATGATCGTGATCGGGGAGAGCAAGGGCAGGAATCCCCAGCCCAGGAACGACCCGATCCAGACCAACGTCTTGTGGACCGGAGTGAACAGCAGCTGCAGGCTCGACAAGGGGTGCAACATGACGTGCTCCAGGGAGCTGACCGGGCCAGTGCCAAGGGCGTCGTATGTCCAGTGCCGGTAAGGGCCGCCTGCCAGCGCGGGCATGACGACGCCGATGACCAGCGCGAACCACACTGCGTTAAGTCCCATCAGGATGCCGGCGAGGATGAGGCGGCGCTGCACGATCGCGATGTAGAACCCCAGTGCGATGAGGGTGAGGGACACGTCTTCTCGAGTGAGCATCGCCACGACGACCGCCGGCCACAAGAGCCGGTTGCGTCGTTTCATCGTGGCGTACAGGGCCGTCGACAGCGCCGGAACCGCGAACACGACGTGGTGGAAGTCGTACACCACACCGGCAAGGACTCCCCAGAAGACCAGGTAGCAGCCGAGAAAGGCCAGGGCAGGGATCTTGCCAAGACGCTCCTCAGCCCAGAGGTAGATCGGCCAGCCGGCGGCGGCGAGCAGCACGCCCTGGGCGACGAGCAGCACTCCGGCCGAATCCCAGATCCAGTAGAAAGGCGCGAGCACCATCAGGATCGGGTGGAAGTGATCGCCGAGAAGGTTGCGGATCCCGAGCACGGTGTTGGGGATGAACTGCAACCGGCTGTAACCCCAAACCGTCTGGTCCTGGATCGCCAGGTCGAAGGCGTTGCTCGCGAAGTGGTCGTGACGGTATAGAGACACCCACGAGTAGGCGGTTGCCGCGATCAGGGTCAATGCGAATGCGGCGATCCGGGCGGGCGTGAATCGAGTGCGCCCTCCGGCTTCATTACGATGTCCGATGCTTGTCAACCTCGAACAACCGCCTGAGCGGGCTCAGCCTCGTCATGCCGGCTCACAACGAATCCGAGAACTTGCGCTGGCTTCTGCCTCACGTCAATGAGGTGCTCCCGCGCATAGCTTCGCGTTTCGAAGTGGTCATCGTGGACGACGGGTCGACCGACGGGACCGGAGAGCTGGCCCGCTCTATGGCCGGCGAGCTCGGCATGGAGCTGCGCGTGATCCGTCACGACAGCATGCAAGGTTATGGGGCCGCTGTCGGTGACGGCCTGCGCGCCACAGAGCTCGAGTACAGCGCTTTCACCGATGCCGACGGCCAGCTCGACGTAGCCGACCTCGAGCTTCTGGTCCCACATCTCAAAGACGCGGAGCTGGTGGCGGGCTGGCGTCTGACTCGTGAAGACCCGGTATTTCGATCGTTGATCAGCGGGGTGTTCAACCGTCTCGTCCTGATGACGTTTCGCATCCCCGTGAAGGACGTCAACTGCGCCCTCAAGGTGGTTCGGACCGACATGCTCCGGCGCTTCACTCTGCACTCGCGGAGCGCGCTGATCAACGCCGAGCTGTACTGGAAGGTTCGCAGCCACGGCGGCCGGTTCGTCCAGATCGGGATTCCACACCATCCGCGGAGAATGGGGCGACGATCGGGTGGACGCCTGGTCCCGATTCTTCGCGCGACGAAGGAGCTGGTCCAGGTCCGCTTGCGCGGATCAGACGCTTGAGGTCGCGGCGGGTCTGACGCCGGCTTTCCGGTGCCGCTTTGTGGGCGTCCCGAAATTGCCGCGGCCGCCGAGGCGCCAGTCGACCCGAGGGTCGAAGAGCTCGGGCTTGATGCGCTTCTTGTAGCGCTCGACCATACCGATCACTCGATCGATCAGCGAGTCTTCGAGGCGGTGTGGAACGAGGCCGAGGTCCAGGAGGTGCTGGTGGCGAGCGTTGTAGTAGTGGCTCTCCAGCTCGGTGCGAGGGTTGGGGAGGTGTTCGATCCGCGTTTCGAGCCCATGGGCTGCCCGCGCTGCGTGAACTCGTTCCGCCAGCTCGGACACGCTGAACTGCTCCGTGAACTGGTTGAAGACCCGGAACTCGCCTTTGGCCGCCGGGTTGAGGATGGCGATCTCGATGCAGCGCACGGTGTCGCGAATGTCCAGGAAGCCACGCGTCTGTCCACCTTTGCCGTAGACCGTGAGTGCGTGCCCGGCCGCCGCCTGGGCGCAGAACCGGTTGAGCACCGTGCCCCAGATGTCGTCGTAATCGAAGCGGGTGCGAAGCTCCGGGTGCAGATCGGTCTCAGGCGTACCCGATCCGTATACGACGCCCTGGTTGAGGTCGGTAGCGGTCAGGCCCCATGCGCGACACGTGAACATGATGTTGTGGCTGTCGTGGACCTTCGAGAGGTGGTAGAACGAGCCCGGCTGCTTCGGATACGGCAAGCGGTCCTTGCGGCCGTTGTGCTCGATCTCGATGAACCCCTCTTCGATGTCGATGTTCGGCGTGCCGTACTCGCCCATGGTGCCGAGCTTCACCAGGTGGCACTCCGGCGCCGATTCGCGAAGCGCAAAGAGGAGATTGAGGGTGCCCACGACGTTGTTCACCTGCGTTTCAACAGCGGTGTGGGCGCTGATCATCGAGTAAGGGGCGGAGCGCTGCTCTGCGAAGTGCACGATCGCTTCCGGCCGGTGCTCGGCGATGATGGAGGTGACGTCGGGCAGCTCACAGAGGTCGAGGTGCTGCCACTGGATCTCGCGTCCGGTTACCGACTTCCAGCGCTCGACGCGCCGTTTCATGCTCGCGATTGGGACCAGAGATTCGGTTCCGCACACGCGGTCCCAGCGACGCCGGATCAAGTTGTCCGCCGCAATGACCTCGTGGCCGCGAGCCGATAGGTGCATGGCTGTCGGCCAGCCCAGGTACCCGTCGGCGCCGAAAACGATGACCTTCAATCTGATTGCATCCTAATCAATGACCGACTCCCGATGTCGGGTTGCGAACCAGGACCAGGTGAGGGGCAAGCCCTCGGCCACGTGGACGCGCGGAGTCCAGCCAAACCATGCACGTGCCCGACTCACGTCGAGGCATACGCGCCGAACCTCGAACTCCCGCCCGGGCAGAAATTCAGTTGCCGGCGAGTGCGATGATTCGGCCACCAGTCGCGCAACGATTTCGTTGATTCGTGTCTCGCGCGCCGTCCCGATGTTCACCTCGCCGGAACGGGTGCCGAAAAGAGCGGCGACGTTGGCGGCGGCAATGTCGCCGACATACGTGAAATCGCGCGTTTGGTCGCCGTCGCCGAAAACACGCGGAGCATCTCTACTCAAAAGACGATTGCACGTGATCGCCACCACGCCCGCCTCGCCGGTCCCGTCCTGTCGCGGGCCGTACACGTTGCCGTATCGAAGAGCGACGGTCCTGATGCCGAAGCGGCGCCCGAACGTCGCGAGGTAAACCTCCTCCGCGCGCTTGGCCGCTCCATATGCGGAGAGCGGCGCCGGCGCGGACGTCTCGCGAGCCGGCAGCTTCGCAGCATCGCCGTAGATCGTTCCCCCCGACGATGCGGTTACCACGCGGCGGGCGCCGGCCCTGACCGCAGCGTCGAACAGCGCGACGGTGCTGGCGAGGCTCGCCTTGACATGGGCGCCCGGGTCGCGGGCGGCCTTCTGCACGCCCCCCTTGGATGCGAGGTGCAGGACGGCATCGGGCCGGAACGCCTGGATCGCCGAAGCCGCCTCGGTCGACCCGCAGTCGGCGGCCAGCGTCTCAACCCCCGCGGGCGGCTGCTCGCCGCACGCATGGCTGTGGTCGTCGACGACCAGCACCTTTGCCCCGGCGGCCACGAGCAGCTCAACCGTGTGAGATCCGATGAAGCCTGCGCCGCCGGTCACCACGACCCGCGCGCCCGTGGTGCGCATTCCCTTCACTTCGGGCTATTCGCGCCGGCCGCGTCGACCGGGGCCATGACCGTGTCATGGCTTTCGAGGGTGGCGTAGGCGATCATCCCCGCCAGGGCTTGCGGGATGGTGGCCGCCGCGCGCAGCAGCAGTGCGACCGTGGCGGCGAGCGCGAGATTCACACCGTATTCCGCAAGGACGCCCACCACGACCGCGTCCGTGGTCCCGATTCCAAAGGGCAGCGTCGACAGGATGCCCACGGCCTGCGATGCGGAGTAAGCCGCGACGGCCTGGGTCATCGGCACACGATGGTCGAGCCCGGCCAGCAGCAGCCAGAGCTGGATTCCGCTGAGGACGAATACCGCCAGAGTCAGCCCCGAGGCCTCGGCCAGCAGGATGGGTGAGCGAAGGAGGCGCCGAAAGTTGTCCACCACCTCGACGGCTCCTTCGGAGAAGCGGTTCAAGGGGCCTCGCGTCGCCTTGGCCAGGACCCACCGCTCCAGTCCGGGTGGGATCTGCTCGAAGACCACGGGGGCCATGGTCGCTGCGCCGAGACCCAGTGCGACTCCCCACCAGCCGATGACACCGTGGCGCGGAAGCGCGATCAGCAGCACTGCAAGCGCGAGCATCAAGCCGAGACTGTAGAGGCGCTCGAATGTCACCGCGGCGGCGCCGACGCGGAGGGGGGCGCCGTAGTCCCGGCGCCAGATGTAAGCGCGTATGTAGTCACCGCTTGCAGCCGGGGTGAGGCTGCTCGTGGTCGTGCCGATGAGCTGGGTTCGCAGCTGACTTCCCAAAGGGATTCGGTAACCGAGATGGGCGATGACCACGTCGGCGCGGATCGCTCGGAGCACGACCACGGGGATGTTGAGCAGCAGCGCGGCGAGGAAGGTTAGCGGGTTCACATTTTGCAGCGATGCCCAGATGCTTGCCGGATGACTGAGGGCGATTACGACCACGGCCAGCGCGACGCCAATGGCTGCGGCTGCGACCCGCCCTGAGCTCAAAAGTCGACGTGACGGCCTGGTTGCAGGCTCAGCACGGGCCTGGGTTTTGATAGCGCGAAAGCTTATCCATTTGGCCTTGGAAATTGCTGAGAGAAAAGCGGGGAAGGCCATCACACGTGGCGATAGCGCCGCACGGTTCGCATAAGCTTTTCCGGCGATGTCGTCATTGGAGCGGCCGAGCCGGACTCTTTACCAGGGGCGAGACCGCGCGGCGGCGCGATCATTCCTGCATGCGATCGGGCTGACCGCCGCAGACATCGAGAAGCCGTTCGTCGGCGTGTCCAACGTGTGGACCGAGACCATGCCCTGCAACTTCGGCCTGCGCGAGCTGGCCGCCCCTTTGAAGGCCGGGATTCGCGCGGCAGGCGCCAATCCGATGGAGTTCAACACCATCGCCATCTCGGACGGCATCACCATGGGCACCGAAGGCATGAAGACCTCGCTCGTCAGCCGCGAGGTCATCGCGGACTCGATCGAGCTCGTCGCCCGGGGCCACATGTTCGACGCCATGTGCTGCCTCTGCGCATGCGACAAGACGATCCCGGCTTCGGCCATCGCGCTTGCGCGCCTCGACCGCCCGGGCATGGTGCTCTACGGCGGCTCGATCATGCCGGGCGTATTCCGAGGACGTCAGGTCGCGGTGGGTGACGTTTACGAGGCCATCGGTGCAGCAGCCGCGGGAAAGATCAGCGACTCGGACCTGGCCGAGCTCGAAAAGGTGGCCTGTCCCGGGGCCGGTGCATGCGGCGGCCAGTACACGGCCAACACGATGTCGATGGTCATGGAGGTGATCGGCCTCTCGCCGGTGGGGTTCAACTCGATCCCGCAGACCGACCCGCACAAGTTTCGCGCCGCGGAAGCGCTGGGCCCCGTCGCCATGAACCTCCTGGAGCAGGACCTGCGTCCGTCGAAGATCCTCACCCGCCGCGCCTTCGACAACGCGATCGCGGCAGTGGCCGCCAGCGGCGGATCGACCAACGCCGTCCTGCACCTGCTCGCGCTGGCGCGCGAGGCCGGCGTCGAGCTGGCGATCGACGACATCGACCGCATCAGCCGGCGCACCCCGCTTCTATGCGATCTCAAGCCCGGCGGCCGTTTTGCGGCCGTCGAGCTGCACCGGGCGGGAGGCATCGCTTTGCTGACTCGGCGGCTGCTGGACGGCGGGTACATCGACGGAGACGCGCTCACTGTGACCGGCCGCTCGCTGGGCGAGGAGTGCGAGGCGGTGACCGAGACGGTGGGCCAGGAGGTCGTCGCGCCGCTTTCGCACCCCCTGCGGTCCGAGGGCGGCCTCGTGATCCTGCGAGGGAACCTGGCCCCGGACGGGGCAGTGGTCAAGATCACTCAGCACACCCCGGTATCGCATCGCGGGCCGGCGCGAGTCTTCAACCGCGAAGAGGACGCGTTCGCCGCCGTCTACTCGGGGCGGATCAAACCCGGTGATGTGGTCGTCATCCGTTACGAGGGACCGAAGGGCGGCCCGGGCATGAGGGAGATGCTCCAGGTGACCGCGGCCATCGTCGGCGAGGGCCTTGGGGACTCAGTGGCGATGGTCACCGACGGTCGATTTTCGGGCGCGACCAGCGGGCTGATGGTCGGCCACGTGGCGCCCGAGGCGGCCGCGGGCGGCCCGCTTGCCGCGATCGAGGATGGAGATGTGATCGAGATCGACGTCGAGAGTCGCAGGCTTGGCGTCGAGGGTGTTGACTTGGCGGCACGGATGAAAGGTTGGTCTCCACCTGAGCCGCACTACCGGCATGGGGTCCTGGCCCGCTACGCGCTGCTGGTCGGTTCGGCCTCCGAAGGGGCGATGCTCAAGCCCTGACGCGACTCATTCGACGATCTTCCAGAACGAATCTTTTCGACTGATCCGCCCCTCGACGAACTCGAACAGGTCACATCCCCTGACCTCGATCCTCTTGCCTTCCGCGGTGCCCGTGAGAGTCCACTCGGAGAATCCTCGGTCGCCGCAGACAGAGTGGCGGTCGCCGCCGTAATGCACGTCCGGGATCCCGCTGAATCGGGTGGCCAGAAGGTTTCGAACCGCCTCGCGCCCGACGGCTCGGGTTCCCCAGGGTGAGGATCCGCGCGGGAATTCCATGACCGGTTCGTCTGAGAAGAACTCCATCACCCCATCGAGATCGTGCCGGTTGAAAGCATCGAGGAGTGCCTGCAGGGTCTCGACCGTGACTTGAGGTGGGTTTCTCATCGTTTGTCCCTCAGCTGAAAGGATGCCGTTAACAGGCTAGCTTGACCGTCCGCAACACCAGAACGAAGATGGGACCGGACGGTGCGTCGGGCTCGGGGGAGGGGGCCAAATCAAAGGGAGGGCCCGCCAGGGCAAGGTCTACTTGACGGCGGGCAGCCAGGCTGGGCGGTGCGACTCGTACGCCGCGATGTCCGGATCGTGCTTCTCGACCAGGCCGATCTCGTCGAGGCCGCCCAGCAGGCACTCCCGCGCGAAGGCGTCGATCTCGAACGGGTAGGAAAACCCCTCGCCGCGGACCTGCTGCGCCTGCAGGTCGACTGTCACCTCGGCGGCTGGATCCTCGGCCGCCAGGTCGATCAGGTGCCGCACCTGGCTCTCGGGAAGGGTCACCGGCAGCAGCCCGGTCTTGAAGCAGTTGGCGCGGAAGATGTCGGCAAAGCTCGGGGCGATGATCGCCTTGAACCCGTAGTCACGCAGCGCCCACGGCGCATGCTCGCGCGACGAGCCGCACCCGAAGTTCGCGCCGGTCACCAGCACAGCGGCGCCGGCGTGCTCCGGCTTGTCCAGCACGAAATCACCCCCCGCCCGCCAATCGAAAAAGAGGAACGGCCCATACCCGGTGCGCTCGATGCGCTTCAGGAACTGCTTGGGGATGATCTGGTCGGTGTCGACGTCCGCGCGGTCGAGCGGCGCCATCCGGCCTGAGACTCGGCTCACCGGTTCCACGACGGCTTACAAGAGCTCCCGCACATCGACGAGGTGGCCGGTGAGCGCAGCGGCGGCCGCCATGGGAGGGCTCATCAGATGAGTGCGCCCACCCGAGCCCTGGCGGCCTTCGAAGTTCCGGTTCGAGGTCGACGCGCAGCGCTCGCCCGGCGCCAGTATGTCCGGGTTCATGCCCAGGCACATCGAGCACCCGGCGTTGCGCCATTCGAAGCCGGCGGCCTTGAACACGAGGTCGAGCCCTTCGTCCTCGGCCGCGCGCTTCACCGACGTCGAACCAGGCACCACCATGGCCCGAACCTGCGGGTGCACGTGCTTGCCGTCGATCACCCGGGCGGCCGCGCGCAGGTCTTCCAGGCGGGCGTTGGTGCACGAGCCGATGAACACTCGGTCGATCGCGATGTCGG
>Ga0307374_10007464_pt1 | contig 16635 bp, 14 predicted proteins | sample OX3MG_FD_202532 | JGI IMG/M metagenome (GOLD analysis project Ga0307374, IMG submission 202532) | Soil microbial communities from Risofladan, Vaasa, Finland - OX-3 | ecosystem: Environmental > Terrestrial > Soil > Coastal area > Acid sulfate soil | place: Finland: Risofladan, Vaasa | collected... | reverse complement strand
AAATCCCGCCGAGCCGACCGCAACGTACTGAGATGGGCGGCCGCCATCTCCGTTTCGGATTGCTACCTCTCCGCCGTGACGCTTACGGAACTCGAGGTCGGCGTGCTGCTGATGGAGCGTCGGGACCCAGTTCAGGGGGCGCGCCTGCGTGGTTGGTTCGAACTCGAGCTGCATCCTCGGTTCGAAGGCCGCATACTGTTCGTCGATGAGCCGGTCGCGCGTTGTTGCGCACGGCTGCACGTCCCCGATCCAAAGCCGGCCCACGACGCGTTCATCGCCGCCACCGCCATCGTTCACGGTCTTGCGGTGGCCACCCGCAACACGGCCGATTTCGCCGCCATGGGCGTCGCTCTGGTCGACCCCTGGACGCCCTCGGTCCGAGCCTAGATCAGGCGGCGGCCGCGACGCCGGTCTCGGCCAGCCACTCCAGGATCTTCTGCTTGGGCATGGCGCCGACCTTCATCGAGGCCATGTGGCCATCCTTGAACAGCATCATCGTCGGAATGCCGCGCACGCCGTAGCGCGATGGCGTCGTCGGGCTTTCTTCGATGTTGAGCTTGGCGATGGCGACGTGGCCGGCGAGGTCGGCGGAGATCTGCTCCAGCGCCGGAGCGATCTGCTTGCAGGGGCCGCACCACTCGGCCCAGAAGTCCACCAGGATCGGCCCGGGCGCCTTCAGAACGTCCTTCTCGAAGGTCTCGTCGGTCACCGCGAAGGTGCTCATCGATCAACTCCCTTGCGGACGGGCTGCTGCGCCACGCCGCCTCTGCCCGCATTTAGGCGCGGCCCGTGCAACATCAACCGAGGCGGCCCGCCGCGTCCAGGGCGTCGAGCATGAGTTTTTCTGGCACCGCCATGAGCCGGGGTCCATCGGTCCATACCAGCGCCGCCTCGACCGCACGGCCCGGGAACACCTCGTTCAGCACCGCCCAGTAGAGCGCCATCTGCAGGATGTAGGCGGGGTCGGCCGCCTCGATCCGGACGGGCGAGGGCCGGTTGGTCTTGAAATCGGCGACGAGGACGCGATCGGCGGCGACGAGCAGCCGGTCCACGCGTCCCGAGACGGCGAGGCCCGCGGGCAGCCGCGCCGCAGACCCGGCGAGCGCGACCTCGGGCCTCGATCCCGGCCCGAACACGGCCGCGAACGCCGGATCGGCAAGCACCGCCAGGGCGGCGGCGGCCATCTCGGCGCGCTGCGCCGGCTCGAGGTCCGGTTCGCGGCCGAGCAGCCGCTCGGCGGCGGCCGGGCGCTGCGCCGGCGCCACGTCGGGCAGCAGTTGCAGCAGCCGGTGGATGATGTCGCCGCGGCGATAGCGGCCGAGGCCGTGGACCCGGGCCAGCGGCGAAGGCGCGGCGGCGGCGTCCTCGGAGAGCCGCGAGGGCGCGGCGAGGCGCCGGGCCGCCGGCTCGGCCGGAGCCAGGCGCCGCAGCCAGGACGGCGCGAGCGTGGGCGCGGCCACGGCTTGCGGGATCGAGGTCGCCGATTTCGGGTCCGCGCCGTAGCGCCGCGCCATGAGGTCGCCGTCGATGGCGACGCTGCGCGCTGCGGCGGCGATCTGCGGATGGGTGAAGCCCCGCTCGATGACGTCGTACCAGCTGCCCTGGAACCAATACGGCTGAGCCTCGACGCCGCAGACGATCAGGTGGTCGCGAGCCCGGGTGAGGGCGACGTAGAGGAGCCGCAGGGTCTCGTGGGCGGTCGCGGCGTCGCGGCGCTGGCGCGCCTCGCTCGACGCCGGGCAGTCGTCGGTCTTGCGCGGCGCCCACAGAAAGCCGCCGTCGGCGCTGGCGAGCAGCGGCCCGCCCTGGCCGGTGGCGCGCGTCGTGGTGTCGGGCAGGATGACGATCGGCGCTTCCAGCCCCTTGGCCCCGTGCACGGTCATCACCCGCACCTCGCCGGCGGAGCGGCCCTGCGGGTCCTCCTGCTCGCGCCTGATCTCGATGGCGCTGGCGGCCATCTCGGCGACGAACCGCTCCAGTTCGGCGACGCCGCGGGCCTCCGCGGCGAGGGCCTCGGCGAGGAAGGCGTCCATGGCCTCCTCGGCCTCGCGCCCCAGCCGCTCGAAGAAGCGCTGTCGCATCGAGCGGCCGCGGTCGTCCAGCCGCGCGAACACCCGGGCATGGAAGTCGAACGGGGCGCAGGCCTCGGCCTCGCGCCGCGCCCAGCCGAGGAACCTCGCCGCCTGGCTCCAGACCGGCCGCTCCTGCGCCCGCGCCGCCAGCGCCGCCCAGAGGGAGCCGCCCCGGCCGTGGGCGAGGTCGAAGAGCGCAGCTTCGTCCACGTCGCAGAACGGGCTGCGCAGCAGCGCCGCCAGCGTCAGGTCGTCGTCGGGGAACCGCGCGAACCGGCCGAGCGCCAGCAGATCCTGGAATGCGACATGGTCGGAAAGCGTCAGCCGGTCGGCGCCGCCGACGGGGACGTCGGCGGCCTTCAGCGCCCGGATGATCTCATGGAAGAGGGCGTTGCGGCGGCGCACCAGGATCAGCACGTCGCCGGGGCGCGCGGCCCGCGCACCGGCGCCCGCACCGCGGTCGTGCACCGCCTCGCCGCGGCGAACCAGGTCGCGGACCGCCTCGGCGATGCGGCGGGCGAGCTTCCTGGTGGCGCTCTGCGGCGGCTCGGCGTCCACCGGCCCCCACGGGTCGGGCTCGTCCGCGGCTGCGGAGGTCTCCAGCGGCCAAACATCGACGCATCCGCCCGCCGGCCGCGTGGCGACGTGGCGCAGCGGAAAGGCCTGGCTGCCTTGCGGATTCAGCCCGGCGGCGGCCGCCGGGTCCTCGAAGACCCGATCGACGAAGGCGAGGATTTCCGGCGCCGATCGCCAGCTTTCCAGGAGGGGAATCTCCTCGAAGCCGCGGCCGCCGGCGCTCACGAGGCGTCTGAAGCCCTCGGCCTCCGCGGCGAACCGCTCCGGCGCCGCTCCCTGGAACGAGAAGATCGACTGCTTGCGGTCGCCCACGGCGAACACGGTGCGGCGGCTGGTCCCGGCGCCGCGGTCGGCGAAGAACTCCGCCGTGAGCGCGCGCAGGATGTCCCATTGCTCGGGCGCCGTGTCCTGGGCCTCGTCCAGCAGCACGTGGTCGAGGCCGCCGTCGAGCTTGAACAGCACCCAGGCGGCGTCGGAGCGCACGGTGAGCAGTTCGTGCGCGCCCTGGACGAGGTCGCCGAAATCGAGGCTGCGCAACGCGCCCTTGGCGCCGTCGTAAAGCTCGATGTAGGCGAGGGCGAGGCTGATGGCGTGGACGCTGGCCTCGGCGATCCGCGCCGCCTTCGCCGCCTTGCAGGCTTCGCCCAGGCGCGCCTGCTCGCGTTCAAGCCATTCGCGGACGTTGGCGCCGACGGCATTGGTCGCCAGGCGCCGGCGCGGCTCGCCCGCCTGGGTGCAGAACAGCGCCCAGACCTCGGCGAAGGGCGCGCCCTCCGCGATGCGGGCCATGGCCTCGCCGGCGCGCCGGTCCGTCGCCGGCGAACCACCCAGCAGCGCCTCGGCCGCGCGCCGCCACTGGCCCCAGCGAATCCTGGCGATCGCCGCGGCCTCGATGGTCTCGGCCGGCCTTGGCCTGGAAAAGCCGCAGCGGCGCCAGATGTCGGTCCCGAAGCCGCCGCCGCAACGCTCCACATAGGTGCGGATCGCCCGCCGCTCGGCTTCGAAGGCGGCGAACAGATCGTCGAAACGGCCGAAGTCGAGCTCGACGGAGAAGAAGGCGTAGGCGCGCCCGAGCGGGCCATCGGGATGGGCGAGCGCCTCCAGCGCCACGTCCTCGCGGGCGCGCGCCTGGACCTGACGCGCGGCCACGCCGTCCAGCACCGAGAAACCCGGCGAGACGCCGGCCTCGAGCGGAAAGCGCCGCAGCAGCTTCTCGCAGAAGGCATGGATGGTCTGGATCTTGATGCCGCCCGGCGTCTCCAGGGCGCGGGCGAACAGCGTCCGCGCCTCGCCCAGTCCGCGGGCGGGTTCGTCGATGAGCTCGAGCTTGGCCGCGAGGGCGGCGTCGTCCATCACCGCCCAGGCGCCCAGTTCGGCGAACAGGCGCCGCTGCATCTCGGCGGCCGCGGCCTTGGTGTAGGTGACGCAGAGGATCGCCTCCGGCCTCGCCCCGCCGAGCAGCAGCCGTGCGACCCGGTTCACCAGGGTGGTGGTCTTGCCCGAACCGGCGTTGGCCGCCACGAACACCGACGCGGCCGGATCGGAGGCTCGGACCTGGGCGGCTCTTGCGCCGCGGGGCGGGGCGGCGAGGCTCACGCGCCCGCCTCCTCGGCCTCGGCGCCGATGACGCCCCATTCCCAGAGCCGCGCCAGGTGATCGTAGTCGCCGCCGAACTTGCCGATGAACTGGGGCGCGGCCCAGGCGACATAGGGCGTCCCCGGATCGTCGAACGCCGCCGCCAGGCGCTTCAGGCCGGCGAAGGCATGGGCGGCCAGAGCGGCGCTCTCGGGCGCCGCGGCGCGCACCTCCTCGGCGCCCGGCGTGCGCCCGCCGCTGACGCGGATGTAGGCGAGCTGGCCCGGCTCGACTGCGCCGATGTCCTCGAAGCCGCCGCCCGCCAGGATCGCGGCGGTGAGGGTGAGCTGCGGGGCGAGGCCGCTGCGCACCTGCTTCGGCGACGGCGGCTGGCCGGTCTTGAAGTCGAGCACGTCGGCCACGGCGCCGCGCACCTCGATGCGGTCGGCCCGGGCGGTGACGGTGAAGCGGCCGGCGGGCGCATCGAAGGCGAGCGCGCCCGACTGCTCCACCATCAGCCGCGCGCCGCCGCGCCGGCGCCGCTCGAACGCGACCACCCAGGGTCCGGCGTTGGCGGCCAGGGCGCTCTCGCGGGCCAGACGCGGCTCGGCGACGCCGGCGGCGCGCAGGCACTGGATCAGGATGACGGCGAAGGCGGCCGGCGCGTCCTCGCCCAGTTCGCCCGGATGCTCGGCGGCGAAGCGCTCGAAGGCGCGATGGATGGCCGTGCCGCGCGCCAGCGCCTCCACCGGCTCGCCGGGGCGGTCCAGCGGCTTCAAGCGCAGGATGTAGCGGGCATAGACGGCGTAGGGATCGCGGATCCAGCGCTCCACGCCGGTGACCGGCAGCTGGCGCGGCCGCGTCTCGACCGGCGGACGCGGTCTTGGCCGCGGCGCCGGGGCGAATGCGTCCGGAGCATCCAGGGCGCGCGCCAGGGCCAGGATCTCGGGGCGCGCCGGCAGCTCCAGCCCGGCGCCCCTCGCGAGGGTTCTCAATCGCCACAGCCACCGCGAGGCCACGGCCGGCGCGCCGTCACGGCGCTCTGCGCAGACGAGCGCCACCTCGGGGGCGCTGGCGCCCTGGGCGAAATCGTGGGCGGCGAGGCCGATGCGGCGCTCGGGCGGCGGCAGGCCGAGTTCGCGGCGCATCGGGCGCGACAGGAACGGGTCGACCGGCGGCGCCTGCGGCCACACGCCCTCCTCGAGCCCCGCCAGGATCAGGAGGTCGGCCCGGACCAGTCTTGCTTCCATGGCCCCGAGGATGCGCAGGCGCGGGTGGGTCGCGCCGCCGCCGCGCACCACCTCGCGGGCGATGAGTTGCTGGAGGAGTTCGGCGAAGCCCGCCGCCGTCACCGCCGGCAGGCCGTCGCTCTCGGTGATCAGGGCCGACATCAACGCCGCCGCCGCCTCGCCGGCGAGGCCGCCCCAAAGGCCGCCGAGGTCGCCCGCGGCATCCCGCGCCAGAGCTTCCATGGCCTCGACGAGCGCGGTGGCGGCGTCGCCGGGCCGCGCCGCGCCGGCCGCGAAGGCTTCGCCCATCGTCCGAGCGGCGCCCTGCAGCCTTGCGAGCAGCTGCCGCCCCTGCGCCTGCGCGATCGCGTCGGCCATCTCGCTCCACCCGCGCCGGCGCGGGCCGCGCAGGCCCAGCTCCAGCGAGCGCCTGGCGGCGTCGAGAGCGGCGCCGCCGAGCCCGAAGCGCACCAGCCGATGCTTGGCGATCCCCAGCAGCGTCACCGGGTCGAGCGGATCGACGGCGCACAGCGCCATCAGCCCGATGAGGGCGCAGATCGGCTGGGCGCCGAGCGGCGCGCCCGCCGACGAGTCGGCGAGGACGCCCCAGCGGGTCAGTTGTGCGCTCACGCGCCTCGCCAGCACCGCGTCCGGCGTCACCAGCGCCGCCGTCCGGCCGGGGGTCTCGAGGGCTTCGCGCAGCATGAGCGCGGTTGCGCCCGCCGCCTCCTCGACGCTGCGCGCGGTGATCAGCGACAGCCCGGCGAGGCCCTCGGCGACGGGATCGACGCCGTCGCGCGCGCCCTCGTCCCTGAGCGCCTCGATCTGCAGCAGCCAGTCGGCGGTGGACTCGGCCGGGCGCAGAGCTTCGGCGATCAGGCGCCGCCGCCACCGGCCCTTGCCCGCGTCCTCGCTCGTCCACGGCCTGACGGCGCCGCGCTCGATGCCGGCGCCGCCGATCAGGCGCTTCAGGCCATCCTGCGGGTGCTGCTCGCCCACCTCGCGCCAGGCGCTCTCGGCCAGACTGAGATCGAGGCCAGGCAGGACGACGGCGCCGTTGGGCAGCCCCGCGACGACGGCGAGCAGGTCCGCCACCGCCGGCGCGCTGCCGGTCGAGCCGGCCGCGACCACCACGCCCGGGGGCGGCGCCTCGCGCCAGCGCTGGGCGAGCCGCCGCAACAGCGCCACGCGGCGCTCGCCGACGTCCATCAGGCCGAGGTTCGCCAGACGCCGCGGCCACTCGGCGAGCGCGCTCGCGAGGAAGTCCGCCGAGACCTGCCAGTGGCGCGCCAGGTCGCCGGGCGCGAGCCCTTGCAGGCGCTGCAGCGGCTCGGCCTCCTCGAGCTGGACGCTGTCGAGGAATGCGGCCAGGGCGTCGGCGAGGTCGAGGGCGCCGGCGGCGTCCAAGGAGCGGCCGAGCCCGGCCTGGCGATCCACGACGAGCCGGGCCAGCTCGAAGCGCCGCCGCGCCGCGGTGATCGCCGGCGGCAGGTCGAGAGCGATGTCGCCCGGCTCGAACGGCGGCTCGCCTTCATCGAGATCGCCCAGCGCCCGCACCTGCGGCAGCAGCAGCGCGCCTGCGGCGGCGCCGGCGAGGAACGCCTGGGCGAGGTCGCGGGCCGCCCGGCGCGTCGGCGTCAGTATGGTGGCCGCGGCGAGCGCCTGCGGACCCAGCGCCCGCATGGCCTCGGCGAGGCCGCCCGCCAGGTCTTCGAGGAACGGACGTCCCGCGGCGATGCTGAACCAGCGCGGGGGCGGGCAGGCGAGAAAGCTCATGGCGCCAGCCCCAGCCGCGCCTCGGCGGCGGCGACGGAGGCGGGGTCGCCGGCCTGCATCCAGAACCCGTCCGGGACCACCCCGAAAAGTCGGCCCTGCCGCTGGGCCTGCATCCAGACCCTGAAGAGCGAGAAGCGGTCGTCGGCGGTCTCGTAGACGCGTTGCGGATCCAGGATCTCGACGCCGAAGCAGTGCAATGGCGCCTCGGCTTCCCCGCCACGGTGGACGAGGGCGCCGCAAGCGGAGCGGAAGAAGTCGCCGGCGGTGGCGAAGCCGAGCGTCCGCGCCTTGGGAACCACGATCAGGCAGGCGTCCATGCGGGCCGGGTCCCAGGCGTTCGCGACCAGCGCCAGCGGATCGTCGGCGCCCTCGATCCACACATAGTCGCTGTTGGCGACCCAGATCGGCGCTTCGCCCAGCAGCCGCCGCGCCGCCTTCAGCCCGCCGCCGGTGTCCAGCAGCCGGGCGCGTTCGTCGGCGATGACGATCTCGGGGCTGGCGCGGCGCGCCAGATGCGCCTCGAGCTGGTCGGCGAAGGCGTGCACGTTGACCACGGCGCGCGTCACCCCCGCCGCCTCCAGCCGGTCGAGAACGTGATCGATCAGCGCCCGGCCGCCAATCTCGACGAGGGCCTTGGGCCGGCTCTCGGTCAGGGGCCGCAGCCGCAGCCCAAGGCCCGCGGCCATCACCATGGCGGTGCGAGGGCCGCTCACGCGAGCGCCCTCACAGGCGCTTTTCCGCCGGCACGTGGCGATCCAGCCAGGCGCGCAGCGGCGCGAGCTCGGCCGAGGCCGCCAGGCACCGCTCCAGGTAGCCCCACATCCTGGGCGTGAAGGCGCGGTACCTGGGCCGTCCGAAGCCGGCGACCTGGCGGGCGAAGATGAAGAGGATGCGCAGGGCGTTGAGCGCGCCGAGGGCGCGGAAGTCGGCCGCGAACGCCTCGCCGTCGAGCTCGGGCCGCTGGCCGAGATAGCGCTCGAGGCAGGCCGCCTCGCGTTCGGCGGAGACGTCGCGCCGGCCGTCGTGGAGCAGCATCGACAAGTCCCAGGCCGGATGGGCGCGCAGCGCATCCTGGAAGTCGAGCAGGCCGACCCTGGCCGAACCGGTGCGCCCCGGCAGCCAGATCAGGTTCTCGGCATGATAGTCGCGATGGCAGAAGACGCTGGCGCCGGCCTCGGCGCGCGCCCGGATCGGGGCCCAGAACGCCTCCCATTCGGCTTCGGCCTCGGCCGGGAGCGGGGCCATGCCGGCGAACTTCGGCCACCATTCCAGGAACATCGCGCCGCTGGTCGCCAGCGCCAGGTCGTCGTAGGTGAGGAGCGGCCAATGCGCGGCGCCGGCGCACAGGGTCTGCGGCGGCGGCTCGGCATGCAGGCGCACCAGGCCGTCGACGGCGGCGTCGTAGAGCGGCGACTCGTCGGCGCCCGCATCGATCAGGCGCGCGTAGAGGTCGTCGCCCAGATCCTCGATCACGGCGAGGCCGGCCTGCGCGTCGGCGGCGATGATCGCCGGCGCCGAAAGGCCGAGGCCCCGCAGCCAGCCGGCGCAGGCGACGAAGGCCTCGACCTTGCCGGCGGCGAGGCGCGCCAGGGCGTTGTAGCCGAGCGCGCGCCGCTCGGCCGGGCTCGCCGCCGGCGGGCAGGGCTGGCTCTCGGCCAAAGGGGGCTGGTCCATGAAGATGACGCTGCCGCCGCGCCTTGGCCACACGCGCTCGTAAAGACGCGTGGAGGCGTCGCCCGGCAGTCGCTGGCGTCGGGCGTCCGCGAAGCCGGCGGCGCTCAGGAACTGGGCCTTCTGCGCCTCGCGTTCAGAACTCAAGCGATCGCTCCTGCCAGGCGCCGTGCGGGGTCAGACGGGCTCGGCGCGCCTCGCCGTCGATGGCCAGGACTACATCGAGTCGGTCCATCGGCAGATGGCGGCCGAGCTTCTCTGCCCATTCGACCACCACCGCCCCGTCGTCCAGAGCCTCGTCGAGGCCCAGTTCGGCGATCTCGCCGTCGCCCTCGATGCGATAGAGATCGAAATGCGCCACCGCAAAGGCGTGCGCCGCATAGGTCTGCACCAGGGTGAAGCTGGGGCTCGGCGCCTCGTCGGTCTCTGGCGCCAGCGCGAAGATGAGGCCCCGCGCCAGGGTCGACTTGCCGGCGCCCAGCGGCCCGGTGAGGCAGATCGCTTCGTGCGGACCCAGCGCCCGGGCGATGGCGGCGCCGAGGCGCCGGGTGTCGGCCTCCTGGTCGAGGCGGAACTCGGCGGGCAGGATCATCGAGGCGCCTCTTCCGGAACGGCCTCGCGGGCCCGGGTGCGCCAGGATGCGCGCTCGCCGGCCGTCGCCGCAAGCGCGGCCCGCCGATGGGCGCCGCGCCGGCGGGGCGCGGGTTTCACCGGGATCGGCCGGCGGCCCGTTGCAGGCTCGGGCGAGCGAGCCCATGTTCGGGCCGTCGCTGCAGCGGGAGAGGCCGATGTCCCTGATCGGAGAAACCAAGGCCGCCGGGCCGGCCGACCTGATCAAGGAAGGCTCCGACGCCGGCTTCGCCAAGGACGTGGTCGAGGCCTCGCGCACCCAGCCGGTGATCGTCGACTTCTGGGCCACTTGGTGCGGCCCCTGCCGCACCCTCGGCCCGGCGCTGGAACGCGCGGTGCTGGCGCAGAAGGGAAAGGTGAAGCTGGTCAAGATCGACATCGACAAGAACCCGGTCTTCGCCGGGCAGCTGCGGGTCCAGTCGATCCCGACGGTCTATGGATTCGTGGACGGCCGGCCGGCCGACGGCTTCACGGGCGCGGTGCCGGAGAGCCAGATCAAGGCCTTCATCGACCGGCTGGTGGCCGCCGCGGGGGCCGCCGGCGCCGGCGCCCCCGACGAAGCGGCCGAGCTGCTGGGGCTCGCCAAGGAGGCTCTGGAGGCAGGCGACCTGGCCGGCGCGGCGCAGGGCTATGCCCAGGTGCTGCAGGCCGATCCGGAGAACCTGGCGGCCATCGGCGGCCTCGCCAGATGCTATCTCGCCGGCGGCGACGCCGAGCGGGCGGCCGAGATCGTGGCCATGGCGCCGGAGGGGGCGAAGAACCAGGATCTGGAGAGCGTGCGCGCCGCCCTGGCGCTCGCCCGCGAGGCGCCTTCGCAGACCGTCGATCTCGAACGGCGGCTGGCCGCAGACCCCGGCGACCATGCCGCCAGGCTGGACCTCGCCAAGGCGCTCGCCGGCCATGGCCAGTTCCAGGCGGCCGCCGACGAGCTGCTGACCATCGTCGAGCGCGATCGCGACTGGAACGACGGGGCCGCGCGCAAGCAGCTGCTCACCGTGTTCGAGGCCGCGGGGCCGGTCTCGGACGTGGCCAGGCAAGGGCGCCGGCGGCTGTCCTCGATCCTGTTCTCGTAAACGCCGATCCCCGAGGGAGCCCACCTTGCCGGCCGGCTACCGCAAGATCTCGGATCTGCCGCCGCTGATCCCTGTGTTCCCCCTCGACGGCGCCCTCTTGCTTCCGGGCGGCCAGATGCCGCTGCAGATCTTCGAGCCGCGCTATCTCCAGATGGTCGACGACGCCATGGCCGGCCAGCGGGTGATCGGCATGATCCAGACCCGGGAGACCGGCGAGCGCGCCAGGCCCCGGCTCGCCGCCGTCGGTTGCGCCGGGCGCATCACCGCCTACGCCGAGACCGGCGACGGGCGCTATCTGATCACCTTGAGCGGCGTCTGCCGCTTCCGGGTCGCCGACGAACTCCTCGCCGACACCGCCTACCGCAAGGTCCGCCCCGACTACGGGCCGTTCGCACGCGATCTGGAGCCCGAGGGCGCCGAGGTGGAGTTCGACCGCGCCCCGTTCCTGGCGACGCTGCGCCGCTACCTCGACCACAAGGGCCTCAGCGTCGAGTGGGAGGCGGTGAACGTCGCCCCGGCCGGCGCCCTCGTCAACAGCCTCGCCATGGGCCTGCCGCTGGACCGGGGCGAGAAGCAGGCGCTGCTGGAGGCGCCCACCCTGGAGGACCGGCGCTGCGCCCTCGCCGCCCTGCTCGAGATCGATGCGGCCGAGGACGATGACGAGCCGCCGCCGTTGCAGTAGAAGCTCGCCCGCATGAGCGACGCCTCCGACGCCCCCGAACTCGATCCCCGCCTGCTGGAGATCCTGGTCTGCCCCGTCACCCGTGGTCCCCTGGAGTACGATCGCGCCCGCGCCGAACTGGTCAGCCGCGGCGCCCGCCTCGCCTATCCGATCCGCGACGGCGTCCCGATCATGCTGCCCGAAGAGGCGCGGCCGCTGGAATAGTCCCGCTAAAGCGCCTCGCCGCGCAGCAGCCTCGGCAGATCGCCAGATGCGCCGCCGGCCTCCTGGGAAAACCAGCGGCGCAGCGGGCCGATGCGGTTCACCGCCGCCATGCCGGCGTCGCGGGCGGCGCGCACCAGGGCGTGATCGTTGGAGAAGAGCCGATCGAAGGCGTCGGTGGCGAGCGCCAGGGCGATGCTGTCCAGCCGCCGCCATCGGCCATAGCGCTCGAGCACCGCCGCCGCGCCGATGTCCTCGCCCAGCCGCGCCGCCTCGATCACCACCTGGGCCAGGGCCGCGGCGTCCTTCAGTCCGAGGTTCAGCCCCTGTCCTGCGATCGGATGGATCGCGTGGGCGGCGTCGCCCACCAGGGCGACCCTGGATCCGACCAGCCGTTCGGCAAGCTGCAGCGCCAGCGGATAGACGAACCTCGGCCCCTCGGTCTCGATGCGGCCGAGGAACGCGCCGAACCTGCGGCCGAGATGGGCGTCGAACACCTCGCTGCGGGCGCCGCGCAGCGCCTCGCCGCGGCGCGCCGATTCGGTCCAGACGAGACTGGCGCGCCGGCCGGTCAGAGGCAGGATGGCGAAGGGGCCGCTGGGCAGGAAGTGCTCGTAGGCGACCCCCTGGTGGTCGCGCTCCAGGGCGAGCGTGGCCACGACGCCGCTCTGGCCGTAGGACCAGCCGGCGACGTCGATGCCTGCGGCCTGGCGCACCACCGAGCCGCGGCCTTCCGCGCCGACGATCAGGGGCGCGGCAAGGCGCCGTCCGTCGGCGAGCGTGACTTCGCCAGCCGCCGCCCTGAACTCGACCCTGGCGACCGCCGCCGGCGCGAGCACGCGCAGCTTCGCCGCCGCCACCGCGCCGGCGAGCGCGGCGCGGATACGCCGGTTCTCCACCATGTAGCCGAGCGGCTCGCCCTCCGAGCGCGCCGCGATCTCGGCGGCGTCGAAGCGCAGGAACGCCGAATGGCCGCGGCGCGCCGCCGCGCCGGGGGCGCGGCCATCGGTGACCAGAATCTGCTCGATCCGCTGGGCATCGGGCGAGAGGGTTTCGGCGAGGCCCAGCACCCGCCACTGGCGGAAGCTGGAAAAGGCCACGGCCGAGGCCCGGCCGTCGAAGCTGGGCGCGATCTGGGCTTCGAACGGCTGGGGATCGACGAGCACGACCTCGAGGCCGGCGCTCGCGAGCGCCAGGGCGAGCGTCGCCCCGGCGATGCCGGCGCCGGCGATGATGACGTCAGCGTCGAAGGCGGCGGTCATGGCGATTCGGTGCTATGAGCGGCGGGGCGGGCTTGCGCAACCCCGCCGAGCCCGGCGACACGGCCGATCGCGCGTCTTTCTCCCGAGGCCCAATGGCGCTCCACCGCACGTCGCCGCTCTGATGCCCCGCGTCGCCGGCCAGATCGACAGGACCAAGAACGAGGCCATTCTCGATGCGGCCTCCGACGTGCTGTTCGAGCGCGGCCTCGCCGCGCCCCTGGACGAGATCGCCCGCCGCGCGGGCGTTTCCAAGCAGACCATCTACAACCACTACGGCTCCAAGGCCGAGCTGGTGCGCGCCCTGATCGCGCGCCGGGTCGAGCAGGTCACGGCCGCCCTGGAGGTCGCAGGCGCCGACGGCGGGCCCGAGATCGCGCTGGCGGCCTATGCGCGGCGCCTGCTCGCGACCATCGGCATGGAGCGGGGCCTCGCGCTCTTCCGGCTGCTGATCCAGAGTGCGCCGGGCGCCCCGGAGATGGCCAAGGCGGTGTTCGAGACCGGCATGCGGTCGGGGCGGCGCAAGCTCGCCGAATACCTGGCCCGGGAGGCGCGCGCCGGGCGCCTCGGTATCGCCGACCCCGACGAGGCGGCCGCGTTCTTCTCCGGCATGGTGGTCAGCCACCGCCAGGTGCAGGGGCTGCTCGGCGTGCCGCTGGAGCTGACGCCCGAGCACATCGATCACATCGCCGCCGAGGCCACGCGCCGGTTTCTCCGGGCCTATGCGCCCTGAAGAGGGCCGGCGGCCCGAGAGGCTATGCGCCCTGCGGCGCCGCCTCGTCCTGCGACGGCAGCCCCATCATGTGGAAGCCGGCGTCGACGTGGACCACCTCGCCGGTGGTCGAGCGGCCGAGGTCGGAGAGCAGCCACAGCGCGCAGCCGGCGACGCCCTCCATGGAGGTGTCTTCCTGCAGGGCGCTGAGCTGGCGGCCCTTGGCGTGCATGGCGCGCCCCCCCTGGATGCCGGCGAGCGAGATGGTGCGCATGACGCCGGCGGAGATGGCGTTGACGCGGATCTTGCGGGGTCCCAGATCGCGGGCGATGTAGCGGGTCGCAGCCTCGAGCGCAGCCTTGCACACGCCCATGGTGTTGTAGTTGGGAATGGCGCGCTCGGCGCCCAGATAGGTGAGGGTCAGCATGGACCCGCCCTCGCCCATCAGCCGCGCCGCGTGGCGGGCCGCGTCCACCCAGGAATAGACCGAGGCGTCCATGGCCCGCAGGAAGGCTGCCCGGGTGGCGTTCTCCACGAACGAGCCGCCGAGCTGGCTGCGGTCGGCGAAGCCGATCGCATGCACCAGAAAGTCGAGCCCGCCGAGCGCGGCGCCCGCCGTGCTCACCGCCGCCTCGATCGAGCCCTCCTGGAAGGCGTCGAAAGCGGCGTAGGCCTTCACCCCGATGCTGTCGCCGAGCGGACGCACGCGCTTTTCGTTGGTCTGCATGTAGGCGAAGGCGAGCTCAGCGCCCTGCGCCGCCAATTGCGCCGAGATGCCCCAGGCCATGGACTGGTGATTGGCGACGCCCATCACGAGGCCCCGCCTGCCCGCCATCAGCGCGCCCTTGGGCAGGTCGTAGTCGTCGGCCATGAAGGCTCCTGCAGGGTTGGCGCCGCCGCGCCGGCGCCCCTTGCCTAAGCAGGCGCCTCGCGCGACGCAAGGCCGAGCTACGCCCTGGCCATCACCAGGCAGCCGTTGGCGCCGCCGAAGCCGAAGCTGTTGGACATTACCGTCTCCACCGCCCGGTCGAGACGCCGGCGCACGATCGGCAGATCTTCGAACGCCGGATCGAGGGTCTCGATGTTGGCGCTCTCGGCGACGAAGCCGTTCTGCATCATCAGCAGGCAATAGATGGCTTCCTGGGCGCCCGCGGCGCCGAGGCTGTGGCCGGTGAGCGACTTGGTGGAGGAGATCAGCGGCGGCGCGGCGCCGAACGCGGCGCGGACCGCGTCCATCTCCTTCACGTCGCCGATGGGCGTGCCGGTGCCGTGCGGATTGAGGTAGTCGATGGCGCGGCCGCCGGCCTGGTCGAGGGCCAGCCTCATGCAGCGGGCCGCGCCCTCGCCCGAGGGGCTGACCATGTCGTAGCCATCGGAATTGGCCCCGTAGCCGACGATTTCGCCGTAGACGCGGGCGCCGCGGGCCCTGGCCCGGTCGAGCGGCTCCAGCACCACGATCCCGGCGCCCCCGGCGATGACGAAGCCGTCGCGTTCGGCGTCGTAGGCGCGGCTTGCCTTGGCCGGGCAGGCGTTGAAGCGGGACGACATCGCGCCCATGGCGTCGAAGAGGGCCGACAGCGTCCAGTCCACCTCCTCGCAGCCGCCAGCGAACATCAGGTCCTGCTTGCCCAGGGCGATCTGCTCGTAGGCCGCGCCGATGCAGTGGGTCGAGGTGGCGCAGGCCGAGGTGATCGAGAAGCTGACGCCCCGGATCCTGAACCAGGTGGAGAGGGTCGCCGACGGTCCGGAACTCATCGCCTTGGGCACCGCGAACGGCCCGATGCGCTTGACCCCCTTGGACCTGGCGGTGTCGGCGGCGTCGACGATGGCGCGGGTGGAGGGGCCGCCGGCGCCGACGATCAGCCCGGTGCGCTCGCTGGAGACCTCGGTCTCGCCGAGCCCGGCGTCGGCGATGGCCTGTTCCATGGCGATGTGGGCGTAGGCCGTTCCCGCGCCCAGAAACCGCGCCGCCCGGCGGTCGACCATCGCTTCCCAGTCGATCCGCGGCTTGCCGTGCACCTGGCAGCGGAAGCCCAGTTCGGCATATTCAGGCGCCGCCTCGATCCCCGAGCGCGCCTCGCGCAGGGACGCCAGCACCTCATCGGCCCCGGCGCCGATCGAGGAGACGACGCCCATGCCGGTGATCGCCACGCGGCGCATGATCTATGGTTCGCCTTCCGCTAGGGACGCTTGAGGCCGACCCGCAAGTCTTCCGCCTCATAAATAGGGCCGCCATCCACTTCCAGAACCCCGTCGCCGATCCCCATCACCAGCCTGCGGCTGTTGATCACCCGCTTCATGTCGATCTTGTAGGTCACCAGCCTGGCGGCCGGCGTCACCTCGCCGGCGAAGCGCACGGCGCCGCAGCCGACCGCTCGCCCTCGCCCCTGGCCGCCGATCCAGCCAAGGAAGAAGCCGACCAGTTGCCACATGGCGTCGAGGCCCAGGCTGCCCGGCATCACCGGATCGCCGAGGAAGTGACAGTCGAAGAACCAGAGCGAGGGGTCGATATCGAGTTCGGCCTCGATGTAGCCGATCCCATGCTTGCCGCCGTCTCCGGTGATCCGGGTGATGCGGTCGAACAGCAGCATCGGCGGCGCCGGCAGCTGCGCGTTGCCCGGACCGAACAGTTCGCCGCGGGCGCAGGCGAGGAGTTCGGAGGTCTCGAAGCGGCTTTGCGGCTTGCTCATGGCGCGCCGTTAGCAGGCGCAAAGCCGGTGCTCAACGGGCATTGCAGCGCGGGCGCCGCGCCCCAGACATCGCGCGTCCTCGCCCAGCCCGAGACGCCGCCGGCGCTGAGGACGCGCCAGCCCGGCCTCGCAGCTCCGAGCGCGGCGATGGCGCGCGGCCGCAGATAGGCGCGCACCGGCGCGCCAGGGCTCGGATCGGCGCGCAGCCGCAGCGGCTGGCGCGCCAGCGAAATCGCAGTGCGCCGGCCATTGAGCATGGATCGGTGCACCCAGACGAGCGCGCCGGTGGGATCGCAGATGCGCCGCCAGTCGGTGGTCTCGTCCACCACCTGAACCGGCAGCCCCTGGGCGTGGTAGACGAAGAGGATCGGATAGTCGGTCCCCGGACCTGCCCTGGCGAACACTTCGTCGCGCTTGAGGCTGACGTAGCGCGGCACGCAGTAGCCGGAGGGCGTCGGCGCCTGCACTCCGCCCGGGCAGTCTTCGCCC
>Ga0307374_10007463_pt1 | contig 16636 bp, 13 predicted proteins | sample OX3MG_FD_202532 | JGI IMG/M metagenome (GOLD analysis project Ga0307374, IMG submission 202532) | Soil microbial communities from Risofladan, Vaasa, Finland - OX-3 | ecosystem: Environmental > Terrestrial > Soil > Coastal area > Acid sulfate soil | place: Finland: Risofladan, Vaasa | collected... | reverse complement strand
AACGAGGATCGGTCGCGTCCCGGGAAAGATCGGCTTGCTCGGAGTGCTCCGGAGTCGCTCCTCGCGCGCCCATAGAAACGATGTTCGGCCGGACTCAGGACACCGATTCTGCATTGGCACCCTACAGGTCGGTGCGCACGGTCACCAGCTAGTCGAAACCCATTGTCTGACCGGGGCGGCCGAACCTCACCATCGTAGATTCGTGAATTGACGAACGACAGGCTGAACCAATTTCAGGTGACGCCGCACACTCTCGACCGAACACCCGTAACGCTCGGCCAACGACGGGATAGTGACCCTCATGTCGAGTCGCTTACTGACCACGGATTCACACGCCGCCGCCGCCGCCGGATCGAAATGATCGATGGACAGGTCCCCCGCGTCATCTCCTTCGGTCACGGACCACCACGCTGCCATACACCTGGTCGCATAGCCAAGACCTGCGAACCGCGCGGCACGGTCGAGAAGCAGCTCAGCCGTAGGATGGAGCTCGACGACCGGTGCAGGAGGAGGCGCCAGGAACTCGCTGTACTCTCGGCGGCAGATCGTCCCGTACTCATCCCGGCGAGCAAGGAGCGGGCCGATGTGCTCCAACGGAAACCCCTCGACCTCGAGGAGGCTTGACCGGGAGCCGGGCCGCCAGAACAGAGCAAAAGGTGTGTCTTGTTCGCCGGAGCGCTGCAGTTCGCCTACGGTCGACTGCAACCCATCAGGACTTTCCAATACGGGCGCGACGGTAATCCCCGTCATGCGTCCCGCATCCCCGACGCCGATCACGAACGCGGGGCCGAGAGCCCCGTAGAGCCGAAGCAGTGCCTGCATAGGTGAGTTTGGTACGGCGTCACGAAGTCGTAGTTCACCTGAACGCACTGACGACCAGAAGGACATTGCCACCCGTGCTCCCGACTGAGCCCCTGACGCCCTACTGACTGACCCCTTGGGGGTGACACGTCCCGTGGACCGCTTTGGAGTGGCACGTGCTCGGGTTTGGGCACCCTCGGCGGCTCGGTCAGGCGGCCGACGCACAGCAGGAATCGGCGTCGTCTCAGGGCCGTCATCCGGCTTGTCGGCCTTCTGGGCATCCGGCCGCGCCGGCGCCAATTCCCCAGCCTCGACCTGCTCAGCGACAACCGCACCGGTGGAAGGAGCGGGCACGATGCATGTACGGCAGCCCAACTGATCCTTTCCGGCCACGAGGACGGCCGGGGAGCCGCAGGAAGGACACTGGGGAGGAAGATAGGAAGAGAGAATGGGCATATAGCTCAACCGCAGCGGGTACGTACGAGCGCCTCGGCGTACCGCGGCCTGAACCGCGTACGACGGGACTGCGACGAGATGGAGTCGGAATGGCTTCACCTCAAAGGAGGGTGTCAGGTCGTCAGCGACTTCGGAACGACGTCGCGTCCACTCACGCTTGGTCGCGTCCGCCTGTTCCGTCAACATCGTCACACGATCGCTCGTGGCTCGCTGCAGGCGTTCATCGATCGATAACAACACTCTCCCATAATAGTCATCCACCACCTCGAGCTGTCCACGCAAGCGAGACGAAGTCTGGCGAGCCAACTCGTCGACTCGACGCCGGGCCGTGGCACAGAGAAGATCGTGAGCCCCTGCGACGGCGGCACCATCGGGAGCAACCATCCCCGGCCCCACGCCAGGCTCGAGAGCACGGGTGCGTAGCCGTTCGCACAGTTCAGTCGGCACTGCACGACCCGTATCGGCAAACACCCAGACTTCTTCAAGCTCCTGTACCCTTTCATCGATTGACACGTTGTAGGTAAGGAGTGCTCCCACCTTCAACACCATGACGTTGGTCACTTCGGGGGTGCCAGTCACGTCTATGCGTCCGTGGTCTGGGTGGATCTGTTCGCGGGCCCTCTCCTCCAACGCACTGGGCGTGGGCGGAAGTCCAACGGGACGAGGCAGCGACGAGCACCCAACGTCGCCGCGTTCAAGAACAGCACGAGCCGCGGTCATGAGCAGCGGATGGCCGGTGGTGACGAGAAGGAATCCGTCCTCTCGTGCGGTCTCGGGATCGGCCGTCAACCCGATTTCCTCGGGCAGGTCCAGAGCGGTGCGCAACTCCTGCGGGAGCACAAGGACCGCTCCTTCGGGTACCACCTCGGCCAGGGCTCCCTCGGCCTCGGCAAAGTCGACGAGGAAGTCGATGCCTGACCCCGAAGTACTCATCTCACCTTCATTGCGTCGCTTGATGCCATCGGACCACCGCCCATCTCGGCCACGAGATCATCTGTCCAGCCGCGACTGTCCGCATAGCCGGCCCGCGCCTCCACCAAGGTGGACCCCAGCTTCTCCAATCGGTCGATCAACTCCGCATCGTCGACACTCATGACATGGGCTTCGAAGACGGCGTCCTCGAACATGAACTCCTCACCGATGCGCCCGAGCACCATGTCCAGTTCACCCACCACCAGTTCGAACAGATTGAGCTTGCTGTGCAACACATCCAGGATGCGGTCCTCAATCGTGCCTCGGCTCACCAGGTTCGTAAGCACGACGTCGTGCGTCTGGCCGATCCGGTGGATGCGACCAAGCCTCTGCTCGATCTGCATGGGGTTCCACGGGAGATCGAAATTGATCATGGCGTGGCAAAATTGCAGATTTCGTCCTTCGCCAGCCGACTCGGTGCTTACAAGGACATCCACCTCGTTCTCGAACGATGCGATTGCGGAATCCTTCGCCCGCCGGTCGAGGCTTCCGTGGTACACGGCCTGGGGCAATCCCAAGAGTTCGACCGTGGCGACCAGTTGCGCCATCGTCTCGCGGAAGGATGTGAAGATGATCACCTTCTCACCCGAGGCGACGTGTCGCTGTACCAGGGCCCCGAGGGCCGACGTCTTGGCACACGTGGAGACTGAGCGCGCCACCTCTGCCAGATCAGACCAACCCAGGCGATCAAGTGTGGCGGCGACTGTTTTCGGCGAGGAGCCCGCCAGCCTCAGGACGGTCCGCAAGGCCATCGACCGACCAGGGCCACTCTGACGGCCCTCGATACGCACCCGTTCGGCGATCTGTCGGTAGAGGGCGGCCTCGGCAGCGGACGGCTGGACCGAGAGGGTCTCAGCCAACCGTCTTGGCAGCATCAAGGCGACCTCGCTCCGGCGATGCCGTACCATCACGTCGCGCATGCTGCGACGGAGCTCGCCCAAGGCAGCAACGCTGGGCGTACCCTCCGTCGCCCGTTGTCCCACCTCTCCCTGACGATCGGATGAAGCGCCGTGGCGTCGGCGAAAATCGGTGATGGTACCCAGATGTCCTGGTCGGACGAGCGACACCAAGTGATAGAGATCGTCGATGCGGTTCTCGACGGGGGTGGCCGTCAATAGGAGCATAAATCGGACCCGCAGGGCCCGCACCAGCTTGGATGACGCCGTCCGCGGGTTGCGAACCCGATGAGCCTCGTCGACGACCACGAGATCCCAGTCCACTTCGGTCAATAGATCCCGCAAAGGCAGACGCCTGGCGGTGGCCAGCGATGCCAGGATTACCGGATCATCAATGCTCGTCGAGGCCATTTCGGCGGGCGTCCACCTCTCGCTGGTGGCCACCACGGTCGGGATAGCGAACTTCCGTTCGAACTCCTCCCCCCACTGGTCCACAAGACCGGTCGGAGCAAGAACGAGCACGCGACGTGCGAGACCTCGCAACCGCAACTCCGAAAGGACGATACCGGCTTCAATCGTCTTTCCGAGTCCGACTTCATCGGCAAGGATCGCCCTGCCGGACATTCTCTGCAGGACTACCGCTGCCGCGTGGAGCTGATGCTCAAATGGTTCGAAGGGCAGATTCGATACGCTCGCAAATGTGTCGAATCCCGGGCGCCGCCACACTCCGACGGCTGCCTCCACCATGTCACGGCGCTGCTCCGACATGGCCGGAAGCGCCGCCAGCTGTTGGACGAGCGCCGTGTACTCGGACGGCACCTGCGTCGCTCCGGAGGTGACACCTACAGGGCGTAGATTTGTCGTGCTCATTTCGCCTGAGCATACGCGGGTGGCGGAGCCGAACACCTATGGAGAGACGGTGGGTTCCTGGTGTCTCCACCTGTGGGGGTTGCATATCCTGGTAGCCGTCTGACCAGCCAGAATACCTCCCACGAGCTGTTTGAACGTGGGGTCTCGGTCCTCAGCCCGTCGTCCACAACTCATTCGAGTCGCTTCGGATTCGTCGGTGCAGCGGCCTCAGGGACAACGGGGAGATGACCCTCGGTCTGGAGCACTTCAGTGCACACCATGATGCTCAAGCACGGAGTCCCTAGTGCCTCTCGCCTTGGGCTGAACGCGCGACGAGGTTCATCGAGCCACTCACGTCACCCGACATCCTCGAATGCTTTGAGCTTCACCGAGGCAGACATGGCCTCGGTGAGACGTTGGGACAATTGTTGCGCGGCATGTCGGTCGCCACCCGGTACCGCGTGGGCGTACACGTTGAGTGTTGTCGACGCCCGAGCATGGGCGAGGCGGGCGGCCACAATCGGCACAGCGACGCCGACGTCGAGCATCTGAGTGGCCATGAAGTGCCGAAGGTCGTGAAGACGGAAGTGACCGAGTCCCGCGGCCTTCCGGGACCGGATGAAGCGCTTGGTCACGTAGTTCGGCTTCCAGGGTCGCGTCCCCACCACGTCGTAGCAGAAGATGAACCGGTCACGGACTTCGGCCTGAGCGTGAACAATCCCGGCGAGCCAAGCCGCAAGCAGGGCTGCGGTGCCAGGGTCGAGCGCCACCCGATGCGACCGGCGGGTCTTGGTCGGAACGAGCACCGGCCCGCTCGGCCCTTCGACCAGGGCCCGCTGGAACGAGATGCTCGCCGTTTCCAGGTCGATGTCCGTCCACCGCAACGCCAGGAGCTGGCCCCTTCGGGCTCCTGTCGTGGCCGCCAGAACCACGAACAAATGCAGGAGCGGATCGGCTTCGGCCGTGAAAGCAAGAAGAGCAGCCACGTCAGCAGGCGTTGGCGGCCGCATCTCGACCGGTTCGCTCCGAGGTGGGGAGGCCAAAGCAGCCGGGTTGGCCCAGATCCACTCCCAACGCATGGCCTGCGCCAGGGATCGATGCAAGACGGCATGGACTCGGCGAACAGAACCCACCGAAAGCGCCTTCCCATCGGTCCGGCCACTGACTCGGAGCCGAGAATAGAGCTCGTCAATCGTCACCGCTGTGAGCTCTCGTACCAGTATCTCTCCGATCCCAGGCACCAACTGCTGGTCGATGATCGAACGCACGCTGCGGGCAGTCGTCGGAGCCCAATTGACATGGCTGACGCCATACCAGCGGTCCAACAACTCGGTCATCGTGGTACGAGCTCCGACCACCGGAGCCACGTTCGCCAGCCGCGCCAAGTCGACGAGCTCACGCTGAGCCTCGGTCCTGCTCCCCCGCACCGTGCGCGTTGCCCAGCGGCGGTGCCCCGTGGTGGGATCAGTACCCCGATAGACACGAAGCTCCCAGGAATTGACCCCACGTTGGCGGATGGATCCTGTCACGCCCATCGCCATCGGCTGCTCGCACGCAACCTTGAGTAACGGCGATGGGCAAGTCGCGAGCGGTGATGGGCGGGGTTCCGGCCTACGCCGACGCCAATATCACCATCTACCTGGACTTTCTCTGGAGCGGACGACGGGATTCGAACCCGCGACCCTCACCTTGGCAAGGTGATGCTCTACCAGCTGAGCCACGTCCGCCTGTTCGGAGGTGATTCTAGCAACCTCTTCGAACAGACCTCTGCCGGTCTCCCACATTCGGGGTCGGAACAGGTTCCGGCGAAGCTCAGGCCCAGTGATCCGGTGTCCGGACAGCCGCCTTGACCAGCTCTCCGAGGGCGTCGGACACCAGGTGAGCCAGATGGTCCACTTCCGGCACGAGTTCCCGGCATCCGAGGAGGCCCACGTAGAGCGTGGCTGTGTAGCTGAGCACGGTGACGTTGAGGCCCACCCCGTCGGCCAGGGGGCCGACGGGGTAGAGCGCCACCAGCCGTGCTCCCGCACACCAGAGAGGGACATCAGGACCGGGAATGTTGGAGATGAGAACGTTGAACAGAGCCGGGACGTAGTCGAAGAGCCGGAGATTCCCGGCCAAGCGGGCTACGCGTGACGACAACGCCGGCACCGCCAGTTGCGCCCACTCCCGCATGAGATCCTCGGAGAGCACCCGGGCCTGTTCCTTGGCCAACCGTGTCCCGGAGGAGATCACCCGCAAGCGCTCGACGGGATCAGACACGGTGGTTGCCAGCGAGACCAGCATGGCGTGGACCCTGTTGCCGGGAACGCTGGCGTCGGTGGGCGATCGGGTGGACATGGGAACCATAGCCACCAATGGATCGTCGAGGACTTCTCCCCTCTCGGCCAGCAATCGGCGCAAGGCCCCGGAGACGCAGGCCAAGACGACGTCGTTGACCGTGCCGCCGAACACGCGGCGGACCGTCTGAACATCGTCGAGCGGCGCCTGGAGGAAGGCGAACCGGCGATGGGCCGAGATGGCGCCGTTGAGCGAGGTTCTCGGTGCCCGGAAAGGCGCCGGTGGTGGATCGATACCGTCCTCCTCGCGGAGACGGCGATTGCGCTCGGACAGACCCCGCACGGCGCCCACGGTGCGTCGCAGAGCGGAGGCCGCCCGTTCCGGTTGGCGCGTCAACGACGACAGGGCACCGGTGACCATGTCGCGCTCCGTCGGAAGCTCATCGGGCCGCCATGGCCGGGCCGGTTCGGCGACGATACGGGCCTCGGGCCCGAGGTCGAAGAAGGCGGCCAGCACTTCCGCTCCCGAAGCGCCGTCGATGGCGGCATGGTGGAGCTTTATCACCAAGGCGAAATGGCCCGATTCGAGCCCCTCCACGACGTGCATCTCCCAGAGGGGACGGTCGAGATCGAGCGGGCGACCGGCCACTTCGCCGACGAAGGCCGACAACTCGTTGGGGCCACCGGGAGCGGGCACGCTGGCACGGCGCAGGTGGTAGTCGAGATCGAAGTCGGGATCCTCCACCCACACAGGATGATGAATGCCGAAGGGCACGCGGACGGCCCGGCGGCGCAACGGCGGCACCAGATGGATCCGTTCGGCCACGATCTGGCGGACCCGTTCGAAGGACATCGCCGGCTCGTGGGCGGATGATTGTGGTTCGAAGACCATCACGGCCGCCACGTGCAGTCGCATGGTCGGGGTCTCCATGGCCAGGAAGCTGGCATCGAGACCGCTCAGACGTTCCACCAAAGTGCTCTTCGCGACAGGCGCCGGTGCCCTACCGGCCCGTGTGGCCGAAACCGCCGAGTCCCCGGGTACTGGTCGGGAGCTCGCTCTGATCGGCCTCAGAGAATTTCGCCTCCTCGACGGACTGGATCACGAGCTGGGCGATCCGGTCCCCTCGCCTGACCTCATAGGACTCCGAGGGATCGGTGTTGACGAGCAGGACACGCAGCTCGTCACGGTACCCGGCGTCGATCAGGCCCGGTGTGTTCAGGCAGGTGACCCCGTGGCGCAGCGCCAGCCCGCTGCGAGGAAGGACGAATCCGGCGTGTCCCGGCGGTAGGGCCACGGCCACGCCGGTGGGCACCAGGGCGCGGCCCCCGGCCGGGGCCAAGGTGACGTCCTCCCGGGCGTAGAGGTCGGCGCCGGCGTCACCCTGATGTGCATACGACGGGACGGGCAGGTCGGGGTCGAGCCGGACGAGCGGTACCTCGAGCACGGAGGGGACCCTACTTGGCCTCCACCTGGCCCCGCCCGGCCGGCCCGGCTCCGGCCCCGCCCAGCCCGAGGGGCGGCCCGGGTGGCATCGGGCCGAGCCGTTAGAGTCGCTTCGTGCTCGTCTGGATGGATCTCGAGATGACCGGCCTCGATCCGGGCCGGCACACCATCGTCGAGATCGCCACCTTGGTCACCGACAACGACCTGACGGTGGTGGCCGAAGGTCCGGACCTGATAGTCCACGCCGACGCCGACGCCCTGGCGGCCATGGACGACTTCGTCCGGAAGATGCACACGAAATCCGGGTTGCTGAAGGCCATGGAGGCGTCCACGCTCAGCCTGGCCGACGCGGGCCGGCAGACCCTCGAATTCATCAAGAAGCACGTGCCCGAGAAGGGCACGGTCCCGCTGTGCGGAAACTCGATCGGGACCGACCGTCGCTTCCTCGACGCCCAACTCCCCGATGTCGAGAACTGGCTGCATTACCGGTCGGTGGACGTCTCCACCGTGAAAGAGCTCTGCCGGCGTTGGTATCCCGATGTGTACGTCAACGCCCCGCAGAAGGCGACGACGCACCGGGCCCTGGAGGACATCAGGGAGTCGGTGGCCGAGCTGGCCTACTACCGCCGCGCCGTCTTCGTGTCGGCCCCGGCCCCATGAGCAAAGGACGGCCATGAGACTGCGAACGTTGGGTCATACGGGGATGCACGTGACTCCTCTGTGCCTGGGCGCCATGATGTTCGGAGCCTGGGGGAACTCGGATCATGACGACTGTGTCCGGATCATCCACGCCGCCCTCGATGCCGGGATCAATTTCGTCGACACCGCCGACGTGTACTCGGCCGGGGAGTCGGAGGAGATCGTGGCCAAAGCCCTGGCCGGCGGTCGACGCGACAACGTGATCCTGGCCACCAAATTCCACGCCCCGATGGGGGCTGACGCCAACATGACCGGCAATTCGCGCCGGTGGATCGTCCGCGAGGTCGAGAACAGCCTCCGGCGGTTGCGGACGGACTGGATCGATCTCTACCAGGTCCACCGGCCCGACCCGACCTGTGACATCGATGACACTCTGGGAGCCCTGTCCGACCTCGTCCACCAGGGCAAGGTCAGGGCCATCGGCTCGTCCACCTTTCCCGGCGACCTGATCGTCGAGGCGCAGTGGGTAGCCGAGCGTCGGCGTCGGGAGCGCTTCGTCTGTGAGCAACCGCCGTATTCGATCCTGGCCCGGGGCATCGAGAGCGAGGTCCTCCCCGCCTGCCAGCGCTACGGGATGGGCGTGATCGTATGGAGCCCGCTGAACGGTGGATGGCTGACCGGCCGTTACCGGAAGGAGGCGCCCCTGCCCGAAGGCGGACGGGCCAGCCGGATGCCGTCGCGCTACGACCCGAAACGTCCCCAGGTCACCGCCAAACTCGAGGCCATCGAGGGCCTCGTCCCCGTGGCCGAGCAGGCCGGGGTGTCCCTCGGCCACATGGCCCTGGCCTTCGCCCTCACCCATCCGGCGGTCACCTCGGCCATCATCGGGCCGAGGACCATGGAGCAGATGACAGACGTCCTCGGGGCCATCGACGTGGCGCTGTCGGACGAGACGCTCGACCGGATCGACGCCGTGGTCGCCCCCGGCGTCACCATCGATCCCGAGGACCGGGGGTGGACTCCCCCATGGGTATCCGACGCCTGGCGCCGGCGCCGGCCGGCGGCCAGCCGGAGCTCGGCGGGCTGAGTCGTCACCGACGCACCCGACGGCACCGACGCACCGGACGGCACCGACGCACCGGACGGCACCGACGCACCGGACGGCACCGACGCACCGGACGGCACCGACGCACCGGACGGCACCGACGCACCGGACGGCACCGACGCACCGGACGGCACGGCAAACGCACGGCAGACACAGTGACCATCTCTTCAGACGCAGGAAGGACTTTCATGCCGAGCACGGCGCCCATATCGATCGAGGAGGCGAACAGGACGCTGACGGCGGCCGGCCAGATGTTCGAGATGCAGGACCTCGATATCCGGGGCGTGGTCACCCGGGTGTGGAAGAACGCCCCGGTCGGCCTGCGTGCCATCCTCGAGCTCTCTCGCAGCCACGGCGACCAGGACTACCTGGTCTACGAAGACGAACGGACCACGTTCGAGGAGAACTTCCGGGTCTCGGCCACGTTGGCCCGGGCTCTGCAGGACCGGTTCGCGGTGGCCAAGGGCGACCGGGTCTCCATCGTGATGCGGAACCTGCCCGAATGGGCCATGGCCTTCTGGGCCGCGGCCGCGGCCGGTGCCGTGTCTGTGCCGCTGAACGCGTGGTGGACGGGGGCCGAGCTCGAATACGGGCTCCACGACTCGGGCACGGCGGTCGTCTTCGTGGACAGCGAGCGACTTCAGCGTCTGCGTCCCCACTTCGCCGCCCTCCCCCAGCTGCGGGGAGTGGTGGTGACACACGAGGACCGGAGCCCTGTCGGCGACCTGACCGGGTTCGCCGTGCCGGTGGTCGGCTTCTCCGAGCTGGTGGGCGACATCGGTACGGTGCCGGCCGGGGTGGAGCTGCCCGAAGTGGAGATCTCCCCCGAGGACGACGCCACCATTTTCTACACGTCGGGGACGACCGGGAAGCCGAAGGGCGCCGTCGGGACCCACCGGAACATGGCCACCAACTTGATGAGCCTGTTCTTTCTGAACGCCCGGGCCTCGATCCGGCGTTCGACGGGGCCGGGCGACGGGGCCGGGGACGACCGCAACGCCTATCTGCTGTCGGTCCCGCTCTTCCACGCCACCGGATGCCACTCCATCTTGGTGGCCAACACCGCGGCGGGGAACAAGCTGGTGATGATGCACCACTGGAACCCCGAGAGGGCCCTGGAGCTGATCGAGCGCGAGCGGATCACCACCTTCGGGGGCGTGCCGGCCATGGCCATGCAGGTGATCGACTCGCCCGACTTCGCCCGGCGCGACACGTCATCGGTGCGGTCGGTGGCCTACGGCGGAGCCCCCGCCCCGCCCGACCTGGTCCGGCGGATCAAGGAGCACTTCCCCGTGGGGTCTCCCTCCAACGGCTACGGACTGACCGAGACCTCGTCGGTCACCACCATGAATGTGGGCGACGACTACGTGCGCAAGCCCGACAGTGTGGGACCGCCCGTCCCCGTCTGCGACGTCGCCGTGGTGCCCGACGGCTTCGACGGCGAGGAGCCCACCGGCGAGCTTCCGGCCGGGCCCGACGTCGTGGGCGAGCTGTGGATCAAGGGGCCGAACATCGTGCGTGGCTACTGGAACAAGCCCGAGGCCACGGCCGCCTCGTTCACCCGGGGCTGGCTCCATTCCGGCGACATCGCCCGGATCGACGAGGAAGGCTTCGTCCACATCGTCGACAGGGCGAAGGACATGGTCATCCGCGGGGGCGAGAACGTGTACTCGGTGGAGGTAGAGGCGGCTCTGTTCGAGCACCCGGCGGTGGCCGACTGCGCCGTGATCGGCGTGCCCCACCCAGTGCTCGGTGAGGAGGTGGGTGCCGCCATCGTCCTGCGCCCGGGCGCCACGGTGACGGCCGAGGAGCTGGGCCGCTTCGCTCGGGAACGGCTGGCCTCGTTCATGGTCCCCAACCACTTCTGGTTCCTGCCCCAACCGCTTCCCCGCAACCCGCAGGGAAAGGTGCTCAAGCGCGAGCTGCGGTCGTCGCTGGTGGGAGAGACCCCTGTGATCCCGTGACCGCGGCCGGCGCACTGCTCGAGGGCCAGCGGGCCGTGATCACCGGGGGCGGGTCGGGCATCGGCCGGGCCGTCTGCCAGCGCTTCGCCGGCCAGGGAGCACGGGTGGCTGTGCTCGACATCGACAAGAGCTCGGCCACGGCCACGGCCGACGAGATCGGCGGGATCGCCTTCGAGGTCGATGTCACCGACGCCGAGGCCATGCGGGGCACCGTCGACGACGCTGCCCGGCAGCTGGGTGGTCTGTCACTGCTGATGAACAACGCCGGTGGCAGCACCATGGCCCCGCTGGCCGGGTGGGACCCCGACGAGTGGGACCGGCTGGTCCGGTTGAACCTGCACGGGGTGTTCCACGGGATGCGGGCGGCGGCACCGCACCTGCTGGCCAACGGGAGCGGGGCCGTGGTGAACACATCCTCGATCAGCGCCACCCGACCCTCGGCCGGTGAGGCGCCCTACTCGGCGGCCAAGGCAGGAGTGATGGCCCTGACGGCCTCAGCCGCCCTCGAGTACGGGCCCCTTATCCGGGTGAACGCCGTGGCTCCGGGGATGATCCGGACGAAGCTGACCAGGCCTCTGCTCGACGGGCTGCCCGACGAGGTGGAGCGTTACCGGCGGACGACCCCCATGGGCCGGGTGGGCGACCCCGAGGACATCGCCGACGTGGTGCTCTTCCTCTGTTCGGACATGGCCCGCTTCATCACCGGTCAGACGCTGGTGGTGGACGGGGGGATGACCCTGCACGGCGCCGGCGTCGACGGGCTCTTCGACCGCTTCTTCACATCGGGCCGGTAGTCGTCGGGCGAGAACCGCCGTGGTGACGGGGGTCGACCACCTAGAGGTAGCTAGAGCAGCCGGCGTTCCGAGGCCCATCGGGTGAGCTGGTGCCGGCTCGACAGCTGCAGCTTGCGCAGGACGGCCGAGACGTGGCTCTCCACCGTCTTGATCGATATCGAGAGTTGCCGGGCCACCTCCTTGTAGGCGTAGCCGCGGGCGATGAGACGCAGGACCTCCCGCTCCCGCGGGGTGAGCTGATCGAGCTCGGGGTCGAAGGTGACGGTACCGGTGCCCGCCGGCGGTGGATCGGCGGCGAAGGCGTCGAGGACGAAGCCGGCCAAGCGGGGTGAGAAGACGGCGTCCCCGTCGGCCACCCGGACGATGGCCTCGGTGAGCTCGGCGCCCGAGATGGTCTTGGTCACATAGCCGCGGGCCCCGGCCCGGATCACCCCGATCACGTCCTCGGCGGCGTCGGAGACCGAGAGGGCCAGGAAACGGATGTCGGGCTCGACGCCGCCGACAGCCTCGATGACGGCCTGGCCCCCTCCGTCGGGCATGTGGACGTCGACCAGGACGACGTCGGGTCGGCGCTCGGTGATCAACTCGATGGCGGCGGCCACCTCGTCGGCCTCTCCCACCACCTCGACCTCGGGACCGAGCTCGGAGCGGACGCCGGCCCGGAAGAGACGATGGTCGTCGACCAGGAAGACCCGCAGCCGGCCGGTCACGGCGGCCCGTCCAATCTGGGCATGAGCAGCTCCACCTCGGTACCCTCGCCCAGGGTGCTCCTGATGTCGGCCGTTCCTCCGTGGCGGGCCATCCGGGCCCGGATCGATTCGGAGATGCCACGGCGGTCCTCAGCCACGGTCCGGGGATCGAAGCCCTTGCCCCGGTCACGGACGAAGAGCGAGACCCGGGACTGCTCCACCTCGGCGAACAGTGACACCGTGTCGGCTCCCGACCAGGCGGCAGCGTTGACGGTGGCCTCGCGGCCGGCCCCGAGCAGGGCGCGCAGCTCGTCTGTGAGCGGGCAGTCGCCCACCACGACGGTTTCCACGGCGGTGCCGTGGCTCTCCTCCACGTCACGTTCGATGACGGCGATGGCCTGGGCCAGCATGGTCACCTGGGCGGCGTCGAACGACCCCGGCGAGCGGCCGTCGAACAGCCAGGCCCGCAATTCTCGTTCCTGGGCGCGGGCCAGCCGGGTCACCTCCCGGGGATCGGTCGACGACCTCTGGATGAGGGCCAGGGTCTGGAGGACCGAGTCGTGGATGGCGGCGGCCATGTCGGCCCGCTCCTGGCTGCGGACCCGCTCGCGCCGCTCGACAGCCAGGTCGCGGGCGAGAGCCAGCCACCAGGGCCCGAAGACCACCAGGAAACCGCCGACGACCACGCCCGCCCAGACCACGGCCTCGAAGGTGGCTCCGTTCGGGTGGCGGGTGGCCACCAGGCCACCGAGACCGAAAAGCACCAGGGCGATACCGATCGCCACCCGGGCCAGCAGGGCCCGCCAGGTCCGGCGCTCGGGCAGGCCCGGCAGGGGACTGCGTTCCACCGACTCGCGCAGGAACCGCCGCTCCTCGTCGGAGGCGTCGCGCCAGACGACCACCAGGCCGGCGGCGCCGGCCGAGACGGGCCAGATCAGATTGGCGGCGAAGCCCAGGCCGAGGAGCTCGAGGGCGATGAGGGCGCAGCCGAGGATGGTGGCCAGGGCCAGGGCCAGGGCCAGGGTGCGGCGGTCGGAGAGCGCCCGGCGGGCGATCGAGCCCGATTCGCCCTGGCGGGTGATGATCAGCCAGGCCACCACGTAGAGGGCGAAACCCGAGGCGTCGCCCAGGGCCAGGATGGCGAAGATCAGCCGGATGGCGTTGGCATCGATGCCGAATCGGGCCGACAGCCCGCCGGCGACACCGGCGGCCATCCGGTCGGTCGTGCTCCGGCGCAGCGGCCCGTCCTGGCGCGGGACCCGCCAGCGGGGGCGTCGGTGATGAGGCGAGGGAGGCCGCACGGAGCGGACGGGATCGTCGGGGATGGATCGATGATCGCATGGGGCCACGGGGCCGACCACCGGGTGGGTCCCCGAGACCGGCGCCGTGCTCTCGGGGTGCGGTCGGGGTGATACCCGATACCGCCAGGGGGCCGGGTTCCTCAAGATGGCTCCATGGACGAAGAACGCATTCCCGACGCCCCCGCTGACGACGCCGCACCTGACGACGCGGCAGACGACACCGTCGCCGCCGACCCTCTGCTAGCCGAGACGACGGTGACGGACGAGCCCGGCCCCAGGTCGACGCTCCCGGCCGCCGTCCTCGTGACGGACGGTCCTTCGGGCGGCGGTCCCTCGGGCGGCGGTCCCTCGGGGGGTGACGCCTCGGGGGGTGGGCCGCCCGACGGCGACTCGACCGGTGATGACCCCCACGACGGCGGGGCAGGGTCCGAGGCCGGGTCTCCGCGACGGCTGCGCCGGGACATGGAGCACCGGATGCTCGGCGGGGTGGCGGCCGGGGCGGCGCGCTACCTCGACATCGACGTCGTCTTCATCCGGGTGGCCTTCGCCGTGCTGATCTTCTTCGGCGGCTCGGGGGCCCTGATCTATCTGGCCGCATGGCTGCTCATCCCCGCCGACGACGAGGAGCATCCCATCGCCCAGCAGTGGGCGCGCCGGCGGCCACCGCGTCGCAGCCTGGTCGTGCTCGTGATCGGAGCCGTGATCGGCATCGTCGCCGTCTCCGATCTGTTCTCGAGCGGACCCTGGTGGCCGCATCGCGACGGCGGGGTCGGGCTCGTCTTCGGAGCCGTAGCCCTCGTCCTCGCCCTCGGCCTGGTGGCCGGCAGTGGCGGCAACCGGACAGCCCGGTCCCGGCTGCGCTGGATGTTCATGACCTTGCTGTTGTCCGTCCTCGCCATCGTGGTGGTGGCGGCGGCCACCGTCTTCTCCATCGAGGCGGCCAGCGGCGTTCCGTTGCGCGGCGGGATGGGCGACACTCAGTGGCACCCGACCAGCGTCGGCCAGTTGGCGTCGAACTACCGGTTGGCCGTGGGCAACCTGAACGTGGACCTGAGCGCGGTGCCGTTCCGGTCGGGAACGACGCACGTGACGGCGAGCGTCGGCGTGGGCCGGCTCATCGTCGAGGTGCCACCGGGGCCGACGGTGAGTGTGGTCGCCCACAGCGGACTCGGGGCCGTCGAGGTGTTCGGCCGGAGCAACGGAGGCCTGAGCACGGTGCAGACCATGCAGTCCAGCGGTGACCGGTCCCGGAGCCACGTGGTGCTCGACGCCGATGCCGGAGTCGGTCAGGTGCAGGTGGTGAGGACGGCGTCGGCGCTGTCGTGACCGGAGCCCGCCATGCGGGTGGCGGATGGCGGTCGTTCGTCAGTCGACGGGGCGCGACTCGGTGGCGAAGTCGCACGAATCGGGCGGGACGACGCAGAAGAGAATTCCGGCCGGATCAGGCAGGACGACCCGGTCGTGGTGACGGTCCACCTCGACCGCCGCGGCGGCCGTCAGGGGGTGGCCGGGTGCTCGAGTTGATGGTCCGGGGGGAAGGACGCCAGCGACGGAGCTCGGCGGCCAGGGCCCAGAAGTCGCGGGCCGGATCGTGGACGTCGGGAGCGAAGTCGAAGACGACGGTCCGGATGAGGATCCGGTGCGTAGAAGCAAGCCTACGGCGAGGTCAGTGGCCGAGAACGAGCTGGCCCATCCACCAACGGATGGCTCCGGTGGCCGGATCCGTGCCCCGGCGGGCGAGGCGCTCGGCCAGTCGCGACCTCTCCGGCCGATCCGACACGGCGGCCACGGTGGAGTCGTCGGCCCAGGTGGCCAGGTTGAGCGAGAAGACGGTGGCCGCCAAGCCGGCGGGAACGTCGAGCGGTGTGCGCCGGTAGCGGACGACCTCGGTAAAAGGCGGGGCGGCATCGACGAGGATCCGGCCGGCGTAGAGGTCGCCCCCGCGCGCCCCCACCACGATCGCCGCCAGCTCGAGATAGCGGGCGAAGTCCTCGTCGTCGGTCTCGATGGACTCGGGCTCTTCCACCACCAGGACGGGGGGCCGCAGCTGTCCGGACCAGAGGGCCAGCGCGGCGTGGGGATCGGAGAGATGGACGAGGAGGAAGCGGCTGTAGATGACGTCGGCCGGGGCGCCGGGCAGAGGCGTCCGGGTGACGTCGGCCCGGTGGTAGCGGCAACGGGCGGTGGCCGTGGCCTTGGCCTCTTCCACGAAGGCGGCTGAGGCGTCGAGACCGATGATCTCGGCATCGCCGAAGTTCGAGGCCAGCATGGCCGTGGTGTGACCCGGCCCGCAGCCGAGGTCGAGGACGACGCGGCGCGACGCCTCCGGCAGATCACGCAAGAGAGCCCTGCTCGTGGGGCCGAAGACGCGGGCGAGCACGTCGAGACGTCGGGAGGCCACGGCGGTGTCGCCGAAGGCGTAGGACGGGAGTTGACCCGGAAGCGGG
>Ga0307374_10007461_pt1 | contig 16649 bp, 13 predicted proteins | sample OX3MG_FD_202532 | JGI IMG/M metagenome (GOLD analysis project Ga0307374, IMG submission 202532) | Soil microbial communities from Risofladan, Vaasa, Finland - OX-3 | ecosystem: Environmental > Terrestrial > Soil > Coastal area > Acid sulfate soil | place: Finland: Risofladan, Vaasa | collected... | reverse complement strand
GACCTCCGTCGCCGAGGTGGCCAGCCTGCTCCACCGGCAGCACATCACCGGGATGCCGGTGCTGGACGATCACCAACGGGTGGTGGGGGTGGTGAGCGAGATGGACGTGGTCACCCGCCATGGGCGTGTGGTCGCCGACATCATGACCCGCGAACCCCACACCGTGGAGGAGGATGTGCCGCTCGGCGAGGTCGCCGACCTGTTGATGACCAAGCGCATCAGGCGGCTCCCGGTGGTGCGCCACGGCAAGTTGGTGGGGCTGATATCCCGCACTGACCTGGTCAGGTTCTTCGCCCACCACCAGTGGGTCTGCACCCACTGCGGTGCCACCCAGCGGGGGCTGCGACCGCCCGCGATCTGCCCTGGTTGCGAGGCCCCCGAAAGTGCCTTCGAGTTGGAGGAAGCGCCCTACGGCATGTGACGGCCAAGCCCCGCCAGTCACTCCCACTTGGATCGCATCGGCGGCCCGGGGGCGTGGCGGGAGAAGCGCAGGTCGCGCCGTGGGCCGAAGCACGGGTCCGGCTGATGGGGAGAGGCGGAGTGCTGACCGTCCGGAAAATCGCCTTCAGCCGGGACCAGGGCAGCCGCCTATCACGCCCAGGCAGCTTCTGGCCGCCACGCTGGAGAGCCGTGGCTGCCGTCCCCGCCATCCTCTGCCTGAGCTTGGCTGGCTGCGGCAGCTCCGGGGCCGAGCTTGCCGAGTGACGTTGTCCTCCAGTCGCTGGCGGGGGGCCGCCAGCCTCTATGGCTCGTACCCCATGAGCTGGGTGGAGACCTCGGAGACCAAGGCGCAGCTGCGCTTCTTCCACTCGCGCCAGGCCAGCTTTCCCGCCTACGGGAGCGTCTACCTGATCGAGCTGCGGGGCGATTTCGCCCGCCGGCCCCTGGGGCCGAGCAGCCCGGTGACCGGCTCGGGAGAGTACCTGACAATCTTCCTGCCAGCTGTCCAGCCGGCTCTTGTCTCCTTCCTCCACGCTGCAGGAGTGGTGAAATCCGCACTCGGTTTGCAGGGATTGGGCCCCGTGCATCACGCTTGGTTCCGGGGCCTGAGACAAGAGGGCCCGGGGCGGATTCCCGACCTTGTCGGCCTCGCCTTTCCAGAGGCGAAGGCACAGCTCAAGGAGCGCCGGCTAGCCCTCACGCTGACCCGGGTTGAGACCGGATCCGTCCCCTTCGGGAGCGTCCTGGCCCAGCGGCCGACCCCAGGCACCAAGGGGAGCCGGCGAGAGCGTGTCCAGCTGTCGGTGGCAGTGCCGCCGGGAGCGGAGCTCCGAACGCTCGTCCCCAGGGCGCACCAGCCGGGCTGAGAGTCGACCCAGGCCGCAGGTCCGCAATTTCCCACCCAGGCGCCTCTCTGCCGCTCCCGAGGCAGCCCCCACCGCCAAGCCGTCCACGACTCCGCTGCCAGCGAGCTTCCGGCTCCCTGTACCGTCCGAGCCGCGGTGGGGCCATGGGGGTTGGCCTGCCGACGGCGGATTAGACTGGTCGTCAGGGAACACCCGGGGTCCGGGTCTCCAGGAGCTGGGTTCCCTTTTTCAGTTGTTCCCAGTTCGCTCGCCCCCAGGAGAATCCGCCCTTGCCCGCTCCCTTGCTCCAGATCGTGATCGGCAGCACCCGTCCGGGGAGGGTGGGCCTGCCGGTGACCGAGTGGTTCCATGGCATCGCCAAGGGCCACGGCGCCTTTGAGATCGAGTTGATCGACCTGGCCGAGGTCGGGCTGCCCATGATGGACGAGCCCAACCATCCCCGTTTCCACAACTACGTCCATCCCCACACCAAGGCCTGGAGCGCGACCATCACCCGCGCCGACGCCTTCGTCTTCGTGGTCCCCGAGTACAACTACGGCCTGACCGCACCGGTAAAGAACGCCATCGACTACCTCCAGGTCGAGTGGCAGTACAAGCCGATCGGATTCGTCAGCTACGGAGGGGTGGCGGCCGGGACCAGGGCGGTGCAGATGCTCAAGCAGGTGGTAACCACCCTCAAGATGGTGCCGGTCTTCGAATCGGTCAACATCCCGTTCGTGGCCCAGTTCCTGGACGACGAGGGCCGGATCCAGGCCAACCAGGTGATGGAGGAGGCGGCCGCGGCCATGCTGGATGAGCTGGCCCGATGGGCCGGGCCGCTGATGGGGATGAGGGCGGCCAGCGCCGTCTGACCGCCACCTTCGGTGGGGCTCGCCCGGAGGCGACGAGAGCCCGGTCAGGCCTCGCTGGCGCGGGCGCGCAGCTTGTTCAGGTCATGCACGGCGTCGATCCAGCGAATGGTGCCGCTGAAGGAACGCATCACCACCGAGTGGGTCTCCACCTGCTCGCCGGCGAAACGAACTCCTCCCAGCATCTCCCCATCGGTGATCCCGGTCGCGGCAAAGAAGAGGTTGTTCCCACCCGCCAGCTCGCGGGCCTGGAAGACGTGCCCGGGGTCGAAGCCCTCCGCCCTAACCAACGCCACCTCGGCCTCGTTTTGAGGCGCCAGCCGACATTGCATGTCGCCGTCGATGCAGCGCACCGCGCAGGCGGTGAGCACCGCCTCGGTGGCGCCGCCGGTACCCATCAGAACGTCGATGCCGGTGCGCTCGGGCAGGGCCGCCATCACCCCCGCGGCGACATCCCCGTCGGTGATCAGCATGACCCGGGCGCCGACCGCTCGAATCTCGGCCAGGAGTCCCTCGTGGCGGGGCCGATCCAGGACCACCACCGTAAGGTCCTCCACGTGCCGCTGCTCAGCCTCAGCGATGCGATGGAGGTTCTCGGCCACCGATAGGCTGAGGTCGATGGTCCCCCGAGCCTGGGGACCGACCACCAGCTTCTCCATGTAGAAGCAGTGCGTTTGCAGCAGACTGTCCCGGTCGGCCAGAGCCACGGTCGCGATCCCGCCGGGCAGCCCCCGGGCCACCAGCCGGGTTCCGTCGATGGGGTCCACCGCCACATCCATCTGGGGCGGGTTGCCGTTCCCCACCTGCTCCCCGATGTAGAGCATGGGGGCTTTGTCCTTCTCCCCCTCTCCGATCTTGACCACGCCTGACATGTCCACATACGAGAGGCTGCGCCGCATCGACTCCACCGCGGCCAGGTCGGCAGCCTCCTTGTCATCCCGGCCCATCCACCGTGCCGCCGACATCGCCGCGCCCTCGGTGACCCGCACCAGCTCCATTGCCAGGTTGCGGTCCGTGGGCGTGCCCGGGTCGGTGATCACCAGGTTGGCGCGCCGGAGGTCGTCGGGGAGCGGCATGACGCGGCCCACAATACGCCCATGGCCGGGCTGGCCGGGGAGGCCCCGGTTGGCGCAGAATCGGGAGCGTGACCAACCAGATTGACGTGGGGTCGGGCCGCGACGCGACCACTCCCCGGCGCTTCGGCTACGACGACCCGGCGCGAGCTCTGCTGGTGGAGTGGATGGATGGCATCGGCCAGAGCATTCCCTTCCCGGTGCTTCGGCGGGCCTGCCCCTGTGCCGCCTGCCGTGGCGAGATGGGAAGCCCGGGGCGGTTCGGGATCGATCCCGACCTGCGCCCGGGCGAGGACGAGCTGGCTGACATTGCTCTGGTGGGCAACTACGGCCTCAAGGCGATCTGGGCGGACGGCCATGACACCGGGATCTACCGCTTCGAGCAGCTGCGTCAGCTGGGATCCACGAAGCCCGCCTAGGCGCTCAGCAGAGCCCGGATCTTGGCCGCCACCAGGGTCGGCTTGAAAGGTTTGATCACCACGTCCCGGGCCCCTGCCGCGAGCGCCTCCCGCTCGCCCTCAGGGTGCCTCTGCTCGGGCATCAGGACCACGCCGGCGCGGGGCGCATGGCCGGACTCGAGCAGACGGCGGCAGAGCTCTCGGCCATCCTCCTCCAGGCTCACGTCGCAGAGCAGGAGGTCGACTCCACCGGCCCTGCAGAGCCCCTCCGCCTCGGCGGCTGAGCGCACCCAGCTGACCCGGTGCCCCTCCTGACTGAGCTTGAAGTCCAGGATCCGTCCGATCATGGGCTCGTCCTCCGCGAGCACGATGTGAGCCGGTTCTGAGCTAGCCATTGGGAACGAGTGTAGATGGCGCGGCGGGGTGACCAGTCAGCTGCCCGGGCCGGCCCACCTTCGGAGATCAGCACCGCTGAAACCCATCTGCGGTTGCTAGCGTTGCAGTGATCGAGGAAGAGAGGGGCTTCTCCCGGTCCGGACCCGCCTGATATTCCTGTCCATCCGCGTCAGTCCAAAGGCCCCCATGCGATCGGCACCCCGTCTCCACCTCTCCCGCCGGCAGCGTCCGGCAAGCCCCACTGTGCGGCTGGGTCCCCTGCTGCACAGCGCTGTCCCGGCGCTGGACCCGCTGCTGGTCGGAGCCATAGTCCTGCTGGCGGCGCTGGGGATCCTCAATCTGAGCGCCATCGGAGACCGCTCCCTGGCGCTCCACCAAGGCCTGGCCGAGGTCCTCGGCCTCGGGGTGATGGTGTGGGCTTGGCGCACCCCCAGCCGCTACTGGCCGTGGTTGGGCAGGCTGGCCTATGGAGCCGCGCTGGTGCTGCTGCTGGGAGTCGCCGTCCACGGCACCGACGCCTACGGCGCCAAGCGTTGGCTGGACGTCGGCTCCTTCCTGCTGCAGCCATCGGAGCTGGCTGAGCTGGGCCTGGTCCTGGTGCTGGCCGAGGTGATGTCCCACCGCGAGCTACCCGAGCTGCGCCGGGTGGGCCTGGTACTCGCCCTGGCTCTGCCTCCGATCGGGCTCACTCTGCTGGAACCCGATCTCAGCACCTCAGCCCTGCTCGCGGTGATCGTGTTGGCAGCCCTGGTGCTGGGCCGGGTGCGGGTCAGGGTCATGGCAGCCCTGCTGGCGGTTGGGCTGGTCCTGCTGCCTATCGGACTGCACCTTCTGCGTCCGTACCAGCTGGCCCGCTTGCACAGCTTCCTGAATGGCGGGGCCAGCACCCTGGGCGGTAACTGGACTGTTCTCCAGGCCCACATTGCGATCGCTTCCGGGGGGCTGCTGGGGATCGCCCACTCCCCCATCGGCCGCTTGCTGACCACCTATCTCCCCGCCCGGGAGACCGACCTGGCCTTCGCCAGCCTGGTCGAACAGTTCGGCCTGGTGGCGGGAGCGGTGGCCCTGCTGGCGGTGGTGATCCTGATCTGGCGCCTGGCGGCTGCGGCGGCCCGTTCCAGGACCCTGCACGGCTCTCTGATCGCGGGCATCATGGCTGCCCTGGTGGGTGCTGAGGTGGCGCTCTCGGTGGGCGGGAACCTGGGCGTGCTGCCGCTGGCCGGGGTCCCCATCCCGCTGCTCGGCTACGGGGGGACGGTCGCAGTCGCCCACATGGCCGCCTTCGGGGTGATTCTGGGGTCGCGCCTCGACGCCGACCGGCGCCGGCTCTGGAGGTTGACCCCCATCCACGTCTTCCGGCCCCGTCTGGCCAAGACGGTGGCCGGCGCCCTGGCCGTGTCGCTGCTGCTCCTGGGCGGGCTCACTTGGCAGCTGCAGCACCTCCATGGGACCACCCTCAGGCAGGCCGCCCTGACCGAGATGACCCGCTGGATTCCGCTGCCGCCCGCGCGCGGCGTGATCGAGGACCGGCATGGACAGGTGCTGGCGACCGACCCTGCGTTCGATCAGGTGCTGGGAATCCCGGGTCTGGTGACCGGCTCGCATCTCTCGCAGCTGGCGGGCCTGCTCGGGGAGACCGTCCCGGCTTTGGAAAAGCAGCTGGCCGGACCGACCCAGGGCACCTACACCGTGACTCTGGCCAGCCGGCTCTCCACGGTCCAGGGGACCGAGATCCAGAGCGCCTCCATCCCGGGGGTCCTGGTCGAGCCCGCGCCCGGGCGCCTGTACCCGTACGGCTCCACCTTGGGTCCGATCCTCGGCTACACCGGTCAGGAGACGCCCCAGCAGGTGAAGAGCCTGGGGTTGCTTCCACCCGGTGCCACCGTGGGCCAGGCGGGCCTGGAGCTGCAGTACCAAAAGCAGCTGGCCGGGCACTACGGCTCCCAGGGCATCCTGGTCGACGCGCAGGGGGTTCCGGTCGCCTTGGGCCCGACCATCCCGGCCCAGAACGGCGGCACCGTGGTCACCAGCTTGGACCTCTCGTTGCAGCAGCTGGCCACCCAACTGCTGCAAAAGGCGATCGCCGGGGTCTATCCCGATTCCCAGAAGGGGGACCAGGGGGCGGCGGTCGCCCTCGATCCGCAGACCGGGCAGGTCCTGGCGATGGCCAGCTGGCCGGCCTACAACAACAACATCTTCGAGGCGCCGCGAAACAATGCCGCCATCGAGGCGCTGCTCTCGGCTCCCGGCAGCCCGCTGCTGGAGCACGCCACCCAGACCGCCCTCCCCCCGGGGTCAAACTTCAAGCTGGTGGTCTCTTCGGCGGACGCTGCGTACAACGCGATCCCGGCCAACCAGACCATTCCCACGGGGTACTACTTCACCTATGACGGGCACACCTTCCACAACTGGACGAGCCTGCCGCCCCAGGATCTGCCCCAGGCCATCGCCTGGTCCAACGACGTCTATTTCTACAAGCTGGCGGTGGCTTTGGGCCCGCAGCGCATGGTCGCGGTGGCCCACCAGATGGGCGCTGGCCAGCTCAGCGGCATCGACCTCCCGGGGGAGATTCCAGGCTACCTGGGAACTCCCGCGAGCGTCGCCAAGCAGGGCCAGACCTGGTACCCGGGATCCACTGTGATTCTCGGGATCGGACAGGGCTACGTGACAGCCACCCCGATCCAGGACGCTCTCTGGACGGCGGAGGTTGGCACCGGCACCAAGATCGTGCCCCATCTCGGCCTCCTCGACAGCCAGACCGCCTCCCGGCCGCTGCAGGCGATCAAGTTCCCCGCCCCCCAGCAGCTGTCCTTCGCCAGCCAGCTGGGCCCGGTCCGGGCCGGCATGCGGCTGGCGGTGACCCAGGGCACCGCGGACATGCTGAGTGGGATGCACATCGATGCTGGGGGCAAGACCGGCACCGCCCAGGATCCCGGGGCTCCCAACGGGGGACCCGACGCTTGGTTCACCGCCCTGGCGCCGATGTCGGCCCCCCAGATCGTGGTCGACATGGTGGTGCGGGGTGGCGGCCAGGGCTTCTACGACTGCCAGATCCCAGTGAAGGACATCATGCAGTACTTCTTCGCCAACGAACAGCAGGTGCTGTCCTCGGTGCCGGCCTCCCCGTCGTTGGGACCGACCGCCAGCCCGACCCCTCCCACGGGCCTGGCCGCTTCCCCTGGCACAGCCCCGGCCTCCCGCCCGCAGGCGGATCCCAGGTCCACGGTGGCCGCGGTCACCCAGGCTTGGTTGGAAGTGAGCTCGCTCCAGCGTCCGGCTCCCGGGGCCCGGAACAGCGCCGCCACCAGCTACCCGGCGGTGATCGCAGGGCCGTCCGGGGCGCCCAGCGCGGCAATGAACCGGCTCCCGCTCCTGGCTCGCTCGCATGCCCCGCCCTCGGCCGGGCCGCTGTGAAGCCCTCAGAAGGTCGGGGGCGCGCCTTTGAAGGCGGTCACGACCGACGGCAGCAGCAGGGACCGTCCAGCGCCCTCGGCGACGCAGGTGAGGGGGCGCTCGGCCAGGGTCACGGTGAAGCCCAGGGCATCCTCCAGGTGCTTCTGAAACCCCTCCAGCAGGGAACCTCCGCCGAAGGCGAGCACGCCGCTCTGCATGATGTCCCCCACCGCCTGAGGCGGCAGCTGGTCGAGAACGTTGGCGAGCGCGTCGACGATGCCGTCGACGGTGGGACGGATCGCCAGGGACGCCTCATCCGGGTCCAGGGTCTGCATCCGGGGCTTGCCGCTGAACACGTCGCGGCCCTCTACCACGATGGGCTCGGTGGTGTCGTGGGCGGCCCGCAGGCGGATCTTGATGTCCTCGGCGGTGAGCTCGCCCACGATCAGGTGGTGTTCCTGGCGGAGGTACTGGTTGAGGGCCGCCGTCATCTCATCGCCGGCGATCCGGCACGAGCTCGACGAGAGGATGCCGCCGAAGCAGAAGGCGGTGACCTCCGCGGTGCCCCCGCCCACGTCCACGACCATGTGGGCCTTGGCCTCCAAGGGGTCTATGCCGCAGCCGATGGCGCCGGCAATCGGCTCTGGAAGCAGATCCGCGTGCCCGATGCCGCCTTCCTCAAGGGCCTCCACCAAAGCCTGCCGCTCCAGAACGGTCGCGCCGATCGGGACGCCACAGATGGCTCGGGGCCGGAACCTCTCCCAGGGGCGCCGGGTGACCTGGCGGATCACCGCTGACACAAAGCCCTTGGTGGACTGGAGGTCGGTCACGACTCCGTCGCGGATCGGCCTCATGGTTGCCATCCCCACCGGCGTGCGCCCAGTGAGCTCCCGCGCCTGGTGCCCCACCAGGATCGGTTTGCGCGAGCCGTCTGGAGCCAAGGAAACCAGCATCACCGATGGCTCGTTTATCAGGATGACCCCGTCGCGACGACACACCACCGTGTTGGCCGTCCCGAGGTCGATGCCGAAGTCGGTCGAAAGAAAGCTCACTGACCACACCCACTGAACGGCCGCGCTCGGGCGCGGCGCCTAACAAGATTCGCCTAGCAAACTGGAAACGCACTTGCTGCTCATCTCGTTTCAAGATGGCTCCCCGATCGCGGTGCCGGAACCCTCCGGCCCGCCCAAAGCGGTGCGGCTGATCTCGCTTCCGGGAGCGGCTACGGCCGCCCTGACGCAGGTTCGGGTCAAGGGTCTCTCGGCAGCTGAGCCGGAGGTCATGGAGCGCCTGAGGCTACTTGCGGCCGGTGACGCCAGGGCGCTGCGGCTGCCTCTGGCGGCCGCCGCCGTGGGCGACCGGTTGGTCTTGCTCGCGGAGGCGCCCGGCGGACCTTCGCTGCGCACCGTGCTGCGGCTGGTGCCGCTCACCTGGGAGCAGGCGGCGGTGCTGGGCGAATGGCTGCTGGCGGCCCTCAGCCAGCTCCAGGCCCAGCAGCTGGTCCATGGCGAGATCACATCCGCCTCTGCCGTCCTCTGCCCTGACGGACGAGTCCGCCTGATCGATCCAGCTCCGATGCCGCCATCCGACCCGGCGGCCGGGACCGCGGACGACGGCCGACACGCCTCTCGCCTCCTCTCGGAGCTGCTCGAGGTGGTGTCGGGACCGAGCCGCCGCTCAATCTCCGAAGACCTGCAACTGGCCATGCTCCAGGTCGCATCGGATATGGCCAGCGAGGGCACTCGCGCCGCCCAGGGTCTGGCCTCGTGGCGGCGGGTTCTGAGACCGCGCCTTGGCCGCCAGGCCCGCGCCCGGGTCGTCAGGCAGCTGGAGGCGCTCGCCACGCGGCTCCCGGGCGGGGTGGCCTCGGCGGCGGTCGAGGCTGTCGGGCCGGAGCTGGCGCCGACCATGGCAGCCGCGGCCGCGAACACTGCGGCGACAGTAGCACCGCAGGCGGTGCCCGCCTCCCTGGCACCCACGCCAGCCCAGGTTCACCACCCGGAGCCGCAGCGCCCCTCGGTCCAGCCCGAATCTCCACGCAACCGCCGGCGAGTCGGGGCGGCAGCCGGGATCGTGGTGGCGCTGCTCGCGGTTGGGGGTGGGACCCTGCTGGCCACTCGCGGCGGCCCTCAGGCGGTGCGCCACCACCCGGCCCCCAGCAGTCTGGAATCGCCGTCCCCGCCGGCCACACCAACCCCGATCCCGTCTCCCTCGGCCACGGCTACCACCGCCGCTTCGCCATCTCCCGCCCAGACCCCTGGCCAGCTGCGGGCGATACCCGCTCTGGCCCCGGCCTCCACCCTCCCTGTGGAGCGGGTCCAGCTGGAGGCGGGTTGCACGACCAGCGGCACTCAGGTCTGCCAGGTGACCCTCACCATCTCGCTCGGCCAGCACGCGCCCCTAACTGTCGCGTGGGAAGTCGAGGAGGTGGATCGCTGCGATGGCGCGGTGACCACCGTGGCATCCGGCCAGATTCCGGCTCCCGCCTCCTACACCTACGTCCAGACTCAGCCGCAGGTGAGCCTGCCGCCCGGGCTGCCGGTGGCTCTGGTGGGACTTGCCGGAGCCCCGGGTCAGGCGGCGTCCCTGCCACTCTCGATCACTCCTCCCGGGGCGCACTGCCCGGGCTGAGGCCCTGGGGACGGCCCATCCTGGCGCGGTCACATTCCAGCATCGGGGCTGCGACGATCGGCTCGATTCTGGCCCTTCGGTCCAAGAATGAGCCCCCGTGGACGGGGAAAGGAATTGGGCTCGCTCGGGGCTTGCCCTCATAACAGCCATGTTTGGAGCCATCGGCCTGCTCGCCGGCACCGGACTCAGCTCAGCTCAGGCCAGCTCGCCGAGCGCGCCCTCCCAGGTCACCACCCTCACGGTACTGGTCGCCCAGGCCAAGGCGAAGGAACGCTCCCTACTCGTCCAGGTGCAGAGAGTACGGGAGCGGCTCCTCAAAGAGCGCGCTGAGATCAGCCAGGCGCGCACGCAGCTGGCGACCATGATCGCGACCGAGTACACCGGGGCGCCCAACGGCATGTTGGAGGTGCTGGCCAGCTCATCGCTGAACGACGCCTTGGACACCCAGATCACGCTGGCGCGCCTGGCCACGGCCGAGAAACAGAGCCTGGGGCAGTTGACTGCCAACCTCAAGGCCGAGCAACGCGACCAGGCTCTGCTCAGCCAGGAGCAGTCCCAGGCCGCCATCACCGCGGCTCGGCTGCAGGCGGAGGAGATCGCCGCCGCCTTCCAGGCGGCCAACCCGCCGCCGCCTCCGAGCCCCGCGCCGACCTCCGCTCCTACCATCCGCCCGGGACCCCATTCCAAGCCGACGGCGCCGACGACTGCGCCGATCACGGTCGCCACCCCGGCCCCCACTCCGGTCGCCACCCCCAGGCCAGTGGCGACCCCGACTCCCGTCACGACTCCGGCGCCGGTGACCTCGACAGTCGCCGCCGGACCCTTCACCACCTCCACCAACCTCACCCAGCCCAGCGGGATCACCCTCGCCCAGATCCAGGAGTTCCTCCAGGGCACCCCGCTGGAGGCCGATGCCGGCTATTTCCTGCAGGCGGAGGCGGCCACCCACGTGAGTGCCATCTACCTGGTCTCGGATGCGGTGCTGGAGACGGGTTTCGGTACCTCCCAGCTGTACTTGGTAAAGCACAATCTTTTCGGCTTCCAGGCCTACGACGTGAACCCCTTCGGTGATGGGGCCACCTTCCCCAGCGACCAGGCGTGCATCGCCTTCGTCTCCTGGTACGTCTCGGTCTACTACCTCACCCCTCCCGGCTCCCAGGTTCCCAACCAGGGCAGCCAGGGTGGCGACATCGCGACCGGCCAGTTCTACAACGGGCCCACCGCCTCGGGAATGAATGTCGACTACGCCAGCGACCCCCTTTGGGCGGCCAAGATCGCCGCCATAGGAGATCAGCTCCAGGCGATGCCGGCCTGACCCTGGGCGCCAGCCCCGTACCCTGGGGCCCGTGGAGCAAGTCCGGCCGGAGATGAGCAGCATCCCCCTCCGCGAATACTTCTGCCTGGCGGACGGAAGTACCGCGGCCCTGCTCACCGGCGCTGGCCGGTGCGACTACTGGTGCGCTCCCGGTTTCGACGGGCCCCTGCGGCTGGCCCAGGTGCTCGACTCTGACCAAGGCGGCTCTGTGGGTGTGTCGGTCCGCCTTGGCGGGCCCGCCGTGGCGGCGTGGGAGGACCACACCACCATCCTTCGGGTCAGCTGGGGGGAGGGGGCAACCATGCGCTGCGGGCTGGTCGATGACGGGGCGGGTGGCAGCGCCCTGTGCTGGTTGGTGCGTGGGGCGCCGGGCCTGGGTGTCGACCTGGATCTGCGGTCTCCCCGCGCCGCCGGCGCACCGTCCTTCACGAGGGCGGGGAGGAGTGCCCGGATCGCCCGCGGGGGCGCGCCGGATGGGCCAAGGGGGCCCCTGGCAGTGGTGGCCTCTCAACCCATCGGCCCCGAGAGTGGTTCTCGCGTCGCCGTCCCAGAGGAGGGCCTGGTGGTCTGGCTGGGCTTGCCCCAGGAGGACGGGGGGCTGCCACCTCGGCTGGCGGTGGGCGGCGGCGCAAGCTCCGTCGCCGAAGCCGAGTCCGCCCTGGATGAGAAGGCGGACGCTGCGCGGGCCTGGACCGCCAGCCTACTGCGGGCGGAGCCGCTGGCCAGGGTCCTGGAGCGGGCGCCGCAGTGGGCGACAGCGGCCCTGGTGCGCTCCCTACTCACGCTCTGGAGCCTTCAGGACCGCCGATCAGGCCTGCTGGTGGCGTCGCCGCTCACCTCGATCCCCCAGTGGCCGGGCAGCGCGCGGGCGTGGGACTATCGCTACGCCTGGCTGCGCGACTGTGCCGACGCCGGCATCGCCCTGGCTCGGGCGGGGGCGCTGGAGCAGGCCGGCGCGGTCGCGACGGGCCTGGCCCGGGTCATGCGCGCGGACCCCTTGCGGAGCGTCCCGGTCACCCGGCTCAATGGTGACGCCCTGCCCGAGGAGCATCTTCTGCCCTATCTCAGTGGCTACTCGGGAGCGGTGGTCCGGGTCGGCAATGCGGCGGCGGGACAGGCTCAGGTCGACACCCTGGGGGAGGTTGCGCGTTTGGCCGAGATCCTGGATCGATCCGGCGCCTGTCCCCAGCCGCTGCTGGACCTGGTGCCCGACTTGGCGCGTGGGGCCGCCCGGGACTGGCGGGTCCCGGATCACGGCATCTGGGAGGTGCGGGGCGCCCCCCGCCACTACGTCCACAGCAAGGTGCTGGCCTGGGCCGCGCTCGAGAGCGCCCTGCGGCTGGCGGCCCGGGGCCGGATCGACGGCTCGGAGTCGGGGGAGTGGCGCGCCGCCCAGGACGCCGTGACCGACGCGATCCGCACCCGTGGCACCGGTGCGGCGGGAGAGCTGACGATGGCCTTCGACGACCGGTCAGCGGACTCGTCCACGCTCGCCGCCTACCTGGTCGGATACCTGTCCGGGCCGGGGGCGGCGGCGACCCTGGACTTTGTCACCTCCCACCTTCAGGATGGGTACCTGTTGGCGCGGCACCACCCGGAGCGGGACGGGATCGCGGACCCCTGCGCCCCCTTCCTATTCCCATCGCTGTGGGCGGTGGTCGCCGAGGCGAGGTTGGGCAGGCGGCGGGATGCGATCTCCCGGCTGCGGTCCATCCTCGACCTGGCCGGACCCGCCGGGCAGCTGTCGGAGGTGGCCGACCCCGGTTCTCGCCTCATGCTGGGCAATTACCCCCAGGTGCAGAGCCATGCGGCGGTGGTCGAGGCGATCCTGGCGCTCTTCGGGGCGCCCGAGCTGACCCCGAGCTGACCCAGGTTGGGATGGTCCGATCCCAGCGTCGGCCGGCACCGCGCTGGTCGCGGTCATGGCCGCGCACCGTGGCAGCGGGCTCCCACCGCTGGGCGCCGGCGGCCGACTCGATTGGGGCGGCTCACGGCGACTCAAGCACTCCTATACTGGCCCCGGGGGGATTGCAAAGTCGATGGCGGGCCTGCCCCGTTCGTCTAGTGGCCCAGGACACCGCCCTCTCAAGGCGGAGATCAGCGGTTCGAATCCGCTACGGGGTACCACCGGCACCACCCAGAGGTTCCAAATGAGCAGCCAGCCGCCGCCGCCGCCGCGTTCCCTGGGGGCCGTCCCGGTTGCCGCCCATGGGCATTCCATCTCCCAGGGACGACGCACTGAGCTGCCCGCGGAGAGCGCTGAGGCGGTGGCGGCCCTGGACCAGGTGTTGGCGGCTCACGGAGGTCGAGCCGAGCCCGGCGCGGCTGCGGAGATGGCTCTCGTGTGCGCCGCCCACCCCGACTTCCTGGACGCCTGGGCGAGGCGGGGCCAGGCGGCCTACCTGGCCGGCGATCAGGTGGCCGCCTACGCCTACGCCCGGGTCGGCTACCATCGGGGCCTGGACCGGCTCCGCCGCCATGGCTGGGGAGGCACCGGCGAGGTGCGGTGGAGTGAGGCGGGAAACCGTGGCTTCCTGCGCTCCCTCCAGCTTCTGATGCTGAGCGCCGCCGCCATCGGTGAGCGCGAGGAGGCCCTGCGCTGTCGCACCTTCCTGCTCGACCTCGACCCCGAGGATGGGATCGGCGTGGGCGCCTGGCCCGAGCCGGCTGATGGCGAGTTGGTGGGCGCCGACCGGCTGGTCTGAGCACTTCGGCCAGCCGCGGAGTCGGCACGGCGCTGTAAACATGGGTCCATGCCATTGCGCGTCCGGCGCCACCTTCACTTCCTGCGGTGACCGAGCCAAAGTGGCGAGGATCCCGTCGGACGGGCCGCGACCGGTCCGGCGGTGGCCGCTCCTCCGCACCTAGTTGGCGCCGCTGCGTCCCCACCAGGGCCAGCCGCCATCATGGCTGAGATCGGCGGTGCGGTGGTGCCGGCGCTGCGCCGCGGCCCGATCTGGTTTCTGGCCCGTGGTGAGCCGGGGCTGGGCCGACTCATGGAGACTGTCAGTCTGGCTCGTACCATCGCCGGTGCCCAGGCACCGGGTCGGATCCGGCTGCTCACCTCCGCTGCTGCGGCCCCGATCGCGCGCCGGACGTGTCCCTTCCCAGTCGACGAGTTTGAGCTTGAGCGAGGGGACGACCTCCAGCAGACCCTGATCGACTCGCGCGCTGTCCAGCGGCTGCTCGAGCGGTTGGCCCGACAGCGTCCGGCGGCGCTGGTGGTGGACGGCTACGCATTCCTGCTTCCGTTGCTGCGAGCGGCGACTGGCGCGGCTCTGGTAGCGGTCGCCAACCGGCACGACCTGGACAACCCCGCCCATTCCCGGGGAGCCCGCCTACTCCAGGCGGCCCTGCATGCCCCCGCCGACCTGATCATGGTCGGGGAGCTCAGGCGGGACTGGCGCCTGGGGCGTCTGGCCGGTCTGCCCGCGTTGCTGCTCCCAGCTCTGGTGAGGCCAGAGGCTCTGGCCCCTCCGGGGGGAGCTCAGGCTCCGGTGGTGGCGGTGCTCGGGGGAGGCAGCCGTGGAGACCGTGAGCTGGAGAGGTCCACAGCAGCCCTGCTGGGTGCGCTCGATCGGGCGGTGGCGGCCGGGCAGGTCCCCAGCTGCCGCGTCTTCGCCGGCCCGCTCGCGGGCTTGGGGAAGGAGCGGTATCCCCACCTGGAGTTGGGACTGGACCCCACCCGGTGCCTGGACAGCATGCGGGCTGCCGAAGTGGTGGTGGCTCGCGCCGGCCGCAGCACGCTGGCCGAGATCCTGGCCCTTGGCAAGCGCGCGGTGGTGGTGGCTGCCGGCTCCGACACCCTGCGGGGCGCCGAGCAGGCGGCCAACGCCCGACGGGCGGCCGCCCTCTCCCCTGCGGTGGTGGTCCTGGAGATGGCCCGGGTCGATGAGATTGGCGTCGCCTGCGGCTGGGCCAAGGGACTCCAGGCGGGGCGATGGCGGCCTGGGAACAGTCGGCTCTGGACGGCCCTGGAGGCGGCCGACCGGCGCTCCGGCAGGTCGGCCTAAGCGCCGGCCTCATCGCTTGGCAGCTCGCTCGACGGCAGGGGAACCTTGCCGTTGATGGGCGGCGAACCCTTGAATCCGGCGGCTGTGCGGTGGCCACCGCCGCCGTACCGAGCGGCGATCTCGCTCACGTCGAGGCCGGCGGGGCTGGAGCGCAGCGACCATCTGGCCACCTCGCCCGCGCCCTGCCACCAAACCGCCGCGAAGGGGTGCCCCTGGACCAGGCGGTCTCCGAGCTCGCTCTGCAGGATGGGGCTGTTGACGGCTGGAACCTTGACCCCCAGAATCTCCACCGGGCTGGCGTGGGCGGCAATCCGCTCGATCATCCGGCGCTGGTAGGCGAGCAGAGCACGGCCCTCGCCGCGGAGCTGCGCGATGTCGATGGTGTCCCAGGTGTGGAAGTCGAAGGGGCGCGCGCGCAGGGCCGCCGACACCTCCTCGCTCTCGGGCAGCACGTTGCGCCAGAGGTCGCGATCCTGGACGTACTGCAAAAGCAGGGGAACCGGCTCCCGATGGAGGTGCTGCCACATCATCACCGCCCCGCTGCGGTCCATGTCGAAGACGCAGAAGGGAAGGTCGCCGATCTCACCCTCAGCCGAACGGTGGTGGTCCAGGATCACCAGGCTGTCGGCGGACTCGAAGAGGGCGAGGCTGGTAGCGCGGTCGTAGGCGAAGTCAGCCACGATCACCCGCCGACCACGCATGTCCGGGGGGGCATCCCCGTGGCTGACCGGGAGGTAGTCGGCTTGGTCGCCGTAGAGCTTCCAGGCGGCGAAGGCGGCTCCGAACCCGTCGGGACAATCCCCGTGATAGACGACCAGGGGGCGTTCGGTGGCCGTTTGGGAAACCAGGACCACTGCCTGGCCGGGGGTCTCAAGCTCGGCCGCGGATGTTGAATTCATCTCCTAACCGTAGATGAATCCTTCCACACCTTGCAGGGTGTAGATCTCCCGCTCGTCGACCGCGCCGAATCCGATGAAGTTGGCCTCCTTGACGATGAAGGTGGTCGGGCTCACCACCGCCACCACCCAGGCCACGTGCCCGTAGTAGGGGTCGTAGGCTCCTCCGGGCCGAAAGACCACCATCGAGCCGGCCCTGGGCGTGGTGCCCCAGGCGTAGGCACCCATGGAGGCGTCCTCCGAAATCCACTGATCAGCGTTGCCCATCGGCGCCCAGGGGACCGGGGTCTGGGTGGCTACGAACCAGGTGCACTGGCCCCAGGGGTAGGTGTCGGGACTGGTGCCGTAGGGTGGCGACGGCGGTCCGTAGGTCGCGAGA
>Ga0307374_10007459_pt1 | contig 16650 bp, 11 predicted proteins | sample OX3MG_FD_202532 | JGI IMG/M metagenome (GOLD analysis project Ga0307374, IMG submission 202532) | Soil microbial communities from Risofladan, Vaasa, Finland - OX-3 | ecosystem: Environmental > Terrestrial > Soil > Coastal area > Acid sulfate soil | place: Finland: Risofladan, Vaasa | collected... | reverse complement strand
CCGTTCGCCACGCGCCCATTTCCTGTATTGCTACAGAAAACTGCGCGTTCGACTTGCATGTGTTAAGCACGCCGCCAGCGTTCGCTCTGAGCCAGGATCAAACTCTCATTTGAAACTGGTGCTCGTCGATTGTTCACGGAACTTACGTTACGGAAAAATCGAAAAGCGAACTGTTGATCGCTCGGTTTCTCAAAAAAACCGAACGGGTTCTGGCTTGTTTTATCCGATTGTCAAAGAGCAGGAACTTCCTGTCCAGCAGGAAGGGAGTGCAGACAAACCCCAATACTACAGATGAGCAGAGAGTCTGTCAACTAAGATGATGAGGCCACAAGGGGGAATTTTGGAGAGGGTATTTTGCTGGCAAATTACGGGCCCGGCGGAAAAACCGGGCCCGTTTTTACCAGTGACCGGAGCGCCCCATTTCGTTACTGAAGAAGAAGATGAGACGACGGGGTTTGCGGAGAAAAATTAGCCCCTCTGCCCCACCTTCAAATTGTTGGTTACAGAGAAGACGTCCGGCACCGAGTTGGCGCGGAGCGTGGCCAGATGGACGTCCGTCTCGTTGTCCACATAACCGACGAGCGTCACGTGGCCGTTGTTCACGATGATGTGAATCGAAGGATTCACGCCCATCGAATAGCCGCTCAGCTGTGCTTCCGAAAAGATCGCGCGATATTCCGCACGCCGGATTTGATTGTCAAACCCCGATGGAGGCAACACGGTGATGTTGTCGACGACATTGCCGACGCCTTCGATGTGCTTGACGGATGCGAGTGCGTCGCGCTTGGTCGAAGGATTGACAACCTGACCGCTAAGTGTCACGTTTTTTCCGTTGATCGAGTATTCGAGATTGTCGAACACGCCATACCAGGGAAGCATGGCGAGCCGATGATGCACTTCTTTGTTCAAGAAACCGTCGTATTTGGCGGTGCTGGCCGCACTGTCCCGCTGCGTTACGCTGTTTGAAGCGGCAAATCCGCCCGGAGCCGCCATCAGCAACGTGGCGGACGCCAAAGCGGCCACCCCAGCCCATTTCGTAAGTCCATTTGTGAGGTTCATGCCCATCCTCCATTTTCCGTAATTCCCAGGTCGGTCGTCTGCTCTATGTCCATTACATTGGATGCAGATTCCGCGTCTGAGGACTTCGATGTAACTGTATGTGTACAAAGAACATACCTTATATTTTGAGTGGTTGAAAACCACCACCCTTGAGCCGGGAATGGGGACGGTGGTTTCGAGGATTACAAGGGACTACCTAACGATTCGGCGATTGCCGATCGATGGTGAAGAGTTATCGGGGTGCGACTGATTGTAATCCAACGTGACGCAGCAAGGCTTGGAAGCGCGAGTCGGCGCGAAAAGGATCGTACACGGGGTCGACTTTGAGAGCGGTGAGAGAATTGGAACGTTCCAGGGATGCCTGTTGCAGAGCATTGAAAAGCTTTTCTTTGTCGCCCATGCCCGCGTAAGCGAGGACATGCATCGCGGCAGGGTCCACTTGCCCATGGCGATTCAACTGTTCGAACTTTGCCAGCGCACGCCGAGCTTGCAGCTGTTGGCCGGCGCGGCCATATACATAGGCTTGCAGAGCCCAGATTCCCGGCGAATCGTCCGCCCAGCGCCATTTCTCAATGTCGGCCAAGGCCTTGGCGAACTGATCCTTCTGAACGTAGGTAAGAACCAAGATAACATGAGCCCGGAACGAATCTGAGTCCATATCAAGCACGGTGCCCAGTTGTTCGATGGCGCGGTCATACTGGCGCGAGTAGTAGAGGATGGCGCCGCGATCGGCGGATATGATGAGAGACAAGGGATCCAACTGGCGCGCCCGTTCACTTTCCGCGAGTGCCTCATCGAAGCGGCCTTGCCAAGCGAGGTACTCGGCATACCAGTGATGGGCTGTGGGGTAGTTGGGGTCCAACTCGATGGCGCGGCGGAATTCCTTCCCGGCGGTCTGCCAGTCCCAATCATAATTTTCGGCAATTAGAGCGAGAGAGGTGTGGGCTTCGGCCAGGTTTTCATTAATTTGCAAGGCTCGCAGCGCCGCCGCGCGCGCCTTGGGTATGAGATTTTCGTCCGGGTCCAGATTGTAGCTGCTCGTGAGCGCATATGAGTCAGCCAGGCCGGCATAGGCCAAGGCATAGCGGGGATCTTTGGCGATGGCCTGCTGAAAATAGTCGATTGCCCGCTGAAAACCCTGGGCGTTTCTCTGGTTCAGGAAGTAGCGGCCTTTGAGATAAAGGTCATACGCCTCATAGGAAGTCGGAGAAGTGGCAAGACCACGAGCGGGAGCGATGCGTCTGGGAGGGTCGCCGAGAGTGAGCTGTATCTCATCGGCGATTTCTTGTGCAATTTCCTCTTGCAGAACGAGAATGCTGGTAAGTTCGCGATCGTATTCGCGCGACCAGACCGTCCTTTGATCGCTGATTCGAATCAACTGGGCTGTAATACGCACTTTCTGGGAATCGCGGCGGACGCTGCCTTCAAGGACGTACTCGATTCCCAGATCGCGAGCGATTTGTTGCAGATTTTGACTGTGACGGTAACGCATCACCGATGCGCGCCCGATGACTCCGAGGCGTTGGGGATTGAGTTGCCCGAGTTGGGCGATCATTTCCTCGGTGAGACCGTCGCTGAAATAATCTTGAGAAGAGTCTCCGGTAAGGTTTTCGAAGGGAAGAACTGCCAACATTAAGCGGGCTTGTGATGGTTGGGGAGCACGGGGAGTACGCGAGCGCAGAAAATAGGCACCCGCCGAGATGATCAGGACGATAGAGACGGCCGCAGAAATTGGCCAGAAGCTAAGAGCCCAGTTCCGCCGAGCGGGATAGTCAGGAATATTCGTGCCGCCTGAATTCTGGGGAGTCATTTGCGGAGTAGAAATGGTTGCGTTCGCAGGGGTCTCGGCGACGTTTACAGGAGCGGTGAAGCGATAACCGATGCGCGGGACAGTTTCAATGAACCGCTGCTCATCGGCGGAATCTCCCAGAGTGCGGCGGAGTTTTTTGATGGCGGTGTTCACGCCGTGCTCGAAATCAACAAAAGTATTCGCAGGCCAGAGTTTCGCTTGCAATTCTTCGCGAGTGACTACCTCGCCTGGACGCTCCAGTAACAAGAGAAGAATTTCAAAGGGTTGGCCATGGAGCTTGAGGCGAACTCCGTGCTTGTGAATGCTGTGTGCGCGGGGATTGACGGTAAAATCGCCGAATCTAAACAAGGACACGTCCCGAACTCGAGCCACTAGAGGTAAATGAAACTCCAAAGATTTGTGTGGGAGTCTACACCGTGCGGGGCGTCAAAGGCAATAGGGGATAAGTAAGTCACGTACATTCAGGATATTGCAGAGTCACCTTGCGACTCTCAACAAATCACCCTGCTTCCATTGATTTTGAAGAAAGCTGCCTGTAGTGTCGCACAACTTTAGCGGGTGTGCTTTCGCAAATGACCCTGGAGATTCGCACAGGATTGGGAAGATTGTGCTGCGTGGAGTGCTACTTGAATAGTAGCTCGTAGCGGGAGTTTTTCGAACTTTCTAATGGAGCTCAGGAGGCGTGAATGTTGAGGAATATAGGGATGCGGCTGAGGAGCTTTTTGAAACGATCTCGGGTGTGGGTCGGAATGGTAGCACTGGCCGGCGCGGGGACGGCTGTTGCCGCGGTGGTTATCATTCCCAACCTTTTCCCGTTTCTTGATCCAACGGGGGCGATGGCGACATTCACGCCAGCGGGCAAATTCGTTGAGAGCGGCGCGTTCTTTGAGAGCCTGGGAACGAACGGGCGGACATGCGCGACTTGCCACGTGCTCGGGAACGCGATGGGGTTGAGCGCGGCGCACGCGGAACGCGTTTATGAACGGACGAATGGCACGGATCCCCTATTTGCCGCGGTCGACGGAGCTGTGTGTCCGACGACGGCACCGGGGCAACGGCTGAATTTCAGTTTGCTGCGGCAGAACGGACTGATTCGGACTGGGCTGCAATTGCCAGCGAGTTTACAATTTACGATTACAGCGGTACACGACCCGTATGGGTGCGCGTTGGTCACCGATCCAGTTAGCGGCGCGCAAACGGTTTCGGTATACCGAAGGCCGTTACCGGGGACGAACCTGGGATTCTTAAGCGCAGTGATGTTCGATGGCCGCGAGACGGTTGCGTCGTTGGCCAACCCGGCGACGTTTTCGGCGAATTTGATTACGGACCTAAAACACCAGGCGCTTGACGCGACGCTGGGCCATGCGCAGGCTTCCGCGGCCCCTTCGGATGCCCAGCTTATGGAAATGGTGAATTTTGAATTGTCGCTGAATTCAGCGCAGGCCTTCGATTTCAGGGCAGGGCACTTGAACGACGACGGGGCGCATGGCGGCGCGCGTTACCTGGCGAAGACGCCATATTTTCCGGGGATCAACGATTCGCTGGGGCCGCCGGCACAATTCACTCCGGACGCATTCACGATTTATGCGAAATGGCAGTATTCGGGCGACCCGCGGCGGCGTTCGATCGCGCGCGGCGAGCAGATTTTCAACACGCACGCCCTGACGATTACGGACGTGCGGGGGCTTAACGATGCACTCAACCTGCCGACGATTCCCGGGACATGCACAACGTGTCACGATACGCCAAACGTCGGCAACCATTCGCTGCCGGTGCCGCTGGAAATCGGCACGAGCCGCACCGTGAATTACGAAACGAATGCGACGATTCAAGCCGCGGTGAGCCAACTGTCGATGCCGGATTTGCCCGTGTTCCAGATCATGTGCAATCAGGGGCCATACGCGGGCCAACTCACTTACACCTCCGATCCGGGGAAGGCGCTGCTGACAGGATCGTGCAGTGATGTGGGAAGAGGAAAAGGACCGATTCTGCGAGGGCTTGCCGCGCGTGCGCCATTTTTCCACAATGGAGCGGCGGCGACTCTGAGCGAGGTGGTTGATTTTTACAACGTGCGGTTCCAGATGAATCTGACGTCGCAAGAAAAGCGCGATTTGGTGAATTTCCTGCAAACGCTGTAGCGGATTTGTGGTGGTACAGCAGAGGAAGAGGACCGGAAATTGGCGGCGCGGAATTTTCGGTCCTTCGACATTCTTTAATTTAATTTTTCCGCTGACGAAGAAAGTGCAACCGTGCCGGTTAAGACTCACAGGAAAGAGGCCTTCAGCCGCTAAGACTGGGGTTTGTATCCAAAGCTCATGGGTCCGGTTGCAGAATATCTGCAAAAAACCCCCGCACTGACGCAACCATAGTTCACTTTTTGGGTTACGCGACACTAGCTAATTTTGATGCGACCTTCTGCTGCAACCATCCCCGGCGGATGAGCATCCCGAGTAGGGCTATCTTCTGTAGGTGATTCTTTGAATTCTCATATATTTATATTCAGGTTCGCGAGTTTCGCTTAAACTTGGGGGTCGTGAGATAACGCGAATTTGAGCGAATGATGTAAACTGCGCAGCGCGCGCCCGGCGCACTGGCAGTTGCAATCGGGGGAAACCTGGGGGATTTTAGGCGTCCGAGCTGAACAATATTCCCGCAGTGTGCTCCGCAAACAAAATCCATGGAGGATTTAATGAGTTTGAAACGCTTGCTGTTGGTGGTCTTCGCGGCGCTGATGGCGCTGTCGTTCAATTTGAGGCGTGTTGCGGCGCAGACCATGACGACGGGAGGTATCGCCGGCGTAGTGACCAGTCCGAAGAACGCGGTGGTGGCGAATGCGACGGTGACTTTGCAAAGCGGCGCGAAAGGCACGACGCAAACGACGACCACGAGCGGCACGGGGAGATACCAGTTCGGGTTGCTGGATCCGGGTTCTTACACGGTGACCGTGGAGATGACCGGTTTTCAGCCAGCGAGCAAGGAAGTGACCGTTCCGCTGGGACAGCCGGTGCTGGTGGATTTCCAGTTGAGTGTCAAAGCGAAACTGCCGACGGAGCGCGTGGGCCCGGGGCTGATCGAAAAGGAAAACGGGAACCTGGACATCACGCTGGCGCACCAGCAAGTTCAGCAGGTGCCGAATCCGGGCAATGACATGACGTATCTGGCGCAACTGGCTCCGGGCACGATAATGAATACGCAAGGCGGGACGGGGAACTTTTCGAACTACGGCATGCCAGCGACGTCGAATCGCTTCAGCCTGGACGGCATGGATGACAATGAGCCGTTCGTGGGCATCAACAATTCGGGCGCGACACGATTGCTGCTGGGCACGAATGAAATTCAAGAAGTGAATATCGTGAGCAACGGCTACACGGGAAATTATGGGGAATCCGCGGGCGCGACGATTAATTACGTGACCAGTTCCGGAGGCAACAGACTCCACGGGAATGCGAATTATACTTGGAACAGCCGGATACTGAACGCAAACGATTTTTTGGACAACGCAGCTGGAGTTCCGCGGCCCTTCGATACGGCGCATCAATGGTCGGGATCGGTGGGCGGGCCGCTGAAAAAGGACAAACTATTCTTCTTTTTCAACACGGAAGGGTTGCGGGTGCTGATTCCAACGAGCCCGCTGGTCGTGACACCGAGCCCGCAATTCGAGGCTGCGACGATCACGAATCTGATTAATTCCGGGCGGCAAGACGTTGCGAATTTCTATCAAAATTCGATTTTCGGGAATTTGAATAATGCACCGAATGCGAACAGCGCACTGGATAATCAGTTTCCCGGGCAGTTCACGGACACCAGCGGGCAAGTAGTTCCGACCGGAGATGGTTGCGGCGCGTTCGATCTGAATCCGTTGTTTTACGGCTCGGGCGCGCAGCCATGCGCGCTGGGGTATCGGGCGACGGCGAGCAATTTCTCGCACGAAATGCAATTCGCGGGGCGCGTCGATTACGTTCCGGGCGCAAGGGATCGCGTGTTCGTGCGGTATCAGCGCGATACGGGGACGCAGGCGACGTATACGGACCCAATCAACTCCGTATTTAATGTGCAGAGCTCGCTACCGGAAGATCAGGGGCAGTTGGAATGGACGCACGCTTTTGGGCCGTCGACGGCGAATCAGTTTCTTCTAGCGGGGCAGTGGTATTCAGCGGTCTTCAATACCGCAAATCCGACAACAGGCATTTTTCCGACAACTCTGGCGCTGGCCGATGGGACATTCTTTAACACGGCAGGGCCAAATCCGTGCGCGAACGCGCCGCTGGGGCAGGGCCCCGTGCTGCTGGGAGGAGAGGGCTGCGTGATTCCGCAAGGGCGCAGCACGACGCAGGTGCAGGTGTCGGATGACCTGTCGAGAACGTTTGGCAGACAGACGATAAAAATCGGCGGACAGTTCCGAAGAGTGGATGTGAGCGACCATGGGTTCGGTCAACTGCAGAGCGGGCTGTTGGTGGTCAACACGATCAATGATTTTTATAATGGAGGAGCAACAGGCGACACGTTGACGCAATCGTTTCCGCAGGCGCTCGATCAGCCCATCGCGTATTACACGGCGGGCGGCTATCTGGAAGATGATTGGCGCTGGAGCAGCACGCTCAGCTTTACCTTCGCCTTGCGCGTGGAGCACGATTCGAATCCCATTTGCAGGCATCTTTGCTTTTCGCAACTGTTAGCGCCGTTCAACTTCGTGGCGGGCATAAATTGCACGACAACGACCACCGGGCAGCAGAGCTGCGTGGGGAATAACCAAGCGCAATTGCAGAACGTGCCGTACAACCAGGCCATCAACGTGAACCAACTGCAGGCGGTGCCGGGATTCCAGAGCCTCGAATGGCAGCCACGGTTTGGATTTGCGTGGCAGCCCTTCGGCGCGAAAAGCAAGACGGTGGTGAGGGGCGGAGCGGGAATCTTCTACAATTTGTTCCCGGTGTCGCTGGTGGATAATTTTGCGCAAAACCCGCCGAACGATGCAACCTTTGTGAGCAAGAACGATTTCATCATTCCCACATCGCAGGCGCTGAACGGTGGCAGTATCTTCCAGGACTCGACTTTGACGGACACGAATTTCCAGAACGGGTTTGTGACCGGGCTGACGCTCAATCAAATTCAAGCCAACTCGTTTAACTCGTCATTTACGCCGCCGAATATTTTCACTTCAGAGAAGAACACGAAAATCCCGCGGTACTACAAATGGAACCTGGAGATTCAGCACCAACTGGGCGACGCGACTTCGGTGAGCATTGGGTATGTGGGAAATCGCGGCAAGCATGAGCCGATCATCGATAACTCCGTGAATGCGTTTGGATTTGGGACTTTGGGGGCACAGGCGCCCGATCCGCGATTCACCGGCGTTACAACTCTCTACTCGGGCGGCAGCTCGAAATACGACGGCGGGACGGTGACTTTAACGCACCGGCTGAATGGAGCGTGGGGCGCGGGAATCGTTCAGGCGAGCTACACGTACAGCCATGCGTCGGACGAAACTTCGAATGGCGGCGTTTTTCCATTTTCGTCGGCGAGCTTGCTGAACCCGCAGGATCCGTTCAACACGCAAGGAAATTACGGGCCAGCGGACTACGATGCGCGGCACTCGATCAACGCGAATTACGTCTGGCAGCTACCGATACGGCGGCTGGTGGGGGCGCGGTTCGCGAACCGGCTGACGGATGGATGGGAGCTTTCGGGCGCGGTGTTTGCACGCAGCGGATTTCCCTACAGCGTGGTGGATGGCGCGCTGAGCAGCAGTTTGGCGGCGAACAATAATTATTTTGCGCAAGTGAGTCCAAGTTTTTTGGGCGGCCCGGACACATGCCACTTGACCGCAGCCGGGCCAAGCTGCTTTGCGAGTGCGACGGAGTTCAATGTGGGGGCCGAGCCTGGTTTTACGACGGGCCAGAGGAACTTCTTTCGGGGACCGCGGTACGTTGACGCGGATGCGTCGCTGATGAAATTCACCAGGATTCCAGGGTGGGACAGCGCGCGGCTGGGGATCGGCGTCCAGGCGTTTAATGTGTTCAATCATCCGAATTTTGGGTTGCCAGTGAACAATGCGTCGAGTCCGAACTTCGGGGAAATATTGTCGACAGTGAGTTCGCCGACGAGCATTCTGGGATCGCAGCTTGGCGCGAGCAGCTCGGCGCGAGTGCTGCAACTGAAGGCGCAGTTTACGTTTTAGCGGCGCGTAAATTTTGTTGAGTACGGAAAGGCCGTAAGAAACCAAGACGCCCGTTTCACGGGCGCGGGCCGACCTTGGTTGGCCCCTACAGAAGCGTGTCCCCAAAATCGCCGCGTCGTGGTTCATCCCGGAGTGAAACACATCAGAGTGGTGACGCGTATGATAGGGTGAGGCTCGCGGAGAGCCGAGATTTATGGCACGGAAAACTACGCTGTCGTTTGGAGAAGCGGTGCGCATCGCGCTGGGGAGTTTGTGGGCGCACAAGATGCGCAGCGTGTTGACACTGCTGGGCGTGGTGATTGGCGTGACTTCGGTGATAGCGGTGGTGAGCATCATCAGCGGGCTCAATGGATACGTGGCCGAGAAAGTTTTCAATCTTGGCGCGGATGTTTTTGTGATTAACCGCGGGCCTTCGATCATCACGAGCGTCGAGGAATACAACGAAACGCAGAAGCGGCGAAAATTTACGATGGATGACTATGAGGCGATTCTGGGCGGGTGCAAGACGTGCCGCGAGGTGGGCGCGGCGATGAGCCAGCAAACGGCGCAGGTGAAATACGGAATGGACTACCTGACCAACGTGAACGTGCGAGGCTGGACGCCGTCGATGACGCGGATTTACGACACAGATCTTGTTTCCGGAAGGCATATCACGGAGATCGATTTGCAGCAGGCTTCGCCCGTGTGCACGGTGGGCATGGACATTGTGGACAAGCTGCTGCCGGGCGTGGATCCGATGGGGAAGGAAATTCGCGTCGACAATGAAAATTGCACGGTGATTGGCGTGGGGAAAAAGCAGGGTTCGGTGCTGGGGCAGTCGCGCGACGACTGGGTGATTATTCCCATCACGAATTATTTGAAGATGTACGGCACGCAGGACCAATCGGTGCAGATTTGGGTCAAGGCCGCCTCGACGGCGCGGCTCGAAAATACCATGGACGAAGTGCGCCAAATTTTGCGCGGGCGGCGGCACGTGGCGTACCGCGACAAAGACGACTTCGTGATGGAGACGAACCAGTCGTTTCTGGCGCTGTGGGGCAGCATCAGCGGCGCGTTTTTTGGAGTGGTGGTGGTGATTGCGTCGATTTCGCTGCTGGTGGGCGGGATTGTGATTATGAACATCATGCTGGTTTCGGTGACGGAGCGGACACGCGAAATTGGATTACGGAAATCGATTGGAGCGCGGAGCACGGATATTTTGTTGCAGTTCCTGATCGAGTCTTCGACCATTGCGGCGATAGGAGGATTGTGGGGAATTTTGTTCGGGATACTGCTGGCGAAGCTGGTTTCATTGCTGACCTCGCTGCCGAGCGCGGTGGAGGTTTGGTCGGTGATTGCGGGACTGGCAGTGGCGACGGGAGTGGGCGTTTTTTTTGGGGTGTATCCGGCGTCGAAGGCGGCGCGGCTGGATCCCGTGGTGGCGTTGCGGTCGGAGTAGAACGAAGGGCTCGCGCGACACTAAACATACTGAGATTGCCAAAAAAAAGGAAGCGCCGGCGAAGGATTGGTCCCGCCGGCGCTTTTTTTCAGATAGCGTTGATGAATGCTAGAACCTATCTATCTCCTATCTCACAAATGCCGTGGCCGAGTATCGTTCCGGCTTCAGGGGTTAAAACCCCTGAATTTTCGAATCTTTGCGGCATGGCTTCAAGCCGTGCCCTGTCCACGGCCATTCATAAGACGATTTCTAGAAGCGGAGAATCAGGCCGAGGTTCGCTTCGCCCTGATTGGCGTGGCCTGTTTGCACTCCCTGGAAGCAGCCGTTAAAGCCGCACTGCTGAACATTTTGAGGTAACGTGCGAGTGGGTGCATAGCGCAAGTCAAAGCGCAGGCCCGCATACTTGCTGAAGTAGTATTTGATCCCGCCACCAATGTTGTAGCTGAAGCGGTTGTTGAAGCCGAGAAAGACGTTATTCGGATTGTCGGTATTCGTGAAGTTCGTAAAGCCCAATCCTCCGGCGATGTACGGCTTGAGTTTGGCGTCAACGGGTTTGAAGGAGTAGGCGGCGCCGAAGGTAAACGAATCCAGATCGCTGGTGGTGAGCTGGGTGAGGGTGTTATTGGTGAAATCGTGCGCGCTCAAGGCCGAGGGCTGACGGACCCACATCACTTCCGCCTGGAAATTATCCCAGATGGTGTAATCGAAAAAAGCGCCATAGTCGATGCTGCTCTTGATGGCCAGATAGTCGATGGTTGGGTTGCTCGGGTCATTTACCGTGATTTTGCCGCCGAACCTGGTGCCGGCGAAGGGCGTCAATTCGATTTTCTGGGTGATGGATTCCTGCGCCAAAGCGCATGAAGCGCCGCAGGTCAGAACAAAAACGAATACCAATATTTTCCGCATGAGCATACTGTTCTCCTCTGTGTGGGATTGACTCGCTCCCCCAGGGAAGCGCGCTTTCCCTGCTCGCCTTGAGCCGGGCACTGCCACAAAAAAAGTCTATAGCACGTCCCGTGGGCGCGGAACTTGCGAAACCGGCAAAGTGCTCAAAATTAGACGGTGTTACTGCTGTCAAAGTTGCCCGCGAACAGCGTTTTGTTGACGAGAACGCGCGGTAAGTGACTAAAATGCCGTCCCGCAGCGAGCGTCGAGACATGCAAAGAAGCATGGTTGAGCGCCAGACGGTAAACTCCAGCTGGCACGCGCGCCGAGAGGAAACTTTGGTGGGAAGGCATGCGTAATACCGGAGCAGGCGTGCGCGAGCTAGAATATTGGTTAGCATAATGCTTACGAAGCGGCCAACCCGGGGGTCGAGCGAGATGCGCGAAGCGGTCGCTCTCGCATTTGATGCACTGCGGCGCAATCCGATGCGGTCGTTCCTGACGATTTTGGGAATCGTAATCGGTGTGAGTTCGATCATCGCAATTGGCTCGGTGATCAACGGGCTGAACTCGAACGTGATTGGGTCGATTGAAGATCTGGGGTCGAACATTATTATTGTGTACCGATTTTCGTGGGCGACGCTGGGGCGCCTGCCGGGCAGCGTGCTGCAACGCAAGGAAATGAAGCCCGAATGGGCGGATGAAATGAACCTGCTGCCGCACGTGGAAGCGGCGGCCGCGTCACTGAGAATTTTCAATCCGCAATTTGGCGTGGGCAATGCGAACGTGCAGCGCGGCAAGATCCGCGTGTCGAACGTCATACTGCAGGGGAATCCGCCGGCGATTCAGCAGATCTTCAATATCGATCTGCAGGAAGGGCGCTGGTTTAATCAAGTCGACGAAGACCATCACTCGCCGGTGTGCATCTTGGGACATGACACGGCGGCGACACTTTTTCCCAATCCGGGGGAAAACCCGATTGGAGAGGAAATTCTGGTGGAAGGAAAAGTGCTGACGGTGATTGGAGTGGCGAAGCACCGGCGACAGGCGTTTGGCAACGGCGCGAATCCCGAAGACAATCAGGTGATCATGCCGCTTACGACGATGGAGAAGATGCATCCGGAATTTCACGATTTTGTGCTGTTCGTTAAAGCGGATGACGCGAAATACGTTCCGATTGTGGTGGACGAACTGGATGAATTTATGCGGCGCAAGAGACGGCTGGCGATGGGAAAGGCGGACGATTTCGATATTTTCACACCGGATTCGTTTATCGATTTGTGGCGGGAGATTTCGAGCGGCATTTTCGTGCTGATGTTCGCGGTGGGTTCGGTGGCGCTGCTGGTGGGAGGGATCGGCGTGATGAACATCATGCTGGTGAGCGTGACGGAGCGGACGCGCGAGATTGGGGTGCGCAAAGCGATTGGAGCGAAGCGCAAAAATATTTTGTGGCAATTCTTGTTCGAGGCAGTGGCGCTGACGGGGATCGGAGGCGCGATTGGCGTGGCGATTGGCGCGGCTCTGGGGTTGGTGGTGCGGCTGATTTTCCCTTCGCTGCCTGCGACGATCACGCTGCTGTGGGTGGTGCTTGGCATTGGCGCGGCGGCGACGGTGGGAATCGGATTTGGCATTTACCCTGCATGGAAAGCGGCGCGGTTGGATCCGGTGGAAGCGCTGCGCTACGAATAAGTCATGGTTCTAGAACCACAACGAACCACGAAAATAGGCGCAGAACCAACACTGAAACTAAACGATTTAAGGCTATTTTCTAAGGAATAGCGATGGAAGGCGGCCTGCGTGCGCCGACATTGGCATGCAAAGGGATGCGGACGCGGCTCAATGTTCACGCGGAAATCCGCAGAAGAGCGTCGTTCAACGAAGCGGGAATTTGGGACCGGCGTTCAGTTTGCGCGATGGCGCCTAAGTTTGCGAAGGCGGAGGCACGGTGGAGTGTTCGATTCCGCGACACGGTGTCCCGCGAACGGGCGGCTGACGCAGCCTGATTCGATTCCCGTCAATCCGTAAAATCCATCGATCCAAAAAGTTAGCGTGGCGGAACTGTCGGTACGAAACTTGCTCACGTTCGAGGGAGTAGACGGTCTATATACATGGATGTGGACATGCTACTCCCTGGGGGGAATCGATGAAAAGCCGCTACCAGAATCGAATCGAGCTGTTGCAAGGGACGCTGGACCTGTTGATTTTGCAAACGCTGCAATGGGGATCGCAGCACGGATACGGAATCAGCCAGGCGATTCGCGCGCGTTCGGGCGAAGCGCTGCAGGTGGATACGGGCTCGCTCTATCCGGCGCTGCACCGGTTGGAACGCCAGAAATGGATTGCCGCCGCGTGGAAGGTTTCAGAGAACAGGCAACGCGTGCGCGTCTACCGGCTGACCGCAGCTGGGAAGAAGCAGTTGCTGTCCGAGCGTTCGAGGTGGGAACAGCTCTCCGAGGCCATTGCGGGCATTCTGAATCCGGCGGAGGAGAACGAGGCATGAGATTTGCGTTTTGGCGCCACTCAAGGCAAGAAGAGCTGGGCGAGGAGATTGAGAGCCATTTGCGCATGGCTGCGCGGGGACGGGAAGAGTGCGGGGAAAATCCACGGCAGGCGGAGCAATCGGCGCGGCGGGAGTTTGGCAATGCGGGCCTAGTCAAAGAAGTCACGCGCGACCAGTGGGGCTGGCGCTGGGTGGAACAACTCCTGCAAGATTTGCGCTACGGCGCGCGTGCTCTGCGCAACTCCCTCGGCTTCACGGTGATCGCAGTGCTGACACTGGCGCTGGGAATCGGGGCGAACACGGCGCTGTTTTCGGTTGTAAATGGCGTGCTGCTGAATCCGCTGCCGTTTCCGGAGCCGGACCATCTGGTCACTGTGGACGCGAGCAAGCCGAATTTTCCGGACGGCTCGATTTCGTACCCAAATTTCCTCGATTGGCACCGAATTAACCACTCATTTTCGTTCTTCGCCGTTTCGCGATCGACTGGATACCTGCTGACGGGCATGGGTGCCGCGGACGAGTTGGATGCTGTGGTGGTCACGTCGGACTTCTTCCCCATGCTTGGGATCAAGCCGGTCCTCGGCCGTTGGTTTACTCCGGCCGAAGATGAAATCGGTGCGTCGGACGTGGTGGCGATTAGCACGGACCTCTGGAAGAGAAAATTTGGGTCGGCACCCGATGTGATCGGCAAAGGCATCACGCTGGACGGCAAGGGCTACACGATCGTGGGCGTGTTTCCCGGGCACCTCGATTTGCCGATGCGCTATTTCCATTCCGTCGACATTTACGCTCCGTTGGGGGAATTTGGTAATCCCGCTCTTAACGTCCGCGCCGCAGGGCTGGGTATTCATGGGATCGCGCGTCTGAAAACGGGTGTCACTATCGAACAAGCGCGCGCGGATATGCAGGAAGTGACCAGGTATCTTGCGCAAATCTATCCCGGTTCCGATAAAGGAACCGGAGCCACGCTGACTCCGTTGACGGAAAGGGTTGTCGGCAAAGTGCGCGCGTTTCTGTTGCTGCTGTTGGGCGCAGTGGGGCTGGTGCTGCTGATAGCCTGCGTGAACATAGCGAACCTGTTGCTCGCTCGCGGGACGGGCCGCAGCCGGGAGATCGCGGTGCGGTCGGCTTTGGGCGCAAGCGCCGGCCGGCTGGTTCGGCAGATGCTTACCGAAAGCGTGCTGCTCGCGGTGCTTGGCGGCGCGCTTGGACTTGCGCTGGCAGCTTTCGGCACGCGTGCGGCGCTGGCCGCGCTGCCCGCTACTTTGCCGCGCGCGAGCGAAGTGGGAATCGACGCACGGGTCCTGTGGTTCAGCGCATTGCTCTCGCTATGCGCGGGAATTCTCTTTGGGCTGATTCCCGCGATCCGGACAGCGCGTCGGAGCACGTACGAAACGCTGAAGGAAGGTGGCCGAGGAGCCAGCGGATCACGGCACCGCACACAGGCCGTGCTGGTCACGGTTCAAATGGCGCTCGCGCTCGTGCTGCTGACCGGAGCGGGATTGGTGATCCGCAGTCTGGCTAGGTTGTGGAACGTCGATCCGGGATTCAATCCCGATCATGTGGTGACCTTCAACCTCGCCCTCCCGCCGCAAATGATGCATGCTCCTCCTGCGGCGATTCGTGCGGCATTTCGCAATTTCGACGCAACCATTGCGGCGACGCCCGGAGTGCAAGCCGAGTCTCTCAGTTGGGGAGCGCTTCCGATGTACATGGAGGATGACACCGATTTCTGGATTGCGGGGCAGCCGCGTCCGGCCAGCGACAACGAAATGGACGGAATGCTCGACTATAACGTCGGCCCGGATTACCTGAAAGCCATGCGCATCCCGTTGCTCGCGGGACGCTTTTTTTCCAGCCGCGATGATGAACATTCGAAGGCCGTCACGGTTGTGGACGAAGTGCTGGCGCGAAAATATTTCCCAAACGGAGGCGCCGTCGGAAAAGTGATTTACCAAGGAGACCAGACGCACGCTTTTCCCTTTGAAATTATCGGCGTAGTCGGCCACGTCAAGCAATGGGGACTCGACGCGGACGATAAGAATCCTCTGCGCGCGGAGGCTTATTTCCCGCTGATGCAATTTCCCGACAGGGTCATCGCGCTGATGCCTTCGAGCACCCAGGTGGTCGTTCGTTCCTCAGGGGACGTCCTGGGTTTAATGGACTCGATTCGCACTGCAACCAGCCGCATCAGTAAGGACGAGGTGATTTCCGGCGTCGAGACCATGCACGAGGTCATTCAAGTGTCACTCGCTTCGCGACGTTTCGCCGTGATGCTGCTGGGAGCGTTTGCCGCACTCGCTCTGGTGCTTGCCGGCATCGGGCTTTATGGCGTCACCGCCTACGCCGTCGGCCAGCGCACCCACGAAATGGGGATTCGTTTGGCGTTGGGCGCGCACCCGCGGGGCGTTTTCCGGCTGGTGATGGGGCAGGGCCTTCGGCTGGCTCTTGCGGGCGTGGCGATTGGCGCAGCGGCCGCGCTGATTCTGATACGGCTGCTGTCAAGCTTTTCGCAACTGCTCTACGGGGTCAGTTCGAGCGATCCGGTGACGCTGGTGGCAGTGGCGATTGTGCTGCTTTGCGTCGCGCTGCTTGCCTGTTACATCCCCGCGCGGCGGGCGATGCGCGTGGATCCGATGGTCGCGCTGCGATACGAATAAAGCGCAATCGGGAGGCGACGTTTATCGTGCGGCGGGGATTTGCGCGGTTCCGGCGGCGAGGCGGCGCAGCGATTCTTCGTAGGGGGCGCGGGCCACGCCGCGCTCGGTGATGATGGCGGCG
>Ga0307374_10007458_pt1 | contig 16652 bp, 11 predicted proteins | sample OX3MG_FD_202532 | JGI IMG/M metagenome (GOLD analysis project Ga0307374, IMG submission 202532) | Soil microbial communities from Risofladan, Vaasa, Finland - OX-3 | ecosystem: Environmental > Terrestrial > Soil > Coastal area > Acid sulfate soil | place: Finland: Risofladan, Vaasa | collected... | reverse complement strand
CTCGTGCGACCCGGTGACGGTGTAGGCGCCAGAGCCGCCGGCGAGCGTGACGACGCCGACACCCGTCGAGCCGTCACCCCAGGTGACGGTCGCCGAATAGTCGGCCGCCGGCTCCACGCCGCCGGGGTCGCTGAACGTCGCCAAAACCATTGGGCCGGTGTCGGCGCCCTCCGCGCCCGCGAGGCCGCCGGCGGGCGTCAGCAGCACCGAAGGGTCGCTGACCGCGGCAGTGCTCGTCACGGTGGCGTCGGCAGCGCCCTCGTGAGCGATCGTCACGGTGACGGGGAATGAGCCCTCCTCCGAGTAGGCGTGGGAGCCCGCCGCGCTGAATACACCGGTGCCCGAGTCGAGCGTGATGTCGCCCGCGCTCTGCACGCCGTCGCCCCAGTCGATGGTGGCCGCGTAGTTGCCGGGCGCCTCAGGTCCGGCCGGGTCTGTGAAGGTGGCGACCGTACCCGACGTCACCGATCCCTCGGACGAGTTGTAGGTGAGCCCGCCGGCGGCGATGACCGCCGGGTCGTCAACGGCGACCGTCATCGAGGCGGATTGGGGAGTTGTCAATTCGTGGGCGAGCGTCACGGTGACGGTGTAAGAACCTTCCTCGGCATAGTCATGCCCTGGGCCTGACACCAACAGCAGAGGCACCTCCGTCGAGAGCCTGGAAACGGCTCCCGTGTCGCTGGATCCATCACCCCAATCGATGCTGACGGAATAATCGGCCGCCGATTCGAACCCCGCCGGGTCTGTGAACGTGCCTAACACTCGGCTCGAGCTCGGCGTCCTTTCGGTCAGCGGTCCAGGCGGCGAAAACAGGTGCAGCGAGAGCGCGGGGTCGGTGACGGTGAGAGTCGTGTTGGCGGGGACCTGAGTGACGTTGGAGTCAACGGCAGACACTCCGAGAAAGTACTCACCCTCATCCTGTAAGGAGAGGTGCGCCTGGACGCTGTAGACGCCGGCGACGCCCGTCGGCACCACCTGGCCGCGAATCGGCCGCGTGTTGCCGACGAAGACGTTCACGGACATGTCCGCAGGGTCACTCACTGCGCCGGCTGCGTCGGTCAACGTGGCGACCGTGAGCGTACTGCTGAAGTTCTCGCGCACCGTCAGGGGAGTCATCGAGAGTGAAATCGGCGCTTCGGCCACGCTGGCCGACGAGGTGACCGTGGCGGACGTCCCGTTGTGGTCGATCTCGACCGACACGCTGTAGCCGCCTATTTCGGCGTAGGCATGGCCACCCGTGATCGTGAACACGTCTCCACTGCGGCTGACGGCACCCGTCGACGACGACCCGTCGCCCCAATTGACGGTTGCCATGTACGCGGCGGGGTCTTCGCCGCCGGCGGGATCGGTGAAGGTGGCCAGAGTCTGAGGCGGCAGTGAGCCTTCGACCCCGCTGACTGTGAAGCCTCCCGTGGCGCTCACGCCCACTTCCGCGACTGTCGCGGTGGAACTGGTGGTGACGTCGGGCGCGGCGTCGTGGTGCACGGTGATGTTGAGCGGATAGGCGCCCTCTTCGGCATATGTGTGATCGCCCCAGACGGTGCCCGAACCGTCTCCCAGGACGATGGTGCCCGCAGTCGTCGTGCCGTCGCCCCAGTCGATCTGCGCCGAGTAGTCGGCGTCCGACTCCAACCCAGCCATGTCCGTGAAGTTGGCGACGGCCTGAGGAATCCCTGGCACCGCTTCGTCGGCGCTGTAGGGAAGCGCAGTCGCAACGAGCGACGGGTCGTCAACGGTGGCAATGCTGGTGCCGAGGATGTCGGGTGAGGCTGCATCGTGGTGAACCTGCACCGTCACCGTGAAGGAACCCTCTTCGGCGTAAAGGTGGTCCCCCTCGACCGAGCCTGCGCCGTTCGCTATCCCGATCGTCCCGGCCGAGGTCGAGCCGTCACCCCAATCGATCTGCGCGGAGTAGTCCGCCGCCGGCTCCAATCCGGCCGGATCGAGGAAGGTGGCAACCGTCAAGGGTCCAGGGTCGCGGCCCTCGGGCACCCTGATGGGCGCGCCCGTGAGCGCGACCTGGGGATCGATCACCAGCGGAGGCGAAAGTGACCCGGTGGCGCTCGTGAACACTGAGTCCTGGACCGAGATGCTGGCCGAGGCCTCGTCGGTGAAGGTGAATGCGTTGGTGAAAGTATGGGCTCCCTCGCCGGGCGCGAAGGTGTAGCTCGAGGGCCCCGTGCCGTTGTGGACGGTGATCTCAATGGTGCCCTGGTAATCGTTCAGGTCCGAGCCGGCAGCGTTGTAGGGAAGGACCGTGACGCTGAAGGGCGAACCCTCGGTCGGGGTGGTGCCGGGAGCGAGGAAGACACCGAAGTGGTCGATCGGCGCAACGACCTGGAGGTCGTCGTCCTGGTACGTGGGGACGACGTAGCTGGCGCCGGTGTTGTAGAAGGCCCGTATGTTGTGGCTCCCCAGAACCGAGAAGCCGGCAGGCAGTGTGAGGCTCGCGTTGCCCGAGCTGTCCAGCGGCACATCCTCGCCGAGAAGGACGTGGTACGTCGTGTCGGAGAAGGTGACGGACCCCGTTGCCGTGGCTCCGTCGGCTCTGGACACGTGCGCCGAGAGGGTGATGCCATATCCCTGGAGCGCGGCCGCCGGCGAGGTGTTGGTGGTCGTTGTGGGGACCCAGGCGGTGACCCATAGGCCCGGTGAGTAGAAGCTGTTGGTGTTGACCGTGTAGCTGACGTCCTCGCGCTGGGACGTCACAAAACTGGACCCGCCACCGCCTCCGCCACCGGCACCGTCGTAGCCGCCTCCCCCGCCGCCGCCGCCGAAGTAGCCGCCACCTCCCGCGCCGCCGCTTGAGCCGCCGAGTCCGTTTCCACCGTATCCTCCGCCCGGGAAGAAGCCACCATTGCCCCCACCGCTGGCGCAGGCCTCACCGCAACCGCCGGCGCCGCCCAGCCCGGCAGCGTTGACGGTAGCTCCGCCACCGCCCGCTCCATCGGCACTTCGGTTGCCGTCGCCAGGCGAACCGCTGCCCGCGTTCGGCGTGCCGCCGTTGCCGCCATAACCGCCGCCCCAAGTCACCAGCGGCCCGAAATCGCCACCCGCGCCGCCACCGCCGCCGCCCCCCGCCACGACCAGTGGGGGTCCGCTTGGCCCACCAGCACGGAGATATGACGCGCCGCCAGAGGCGCCCCCGCTGTAGCTGTTCGATGTCAAGCTGATCTGGGAACCGGTGATGGACGAGGGTGCACACCCGGGATCCCAACCGTTGCCGCCACCGACACCGTAAAGGCCCTCGCCGGGCGTTACCGGCACATCAGCCTCAACGATCGTTCCTTGCCCGCCCGGCCCGCCAGAACCATAGGAACTGGACTGGCCGCCAGCACCTGAACCGCCGATGGCGAGCACGTGAATCAAGTTGCTGTAGGTGGGAACCTGCCAGCCCAGTCCCTGTCCGCAGGTTGTCCACGAGGCTGAGACCGCGCGAGCGGGAGTTGCGCCATAAAAGCCGGTGGCCGCCAGCACCAGGGCCGTGAGGCCGACCGCACCGATGATTCGCAGGCAGCTCAGGGCAACCGACTCACGATCGGATCGGGCCCGCGCCGTCGAGCGGCACAGACTGTCGATGACGCACCCCTCCCTAGGCCGTCCCAGCAGCGACGTCGGGCAGTATGTCACCAACTCGACCGACATGGCGAGGTTGCCGCACCATTCAACTGCTGCGGTATCAAGCGTATTAGTGGGCGGTCGGTCGCGTTCGCCCCAAAGATCGGGAGGTGGGTAGCGTGCCGAGGTTTGCCCGGCGGTCGGCTCTGGATCAGTCGACGACCTGAAGGCTCTTGTCGATTCGCTGATCAAGGAAAACCGGAAGTTGTAGCGTCAAGTGGCGAGCGTCGAAGCCAGACCGTCGGTCGAGCAGGTGTGGGAGCTGCAAGGGGCGTAGCCGCCATCGCCCGCAGGGCGAAGGGTAACCACGCCTTCCCATGCAGTCCTCCGTGACTCGATGGGTTAGCAGTATCGCCGATTCCAAGATCTCCACTCCGCGGAAGCCAGGGCGCACTATCGGTTAGAGAACGGACGGCAGTCCGTAGGACCGCCCCTATCTGACCTCCACTCGAGATCGTCCCTTATCGATCAGCCCAGAATCAATCCTTCCCTACTCCGGGCTGCTTATCCAAGCAGCGACAATCCCTTCAACAGCTGAGCCGAGTCCTCGCCGATCAGGTCGGCGGGGGTGTGCGTTTGTACCCGCGCCGGGCCCACACTCGCTCCTCGCAATTCCAACAGACCTTTCAGCCGATCGCTCGACCCCGCCAGCGTCAAACTGACAATCGAGGCCACGAGCGCAGTGCCTCGACCATCCGGGTCTCCCCGCGAGAACTCAGTGAAAGCCGCTCGCACCATGTCCGGCAGCGCAGCCGCGTTTCCGGAAACGATGGCGCGGCCACCGGCACGAACGAACCGGTCCATCAAGCTGTCGTTCCCACAGACGACCAGCACTTCCGAACCACAGCCGATGAACGGCTCCAACTCGTCCCAGCTGCCGACGCTCGCCTTGATGCCATGAATGTTGGGCAGCTCTAGCAAAGTCTCGAAGCTCTCGAGGCTCAACCGATTGCCGGTGGCGTCGGGGTAGTTGTAGATGAAGAACGGAAGCTCCGGGCAGGTCCTGGCGAGCGTCAATAAGTGCTCGACGACGGCGCTCTGGCTGACGTGATGGAAATACGGCACGATCGCCGCAAGCGCGTCGGCCCCGTCTCTGGCCGCTCTCTCGGCCAGCCGCTGCGCGGCCTCCAACCGAATATGCCCGATGTGGGCAATAACCGGGACACGGCCGGCCACCGACTCGACGAATCGTGCCACCAGCAAAGATCTCTCGTCGAGATCGAGCGCGACGAATTCGCCGGTGGTGCCCGCTACCATGAGCCCGTCAGCTCCGTGCTCGAGCAGGAAGTCGGCGTAAGCCGGCACGCGGGCCAGGTCAACGCTACGGTCGACGCGCATCGGAGTCGCCGCGGCTGCTATCAGTCCATTGAACGAGCTCGGCCATGCGTCGGCTCTGATGTAGGGCAAGGCCTTAACCTCCCTTGAACCCAGCGAGCTCGGGTAGGAAGAGCGAGATCTGTGGAAACAGCATGAGGATCACCAGTCCACCGACCAAGAGTGCGAGAAACGGCCACATTTCGCGGATGATGTCCTCGAGTGGTGTGTCCGTCAGCTTGCTGAGGATGAAGTTCAACACCCCCAGAGTCGGAAGGCCGAGCCCGATCATCATGTTCAAGGTGATCACGACCCCGAAATAGACGAGGTTGATGTGCGCTGCGTTGACGATCGGAATGACGATCGGGAGCATCACGAACTGCAGGACGACGGTCTCCAGAAAGAGGTCTCCGATCAGGAAGAGCACGTTGATGATGATCAGCAACAGAAGCGGCTGCCGCGTGATCGAAAGCACCAATTGCGTCACGACGGCGGGCAGCTGCTCGTTGGTGACCGCGTAGTCGATGATGAAGGCGCCCACGATCAGCCCGGTGACGGCGCCCGTGTGCCGGACGGCGACCGTCATGCTGCGCAGGAACTCCTTGATAGTGAGCGACCGGTAAACGACCACCGCCACAACCAGGGCGTAAAGGACGGCCACCGCCGACGACTCGGTGGGCGTGAAGACACCGCTGTAGATGCCACCGATGAGGATCAGCGGAGCCACGATGGCCGGCAAGCCGGCTACGAAGGAGACCCCGATGGCGAGGAGGCCAGGCCATTCTTCGCGTGGAAGGTTCTTCCGCCTGGCCAGATAGCCCACCAGCGCCGCGTGGGCCAGGGCGAGTGAGATCGCCGGTACAAGGCCGGCCAGGAAGAGCGCCCCGATGCTGGTGCTGGCGAGGTAGCCGTAGATCACGAGCGGGATGCTCGGCGGCATCAGCGGGCCCATGATGGCGCTGGCCGACGTGGTGGCGCAGGCAAAGCCCTTCGGGTAGCCGGCGGACTCCATCGCTCTGATGCTCATCACGCCAATTCCGCTGGCGTCCGCGATGGCGCTGCCGGTCATTCCGCTGAAGATGAGAGTCGCGCCGATGTTGACCTGCGCGAGAGCACCGCGCGACCTGCCCAGAAGCAGTTGCGCGAAACGAAACAGCCGGTCAGTGAGGCCGCCGCTGTTCATCAGTTCGCTCGTGAAGATGAAGAGAGGGACTGCCAGTATCACGAAATTGGCTCCGATGCCGCCGGCGATCATGGCGGGCGCCTGCGAGAGATCGACTCCCGCGAGCGCCAGATAGGTGATGCCAGCGGCGATCAGGCCATAGCCCAGTGGCGCGCCCGCCAGGTAGCAGAGGAGGAAGACCGTGAGCAGTCCGAGAAACGCTGCGCTCACACTGACCGCCGGTCTCTGACCATGGGGACGGACCCCCGGAGTGCGCGCAGCTGCTTCAGAAGCAGGCGACCGCGCAGCAGGATGGCAATCAGGAAGAAGGGCAAGATCCCGGCGTAACCCCACACCTCCGTGAAGGGCAGACCCGTCGTCGGCTGGTCGACCTCAAATTGAATGTACGAGACGACCCCTGGGATGACGACGAGAAAGGGAATGATGATGATCACGTTCGCGACGGCGGCGGCGGCCAGCCTGAGACGAGCGGGAAGTCGCTCGGAGATCAAGTCGAAGCTGATCTGGTTGTCCCGCCAGTCGTTGAGCCCGCTGGCGATGCAGAAGCACCAGAAGAAGAGGTAGGTCGGGACCTCGATCGACCAGACGAGCGGGCGGTCGAGCACGAAGCGGAAGAAGACAGCAACCACGATGGAGGCGAAGGTTCCGAAGTAGAAGGTCGAGGCGATCGCCTCCTGAATCCTCTCCAGGCGCCTGACACCCTGCTCCTCGGCGGTCTCGGCGGCCGATGCGGACTCCTGGATGCTGGCCCCGTGCTTCGGCGGCCGGCTGAGCTCCCACGCTTTCCGGATCCGCGCCGGCAGCGTCTGTGGGGGATCGGCGCCCTCCACAGACCCGAGAGTCCGGCGAGACGCCTTCAACTCAGCAGCTGGGTGGGGTCGCCTTGGTCAGCTTCTCCACGTCGCTCAGCATCCCGGGCAGGAACTGTCCCGAGAAGGTCGGATCGCAGAGAAAGGACTTCAGCACCGCGCTTCTAAAGGCCGCGGTGTTGGGGGTGTAGACCTTGATGCCGTGCTGCTCCATGATCTTGACGTCCTGGTCCTGGAGGCTCTGGACATCCTGGTCAGCCCAGGCATCGGAGTCCTGCGCTGCCTTCACGACAGCCTTTTGTTCGTTGGGCGACAGCTTCTTCCACGCGGCCTCACTGATCGTCGGCATCACTGGCGAAAGGACATGGTTGGTCAGGACAAGCTGCTTTGTCACCTCATAGAACTTGTTGGCCACGTCGGTGGGGACTGGGTTGTCCTGCGCCTGCACGGTCCCCGTCTGGAGGGCCAGATAGATCTCGTTGAACGCGACCGGAGTGACCTGGCCGCCCATTGCTGCGCCTAGCTTCGCCCAATACGGACCTGGCGGCATCCGCAGTTTGACGCCCTTCAGATCGTCCGGCGTCATGATCTGCTTCGTCACGTTCAGATTGAGTTCTCGCACCCCGATGTTCTGAATGTCGAGGGGCCGCACCCCAAGCTGCTGCACGGCCAGGTCAACGAGCTTCTGACCATCAGAGCTGCGGAAGGTTTGTTCGACCTGCGACCAGCTGGTGAACAGGTAGGGCGTAAGCAGGATCTCCATCTGCGCGACCTTCGGCGGGTACATCGACGGGTCGCTGTCCATGATGTCGGTGGAGCCCTTCTGGAGGCCCTGGAACTCGATGTTCTGGGCAAGCAGGCTTCCGTTGGGGAAGACGCTTATCGTCACCGCGCCGTTGGTGAGCTTCTTGACCTCGTCGGCGAACTTCTGCATCGCCTGGGTCTGAGGCTGGTCCGTCGTACAAGGGCACGAATACTTGAGGGTCACGTGGGGCTCGTTGGAGCTGGAGGTGGCCGGGGCCGCCCCACAACCCACAAGTGCTCCAGTCAAGCCGATGCCGAAGGCGCCTTGCGCCCAGCGCCACCATCTCTGAGCTTTCATCCGCATCCTCCAAGGAGAGCCCGCTGAAGGGGCGCTACCACACTTGGGAAACGATTTCCCAACTCAAGGCCATGAGTCTTGCTTAGAGGGGCCTTCCTTGTCAAGAGTCAGCTTCCAAGAGTCCGCTTCCAATGACTTGACAGAGAGATCCTGGCTATGGCACGGTCCGGAAAGCGTTTTCCGTGACTGATCCAACTCGACGTCTGCGAATCGATGACATCGCCCGTCTGGCCGGGGTGTCGCCCGCCACCGTCTCGCGCGCCCTCAGCGGGTCGCGCAAGGTCGGCGAGCAGACGCGGCAAAACGTCTTGTCGGTGGCTGCCCGGTTCGACTACCAACCCAATGGCCTGGCGAGAAACCTGCGCCAGGGGAGGGCCGAGGTGGTCGGCGTCATCGTCTCCGACATCGAGAATCCGCACTTCGCGACGACGGTCCGGGCGATCGAGGATGCGCTCTATATCCGAGGTAAGAGGGTGATCCTGTGCAACACCAGCGAGCAGCCCGACAAGGAGGCGGCCTATCTCCAAGTCATGGCCACGGAGCAGGTCCTCGGCGTCTTGATCTCGCCTTCCGACCCTGCCAGCCCCGGGATCAGCCGTCTGCTCGATCGGGGCATCCCGGTGGTGGCCTTCGACCGGCTCGCGTCTGATCCGCGAGCGGATGGAGTGATCGCGAACAACCGAGGGGCTGCAGCGCTGGCAACTCGACACCTGATGGCCGGCGGGCGTCAGAGGTTGGGTTTCATCTCCGGACGGGCAGGGGTGCAGACCGCCGACGACCGGCTGGCCGGATACCTGGAGGCGCTCGGCGAGGCTGGCCGGGAGCCTCACCATGCGAGCGGGCACTTCAGCGTCGAGGACGGCTACGCCGCGACCCGGCGCCTACTGGAGGAGGTCGCGGGCCTTGACGCGCTCCTGGTCGCCAACAACCAGATGACCGTGGGCGCGCTTAAAGCTCTGCGTGACCACGGGGTGGATGTGCCGACTGATATCGCCCTGGTCGGCTTCGACGACCCCGCCTGGGCATCGCTGATCGATCCGCCGCTGACGACGCTCGCCCAGCCCCTGCGCGAGATCTCGCAGGCGGTGGTCGACCTGCTCTTCGAGCGAATGGACGATCAACGAGCGGAGCCTCGTCGCGTCGTCTTCGAGTTCGAGCTGCGGGTGCGTCAGTCATCGGGTAATGGAATCGCACGAGGAGGGGACCTGGAATGGCGAGGGTAGGGCTGCTCAGCTTTTCTGACGGTCGTGACTTCGTGAACCGCGACCTCCGAGAGTTCATCACCGGAGTCGAGGGTCGCTTGGCCGAAGTGCTGGAGGCGCAGGGGCACGAGGTGGTACGGGCGGCGGCGATAGTTGAGAGCAACACACTCGCCGTCTCCGAGGCGCGCCGCCTGGCGGCGGCCACGCCGCACCTGGTCATCCTCAATATCGCCGTCTGGGCCTTCCCGCAATTCTCGATGCTTGCGGCGGCAGAGCTCAAAATGCCGCTCCTCCTCTTCTCCAGCCTGTCACCTCAATACCCCGGGATGGTCGGGATGCTGGCCGCCGGCGGCGCCCTCGACCAGATCGGACGGCCCCATGGAAGAGCTTGGGGCGACATCGATGATCCGGAGGTCGCGGCACGCGTCCTCGACTGGACGAAGGCGGGTGGGGCCGTCGGCGGCCTTCGCGGCAAGACCTTCGGCCGGATTGGCGGGCGCCCAATGGGCATGTACACCGCGGTCGCCAACCCCGACCAGTGGATCTCGCAGTTCGGCGTGGACGTCGAGGAGATCGACCAGTGGGAGATCGTCCGGCGAGCGGCCGAGGTCGACCCAGGGCGGGTCCGGGCGGGTCGGCTCTGGCTCGAGCGACACGCTGCCGGCGTGCACTACGACGGCAAGCAGCTGACACCAGAGCTCCTCGAGCGCCAGGTCGCCTCGTACCACGCGGTCTGCGAGCTGATCGACGAATGGAAGCTCGACTTCTCCGGGATCAAGGGTCAGCCGGAACTGACGACGCACTTCGCAACGATGGACGTCACGGAGGCGTTCCTCAACGATCCCTACGACTGGGAGGGTCGCAAAGCCGTCCACGTCTGCGCCACTGAGGCGGACATGGATGCGGCGCTGACGATGCAAATCATGAATTCGATCAGCGGAACGCCCGTTCTCTTCGCCGACCTCCGTCACTACGACCGCGAGCACGAGGTCTGGGACCTCTGCAACTCAGGCCAGCACGCCACCTGGTTTGCCGCGCGCTCCGACGACCCGGTCGAGAACCTGCGGCATGTCCACCTCTACCCCGAGGGCTTCTACTTCCCCGCGGGCGGAGCCTCGATCCATCACCTGGCGGCCCCAGGAAAGTTCACGTTTGCAAGACTGACCAGGCTCGACGGCCGCTACCGGATGCAGGTTCTGCGCGGCGAGCTGGTGACCTTCGACGCCGCTGTCAACGATGCGCTCATGAAGCAGTCGACGTACGAATGGCCGCATGCGTTCGCGCGTCTTTCGGCAGATCCTTCGGAGATTCTGGAGCGCTACGGCTCCAACCACATCCATGCGGTCCCGGGTGACCACGTGGCGGCGTTGCGCAACTTCTGTCGCCTTGCCCGAGTCACGTTCGATCCAATCGGCTCGGTCGGATGACGGCACTGCTGGGAATCGACATCGGGACCTCGGCGAGCAAGGGCTGCCTCGTCGCCGAGTACGGCAGGCTGATCTCCCAAGAGCAGGTGCCGCACCAGACCTCGATGCCGCGGCCGGGGTGGTTCGAGCACGACGCCCAGACCATTTGGCTTCAAGACTTCGGGTCCTTGTGCCGCCGGCTGACCGCCGTCGGGACCGCCCCCGCGGCCGTCTGCATCAGCGGGATCGGCCCCTGTCTCCTCCCAGCCGATTCTGAGGGGACGCCGTTACGTCCGGCGATCCTGTACGGAATCGACACCAGGGCGTCGGCCGAAATCGCCGAGCTGACGGCACTCCTCGGCGACAAAGAGATCCTTTCGCGCTGCGGCTCCCCGCTGACGTCGCAGGCGATCGGGCCGAAGCTTAGGTGGCTGCGGAACAACGAGCCCGGTGTCTGGGCGAGGACCCGGCGCTTCTTCATGGCCAGTTCTTACCTGGTGCACTTGCTTACCGGCGAGTACGTCCTCGATCATCATTCCGCCAGCCAGTGCGACCCCCTGTACGACCTGGGCAAGCGGTGCTGGGCGGAGGACTGGGCGATCGAGATAGCTCCCGGGCTGGAGCTCCCACGGCTGCTGTGGCCGGGTGAAGTCGCAGGACACGTGACTGCCAAGGCGGCGGCGCTGACCGGACTTCAGCAGGGCATCCCTGTCCTGACGGGGACCATCGACGCCTGGGCCGAAGCCTTCAGCGTCGGCGTGTCCGAGCCGGCTGACCTGATGCTCATGTACGGCACCACGATGTTCCTGGTCCAGGTCGTCGATCGGGCAGTGCCCGACCCCCGGCTCTGGACGACGTCAGGGATCCTCCCGGGCACGCTCACCGTCGCCGCCGGCATGGCGACCAGCGGCGCGCTCACGAGCTGGTTCGCCGATCTGACCGGGGCGAGCTTCGAAGAGCTGCTGGCCGAAGCCGACGCCGTTGGCCCAACATCCGGGCTGGTCATCCTTCCCTATTTCGCGGGTGAGCGGACCCCTCTCTTCGATCCGGCTGCCAAAGGTGTCATCGCAGGATTGACGCTCCATCACGGCCGGGGCCATCTCTACCGCGCCCTACTGGAGGCGACCGCCTACGGGGTCAGGCACAACCTCGACGTCATGGCGGAGACGTCGGGGCCTCCAAGCGTCGTGTCCGCCGTCGGCGGCGGGACGCGCGGTGGCCTCTGGCTGCAGGTCGTTTCAGACGTCTGCGACATCGCGCAGCGAATTCACGAGGTCACGATCGGAGCCGCCTACGGGGACGCACGGCTCGCCGCGGAGGGCCTCGGCCTGGGATCGGTGGGCTGGAACCCACCGGTTTCGACGGTCCAGCCGGACCAGGAAGCCCATGAGCGGTATCTACCGACCTACGAGCTCTACCGCGAGCTGTACCCGGCAACCAAGGACATCGTCCACCGATTGGGTGCTTCGGGGTCAGGAACTTAGAGGGATGGTAATGAAGCCAACCGACTCTCAGCCGCGACCGACCACTCACGTGTTCGCACGGGAGGTGCCGCTCCTCGACCCGGTCGACGTGCTCGTGGCCGGAGGCGGGATGGCCGGTCTCTCGGCCGCTGTGGCGGCCGCTCGACAGGGAAGGTCGGTGATGCTTATCGAGCAGCACGCGGACTTGGGCGGCACAGCCACCACCGCCGGCACCGCCGCGTTCTGCGGGGAGACGAAGGGCCAGGGAGAGGTCTTCGACGAGATCGTGCAGGAGCTCGAGAGGCTGGACGCAATCGCTTCCTATCGGCCGTATCGAGAATTGGAGGCGCGGCCGTTCGATCACGAGGTCCTGAAGATGGTCCTTCAGGAGGAGGTCCTGGCGGCGGGGGTTGACCTGTGGCTTCACTCGCGCGTCGTCGACGTCGAGTCGGTCGATGGGAGGATCGAGACCGTGATCCTCCACAGCAAGAGCGGCCTACAGGCTGTCCACCCTGGCGCAGTCATCGACTGCACGGGCGACGGGGATGTCGTCCATCTTGCCGGCTTTCCGACGCAGAAGGGCCGCCAGTCGGACGGGGCTCAGCTGCCGATGGCCATCAACTTCTTCATGCGCAACGCCGGCCGCGAGGTCCGGCAGGAGCTCCCAGCGGCGCCGACGGCGCCGGGCGGTGCCCTCAGAACCTACGAGGACCCGGATGAACTTCCGATGCTGTCCGTGTGGCCGCAGGGGGACGGTAAGGTCGGACTCAAGCTCAAGATCGTCGGTCACGACGCGACCGACGGCCGCTCTCTCACCCTGGCCGAGATCAAGGCCCGGCGCCTGATGTGGAGCATGATCCACTACGCTCAGCGCCACACCCTGGTCAACCGGCGCAGCGGGCGCTCCTCCGACCTCTCGCAGCACAAGTTCGACTACATCTCACCGCGCATCGGGATCAGGGAAGGACGTCGCGCCGTCGGCGAGCACGTGCTGACGCTCGAGGATCTCCGCGCAGGGCGGTTGTTCGAGGACGGAATCGCCCTTGGCGTCTTCTACCTGGACAGCATGGAACCGACAACGGACCGCTGGGTCTACCAGGTCAGCGAGGAGGATCAGCATGTGCCCCCCTACCACGTTCCTTTTCGCTCGCTGGTGCCACGCGGCTCGCGGAACCTTCTGGTCGCCGGCCGCTGCCTTTCAGCCGATCAGATGGCGCTCTCGTCGGCTCGAGTCATGACGACCGCCAGCATGATGGGTCAGGCGGGGGGCATCGCGGCGGCCTGGTCGAGCGACGGCGGATCAGTCCAAGATGTTGATGTCAGCCGCTTGCGAAAAGAGTTGACCAGCCGCGGCGCCATCCTTGAGCCCAGGCCCGGTATGACGCATGCGGAGCCGCCGGCACAGCCAGCAGGGCGCCCTTGAGCTCGCGTTCGCCCGGATCGCGGCGAGGGCTCGCAGCGCGGGCGGCGATAGAACAGCGGGCCGTCGAACTTGGCGTTCGTCTCAGCACGAAGGAGATCACCCACCTCGAAGCGGCGGTTGACGAGGAACTCGAAGCGGTACGCGCATTGGGAATGCGGCTGACGGACGACGACCCGCCTTACTTCGCCTCTCTGAGGCGGAGCGTCACCTGACCCCGGAATCAGAACCGCTCGGCCTCCGTCCCATGGCGGATCTCGCCGCTCTGGTGGCCGAACGCGAGGTCTCGGCGGAGGACGTGGTGGAGATGTACCTGGATCGGATCACGCGGCTGGAACCCCTGCTGCACGCTTACATCACAGTCACGGCGGAGCGGGCGAGATCCGACGCTCGCCAGGCAGACTTGAACGCCGCCTCCGGTCCTGCGCTGAGCGCAGTCCACGGCATGCCGATCGCCGTGAAGGACGTCTTCGAGACGGCCGGCATCCGGACGACCTCGGGCGCCCGGATGTTTGCGGACCGGGTTCCGGACCGCGACGCCGACGTCATCAGACGTCTCGAAGGTCTAGGTGCGGTCCTCCTGGGCAAGACGTTCCTTGGAGAGCTGACGATGGCCACACCCTTGGTGGATCCGCCCTTCCCCCTCCCTCGCAATCCCTGGGACCTCGACCGCTTCCCTGGCGGCTCCAGCGGCGGCTCCGCAGTTGCGGTCGCGGCAGGCCTCTGCGCGGCCGCACTCGGTACCGACGCCGGGGGATCCATCCGCATACCCGCCTCCTATTGCGGCGTCGTCGGGTACATGCCGACGCGCGGACTCGTCGAATCCGGCGGGCTGATGCCGCCGAGCTGGTCGTTCGGCCAGATAGGCCCCATCACTCGCACCGTCCGGGACGCTGCCCGATTAGTCGATGCGATGGCGCCCTCGCCAGCATCAGGATTGCCACGGCGACTCGAGACTTCTCTCGATCTATCGACTGCGCATCTGCGCGTCGGAGTCCCACGGTCGTTCGTCGACGCGGAGCGGAGCCTTGAGCAGGCCGTTCGCTCGGCCTTCGCGAGAGCCGTGGACCAGGTGGCCGAGGTCGCAGCCACCGTTGTCGAAGTGGATCTTCCGGAACCGCAGACCACGCTTCCGCTGCACAAGGTGATCACGCTTTCTGAATTCCTGGCGTTGCACGCGCCGCGACTTCGGTCAGATCCAGGGCTCTTCGATCCGCTGGTGTGGAAGCGAGTCCAACCGGGCCTGCTGTACTCGGCGGTCGACTACATCCAGGCTCAGCGCGGACGTGAGGCTGTGTGCGGGGCGCTGGATCGAGTCATGCAGACGGTTGATGTGTTGATCACACCGACGACGCCGGTGACAGCGCCGCATTACGCCTCGGATCTGCTCTCAAACCCCGCCTTTCTCCGGATCGGCGTCTTCACGCACCTCTTCAACTTGACGGGTCAGCCGTCGATCTCAGTCCCCTGCGGCTTTGACGACTCGGGGATGCCGGTCGGTCTCATGTTCAGCGGGCGGCGGTGGGATGACTTGGACGTGCTGTCTTTGAGCCATGCGTTCATGGAGCGGCATCCGCTGTCTCCGCTCCACCCACCGCTAGCGCTGCTGCATTGACCACCCACAGCCTGTCCCCGGTTCTGGATGAGTTGCCCCTTGGAGGGTAACGGCAACACCAAGTTCTTCTACGTTATGGGTGCGTGGGGCTACTCGCAGGCTGGGCATCGCCGCCTCGCCCCTCTGCAGGTTGTAACGGGGAACGGCGAAGTACGGCAGCCGCCGGGCGAGGTGAGCGATCAGCTCCTCTGAGGAGCTGGTTCGTGCCGGATACAAGAGGAGCTGCCGATGTTCCACTGCGACGGCTGGAGCCAGACCTGGTCGATGGCGGCGGCGGGCACCCGCAGCATCGCCATCCCGCGGATCGAGCCCGACCAGGTCTGGGAGCTCATCGAGAGCGAGGGCGTGACCCACTTCAACGCCGCCCCGACAGTGCTGATCATGCTGGCCAACTCGCGCGCGGCGCGCCGGTTGGCGAGGCCGGTCCGGGTCTGCACCGGCGGCGCCCCGCCGTCGCCGACGCTGATCGCTCAGATGGCCGACTTCAACATCGACCTGGTCCACCTCTACGGGCTAACCGAGACCTACGGACCGCTCACCATCAACGTGCCGCCGCCGGACGCCGAGGCTGCCGAGCCGTCCGAGCATGCGCGCTACGCCGCCCGCCAGGGCTTCACGCACGTGACGGCGGGCGAGATCCGAGTGGTCGACGGCGAGCTCTACGACGTCCCGGCCGACGGGACGACTCTCGGCGAGGTCGTCGCCACCGGCAACACCCTGATGATGGGTTACTTCGAACAGGCCGATGCGACGGCGGAAGCGTTCAAGGGCGGCTGGCTGCACACGGGGGATGTCGGCGTGCGCTACATGGACGGATCGATCGAGCTCCGCGACCGGAAGAAGGACGTGATCATCTCCGGCGGCGAGAACATTTCGACGATCGAGGTGGAGCAGGCGGTGATGTCGCACCCCGCGGTGATGGAGGCCGCCGTCATCGCGGTCCCCGACGAGCGCTGGGGCGAGGTCCCCAAGGCGTTCGTCGTCTTGAAGCCGGGCGCGAACGCGACGGCGGCCGAGATCATCGCCCACGTCCGCGACCGGATCGCCCACTTCAAGGCACCCCGGCAGGTCGAGTTCGGCGAGCTGCCGAAGACGTCGACCGGGAAGATCCAGAAGTACCTGCTCCGCGAGAAGGAATGGGCGGGCCGGGAGAGCCGGATCAATTGACGAAGGACTGCAACCAGTTCTGCGGGCTGACCGCCGCCTTGACAGTCAACTTGACACTCAATCCGGAAGAACACCGCGGACTCTGGCGGACCATTCGGCCAGTTCCATTATCAGTTTGGAATACGAAGACGACCCTGGCGGACTCCGGCGGACGGTCCGGACTGGGCATGGCATTCAGAAGGTCGGGGGTTCGAATCCCCCCGGGTCCACCAATTTCCGAATTCAGATCTCCCTACGTCGCTATCACATTTCCGATAGTCATACGCCGTATGACACTCTATTTGTGCAATCCCGCCGCCGCGAGAGCCGGTCAAATGGCTCCTTATCCTTGAGGAATGCGCTCATGAGGGTCG
>Ga0307374_10007457_pt1 | contig 16653 bp, 11 predicted proteins | sample OX3MG_FD_202532 | JGI IMG/M metagenome (GOLD analysis project Ga0307374, IMG submission 202532) | Soil microbial communities from Risofladan, Vaasa, Finland - OX-3 | ecosystem: Environmental > Terrestrial > Soil > Coastal area > Acid sulfate soil | place: Finland: Risofladan, Vaasa | collected... | reverse complement strand
TTCGATTCAGGCCCGCTCGATAGATAGAACAACCCAAGCACTCCTTCACAGCTCAGCGATATCTCACAAAATCAGAAGGGAAAGCTTGAAAACCAGAATTCTTCAACGAGCTGCTAGTTCTTTTTGTGGCGTTCCTTAGGTCGTGGAAACCGTTCCGGCTTCCAAGCTAGCAAATCTTTCGGCTTGCAATGCAGCGTGGAGCAGAGCCGATTCAGGATTCCACTGTCGAAGGATTTTGTCCTGTTGTGAAACCAAGCATGCAGCGTGGAATACGTAATTCCCGATTCCTTTTGCAGTCGGTAGCGAGTCCATTTCTTCCGCTTAAGAACCGCTGCCAATGTGCAGACAATCATAGCCCAAGCGTATGGCATTGATGCGCGTAGGTCAAGTGCGAGTACTATCGTACCCGTGTATATATGCGACGCCTTCTATAGACTAAAAACGATGTGTGTTAAGCGTTTCGGCATCTACTGCATATTTATCCGTTGGAAGAGACCATTTGAAAAACCCCAATTCCGGGACTAGGCTAGCTGATTGATTCTAAGTAGGGTGATTTCAGGTAAACAGACGTTTGAAAAACTGAAGATTTCGAAACGAGGAGTTCGTCGGTCGCTTGGGACATGAATCTCGGCGAGTACGTGATTCACGAGTGCGACCATCAGCGATATTGGAGGCGATTGGTGGAGAAGAGAACGTTCCCGGACCCTGAATATGAGCGATACGCTCGGGGCCGTCTGACTCACAACAGCGAACGCGACGAGGACTGCTAGTGCGAGTGTTGATTTGTGACCGCTCGGACTAATACAAATCCAATGTGCTCACGTTGTTGTTGATTTCAAAGTTTGTTCGACTATCGCCTGCGCTAAAGCATTTGTTAGGACTTGCCCTCACATTCTTGTCCCATTCCCCGGCAGGGGGGCGTTCACCTCGCGAGCCGAGGCTTCACTTCCGGGGCGTATGATGGTTGAATGGTGCGGTCAAGGGTAAGTTTGAAATAATACTGGTAGCGGCGGAGGAACTAGCGGAGGGTAACCGAAATGCCCAGACCGGAACCTATTGACCCGGGCAAATACAATTTCCCGACTCTGATGAATGATATCGAGAATGGACGCGTTCGACTCCCGCCATTTCAGCGCGAGTTCATCTGGACGCCAACAAAAGTGATCGCCCTGATGGACAGCATCTACAAAGGATTTCCAATTGGAAGCCTTTTCTATTGGAGGGCGGAGCGGAAGTATGTGGAGCTCTTCCGTGACATCAAGAGCCTCCGTCTTCCCGCTCCTGCGCAGGACCAAGAGCTCTTCTTCATCCTGGATGGCCAACAACGGCTAACCTCAATTTGGGCTACGTTCAAAGGCGCTCTCATCGACGGTCAAAATTATGCGCGAATATGCCTTGATCTCGACCAAGCCGCCAAGTACGAGGCGAGCGACCCTGAGACACGTCGGGAAATAAAGGTATTCACAGAATCCGAGCCCGACAACGTAACTTTCGTCTCCCTTCGCGATATATTGTCGGAGACAGTGGGAACATACGATGCGATCCGTGACCCACTCCCCCCAGAAAAAAGACAAACTCTCACGAAGGCCCGTGACCGCTTCACAAACTATCCGTTTTCCGTAGTGAAGGTTTTCAACCTGGAATTAGAAGACGCCGTTGAAGTTTTCCAGCGCATCAATCAAGGTGGGAAGCGTCTTACGCGGTTTGAGCTAGTCGCCGCCAACTGTTGGTCTGAGTCCTTTGACGTAGCCAAAGCTGTGAAGGAGTTTAATGAGCGTGTAAGGCAACGAACGGATTTCGGAATCGTGGAACCGATTACCTTTGTGCAAGCGATGTCTCTCCTTGAGTTCGGGCAGTGCAAGACCGAACACGAACTGAGACTCAGGAGTAAGAAGGTCGAGGAGCTATGGCCTCGCATTTCTAAGGCGATAGGGGACGCGATCGATTGGATGAGAGATAACTATGGCGTCATCACAAGGGACATGATCCCATACGATGCAATGCTAGCAGTTCTTGCGTGCTATTTCTCAGCGCATGGAACGAACGTTTCGCCCGAACACAAGGTTTGGATAGATAGGTGGTTCTGGCGTTCGGCCTTCTCAGAGCGATATGTGCAGGCCCAAACCTCACAGATGGCGAACGACTCGAAAGCTATCAAAGAGCTCATCGACGGTAAATTTGAATTGCCCGATTATCCTTTGAAGGTCACCAAGGAAAGCATCTTGAAAATGAGGATAAACCGCTCTTCTGGTGCTGCTCGAAACGCCGTTTTGTGTCTTCTCGCGCACATCAAACCAAAGAACCTTATAACCGGGGTCGATGTCTCGCTCGCGAAGGATCATTTCAGCGAGCTAAAAGATCCCAATGCGCACCACATTTTTCCTAAGAATTTCTTAAGAAAGATTCTAAAGCGTCCAGTTGAAGAGGTACACCTTATTTCGAACTTTTGTTTTCTTCCGGCAGACCTGAATAAGAAAATCAAAGACCGCGCGCCGTCAGAATATTTTGCTGAATTTAAAGGAGACAACAGCGGAAACCGTGACTTTGATGCGTCTTTGCGGTCTCACCTCATTCCGACAGGGGCCGACTCGCCGATTTGGAGTAATGATTACAATGAGTTTCTGCGGCAAAGAACAAACTTAATCTGGGGCGAAATTCTGAAAGCTGTCGGTGAGGGAGACATCTATGACGCGGGCGTGCCCGTACCCCGCGACGAAGCACGGCTCGCCGTCGATGAAATTGAGGTGAAGTTGCGCCGTCTGGTGGACGAAGCCCTGCGCTCGCACTTCGGCGAAAACTATTGGAAAAAGGCTATACCTGGCGACCTGCAGAAACGGTTAAAGGAGCGAATCGACGAAAATCGCTCAAAACTCGTCGGAGGGATTGTCGACCCTTTCATTCGGCTCCAATACGCTGATCTTATGGATCTCCATAAGATCATCGATAACAATTGGGAGATCTTCCAGGATCGATTTCACAGCCGAGAGCATCTTAAAACATACTTCTTGGGGCTCAAGAACTATCGCAATCCCCTAGCCCATGCTCGGGACCTCGACGCTGTGGATCAAAAGCAAGGTGAGGCGGCTGTCATTTGGTTCAGAAGAGCCCTGAACTCACCTGTCGATTTGACCACCATGACTGACACTGAACAAGCTACGGCTGATTAGGACCCAGGCCGAGCATGCGCAGAAGTTTCCGAACGACACGATCAGGATCGTTCAGCTCGTGCTCCCAGATGCGGAGCACCTTCCAGCCTGCCTTGACAAGCTCTAGCCAGGTGATCTATTCCCCCTTCTTATTGGCATATGTCTTTCCGGACATGCTTATAACGCCCCGACGCTGAGGCGCTTATACGATTATATTGCGAGCGCCAAGCTCTTCATCATGTGTCATCACGGGCGTTGCCGAAGTGCCTCGCTCGCTTATTTCCTTCTTCGAGCATCTGGAAAGAGTCCGCACCCTCAGGGGTCACCCAAAACCGGCCATGCAGGGTCACCTCAAAACCGGCCATGAGTGAAGCCCGGGACATTGACTCCGACAGGAGCCCTTATAGGCTCCGTCGGTATGAGCAATGTCTTGAGCGAAGAAAAGAAACAACAAGTCATCGCACTGGGGAAGCTCGGATGACACTTGCGGCGGATCGAGCAAGCCACTGGTGTTCGTAGGGAAACCGCAAGTGCTTACCTAAAGTCAGCAGGGGTGGTGGTGTGCCTACCCGGGTGGGGACGCCGAGCGCCGTCAAAACCGGCCATAGGGGTGACCACCGACCCCGATCCATCAAAACCGGCCATAGCCATAGAGGTGACCACCGACTCTGGCGGGGCACCTTCGGGAAACCAAGGGCCACCTACCCATCCAGAGCCGTCCGCCAGTGCTTGCGAATCGTATCGCGAGATCGTCGAGCAGGGACTGCGTCGTGGCCGGAATGCCATGGCCATCTGGCAAGACCTGGTTTCCGATCACGGTTTTGCGGGCCGCTACCAGACGGTGAAGCGCTTCGTTCGCAAGCTTCGAGGTCCGCAGCTTCCCCAAGCCGCGGGCATCATCCTGACCGCCATGGGAGAAGAGGCGCAGACCGACTATGGCAGTGGTCCGATGGTGCGCGACGCGCAGAGCGGCAAGTATCGCCGCACGCGACTGTTCGTGCTGACTCTTGGCTACAGCCGCAAATCCGTACGCTTGCTGGCATGGCGTTCGAGTGCACGCATCTGGGCCGAACTCCATGAGCAAGCTTTTCGTCGATTAGGTGGTTGCTCCAGAGTCGTGGTCCTGGACAACTTGAAAGAAGGAGTGCTGGTTCCCGACATATACGATCCCATCGTCAATCCACTGTTTCGAGATGTCCTGGCCCACTATGGCGTGGTAGCGCTGCCTTGCCGGATCCAAGATCCGGATCGCAAAGGGAAAGTGGAGTCGGGGATCGGCCACACGCAGAAAACGCCGCTCAAAGGGATGCGCTTCGAGAGTCTCGAGGAAGCCCAGGCGTATCTAGATCGCTGGGAACAGCGCTGGGCCGACACGCGCATCCATGGCACGACGAAACGGCAGGTGGCAGCCATGTTCACCGAAGAAAAGCCGCACTTGCTTCCCCTGCCTCTCGAACCCTTCCGCTATTACCAATACGGAGAACGCGTCGTTCATCTGGACGGTTGCGTGGAGGTCGAAGCCGCCTATTACAGCTTGCCGCCGGGATGGATCGGGCGGCCGGTGAAGGTGCAATGGGATGAACTGCACGTGCGCATCCTGCATCCGAACACCAACCAACTTCTTCGCGAGCACCTGTGCCAGAAACGTGGTGGATATCGCATCCAGGAAGAAGATCACCCCAAGAAAATGCCGCTGAGCACGGCGCAACTCTTGCGGCGTGCCGAACATGCTGGAACTCAGATCGGCAAGCTCTGCCAGCTGATCTATCAGCGGCAAGCAGAGACAGGCATCCGACGCATCCTGGGAGTGCTTTCCCTGATCAAGAAATACGGGGCCGCGGCGGTCGAAGACGCCTGCGCCACCGCTCTCGACATCGGCGTATACGAATACCGCTTTGTACGCCGTTATCTGGAGCGCCGCCCGCACCCGCAAATGTTTTTACGCCAGATCGATCCCCTGATTCGCGAGCTCACCGAGTATCGCGATTTCATCAATCTCAAAATCAAGGAGCAACCAGAATGAATCTAATTGAGTTAAATCGTTCCTTACGGCAACTGCGTCTCGGCGGCATCGCTGCGGTGCTGGAGACGCGCCTGCAGCAAGCCCAAGCGGAACCGATGGCCCCCATCGACTTCCTCTCCTGTCTGGTATCCGATGAACTGACTCGTCGCGGCGACCGACTGCTGGAACGGCGCCGGAAACAAGCGCAATTTCGCAATCCGCAGGTGACGCTCGACAACTTCGATTTCAACTTCAACAAGAAGATGAACCGGAGCTTGGTCTTCGATCTGGCGACGGCCACGTTCATCGCGCGCCGCGACGATGCACTTTTTCTAGGCCCACCCGGCACCGGCAAAAGCCATCTGGCCCAGGCCATCGGGCAGGCGGTCATCGGCCAGGGCTATCGGGTGATCTACCGCGAGGCCCACGTCCTGCTCGAGGAAATCGCCGAAGCGGGCCTGGACGGAAAACGCAAAGAGCACATGGAACTGCTGGCCACCGTGCCCCTGCTGATCATCGATGACTTCGGGATGCGTAAGTTAGGGCCCACAGCGGCAGAAGAGCTGCTGGAGATCGTTATGCGCCGTTACGAACGCGCCAGCACGTTGGTGACCTCAAACCGCCCGGTCGAGGACTGGGGGAAACTGCTCGGCGACAGCGCGGCGGTCACCGCCATGCTCGATCGCCTCCTCCACCACGGCCATATCCTCAAATGCGGGCCGCGGAGCTGGAGGACCAAGTTGCCGGTGGAACCATGAACACCGCCAAAAACCAGCCGGAAAGCCACGACCTGAACCATGGGAGACCTCGAGAAAATGCAACTACGGCCCTGTAAACGAGATTTTTTCGAGCTTCGAGGAGGAAATGGCCCTCCCCCTCGAAATCTGGGAGATTAGACTTGCCCGCAAAGCGAACGGCAGAGTACAACATCTAAGTCCCGGGAACCTTCCCATGGCCGGTTTTGAAGTGACCACATATGGCCGGTTTTGAAGTGACCACTGAGGTCCGCACAACGCGGAACGCAGGATAATGAACTCGAGATCCACTGCGCGCGTTGTACCAGCCTATCGGGCTTCGAGCGAGACATTTCTAAACGACTGAGATGCCTCCCCGAGCTGTACGATTTGCGAACCCTAAGATTTGAGTGTCATGAACGGCCTCCGCGGCTCTCATGCCTCAGCGCACACTTGAGCAAGCAATGATCTTACAGCTTAGGACCATTAGTGCAGAAATACGGAGCAACGTACTGCATCCAAAACCGACGGCTTCTACAATCTAACTTGTAGTGCTCTCAATTGTCCTTCGCGCTTGCAAGAATGGATCGAAGCGATTCGATGTATTCCTCCGGTAACTTGAAATGCTCTGCTGCCGAAACGTAGTGAGCGATATAGTCCTTGTGAGGTTGTCTTTCTCCAGGTGGGTCTTGAGGAATAGCAAGATAAGTCCAGACAGACTCACGAGCGCCTGATTCTTGCACGACTTCTATTAATTCACGGCTGTAGTGGCCAGGGACGCCTTCGTAGGCGTCAAGCCGTTTCAAGTCGTTTCCGCACACGCTGTACACAATACCCCAAACCGATTCGCCGGGATCACGCATGATGCTACCGACTCCACCTCTGCGCTTCTTGCTTTCCCTCGGGAAACATAGTTTCCAACCAACCGCCGCAGCCCTGAACGCTAGAAGCTCGGAATCAGGGCAGCGGGCGCGCATTTGAATAGGATCCATATTTGAGCCAAACGCAAAAACCAACTGATCGCTTTGTGAGTCTTTCGAAGACAAAGGATCTATTGCTGCTTGCAATGCTGTGTCCAAAGAGAGCACGGAATAAGCCAAGTCTGTAAAAGATCCCAACCTTGTTACATTCCAATGCCATCCGGCAAAACCGAGAGCAGGTTCAACACTGAAAATCGCATAAGAGTCTGAAGGGTCGATCGTGCCTGGAAATGAGAGGGCCCTTATGCCTTCAGCGGATTCAATTTTGGCCGACGATGAAGTACGCTGAAGCAATATCGAGCCATTACCAGAAAGCTTTTCGTACACCAAGAGGAAGTCAGCCTTAAAGGTATCCGAATCAAGCGTAGCGCCGGGATGAAGCTTTATTGGATATCGTTGTTTCGATTTAATCCAATCTAGGCAATCGGGATTGTCATAAGGAGCGAGCATTACCCGTGTGTCTTGCGGCGGCGATACCCTCTCCTTGTCAGCTTCGCCTAGTTCCGGAAGCGGACGAAAAACATCGGTGGGTGAGGCGCCCCGGTTTATCCGGTAACCATGAAAAGTGAGCCGTTCTCTCCGGCTGGCACGGTTACAGAGATGATTGACCACTTTTTCTAAGAATTCTTCGACCTCGGCAATGCCTTGGGCCGTATTCGTGGCCACGGGTCGAACGCTGAATGCTCCGATACCGGGCAAGATTTCATGAAAGCCCTGCCAGGTTTTGGTCTTGTCTCCTGGATATAGAACGTAAGCGCCTACAGTACGCCGAATAGCGTCGCGGTAAGCATGCATCTTTAGTAGATCTGACCTCCGGTAGATGCCACACCTTTGCTGCGCACGTTCTTCATTCAAGTCCTCATCCTCTGCGCCAAAGAGCCCAAGCAAGGATTCGGCACGGTACTTCGCATCAAAATGGAGGTGGACCATAATGTCTTGACGTTCTGCCTCTTCAGGAGAAAGTACAGCGGGCCAGAAACTTAGTGTGAAATCGGGCCGCATGGGGCGGGTCCACGCACCTTCGAAAGAAAAATCGTCAGTGGGACTGAACGTACGATTGTAGCTAAATCGCAGGCTCAGATTTCTCCCTCGGCGGCGGAAGTTCGATTCCATCTTGAGAAGACTACCCGACCGCAAGCGAAGTAGAAGCCGGTCTTTGTCCAAAGAAAATAAGTCTCGGACAGCGGAATTGTTGAAGCCAAAGCTGCGACGCAGAAGAAACAACAATTGAAAAAATAGCCAATACTCGTACAGAACGGCTAAATCTCGTTTGCCGGCTCCGTAAACCTCCTCACCTCCGTCCCAATCCAAAGTCGCAGCCAAATTAAACCGAATCCAAGTGCGCAGGATCTCTCTGTATCCGCCTTTGCGCTGCATGACGGGGCTGCCAAGCGGAAGGATTTGCAACGGACCTACATCGCGCAGGAAGGTCTCACCGATAATCGTCAGTAAGTTTTCTCTGATAGGAACGAGCTCCGAATAGATGGCTTGTTCCTGCGGGGATGAGCTGCCGCGTAAGCGTTTCTCAATGGCGGATAAGAACTCTGCGTATACTTCCAGTGTGTGTCTGACGAATCTATTCTCTGAGGTGTCTCTAGTTTGATGGTTAATGCTCCGACTAATTCGGAGAGGAACTGACGGCTCTCGAATCATGAGCTGTCCCATTCGGCGTGCAAGTGGATGGCTGACTGTCAAACGCGCGCGTCGCCTGCCCGCTGCGAGCTGAACAAGACTCCGCGCATCCGGACGAACTCCTCTCCTGATATCGGTCATCGTTTCTATCTTCTCCAACTTTTCATGCGGAATCGCGACGATTCGACGTAGCGCCTCTTGGAACTCTTTGGATTCCAAGATGCTTTTGAGGAATGCGAATCGGTGCTGAATCGTCTTCAGGTCACGTAGGGTGACATCGGGCCTGAGTCGTATCTGGGATGGCGCTCGAAATTCGAGCAATAGATCACAGCACTGCTCGGCGATCGCATTCATCATATTCCTGTACTCAGTACGATAATCCAACTTGGCGGATCTGACTTCTATTGCGGCCCGCGCGATGGTCTGGCCGGATGCACTTTCGAAAGCGAGAGGAAAGCGTCCGGTATACAAGCCAGGTTCGAGTATCCCTAATTTGCCTTCTTTACCAGGGATGCGACTGTGAGACAGAACATTCGGGATCTCACGCAGAGAAGCGTTCGAAGGCGCAGCGAGCACTTCGAATTCATATGTGCCACCCTCGACAAATTGAAGAGGCTCTTCACCGTAAACTCGTGACTCCGGCGCGTCCAGAACGCTGACCATGCCTTTTTTAGCTATGAACAACACTTCGCCTACAAAATTCCCTGAGGAGTCTACAAACCGCAAAGCGGCTCGATCGCTCGTTTGCGACACGCTTAAGCCTCCGCAAAGCTCGCAAAGCCGTTTTGGTCCAGAACGCTCAACATCCGTGCGATCTTCTCGTAGCTCCTACTGAGGTGAGCGGACGTTGTCGGATACTTGCGATTTCCGCCACTGTCCTCTGAGAGAGGACTGATACCTTGCATCTGGGTGGCCTCAGCAATGCCCTTCTCCAGTTCGCCCTTATTAGACAATGAAGCTACTTCTCCTCCAGTGCTCCACTTGTGCTCCATATAACAGTAGGCGCTTAATGCCAAAAGGATGGGTTCCAATTTCCGTCTGGACCCGTGCAGCTTCGGAAGAACCTTTTGAAGGATTTGGGAATCCCAAGCATCCCGAAAGGTTTCGGACTCTCCGGAAAGATGCTCGTAAAAATAGGAGAATCTCGCCATTTCGTGAACGACTCGGAACCCAAACTCTGCATTGTGTTGCGACAGGGTATGGAAAAGAAGGTCTATCTCGGCTTTTAACATTTGTCTCTGGGAGACCTCCAATTGGGGATCACACTGGCTGGCCTGTAAGAATGGGGAGGAAAATCCAAAGCCAACCGCTCGGAGGGAATCGAGTTCAATGTCGCTTGGCCTTTCAGCAAAACCAAGCAATTCATTCCCGTCCACACGGAACTCAATGACATTTGCGCGATCCAGAACCTTGGGGGAAAACATGTATGTGGTTTCGTCTACGTTCACAGTTCCTATTACAAAAACATTGTGTGGAAACCTCACTTCACCTGGCACGCCATCTCGCATGGTGGGCTTTCCCTGCGCATCGAGGTCATCATGTAGGTGAATTGGCTGCCCCGATTCCATCGACGACAACATGTCCGCGAAATACCGTTCGACATGCGACAAATTCATTTCATCGAGAATCAAAAAATAAGGGGAAGTGGGATCATCCTTTGCTCGAAGAAGAAGGTCTAATGTAGGAGTGCGAACGTACTTCTCCGAATTGAGAGCATCTGGATAGCCAAGAACGTTTTCTTTGCCGTTCCAATCTGGCCCCACGGCGATCAATTCGAAGAATGTGTGGGCCGCCGGTTCTTTTCCGAATTCTATATATCTGAAGGCTGCGGCTTTTAGGTGCGTCTCGAACGAATTCAACTGTGTCGAGTATTTTGTCTTCTTGTCAACGGCTTCACGAATGGTTCGAGCAGTCGTATCTTTGTCAAATCCTTTCTCTCTGATTTCCGCAACCCACTCCAAAACAAGGGCCCTAGGCAAGACAACTTTCGTGGCTTGGGCTTCTTCCTTATGGTTCCACAATTCAATCGCTAGGTCGTCCGACGCTGCTACATGGTACGAAATCTTATCTGACTTGATCTCTGCACCTGGCTCAAAGGAATCCACGACGGTTTGAGTGCCGCCGAGCCACACTGCAAATGCTTGTGCAAGCTTGGTCTTTCCGGAACCTGATAACCCCGTAAGGATAACAAGCCGTTTGGCAAGCAAACTTGAAATAAAACGAACAAGCAGATCTTGGCTGACAATAAAATTGGCTGCCCTGAAAGATCCAAATGCAGCTTCGACCATACCTTTCACAGACGATTCGGGGACCGGAACTGCACTCACCTCGGACGTGGAAACAGCCTGCGGAAGATCTTTTTCGTGTAGCTCAAGGAACTGCGGCCAGCTCTCCTCGTCGTGTTTCCATATAGGTGGGTTATCGAGCATGAAACGAATGCGTCTTTGGAGGACGGCGTCAAGATTCGTTGACAAACCCAAACCCACGATCTTTGGACCGTTGTTGACGAAGCTGAACAAACCAGTTTGGTCGAAGGACTTGTTGAACAGCGTGTTGAAGTTATCCCTTCCGACCTTATATTGGTCTTCGAGGTCCTCTAGGAGTGTTTGCCGCCCGGTGATCGGACGCCAGAACGACGATCGAACGGATAGTATCTGCGAAAAAAGATCAGCTGGCCCTAACTTCCACTTAGCGTCATCGTCAAGTATCTTGAGGAATTCGTCGTAGTAAAGAAACCTGCGGTCATCGGAAAGCGTCCCGAGATGCATCAACAAACCGAGCAGGTTGTAAAAGAACGCGAAGCTAGTGTTATTGGCTTTGGCAACGGCATTAGCTGCACACGCGGTTCCATTAGGGATAACAAAGCGCCAGAGCGAACGGGTTGCCAGCCAGCGCCAAGCATCCGATTCATTTCGGCTGTACATGCGGAGAAAGGCATTCGCTGCCTCAGTGATTTTGAACTTTTCACCTTCACGTGCGAACAGACCCATATACGATGCGAATGCCCCAACGATGTTTGCTTGCGTCTTATCCAACGACGCGGAGCTGGTGACGAGAGCGATATGGTCCGCTGCGGATTTTGCAGAAAGCAAAGCCGACCGCTTAAAAGCGTTTCGATCGAAGGTAAATGTCTGAATCAGTTTGAGCATAATCCCTCTGCTGTTGTCTTACCGTTTTAATGACTGCTAGGGCTACTCCGTACGCCAGTGACGGTGGCACCGCATTTCCTATTTGTCGCCGCACTGATGCGCGATTGCCATCGAAGACAAACCAATCAGGAAAGCCTTGAATACGAGCCGCTTCTCTAGGGGTGATTGACCTGTGTTTAAAGGGATGTGCAAACTCCCCACGAGTGAAGCTGTCAAACCCTCCAGTAATCGTTCTAGCCTGAGAAAACCAATCTAGCCGTCCGTAGACGTCCAGATGCCCGTTGTAGGTTGAGTGGCAAGGAAGCTGAAGTCCAGGAGGAATCGCCATCCTACCCCCGCCCATGTCGACGTAAGCAATGCGCTGCTTGTTCAGATTCCCTTCCTTGCTGGCGTCATGATTTGCAATCATTTGTCGCAAGAGCGAATGCTCGGAAGCGTCAGGTAAGCCTGCCAATGCCTCTCCCACGGTGGGCCATCGACGAGGCGTCAGCGGAATCGGTCCACTGTAATGAGCCGCGATGTTCGATCGAAGCGCGACGACGATAATTCGATGCCGCAGCTGCGGAATGCCGAAGGCGGCTGAATTCAAATCATGTCGAAACACTTGATACCCCAAAGTACGAATGAGTTCTGTGTATTCGGCGAGAATCTCCTTTCCCCTGGGGGAATCCAGGTAAGTCACGTTCTCCAAAACTATCGCCAGAGGTTTACGTGACAGGGTATATACCAGTTTTGCGTATTTGAGGACGAGATTATTTCTGGGATCCTCATCCTTGCCACGCCGCTGTTGAGAAAAACCCTGGCAGGGGGGCCCCCCTACCATCACGTATGGTTCTTTGCCCACCGCAATATCAATGTCCGCCTTCAACGTTCGGTCGTTGATATCAGCTTGCCGGGCTAGCAAAGACACATTGCGCCTGAAAGTACAGACACAATCCTCGTCAATGTCGAAAGCTAGCGACGTTTTGAAGCCTGCTGCCTCAAAGCCGAGTGACAACCCACCTGCACCACAAAAACAGTCGACGAGCCCGATGGAATTCGAGTCCCCGCCGACAGGCTTCGTTTCATGGCGACTCCCATGCACAAGCACCGCAGGTAATGCTTGTGAAGGAATAAACTTGTCAAGAATCTGCCAGGCTAGAAAACGGCCAAAGATTGGCGGAACCGCCTCACCGATCTGCCGATATTGATGAACGTGCGGCCCTTGAAATCTGAATGTCTGCGGAAAGCCTTGTAGAATTGCAGCCTCTCGGACAGTAATGTTTCTGTGTTGTTCCGGGTGCAAAAACCGACCACAGGACGGGGTGCTACTCTTTGCAGTAATGGTGACACTTGGAGTATCCCAACGTAGACGCCCATAGACATCTGTAAATCCCGGCGTAGTTCCATTGTCCAAGGCCGAATGACAACCGAGCTGTTCTTCAGCAGAAAGAGAGCGACGGTCTCCTCCATCTAGTGGTGTCTTCTTGATGCGCTCCAAAATGCGAGGAACATGGTCGGGAGCTCGGTGCCATGGGTCGTTTGCATCGACGCCGCCTGACGGGACAGGTTTCAGATGAGAAATGGCATCACGCACCGTCACCACTGTATCAGGCGTGAGTATAGGCTTCGGAAGGGAAACGGTGCCCTCCAGGGCTCCAACAACTACTGCTCTGCGTCTTCTCTGGGGCACGCCATACAGACTCAGGTCGAGGACGTCCATCGTCAGTGCGTACCCAGCATGTTCTAGTTTGTCGGCAGCTACTCGGAAATATTTCGTATAGCGCCCAGTCAGAATTTCGGGAACGTTTTCCATGACTACGATATCGGGTTTATAGAAAGCGCTTATCTTGGCGAAAGCTACTAGCAAAGAATTGCGGGGGTCGTCTCGGGAGTCTTTTTTTCTATGAGCACTAAAGCCCTGGCACGGAGCACAACCTATAAATACAAGAGGGCGGAAGATCTTTGAGTCAAAATCTGGCACAAGCGTCGAGAGTAGCTTCGGATTTTCACTTAAGTTCCCGATATCTGCGTACAGACCGGGCGCACCGACGTTTACCTCATAGGTCTGCAGTGCCACCCGATCAATATCAATCCCCGCCAAAATCTTGTATGCGATGTGACTCTGCCTGGTATCGGCAAAAGCGTAGCTAAGACCTCCACAGCCGCAGAAGAAATCGAGAACGAAGACCTGCCTTGGTTCAGGTAGCTTCTTGGCGTAGCTTCCACCACTGCCGTTCATCGGGAGACGCGGCAGTCTGTTTTCTCCCGTCCGGTTTCGTACTGCGCTTGTGCTCACTTGCCCAACTCGCATTCCCACACGACCACGACCCTCCATCCCAATGCCTTTAGCTGCTTCTGCACTTCGACGTCACGCTGTGCGTTTCGCCGAAGTTTTGCAGCCCAAAAAGATGCGTTCTGCTTAGGAAGTTTTGCTTTCCGGCAACCTTTATGTTGGTGCCAAAAGCATCCATGAACAAAAACAACCGTATGATACATCGGGAACACGATGTCTGGACATCCAGGTAAGTCCTTGCGATGCAAACGAAAGCGAAAGCCGAGCGTGTGCAATGCTGAACGGACCTTCAATTCTGGTACGGTATCCTTGGACCTTACCAAGGACATTACTTGGCTTCTCTTCGCTCTAGTAAATATGTCGGTTCCGCCCCGATCCAAAGGCTGCTGCTGCCTCTCGCGATGGCGGCCTTTGAGTACTCGAGGCGAATTGGTTCGAGATCGCTTCATCGCATGCTTATCGGAGATAGGCCTCAATCCACCCAAACTGGGTATTGTAATAGAAAAGTATAAGAGATGAGGTGTTTGCCAGCGAAACCGCTGCAGCACATCACTCTCGCCTTGGCAGGCGGTACGAATCCCACCCGCCCCTTGGGACATGGGGTACTGCTCACAGGGTGACCGTTTTTTCTCGTCCTCAATGAGGACTCCCCCGCCTTTCTAGGCGGCCGATTTACGTCACCAATTTCCGGAACTTCCACGACGATACTACCTCGACCAGAGCACCCTGAGTCTCTTAGTCCACGCCTCGCGTTTTCAATCCGGACCTTTGCAAATGTTGTTGGAGCGCACCCTCGCTCGGCCGATTGTTGGGGTGTGATGGTAACCGGAGGGTCTTTCCTTTGAGCTTGCCGTATACGGTGTTCTTGAGGGATTTGGACACGATCACCTTATGACTGCTTGGAGCAACACCGATCTTGCCTATATCGAAGAGAGTGTGAACGTCGCTCCGTAGCAAAATCCCATTCTGAACGTGGTTGGTGTCGTCTCCGCTGTACGGAAGAATATGAGCTGCTTCGAGCCCGTCTCGGCAATCGCAATCAGTAACCGCGCAACGCCAACCGTAAGCTTCTAGGAGCATCTTGCGAAAATCGGGCTGCCCGCGCCGCAAATTGATCTCTCGAACGGTCCTTCTTCGGGCCTCCCTTATATTCCTTAAATCAAACGCGCCTTCGCTGTTGGCAGTCCTACCATCTCGCTCCAATCGCTTATCGATATCGTGGTTTTTTACCGCGAGTTGGGTACTGGGATCGCGCCTGTATGCCGGTTCACCGTCGATTGCGGCCAATACCTTTCCCTGATTCCAGCCGGAAAGGAGGATGACATTGTCTCTGTTGCGGTTGTCGAACTTGAAGTATTTGGCGTGACGAGGGGTAATGCCGACTTCGTAAAAAACGCCGCCTTTACTCGTCTTTCGAAACACAGCCTTGTACCCTCTTAGTCGTTGTTCCGGAGACTTCCTGAGTCTTGCCATTTTGGATGCCGCATTTCTTCTGGGCGCGTGCGGCGTGCGCTGATTTTTTACACAAGAACTCTGCCTTGTTAGGCGAGCTGAAGGTATATCAGTGCGGGCCGTGCACTCAAAGGTTAATTTTTATAAGCAAGATCAATCGGAACGACACGCAAATTCATGGAGGGCTCCCCACCTGTCTGGACGACCGATTTACATCAAGTATTCTCGGAAAACTCGCAGCGATGCCAGCCTGTTTGAGTCGTGATTCCGTGTACCCGCCGCGTACCTCCGTTCTGCGTTTTGGGCAGTTTTAGCATTTTCGGCGTAACGTAAAATCAATAACTTACGGTGTTTCAATGCGGGCGGCGAAATGCCTTAAACTTAAAACGTGTCCCATACGGGCAGCCAACGAAGGCAGTGGGCAAAAGAAATGGGGCTTTAGCCATATAATCAGAAGCGATATATATACTTGTTTGATAAAGGAATGAACAAAACAATTACACACACCCGCGAAAAAGGGACCACCCCCTCCGTCCACCACCCCAAAATCTTAGCTGACGACTTTTTTCGTCCCGGCTTTGACCTTGGCCCAGCGCCTCTTGGCAGCTTTGGAAATCTTCTTCCTAGCCGCTGCCGACAGCACTCGTTTCTTGGCGTTGTTCAAACTGGCATTCGTCGAGCGCCCCAGTGCCTGCGCTGCGGCTCTTACCCCATCCAACTGGTGCTGCAACCCTCGCAGCTCCTTTTCGAGTTTTCGCTCTTCGCGTTTGATTGCTGCTAGAAGACTCATTCAAATCCCTCCGAATGAAATCATCCCAAAAGCCACGTCCATGGTCGAGTCATTTGTTCAGCCGCGACACGGCGTAACTATCTTTCGCAGGGGCGATCCCTGTTTAAGTGAGCAGCTCTTTCTCGAATGTTTCCAGCACTTTTTCGCAGAGATGCGACACGAATCGCTCGACAGTTTGAATCTGAATTTTGCACACCGCACAGCCCGGCACGACGACACCTTTGCCGCCCTGTCCCACGCTCGGCGGTTCATCAACGAAAGTATCGAAGCGATGCTTCTGAAATTCAGCGCGAACAGCCTCAGCGAGCTTTCCGTGGGCGGGGTCCATAAGGCGGAAGCATATCACACCATGTTCGCTTTGTATTCGCCTAGCAGTTTGTTGAAAAACTCATTTCCTTCGCAACTTTAATTGAAAAAACTCGTCTGATGTGAGGAAGGCCAAGGAGACGAGCAAAATGCGCGGAGACGATAACCAGCAAGAAGGAATGTTCAG